>Ga0182027_10001096_pt1 | contig 45577 bp, 28 predicted proteins | sample 712E1DmetaG_FD_121300 | JGI IMG/M metagenome (GOLD analysis project Ga0182027, IMG submission 121300) | Permafrost microbial communities from Stordalen Mire, Sweden - 712E1D metaG (Illumina Assembly) | ecosystem: Environmental > Terrestrial > Soil > Wetlands > Permafrost | place: Sweden...
GTCCGCGTCGGTCATGACGATGATTTTGTGTTAGCGCAGCTTCTCCAGGTCGAAGGCCCCTTCCCCCGCGCCGTCGCCGATGCCCGTGCCGATGGCGGTGATCATGGTGCGGATTTCGGTGTTTTGCAGCACCTTGTCCAGCCGGGCTTTTTCCACGTTGATGAGCTTGCCGCGGATGGGCAGAATGGCCTGGAAACGGCGGTCCCGCCCCTGCTTGGCCGAGCCGCCGGCCGAATCTCCCTCCACGATGTAAAGCTCGGTGTTGGCGGGGTCGCGATCCGAGCAATCGGCCAGCTTGCCGGGCAGGCCGCCGCCGGTCAGCGCGCTTTTGCGCACGGTGTCCCGGGCTTTGCGGGCCGCCTCGCGGGCGCGGGCGGCCATGAGGCTTTTCTCCACGACTTTGCGCGCCACCGGGGGATTGGCGTCAAAGAAGCTCATTAGCCCCTCATAGACGATGGAGGAGACGACGCCTTCGATTTCGGTGTTGACCAGTTTGACTTTGGTTTGCGATTCAAAACGCGGATTGGGCAGCTTGACGCTGAGCACGCAAACCAGCCCCTCCCGCACGTCGTCCCCGGAAATGGGCGGGTCCTTCTCTTTGAGCAAATTGTTGGTTTTGGCGTATTGGTTGATGGCGCGGGTCAGGGCGGCGCGGAAACCGGTCAGATGGGTGCCGCCGTCCGGATTGGGAATGGAGTTGGCGAAGCAAAGAATCTGGTCGGTGTAACTGTCGTTGTATTGCATCACACAATCCACGATCACTTCCTCCTTCTGGCGCGCCAGCACGATGGCTTTGGAATGGAGCAATTCCTTGTTCCGGCCAAGCTGCCGGACGAATTGTTCGATGCCGTCCTGGTATAAAAAGGTTTCCTTCTTGTTTTCCACCCGCTCGTCGGCGAGCGTGATTTCGACGCCGGGATTCAAAAACGCCAGCTCGCGCAGGCGGTTGGCCAGCAGGTCAAACTTGAATTCGGTGGTGATGGTGAAAATGGTCGGGTCGGGCTTGAAGGTGACAAGCGTGCCCGTGCTCTTGGATTTGCCGATGACCTCCAGCTTGCGCGTGGTCACGCCCCGCTCAAAGGCCATGTAATAAACCTGGTTGTCGCGCGAAACCTCGACTTTGAACCAGTCGGACAAGGCGTTGACGCATTTGGCGCCGACGCCGTGCAGGCCGCCGGAATACTTGTAAGCGCCCTGGCCGAATTTGCCGCCGGCGTGAAGGTTGGTCAGCACCAATTCCACGGCGGGCATCTTCCATTTGGGGTGCATGTCCACCGGGATGCCGCGGCCGTCGTCGCGAATGGAAACCGAGCCGTCCACGTGAACGGCCACGTCAATTTTTTTGCAAAATCCGGCCAGATGTTCATCAATCGAGTTGTCCAGCACTTCGAAAACGCAGTGATGCAGCCCGTTTTCATCGGGGTCGCCGATATACATTCCGGGCCGTTTTCGGACCGCCTCCAGGCCCTCCAGTTTGTCTATTTTTGACGCGTCGTACTTTGTATTCGGATCAGACTGAGTGTTCATTTTCCCGCTTATTCTCTTCTAATTTTTCGTTCCAGAAATCGTTTGTCGGCGCCCACTTTTCGGCGCCAGAAACCCACCTGAGAATTATACGGAAAAGGCCTCCCGGAAACAATGATTATTTGCGCTTTTTTTGCCGAAAAACCGCAATTAGTTGTGGCCTCTGGGGCCGGTTTACGCCAAGGGTTGTGGACCCTCCAATCCCCGCCATTCCGCTTGAATCCGGGGGAGGCAGGGGGCGCATTTTATCCGCCTTGCCGGGTGTTGGTTGACGAAGGAAAACCTCACCGCAATGGTTCTGCGCTGCGAGTCAGAACCACAGATGGAAGCGCGCCAAAGCGCAAGGACTGCCCGCGCCGCTTTGCCACGAAAACCCAAAAGACCGCAGCCCGCCGGCAAACCGGCGCTGGCTGCGGCCCTGAGAGCAAAACCCGATTACCAGAATTTGATATAGAACACGACGATGGCGCCCACCACAATCAGGCTCAAGACCACGTCCGTTGCATTCCAACTGGCTTTGGTGGCGGCTTTCTCCTCCGGGGTGGCGCCATACCAGGTGTACTTGACCGTCTTGGGATCCGGCGCCTTGGTCATAAGGCTGATGATGATCATCAGGGCGGCGGTGACCACGAACAGAGCCTCACAGTAGTACCACTGGTGAATGTTCCAAAAATCGAACAGGAGGCCGAACTTGGCTTTGATGGGGGCGATGCCCGCGTTGTATTTGTCCAGGGTGATGGTGCCGTGATAAAGCTGCTGTTTGAGGCTGGTCACCATCTCGGAGTCATTGCGCATGACGATGTCGGCAGCGAGCTTGGCGAAACCGCCCAGCATACCCACCACGAAGGACCACAGGGCCGCAGGGGCAGTGGCGCGTTTCCAGAACACGCCCGCCGCGAACAGCACGGCGATGGCTGGTGAAAGGTAGCCCTGCACGTTCTGGAGATAATTGTAAAGGTTCGAGTGGAGGCTCTTGATCACCAGCACCCAGCAGATGCCGACGAAGACAATCGTAGCCGTGGCGATGCGGCCCACCAGCACCTCGGTCTTGCCGGTGGCATTGGGATACCATTCCCGGTAGAAATCCATCGTGAAGAGCGTGGCGGAGGCGTTGAATTTGGATCCCAGCGATGCCATCAGGGCGACAATCATGCCGCAGGCCACCATGCCTCTCAGGCCGTGGGGCAGTATCTGGGCGACGAGCGAGGTGTAGGCGGCGTCACCGCTGGTGGCGAAACCGCTGCCCGGTGTCTGGGTCAGTGCAAATGCGATCATACCCGGCACCAAAAAGATGAATACCGGCGTGAGCTTGAAGAAGCCCGCAAGAATGGTGCCGCGCCGGGATTCCTGCTGGTTTTTGCCGGCGAGCACGCGTTGGACGATATACTGGTCGGTACACCAGTACCAGAAACCGATGATGGCCGAGGCGGGCAACACCGCCAGCCAGGGATAGTCAGGATCCTTGATAGAACGGACGAGGTGAACATTGGCGCCGACCTTGCTCAGGGTGGCGTGCCAGCCGTCAATCAGACTGCCGTGGCCCAGGACGCGAAGTCCCATGTAAAGGATGCAGGCCGAACCAACAACCAGCACCGGGGACTGGAGCACGGCGGTGTACATGATGACGCGCATCCCGCCAAAAATCGTGTAAACGCCGGTGGTGAAGGCCAGCCCCAGTGCGATGGCCCAGAACACGTCAATTTGGTGTCCGAAAATATTCACCGTGTCCACGTTGAGCAGGGTGCGGATGACGACATCGCCGGCGTAGATAGTGGCGGCGATTTTGGTCAACACCAAGCTGGCCATGGTCAGCAGGCTCAGGACATTGCGCGAGCCGCGGCTGAAGCGCAGTTCCAGGAACTCCGGCATGGTGAAGATTTTCATGCGGTCGTAGAGCGGCACAAAGACCCAGCCCAGCACCAGGATGAGCCAGCCGTGCATTTCCCAGTGAGCCATCGCCATGCCGGTGAGAAAGCCGGCGCCGGCCAAGCCGACCAGATGTTCGGAGCCGATGTTGGAAGAAAAGATCGAGGAACCGATCTGCAGCCACGTGGCGTCGCGCCCAGCCAGGAAGTAATCCTTGCCGGACTCGTTCTTCTTCAGCATGGAATACCAGACGACCCCGATCATGCCCAAGGCGAACAAGACGATCACGAACCAGTCGAGGTTGTTGAACACCGAGTTGCGGACGGCGGCCGCGGCGGCATCAGTGACGGTGTTGACAGCGGCATTGGTGACAGAATTCATAAGCTGGCCTTGCGATAGAATGAATTGTGGGTTGGTGGGTTAGGGTTGCACCGAGAAGCGGTAGATGATGGTGTTCTTATACGTCTGGCCCGGCTTCAATTCCGTGGTGGGGTATTGCGGCTTGTTCGGGGAATCGGGATAATGTTGCGGTTCCATGCAGAAAGCGGCGTGCTTTTGATAGGCCCAGCCGCCCTTGCCCGTGATCGTGCCGTCCAGGAAATTGCCCGAGTAAAATTGCAGCGCCGGCTCGGTGGACCAGACTTCCATGACCCGTCCGCTGGCCGGCTCGCTCACATGGGCCATCAGCGACAGTTCTCCCGTCTTTTTGACGATCACCCAGTTGTGGTCATAGCCGGGACCGAGCTTGAGCTGTGCGTTGTCCGCGTCAATCCGGGCGCCAATGGCCGTCGGCTTGCGGAAATCAAACGGCGTGCCCTCCACCGATTGGAGCGGGCCGAGGGGGATCAGCCCGGCGTCCACCGGCGTGATGTTGTCGGCGGGAATGGTGACGACGTGGCCGAGGATGTCGCCCTTGCCGGCCAGGTTGAAGTAGGAGTGATGGGTCAGATTGACCACCGTGTCCTTGTCGGTGGTGGCGGTGAAATCAATCCGCAGTTCATTGTTGTCCGTCAGGGTGTAATTCGCGGTCACTTTGAGGGTTCCGGGATAGCCTTCCTCGCCGTCCTTGCTGGTGTAATTCAAAACCAATTGCGGTCCATGCGGGGTGTCTTTGGTGGCGGCGGTCCAAACCACTTTGTCGAAGCCTTTGTTGCCGCCATGCAGGGTGTTGCCGTTGTTGTTGGCGGCCAGTTGATAGGTCTGGCCATCCAGGGTGAACGTGGCCTTGCCGATGCGGTTGCCGTAACGTCCGATGAGCGCGCCGAAATAGGGCGGGGGTGGGGTCTTGGTGTAATCCTCCAGCTTGTCGCAGCCCAGCACGACGTCGCCGAAGTTGCCGCTCTTGTCCGGCATTTTGAGCGAAAGGACGACACCGCCGAATGTCATAATGCGAGCCTCGGCGCCTTTGGAGTTCTTCAAGGTGTAAACGTCCACCGCCTGGCCATCCGGCGTCTTGCCAAAGGCCGCTTTGGTGACGTTTTGGGCCAGTGCTCCGGTCGTGCCGCAGCCGACCACAGAAGCGGCCAATACGCCCGCGCCCACTGCCATTATCCTGCCGATCATGTTTTTCATAGTGCGTTTTTGTTGGATTGGAACTGATTGATTTCCAGAGGATTTGTTTTTAGACGTGTTTGAGGATTGCGAGTTTCAGGTCATTTCTGCCCGTAATACGCGCCCGGCCCGTGCTTGCGGAAGAAATGTTTTCCCAGCAGCACAGTCTGCATCGGTTTGGTTTTCGGATTGAGGCGCAGGGTCTCGCTGGCCAGCCGGGCCACGAACTCCAGCACCACCGCGTTTTCCACGGCCGCCTGCGCGCTCTTGCCCCAGGTAAACGGCCCGTGGCTGGCCACGAGCACGGCGGGATGATGCGCCGAGTCGAGCCTTTGAAATGTCTCAACGATGACATGGCCGGTGTTCGCCTCGTAGTCTGTCTTGATTTCCGCCGCTGTCAATAGTCGTGTGCAGGGAACCTCCCCGTGCCAGTAATCGGCCTGGGTGGTTCCGTAGGAGGGAATGCCCCGGCGCGCCTGCGCCCAGGCGGTGGCGTAAAGGCTGTGGGTGTGGACCACCCCGCCAATTGCCGGGAACGCGCGGTATAGCACCAGGTGGGTCGGCGTGTCCGAGCTTGGCTTCAGATCGCCTTCCACCACCTTGCCCGTCTGGAGCGAGACCACCACCATCTGTTTGGGCGCCATCCCTTCGTAAGGCACGCCGGAGGGTTTGATCACCATGTTGCCGCTGGCGCGGTCCACGCCGCTGGCATTGCCCCAGGTCTGAACCACCAGGCCCTCCTTGACCAAATCGAGGTTGGCCTGGCAAACCTGCTTTTTCAGTTCTTCGAGCATGGACGATTTACTTCCTGACGCGGGCACGGATGGCGATGAGTTGTTTCATGATGTCGTGCAGGTTGCCGTTCCACGTCTTGGTGCCGAAGGCGTCGTGCAGGGTCCTGTAAAGCGGATACAGTTCGCGATACACAGCGTGCGCCTTGGGGTTGGGTTTGAAGGCGCGCGGCTTCAAGCCCGTCATCGCCTTCTGCGCCGACGGAAAATCGGGATAGGCTCCGCCCACCACCGCCGCCGCGATGGCCGCGCCCAGCGCGCAGGTCTGGGCCGAGCGGGAAACTTTCATCGGCCGGCCCGTGACGTCGGCGTAAATCTGCATGACCAGCGGGCTTTTTTCAGCGATGCCGCCGCAGTTGACGATCTGCCCGATCTTCACCCCGTATTCCTCGAAACGGTTAATGATGGTCAGCGCGCCGTAGGCGGTGGCTTCGATGAGCGCGCGGTAAATTTCCGCCGGCGTGGTGTAAAGGGTCTGGCCGAGCAGCAGCCCCGTCAGGCGCTGATCCACCAAAATGGTGCGGTTGCCGTTGTTCCAGTCCAGCGCCAGCAGCCCGGATTCGCCCGGCGCGAGTTTCGCGGCCTGCGCCGATAGCTCTTCGTGGGTCAGGGCGGCTTTCAAAGTATCCCGTCGGCCCAAGCGAGCCAACTTCGAGGCCTGCGCCAAAAGCTCTTCCTCCGGCCCCACCTTTTCGCCACATGGCTGAATGTAATTGACAAACCAGTTGAAAATATCCCCCACCGCCGACTGCCCCGCTTCCAGGCCGAAGTAGCCCGGCAGCACGCTGCCTTTGACAATGCCGCACAGCCCGGGAATGTCCGCCAGTTTCTCCGTGCCCGGTGAAACCGCCACGTCGCAGGTGCTGGTGCCGATGATCTTGACCAGGATCCCCGGCGCGACGCCGCAGCCGATGGCGCCCAGGTGCGCGTCAAACGCGCCCACCGCCACCGGGATGCCGGCGGTCAGGCCGGTTTTGGCCGCCCACGCGGCCGTCAATCCGCCGACTGAGCGATCCACCGCCTCCACCCTCGGACAAAGGCGCGCGCGCAGATCGGCCAGTTTGGGGTCCAGTTTGCCCAGGAATTCGGCGTCGGGATAGCCGCCCCAATCGGGGTTGAACATGGCCTTATGTCCCGCCGCGCAAATGCCGGCGATGCGCTGCCCGGGCGACAAGGTGCCCGTCAGTTCGGCCGGCACGTAGTCGGCCAGTTCCACCCACGAATGGGCGGCGTTGAACACTTCCGGGTTGGCGCGCAAACAATGGAGAATCTTGCTGAAAAACCATTCACTCGAATAAGTGCCGCCGCACTTGGCCAGGAATTGCGGGCGGATCTGGCCGGCCAGCGCCGTAATCTCCGTGGCTTCCGCCGTGCCGGTGTGGTCCTTCCACAGCCAGGCCAGCGCCGCCGGATTTTTGGCAAAACGTTTGTCGAAGGCCAGCGGCTGCCCGCTGGCATCCACGGGCATGGGCGTGCTGCCGGTGGTGTCCACCCCGACGCCGATGACCTGGCCGGGCTGGAAACCGCGCACGGATTTCCCGGCCTCCGCCAGCGCTTTCTTGATGGAGATTTCGGCCCCCTTGAGGTAGTCGGCCGGATGCTGCCGCGCCAGGTTTGGGTCGCGGGCCAGCACCACGCCCTGGTCGCCATGCTCATAATTCCACACCGCCGTGGCGGCTTCGCGGCCGTTGGCAGTGTTGACAATCAGCGTGCGGACAGAGTTGGTGCCGTAATCCAGACCGATGACATATTTTGAACTCATAAATCAATCCTTGGGTTTCTTGTTAACATTCAATAATGGCTTTGACAATTTGGTCGCCGTAGGCGGCGTTGAGGGCAAAGGCCTCGTCCGCCCGGCTCAGGGGGAAACGGTGGCTGACCATCCCGCGCAAATTGACGCGCCCGCTCCCCGTCAGGCGGAGGGCGCGCGGGTAGGTGTGTTTCATCCGCCGGCACAATTTGAGGGTCAGCCCTTTGCGCCGCGGGGTGGAATGTTTCATCGCCAGCCGGTCGTCGGACGGGATGCCCACCAGCACCACGCGCCCGCCCGGCCGCGTCATTTCCACGGCCTGCTGCACGGAGTGATCGGCCCACGCGGCTTCGATGGCCGCGTTGACACCGCGGCCGGACGTTTCCCGCTCGACTCGCGCGACGGGATTTTCTTTGTCGCAACGGATGGCGATGGCGCCGAGTTGTTCCGCCAATTTGAGCCGCCAGGGAAATTTATCAGAGACGAAAACCGGGTCCGCGCCGGCCAGTTTGGCCACCTGCAAAATGCACAGCCCAATGCAGCCCGCGCCCAGGATGGCCACGCTGTGGCCGGCGCGAAGTTTGGCCAGATCCACCGCATGAATGCCCACGCCCAACGGCTCCAGCAGGGCGCCCTCGGCGTCGCTGATCGCTTCGGGGAGCGGGAAACAGCAGCGCGCCGGCATCAGCATCCATTCGCACAAACTGCCGTCATACGGGTGGTTGCTGCAAAAACGCAAGTGCCGGCAGAGGTTGGGATGCCCCTCTTGGCAAAGATCACAGCGATAACAGGGCACGGCGGGGTCCACCGCCACGCGCGTGCCGGGCGCAAGCGGCTGCTGGTTGCCGTCCAGCGCGCCGGGGCCGGTTTTCTCCACCACGCCCGCGAATTCATGGCCGAGAATGAGCGGGGAAGTCACCACACAATCGCCAATCCGGGCGTCTTGGTAGGTATGGAGATCGCTGCCGCAGATTCCCGTCACCTTGACGCGCAAAAGCGCCTCGGCGTTTGCGGGAGGTCCCGGGCGCGGCACCCGCTCGATCCGCAAATCCGCCGGGCCGTGCAGGCGCGCGGCCAGCATGGTGGGCCGCTTTGTCCCCCGGCGATTAACTTGGCCTTTGCTCATTTGGCTTGTCTCATCCCGGCACCCCGGCCATCCGTCAGCCAGCGTGCAGAGGCGGCTATTTGATTGTGAACGGGCGGCGATGTCAAGCGCGTGCTGCGACTGGTCGCACGAAAAAAGTGGTTGCGCCAAAAAAGCTGAAAAAACCTCTTGACCCTCCCCTTGCTGGAGGCCTTAAACGATGCGGAATATGAAAAATTCATACAGCATTGGCGAGTTCTCGCAGGTCACGGGTTTGTCGGTCAAGACGCTGCGATTTTACCACGAAAAAGAAATTCTTGTTCCAAGTTCCGTGGATGAAGCCACGGGCTATCGTTTCTATGACGCGGGCAAAATCGAGAAGGCACGCGTCATCATGCGGCTGCGCCAGATGGAGTTTTCCATCGAAGACATCGCCGCCGTGCTCGGGGAATGCGGCGACGAAGCGGACATCCTGGATTATCTCGAGCGGCAGAAGAATGTGCTTCAGCAACGAATTCAGCAAGACCGGGACATCGTTCGCTCACTCTATCAAATCATCACCAAAGAAAAAGCGGCCAGGCAACTTTTGGAAGGCGGCAACTATTCGGTGGAAGAAAAAACCATGCCGCCGGTGATGATCGCGGGCATCCGCATGAAAGGCAAATACAGTGATTGCGGCGCGGGCTTCTCCCGGCTTGGCAAAGCCGTTGGCCGTTACATCTGCGGCAAGGCGCTCTGCCTCTATTATGACGGCGAATATCGCGATGCCGACGCGGATTTCGAGCCGTGCTTTCCTGTTCGCAAGGAAGTGGCGGCGGCGGGCGTTTCCGTTCGCCTGCTGCCGGGCGGCCGATGCCTCGCGCTGGTGCATCGTGGGGCTTACGATCAGTTGGGTCGCAGCTACGCCAGGATTTTAAAGCAGGCGGACGAGCGGAATCTGCAAATCTCCCTGCCAACCCGCGAGGTTTATGTCAAAGGGCCGGGCACGATCTTCAAAGGCAACCCGAAGAATTATCTGACCGAGATTCAACTGCCGGTCGGCGGCTGAAAACAGAGCGTGAGCACTCCAATGCTTCAATCGGCTCAAGGATATTCGAATTGCCTGTTTGAGCCTGCCAATTGGGAGCATCCGCTTTGTCTTTCGCGAGAATTCGAACCCAACTAACGCGTTGGTTAGCGGTCCACCCTTGTGACCATCGTCACCGGGCCAAGCAGGCCGGATTCGGCCAGGGTCTGAAGTCCGCCCCTTGGCCCGCCGCCAAGACCGCCCGCCGGGGCCAAAACCCGCTGCTCCGGCGGGGCCGACCGGTCGCCGATCTGCCGGTTGGTCCACTCGTTGGTGACCTTGATCTCCAGTTGGTTGGTTCCCGGCTTGAGCGCGCCGGTCACGTCCAATTCGTAAGGCGGTTTCCACAATGTTCCCAGCGCCTGGCCATTGAGCGAGACCTCGGCCAGGTCTTTCACCGCCCCAAGATTCAGCAGGATTTTTGCTCCCGGACGGAACCAGGTCTCCGGCGCCGGCAACGCCATGGTGTAAGCCGCCGTTCCCGAGAAATACCTTACGCCGTCATTCGTATTGACGGTCCACGACTCCAGCGTTTCCAATTGGATGCTGGGGGGCGCGCCCAAGTTGGGAGGGAAAGTCACGGTCCAAGGCCCGCTCACCGTGGCGAGGACCGTGTTTGCCGGATGGGGCAGTGTCCGCGATGTCGCCGTGGCGGCGCGCCGGAACACCACGAACACCGACTCGCGCTCCGCCAGATGCAACGGAACGGTCGTCCGTCCGTTGGCGATGGCGTATTCCGCCGGTTCGATGGCGCCGGTATCAGGATGCCAGATTTCGGCCTCTTTGCCGCTGACCCGGAAGCGGGCTTCCAAGTCCTGCGCGCGATCCGTCCGGTTGGCCACAAAATAAAGATCCGTCTCGCCCGCCCGGCGATGAATCCACGGCATATCCGCGTCCAAACCCCGGCTGTACTCCAAGTCCTTGGGAACGGTCAACGAAGCCAGCACCGAGGAAAGAGGCAAACCCCAGACGACCATGCCCTTCCCATAAAAGCGTTTGTTGCGGATGACGCCGTCAAGGTCGCCCCACACCTCGGCGGCCAGCGATTGCAGTTCGCTCTCAGCATCCGGGTAACCGGCCAGACTCGGCGACTTTGCCGCCTTCGGTCCCACCACCGTCGCGCCGCCCGCCACCAGGTCGCGAATCTTCCGCAACACCGGCAGCGTCATCCGGTCAATTTCCGGCAACACCAGCACGCGATAGCTCATGCCATCGGGCAACACCAGCCGCCCCTCCCCGTTCACCGACATCCGATGGAGCAGGACATCGGTATTGACGCAGTCATAGTCGTAGCCCTCCGGCGGAGCTGGTTGCAGTCCCGCCCCCCAAAAAGGCTGGCTGGAGGGAACGCCTTCGGGGAGAAGATAGGCCAGGTCCGCCACGAAAAGCCCCTGCTGCAACAGGAACGAATTGCGCGCCAGATACGTCATGTACGGCCCGGCCTGCTCCGCCCAGGTGATGTTCCGGTTGATGTGCGTGCCGACCATGGTGTTGCCGGGCTTGGTGTCCAGCGGTTGTTGCGCGGAGGTGTGAAAGACAAAACGATTGACGCCCTGCGCCAGCCAGTAATCGCCAATTTTCTTCAGCGTATAAGGCGACTCATAACCGCCGCCCGTGAACGATTCGGTGGCGACCAGGTTTTTTCCGTAGGCGTGAGCGGCCGAAGCCGCCCCGCGCACGTCCACATAATACTGGAGTTCCGGATGAAGCGCCCGCACCCAGAATTCGCCCATCGGAATTTCTACTTTACTCTTGTTCAGCAGCGTGTCTTCCATGATTTCCATCGAGACTCCCGACGCTTCCGCGTAAATGCCCAGCCCGCGCTGGCGCAACAAATCCGCCATGGTGCCGTAATGGTTTTCCGCGAACAGGTCGGCCACCGTCCGGCGGAAATCCCACAGAAAACGATCACTCACCTCCCCGTTCTCCACCACCCGTCCGGCCAGGGCCGGAAGAAAGGGAGTGGGATCATAACCGCGCCGCTGGCGGAATTGGCTGATCATGTCATCGGTCCAGTTTTGCATTCCCGCTTCCCAGCTATCCATCGTCACATAGCGCAGGCTCTTGCCCGCCAGCGGACCGAGCGCCTCGGCGATGGCATCGAAGTAGCCGTGGAAATAAGACTCCACGTGCTTGCGGCTCAGTTTGTCCACCTCGTAACCGGAACCGGTCGGCGGAGCCGGACGGTTCTTGGCTCCCGTCAGGGAGTAGCCCATGCGCAAGATCGTCCACTTGCCCGGCGGAACCTCCCATTGCAGCGTGCCGTCCCCCGCCATTTTGGAAGTGAGATCAATGACCTCAGAGCGCGGAATCGCCGACGCGGCCGGTACCGGCGGCGTGGGGGTGGATTCATATTGATAAAAAAAACTGAAACCGGCCTTCTCCTGCCAGCGGTTCACCCGCGCCCCCGTGTGGACGACGAATTCGCTCAGCGGATACTGTGCCGCCGGGAGCGGGCGCGTCTGGTTCATCACCGCCGCCGGCTCCGGCGCCGCGCCGGTCATTTCCACCCGGAAAAACCGCGCGCTCGTCTCGGGAAATGCGAACGTCCGCACCGTGCCCGCGCGATACTGCTCCGCGCCGGGCAACTCCACCACCGGGCGAAAATTCGCGCCGTCGTCGCTCGTCAGGATTTGACCGAAAGGGATGCCGCGACCGGGCGCGACGAGCGTGATGGCCCGCGCCGTGATCGGTTGGGCAAATTCATACTGCACCCACGCGGGACCGCCGCCCTGGGGGGAAGGGATGTTGACCGAGGTGTTGAGGTTGTCATCCATCAGCGCCTTGCCGTCAATCTCGCCGGCCGTCGTCGTCACCTTGGGTTTCAGGTCCGCCATGTTGGATTCGTCCGGGGGAGTGCGATAGGCGATCACGGCGCTGTCGCCATAATAGGGGGGATCGCTTCCGGCCCGCCCCAAGTTGCCGAATGGCCCGTTGTTGGAAGGCGGCTGCGGCAGTTTCCCGCTGTAAATCCGCGGGCCATCCACCTCCGCTTCGCTCCAGACAAGTTTCTTCATCGCCTGCGCCGGCTTGACCCACGGCCCTCCCGTCTCACTCCAGCCCGCCGAACTAAAAATGGACATCTCCAATCCAAGACGGTCCGCCTCCGCCGCGGCATGGCGGACGGCATCGAACCACTCCGGGCTGCCAAAGAGGATTTTCTTCTCGACCGATTGGCCGCCCCCGGAGGCGACATCGGCCAACTGCATGCCGCCGATGCCCACGCGTTTCATCCACTCCAAGTCTTTGCTGATTCCCTCCTTGGTGACATTGCCCCCGGTCCAATGCCACCAGGTGCGCGGCTTGGCCGAATCTGGCGGATGCGCAAACCCTTCCGCCAGCGCGTCGCTCCCGCTTTGCGCGTGGGTCAACCCTGCCAGGCCGAACAACCCCGCCGCAGCCAATGCTGCAATGAGAGCATGACCTGTTCGACGCCTGAAATTCCCGCGATAATGGCGGCTTCGCATGGGGTTCCGTTGCAACGGGCGACATTCTACAAACACCAGCCCCGCGCCTCAAGCCATCATCCCAATTGTTATGATTCTGCCATCGGTTTCCCGATGTCACTCCTCATTGATGCAAATAAACATCCCAGCCCAGATACTTGCTCAAGGCTTCCTTGACCCCGGCGGAAAGGCGTGCCGGGTTGACCGCCACGTGGTGCTCGAAGCCGTGATTGCATATATAGGCCAGCAAACATTGGAATTTCGGAATCCGCACCACCCCGTATCCGCCGAAGGTCTTGAGCGGGTCATCCGTCAATTCGCCTTCGCCCACATAAGCCCGGATTTTGCCCGCCATGTCGTCCGTGCTCACGCGCAAATAAGTGAAAGGCGAGGCCGCCATGCGGCCCACCACCGTGCCGTAGGTGTTTTCCTTGCCCACCGTGCCGGCGATGATTTCCTGATAATCCATCACGGGCGCATCCGGGCCTTTGCTCACGAAAACGTCCTTGGGCAGATTGGAGCAATGGAAAATCACCGCTTTGTCCGGGTCTTCCCCGTAATTATTATTCCAATCCACCAACGCGCTCGGCTTCCCGCTGGCCTGCGCCATCGCATACATCGCCACCGTCCCCATGATGTCCACCTCGCACGCGCTGCTCTTGAGCAGGTTGCTCATCATGCTCATCAGCGTGCAGGGCACGACCCCGAAAAACTCCTCCATCGCCGTCCAGCATTGGATGGCGGTGGCGCTGAGGGCGTTGTCCTTCATCCACTTGTCCACCGCGACGCCGAACTTGGCCATCTTGAGCAACGCGCTCGGCGGGATGGTCTTGGCCGAAACGTAAGCCTGAATTTCCTTCAGCTTCGCTTCCACCGCCGCGTCCGTGTCGCCCATCTTCCCGACCCAGCCGAACAACTCGAAAAGGTCCAGTGTTTCCACCGTGATGCCGGAATGTTCCAGCAATTTCTCGCTGTATCGCACGGTGTTAAATGCCACCGGCCGCGCCCCCAGCGCGCCGATACGCAAATTCTTCAGCCCCTTCAAAACGCGGCAGGTCACTTCAAAATCCGCCAGGTCCTCCTGGAAACTTTTGTTCTCCGGGCTGACGGTGTGCAGGCGCGTGAGGGTGAACGGGATCTTGTATTGATTGAGGTTGTTGCAGACCGAGAACTTCCCGCAAAAACTGTCCCGCCGATGTTTGATCGTCATCGTCTTCGGGTCGTCGTTGAACGCATGCACCAGGACGGGGACGTTAAGGCCGGACCAGCGGAGGGTGTTGGCCACCCCGCGTTCGTCGCCGAAATTTGGCAGCGTCACCAGTAGGCCGTCAATTTTGTCCGCGTTTTGCCGGAACAACTCCGCGCATTTGCGGGCGTCGCTCAATGATTCCACCGCCCCGAATTTGGTCGCGGTGGTGGGCAGAATGACGGCCTTGAAGCCGCGCTTTTCCAGCGTCGCCAGAATCTCCTTGCGGCCTGTGTCACAGAGATGGGCCGGAAAGAATCCACGATTACCGACAATGACACCGAGTGTGATCATAACTAAGTTCCTTTGTGTTGATGAGTCAGACGTCATCCAGGCGCTGCAAACCAGGCGAAGCGACGGCCCGGGTGCGGGTTCGTCGCCGATTCGCCGGTCGGGCCGGAGTTTTCGACATCGAGCATAAAATATGGCCTATGGCGAGTTTCTTGGAGCCGAGATTATTGGATGGTCTTTTCCAGGTAAAGCAAATTTCTTTTCCGGAGCGCGCGCGCCCTCGCGTGCGGTGTTCGGCGCCCTCGCCGAACACACGTTCTTTCAAAAAGCCTCGAATGTTCTCATTATCTTTGCGAACTGGCACAACACCGCGCCGCGCGGCTTCTCACCCGTTTGGGGGGGATGGACTTTTTTCTTTTACAGTGATAATTGCATAAGAATCAGCAACGCGATGTCATCCCGCCCTTATCTGCCGGCGACTGCGTTCCTGGCCCGTCCACTGCTTTCAGCGGGCGGGCGAGGGATGAATTTCAGCTGGTGTTGCCTTGTCTGGCTGGCGCTGACCTTTTCGCTTCACGCCGCCATTGTTCCAACCGGCTTGCTGTGCGACTTGCTGGAACACCCGGAACTGACCGTCCTGACCACGGCCACGCCTCAATTTGGCTGGATCTACAATCCATCGCTTCGCAATGACTCTCAGACCGGCTATCGCATCATTGTGGCGTCGAGCCAGACGCTGGCCAACCAGGGCCAGGGTGATGTGTGGGACTCCGGCTTGGTCGGGAGTCCCGCCTCGATCAACGTGCCCTACGCCGGGACCACGTTGCGGACCAACACGGATTATTACTGGTGCGTCCAAACCCAGGACAGCGCCGGCCAAACCAGCCCCCTTTCGGCGGTGCAGCACTTTCGCACGGACACCCAGTTCAGCACTGGCTCGAACCTGTTCTACAATGTGTCCACCAACGCCTGGGCCAATCGCTATCCGCCCGCCTTTGCGCCCACGTCGCCCGCGCTCATCACCAACACCGCGCTGGGACGTTGGTTCGTTGACTTCGGCCAGGATGCTTTCGGCTACGCCACTGTGCATCTGAACGGTTCGTTCAACGGCGTCATTGTCCAGGCGCGCTTTGGCGAGATGGCCAGCGGAACCGCCGTGAACACCAACCCGCCGTCCGGCAGCACCGTTCGCTACGCGACCTCCACCTCCACGCTGCAAAATGGCGACGCCGTTTACTCCGTCCGCCCGCCCTCTTACAGCGGCCAGACCATCCGCCCGCCCGCCTCCTATGGCGTGGTCATGCCGTTCCGCTACTTCGAATTGACCAACTGCCCGCCCGGCGCGGTCCTTGCCGCGGCGGACGTGGCGCAACAACGCTTGCTTTACCAATTCAATACCAACGCCGCCGCCTTCACCAGTTCCAGCGCGGCCTTGAACCAGGTCTGGAATCTGTGCCGCAACTCGATGCAGGTCCTGGGCTTCGATGGCGTCTATGTGGATGGCGACCGCGAACGCAAACCTTACGAGGCCGATTCCTACATTCACCAGTTAAGCTCCTACGCCGTGGACCGCGAATTCACCATGGCGCGCTACAGCTTCGAGTATCTTCTCTCCCATCCCACCTGGCCGACAGAATGGAAGTTCCACATGATCTTCATCGCCTGGGCGGACTATCTCCAAACCGGCAACACCGATTTGCTCAGCGCCCATTACTCCGCCCTCCAGCCCGACGCCTTCACCTGGGCCGCGACCGGCAACGGCCTCATGCAAGGCTTTCCCAACTTTCCCCAAACGACCAATTCCGACATCGTGGACTGGCCCGCGGCCGACCGCGATGGCTTTGTCATCTCCAGCGCCGGCTACTTGAATTGGACTAATTCCGTCAACAACGCCTTTTACTACCGCGCCCTGCAAACCATGGCCGGCATCGCCACCGTTTTGGGCCGCGCCAGCGACGCCGCCACTTACAACGCCGCCGCCGCCCAGGTTTACAGCGCCTACAACACCGCCTTCTGGAACAACGGCAGTTACCTGGACGGCGTCGGCGCCACCCACTCCGCCGCGCACGCCAACTTCTTTCCACTCGCCTTTGGGTTGGTGCCGGCCGCCAACCAGGCCGCCGCGCTGAACTACCTTCACGGGCGCATCGCCGCCAAAGGCGGAATGCCCCCCAGTGTCTATGGCGCGCAGTATCTGCTGGAGGCGCTGTTCCAGCAGGGCGACGCGGACACCGCCCTGGGCTTGTTGACCACCAACGGTCCGCGCGGCTGGCTGAACATGGTTAACCTCGGTTCCACCATCACGACCGAGGCGTGGAATTTCACCGACAAACCAAACATGGACTGGAATCACGCCTGGGGAGCGGCGGCGGGAAACCTGATCCAACGCTTCGTCCTCGGCGTGCGTCCCATCACCGCCGGCGGCGGCCAACTCCTCATCCAGCCCCAGCTCGGCCAGACCCTATCCTATGTGCAGGCGGTCGTGCCCACCATTCGCGGGCCGGTGTCCATCCAGGCCAGCAATGCGCCCGGACAATTCCAGCTCCTGGTGACCATTCCCGGCAACGCCGCCGCCACCGTCATGCTGCCCGCTCTGGGCGCAACCAACCCCGTCGCCCTCCTCGACGGCAGCGTTGCCTCCGCCCTGCTATCCAACAACTGGCTCATCGTCAGCAACGTCGGTTCCGGCCAGCACGCCCTCTGGCTCAGCACCAACAACGCGCCCTCCCAGACCACCCTCTACAGCAACTGGGCCGCCGCCTGGTTCGGAACCAACGCCGCCAACCCCGCCCTCGCCGGCATGGCGGCCGACCCGGACGGCGACGGCCAGAGCAATTACGGCGAATTCATTGCCGGCACCGACCCGGCCAACCCGCAGTCCAATTTTCACATTGGCGGCGTGGTCCAGTCCAAGCCGCTCTCGCTCACCCTCTCCGGGGTGGCCGGCCGTGTGTACACCCTGCAACGCACCCCCAGCCTCCCCGCCGCCGTCTGGACCTCCGTCGCGACCAACGCCCCGCTTGTGGCCAGCCAGGCCACATTGTTGACCGATCCCCAAACCCCGACCTCGGGGGCTTTTTATCGTGTAGCCGTCAACCTCCCCTGACGCTTGTCAATCATTTTATCTTAAGCCCGTTCCCTCGCAGCGGTCAGACAGTGCTTTTTGTCCAATTTCCGCTTGACTCACTGGCTCTCATTCCGCAGGATATATTCATGCCACAACAGCGCGGAATCGAATACGAAGCGGGCCAGTGGAGAAAGACAAATGAGAACCACACCTGAAAGCGCAAAAAGTGGACAAAGCTATTATTTACCCCGTTTGACGGCTAACCAATATCAGCGGTATAATCAACCCTGTTCAAAAAGGAGTCGGCATGTTTTCTTCCAATTTATTTAAGCGATGCCCCAGGACCGGAAAGATCCGCGGCATTAACAAGAGCGCCTGGCCAAAATGGGCTTGGCTTTTGGCCGGATCAGCCGCCTGCCTGTGGTATCTGGTCCGTGTCCTTCCAAAGCCTTCCCGCGCGGCTTATCCCTGCCTGCGCGCCGCCGCGCCCATACGGATCGGATTTCTGACCTATTGCGCCGCCCTGGCCGGGTATGCCTTCTCCTCCGCAAAGGCCAAGTCGCTTTCCCGGAACAATAGGCCTTTCCGGGCCAGCCTCTTTTTTGTGGCATCCCTCCTCTCGCTCTGTCTTTTTATTGCCAGCGACTCTCGTCCCGCCTTGGCAGCCATTCCTGCCGGCGCCGGCAAGGGAATCTTCTCTGGCCGCGTGGCGTGGGTCTATAACCCCAATGCGGCAAAATGGACTGGCACCGGAATCTACTGCGCCCCGGCCGTCAATCCGCAGGCCGAATATAACAAGTCCTTTACCGCGGGCCTCGCCGCCCTTTCCGGCGGAACGAACGACGCCGATTCCTGGGACAAAATTTTCCGCTGGTTCAACGACCGCCACGACCGCCCTGGCACGGCCTACCAAGCCGGAGACATGATCGCCATCAAAATCAACCAGAACAATTCACCCGCTCCAGCCCCGGACCACGGCAATGCCATGAATGCCAACCCCCAGACCTGCGTCGCGGTGGTCACCAGCCTGGTCAACGCCGGCGTTCCCCAGGCCGACATCTGGATCGGCGACCCGAGCCGCGCCGTGACAGACAATATTTTCAACGCCATCCACCAACCGTTCCCCGAGGTAAAAGTGGTGGACTTTTTCGGCAACAACGGACGCGTCACCACCACCAACGTCAACGGCGTTTTCCCCAACAGCGACGTCAAAAATGCGGAAGCGGCCTGCTTTTACCATGCGCGCTACCTGGTTTGCCAGCCCCTCCTCAAAGGCCACGTCGGCCAGATCATCACCTTCGGGTCGAAAAATTTCTACGGCATCAACGGCATCCTGCCCAACTGGAAGGAAAACAAAGGGCATCCTGGCGACAGCGCGCTGACCGCCTATATGACCAACGCCAATTTCGGCGGCAAAGTCATTTTGTGGGCCATGGACGCCATGTATCCAAGCCCGGAGCTGGATGGCGCCCCGTTCAACGGCGTCGCCCTTACGCCCTTTAACGGCAGGCCGATGTCAAGCTTCATCATGTCCCTCGACGGCTGTGCCGAGGAATGCGTTTCCTACGACTTCTGGAGCGCGGTTTCCGGCAAGTCCGGCGGGATCAACTACGCCAACAGCGCCGCCAATGCCGGCGGGGGCGTGGCTGGCCATTGGAACAACTCGACGGAAAAAAAATACGCCAAAAACCTGGATCCTAATGCCCCCGGCATTGAACTGGTGCCGGTGACGCCCCAACCTTGAACAATCCTGAAAGGAAATAATATGAAAACAAAACTGCCATGGATTCTGCCGGCGTGCTTGATTCTCACCGGCGGCTTTTATCTTGGCGGATGCGCCTCCGCCGATTTGAAAGACGAAGGGTATTTGAACGATTACAAGGGAAAGCCCTTTCAAGACAGCAAGTATCCGGGAGGTCCGCAGAAAATTCCCGGACGCGTGCAGTGCGCCTGCTATGATTTCGGCGGGGAAGGGGTCGCCTATCACGATGCGGATGCGGTGAACCACGGCAGCGGGCAGTTGAATCCCGCCAACGGGACCTATCTCAACGAGTTTCGAATCAAAGAGGGCGTGGATACATCCTACACCAAATTCCACGACGAGACTGACAACAATCCATACAACCTGGTGACACCGCCCGAAAACCAACTCTACGTTGGCTGGACCGATCCGGGCGAATGGTTCAATATGACCGTTGCGGTTCAGCATGCCGGGATCTACACCATTGATCTCTTATACACCTCCAACAAAGGCGGCGCCATTTCCCTGGATCGAGACGGCCTGCCTTTGGTTTCTTCCATCAACATTATTTCCACCAAAAATGCCAGCGATCCCCTCGACTGGCGTCAATGGCACCACTGGAATATCCTGACCAACATGGCCGAAGTGAAGCTGCCCAAAGGAGTCAGCGTTTTGACCCTTCACATCCTCACCGAAGGCAATATGAATTTTGCCTGGCTTGATTTTCACCCGAAAAACAAATAGCCCCCCTCTTTTCCGGCGGCACAGCTCCATTCCGTCAAACAACCCCTCCCATTCCTCGCAGGAGCCGAACAATGGGGGCACATTGACACTGCCCCACGTGATAGGGACATCGCGCTGCGATGTCCCCGCCCGCGTCCAGCGGGCGGAACGATTTGGCCAATGGTCTCGTGCCGTTCCATTGCGCCGCGGAACGCGGCGCGGACGGCGCAGGGTTAGCACAACATGGAGATGCGCATCACAGGTGCGAGCGCCGTCCCTGCCTGAATAAGGGGGCAATGCCGATGCTCCCAGACAATGCTTGTTTCCAATTTCCGCTTGACTCACCCGCTCTCATTCCGCAGAATATATTCATGCCACGACAGCGCAGAATCGAATCCGAACGGGGCCAGTGGAGAAAGACAAATGAGAAACGGTTCCTCGACGTTTTCAGTGGAATAGCAAGTGATGTCGGGGACGCTGCCATTGGTTTTCCTAATCCCAACGGGATTGCATCTTTCAGCCCACGGTTGCGAGGCACGAGCTACCCTGGGCAAGAAGACCGAGAGATCACAACTCTGAAGGAGTTGAACCTCTTCCAAGGGGTTGCGAAGGGGTCGTGGAAGGGGTCCAGGCGTTCCCGCAGTGTTGGTTGACAGGGCGAGCGCACTGGGGCAATCTTCCGGCATGGCGCGAAAAGTTCCCCTGCAATATCCGGTAGCCGTTTATCACTTGATCAGCCGCGGCGACCGCCGGGAACCGGTCTTCCCCGTGGAAATCCGTCCATCGGCGGCTTTATGAAAACTGAAAAACACAATGTTGACATGCTAGGACCCGAACCCTTAATCGACCCCTTTATGAAAACCAAAGTGCTGATCTGGTCCGGACTGTGCATTCAGTGTGTGTTTCTCATCTTTTTGCTGTTTCGTGCGCCAGAGATATCCGGCGCACTAAAGATTACGAGGAATGAGTTGCAAAACGGGGATGCCGACCTTCCCGCTTTGAAATTGTTCAATCCTGATGGGAGTGAATCAACTGTAATTCATGACCCTGCAAAGTCTCCAAGCGAGAATTTGACCGCAAGGGCAGTAGCACGGTTATCGGGTGTGGACAGAGGGTATGGGTCGTTGGTGCGAGTCGCTTTGCTGGTAACTTTGGTGAATCTGATTCTGTTTATTTTCTCGCTTCGATTGCTTCGCCCCAAATCGTCGTGAAGGGATCGCGGAAAGTGGTCGGGTGCTGGCATTGCCGCATTGTCGGTTGACAGGGCGAGCCGGCTGGGGCAATCTCCCGGCATGGCGCGAAAACTTCGCCTGCAATATCCGGAAGCCGTTTATCACTTGATGAGCGGCCGGGACCGCCCGGAATGGACGATGCCGCGGAAATGGATCTGCGACCGGCTGGAGATGGGGTCATGGAAATCCGTCCATCGGCGGCTTTATGAAAACAGAAAAACAAATGTTGACATGCTAATGGGCGACCCCTTTATGGGGAGCAATTGATTATGTGCAAGCGCGTAATTGTAACATGCGGATTTGGCTTTGGCTTCGGTGTGCTCATGGCGTTGCCATTAGCCTTCGCTGTCGAGCTGTCGAAAACGGTATTTGAAACTCTCAATGCTCCCGCACTTTGGCTTGCGCACGCGTGGACGTATGACCTGGGTTTGCCGCCCCGTGGGGAAGTTGCATGGGTGGTAGTGCCTATGGCGGCGATAGTTGTGCAGTGGACGCTGATGGGATTGCTAATCGGCTTGTGTCGCTGCATCAAATTTCGACGGATTCAGAAAGGGGTCGAGAAAGGGGTCGGGTCCTAGCATTGCCGCATTATCGGTTGACAGGGCGAGCGGACTGGGACAATCTTCCGGCATGGCGCGAAAACTTCCTCTGCAATATCCGGGAGCCGTTTATCACTTGTCAAAGGCGTCAAACAATGGTTTTGGCCCTTTTTGCGGTGTTTTCATGGGCGTTCCTCCACCGGTGCGGTTTGCCGCTCAGACTCTTGCGGGCTCGGGGCGTGAAGAGTGGAATTCCGGGTACCGGTCGAGTTGTCCAGCACCCTCGCGGATTTCACTCGGCGTTTTCAAGGACTTTTCACCATTCCGCCCTCACCGAATTCGGCATCAAGCCAGAGCTTCTCCGTGAACTCTGTGCTCTTCCTGTTCAGTTTCTTCTTTCCCTTCCGTTTATCATCTTTTGGGCTCTTTGCGCTCTTTCGCGGCCAAAATGCCTTATCTGTATTCCACGGATTATCAACCACTTGCAATCAATCCAGTTTCCGATCCCCAAAAACCGCCTCAAAAAATGACCGTTTCGGCAAGCAAAACGGCCTTTGCCCCAAACTATTTTTGTAATCGCATTCCGATTTTTCCAACTCCCACCGCGACTTCACCCCTTTTTTACGGGCCGTTCGTGGCGGTTTTGGCGCCCATTTTTGCGATGAAAATCGTACCCACCGTGGGAATGACAAATTTGGAAACCATGCTGTAATGGTTCCATGAATGCTCAGGCGTCATCAGATGAAACCGCAAGCGCGTGTTTCAAAAGACGAGCGGTTCTGCTGCGGACAAAAGTCCCGCCGCGGAATCCATTGGATTTAAAGCAAGCCCACTATTCCCCATTCCGCCGCTGCGGAGACCGGTTGGGTAAGTTATGGTAAGTTACGGAAGGTTATGGACGGTTATGGTAACTTCCCGAGCCTATGCCTCCGCCCCCTTTGCCTCCAGTTATCTTGGCGAAGGAGGGCTTGCCGCCCCCTGCCAGGGATCAAGCCCCAAACCGACGAAATCAAAGTAAATCAAAGTGGATCAAAGTAAATCAAAGTAAATCAAAGCACTTTTTTTGTGAAAACTGCCTTTAACTCCGGGGGCCGCTGCCATTCAAACAGGCTCGGGGACTTGAGGTTACGGGCTGCTTTTGGCTTCCGCCGCGTCCGCCTTTTTCAGTTCGACGGCATAGACGTGGTTGGCGGCGGACAGGTTCGAGCGGAAGACCAGCCATTTCATGTCCGGGGTGAAGGTGGCGTTGGGTTCCAGGGCGTAGTCATGCCTTCCCATGTTCACCAGCCGTTCGGAATGGAACACGCCGGGTTTGATGAGACCGTTTTGACTGAGGTTGGTTCCGGCGGTGTTTGCCACCAACTCCGGATGAAACAGATAAATCCATTGGCCATTTTCGGCGTGCGCCACCATGCCCGCGCCGCCGCCGTCGCCGCAGAAAAGCTTTCCGTCCGGCGACACATTGAAATGGACCGACCATTCGTCGCGCTGAAGATGGTACCAGGTTCTTTCACCCGAGGCGACACTGTAGCCGGCGACCCAGAAATCCGCGCCGCGCGGCGTTTGCAGATCGTACCAAATGGTTTTGCCATCGGCGCTCCAGAATTCGTGCCCCGCGATCTCCATGGCCATGGTGCGGGTGTGAATGCGGGTCAACTGGCTGCCGTCGGAGCGGATGGTCCAGATGCGGTCCACCTTTTGCCACGGCCCCTCGTGGCAGAAGAGGAGAAGGCCCGGATCGGCGGGCGAAAACTGGAGATGGTTGAGCCAGTCCGTGCAGCGGTTGAATTTCTTCATTTCGCCGGTCTGGAGGTTGAGGAAAAACAGTTCCATCGTCAGATGTTTTGCGAACCGTTCTTCGATGTTCCGGGCCTTGCTTTTGCGCGCGGAGTCGGAGTTGGACGTTTCCTCGCGCGCCTGCTCCTCCCGGGCCTGGGCTTCGTCCAGCAGGACGGTGGTTCCGGCCAGCAGGGTTTCGTCGCAATTCACGGCGCTGGCGCGCATCCCGAGGGGGAGCGCGGCGATTTTGCGGACGGTCTTGGTTTCCAAGTCGGCGGCAAAAACATTGGTGAGCTGGCTGTAATAAACCTGTCCGGTCTTGCGACCGACCAGGATGACCCGCAGGCCCCGGCCTTCCACGACCTTTTCAATTTTGCGGGTGGCGAGATCAACTGCGGAAATCCCACTGGGCGAGGTGAAGGCCATTTTTTTGCCGTCGGGCGTGAACGGGTTGACGTTGAAGTAAAAGCACTCGCTGCCCGGCTCGAGCGAGAGGCGGATGACGCGATGGCCGGTATCGGGATCAATCCATTGGGCTGGCGGGTCGTTGGTGTTCGCGTCCGCCCAGGCGTGAGTTGCCAGCAGAAAAAGCAAAAAGGCGGCGTTCAATTTCTTGAGACCCAATGGAGTATTCACAGAGGTTCAAGATGCGCTCATGGCGGTGGTGGTTTCAATTCATTTGTTTCCGCGGGTCGGCGCCATTGGCGGCACCCCTGCCGCCCCGCGCCAGGGGAAGCTTTCCGTCTGGCCATAAAGCCTCCCTCCGGCCATACTGCGGTGGTTCGGGAGCCATTCAGCGGCACAGCCCGAAGATTTACGAAGAAATATATGGTTATTGGAACCAACTGAAACTTATGCAACGCGTGGCTCTCACCACTTCGCTTGGCCGGCTCATGGATTGGTGCATGAAGCAGGCCGCGACGGATCTGCATGCCCAGGCCGACCGGCGCTACTCCTTCCGGGTGGACGGCCAGCTCCGGAGGATAGCGCCCGAGCAATTCGCCATCCCCACCAACGACGACATTCTAAACATGTTGCGGGAGGCGTTCCCCAAATCCATCTCCGACCGCATCGAGCAGCAACACGAGATGGACCTGAGCCTCCTGTGCGGGCAGTGGCGCTATCGCGCCAATTTCAGCAAGCAGCAAGGCGCCCAGTCTTTCTCCTTCCGCGTGGTGCCCCAGCACATCGCCGACCTGGACGATCTCCAGCTTCCTGCCGCGGTGGCGGAACTGGTGCGGGAACCGCGCGGGCTGCTGCTCGTCAGCGGGGCGTCGGGACAAGGCAAGACCACGACGGCTTGTGCGCTCCTCCAGCGGCTCAACGAAACCATGGCCCTGCGCATCATCACCATTGAGGATCCCGTCGAGTACCTCTTCGTGGAAGAGAAATGCCAGTTTGAGCAGCGCGAGGTGGGAGTGGACACGGACTCCTTCGCGCTGGCCATCGGCAACGCGCTGCGGCAGGACCCGGAAGTCATTTTCCTTGGCGATATCCGCGACCGGGAGACCATCCAGACGGCGATGCAGGCGGCTGAAACCGGGACTTTGGTGCTGGGCACCCTGCACGCGGATTCGGTGGCGCAAACCATTGATCGGATCCGCGACCTTCATCCCGCGTTGGAGCAGGCCAGCGCCGGCGCGCTGCTCGCGCGGAGCCTCAACGCCATCATTTGCCAGCGCCTGGTCCCGGGCGTGTTGCACAAGCGCATTCCCTGCCTGGAGATCATGCGGAGCAACCCCGCCACCCAGGACGCCATCACCCGGAACGATCCCCATCTTCTGGCCGGCCTGATTGAGGCCTCGGCCAACGAAGGAATGCACAGCTTCGACCAGCACCTGGCGCAACTCCTGAAGAAGGAAGCTGTGACCCTGGAGACGGCCCGGCATTTCGCCGTCAATTGGGACAAGCTGGAAATGGAAATGCACGGCTATGCATCTCCCAAACCCGGCATTCTCAAACCCGGCCCCGGGGAATGATTTCCCAGACCGCCGAAAATCCACCCCGAATGATCACCCGCCATGCCCGTTGCATTTAAAGACTATTACCAGGTCCTCGGAGTGTCCCCCAAGGCCTCGGAGGAGGAAATCAAGAAAGCCTTTCGCACCCTCGCGCGCAAATATCATCCCGATGTCGCCAAGGACAAAAAGACGGCGGAGGAAAGATTCAAGGAACTCAACGAGGCCCACGAGGTCTTGAGCGATCCGGAGAGCCGCAGGAAATACGACGAACTGGGCGCTAATTGGAAATCGGGACCGCAACCGCGTCCGGCGCCCGGCTGGGCCGGAGGCCGGTCCCCCAGAGGCGGGGCCGGGGGCGAAGATGACGACTTCCAATTTGAAGGCACCGGCTTCAGTGACTTCTTTGAACAGTTTTTTGGCGGACGCGCCCGCCAGCCCGGCGGGGGCTGGCCGTCCGGCCAGCACGGTTTTCCGGAGGGTGCCGAAGAGCCGGCGGCCGAGGCGTTGCGGGGCCAGGATATTCAAGGAGACATTCTTATCACGCTGGAGGAAGTGCTCAACGGGGCCATGCGAGCCATTTCCGTGCGGCGAACCAACGCCCGCACCGGCCGGGAGGAGACGCAAACCTATCAAGTGCGAATTCCGGCGGGAGTGCAGGCCGGCCAGGCGATCCGGGTGCCGGGCAAGGGCGGGGAGGGAGTTGGTGGCGGCGGCGCCGGAGACATCTATCTGCGGGTGCGCTATGCCCAGAACCCTGATTTTCACGCGCGCGGCGCGGATCTGGTGGGGCATCTGGAATTAAGCCCGTGGGAGGCGGTGTTGGGGGCGACGGTTCCCGTGCGGACGCTGGAAAGCAGCGTTTCCTTGAAGGTCCCCGCAGGCACTCAGCAGGGGCATCAACTTCGCATTCGGGGCAAAGGTTTGCCGGCAGGCGCGGGCAAGCGAGGCGATTTATACGTGGCGGTTTCCATCCAAGTTCCGCCAAAAATCAGCAAAGAGGAAGATCGCCTGTGGAGAGAGTTGGCCGCAAAATCCGTTTTCGATCCGAGGAAAACCTCCTGAGTGAAAGTTTATTTTTTCTCCTGGAAAAGCTGGGGAACAAAATCGGCCAGATCCCTCCGCCACACCCTGAAACTGTGCGCGCCAGGAGTCTCCACCCAGGTGTGCCGCACGCCTTTGGAGGTGAGCCAGTCGCCCAGATTTCGGTTGACGGCGATCAAACGGTCTTCGGTTCCGCAACTCGTCCAGAGCAGGCGCAGTTGCTTGTTGATTCTTTGGCCGACGGCCGGGTAGGCGGCGGCGAAGTTGGTGTTCAAGCCGCCGGAACTGAATGCGCCGATCCAGCCGAACCGATCGGGTGCGTTCAAGCCAACGAAAAGCGATTCAGTACCACCGAGGGAAAGGCCCGCGATGGCGCGATTGCCCGCGCCGCTTTTGACGCGATAGGCCTTTTCCGTCTGGGGGATGACCTCGCGAAGCAGGGTGTCGCGAAACATTTCCACGTTGCGTTGGACGAGCGCGGGATGGCCGAGCACGCCGGCCCAGCCGCCCTTGATTATGTCCATGGTGCCATAGGCCGAAGGCAGCACCACCAGCATCGGCCTGGCCCGACCGCTTGCGATCAGATTGTCGAGGATGACGTTGGCGAACCCAACCGTGAGCCAGGCACCGGTGTCGTCGCTGTAGCCATGCACCAGATAGAGCACGGGATAGGTCTTCCACGACCTGGACTTGTAACCGGGCGGAGTGTAAACTATAAACTCCCGGTTGTCGCCGGCGATGGCGGACCGGTAGGGATGGTGATGCAACTGGCCGCGCGGCACGTCGTTGATTTCCCACGGCAGCGTCTCGGGGCCGGGCACATGCACCTGGCTGTCCGAACTGAGCAGGTTGTATTTCAGCAAAGGATTGCTCGGATCAATCATGTGCAGGCCGTCCACGGTGAAGGAATAGGCGTAAATGTCCGGCGGCAGCGGCGGGGTGGTGAGGGACCAGACGCCGTGGTCGTCCTTGGTCATGTTTGTCTCGCTGACGCCTTCGGAATGCACCTGGACCGCGGTGGCGTTGGAATCCCAGAGACGGAACGTGACCCGGCCATCCGGTTGGACCTGCGGTGAAAAGCCTGGTTGCGCCAAGGCCGAAGCGGCTGCCATAAGAACGGCGAAAAAATGCAATTTCATAGGGATGTGTACGCGATACGCCAATTCGCCGCGGCACGCAAAGAAAAAAGACGCCGTTGTCGGCGGGAGTCGGTGGCAAAGAGTGCCCGTTCGAGGAGATGATCCTCCGGGTTAGGCCTGTTCACGGCGTCGGGCCATAAATCGAAGAGTCAACCTTGGTCCAGTCAGCCGACAGAGGAGGATCCGCTTCAACTCCTCACCTTGGCTAGTTTTGACCATGCTGAACGGTTTGGCGCGGAATTTTTTCTCCAACCAGGCGGCAAAAAAAATCATATCCGGTTGATGGTCAGCAGACTTAGGAACATTTGACGTATCGCTGGCATTATCTGTGCTCCTCATCTCCCAAATGAGCGCCGGCCAATTTCGCATTCCCAAATCTGCATTCGGCGTTCTGCCTGTCCAACCTCACTTTGACTGCCTATCATGAAAAAGATCGAAGCCATCATCAAACCTTTCAAGCTGGATGAAGTGCGGGATGCCTTGGCCGAAGTGGGCGTTGGCGGCATGACCGTCAGCGAAGTCGAAGGCTTTGGACGGCAGAAGGGCCATGCCGAAAACTATCGCGGGCGCGAATACGCCCTGGACTTTCTTCCCAAGATCAAGTTGGAAATCGTCGTTCCCGATGCCTTGGTTGCCGCCGCTTCCGCCGCGATTGCGACGGCGGCCCGGACGGGCAAGATCGGCGATGGCAAGATCTTCATCACCCAAGTGGAAGAGGCCATACGCATTCGCACGCACGAAAAAGACGTTCTGGCGGTTTGAGAATCCGCCCTGAGCAACCCCGCGCCCAAGGAGGATTGTGCCAATCCAAGATTGATGTCGGCCTGAATACCGGTATGCTGCCGCGCGATGCTTTCGGCCCAATCCAATGACCCTGACGACTAGCACGCGACGACCGCGCAATGTCGATGCCCCCCGGGCCGCCGCCATTCTTTACGGAGACTGGGGAACGAGCAAAGCCTATGTCATCGGCATCGCCTTTGCCGTTGGGGGTTATAGTTCGTTTTGGCTGATCGCGGCCATGTGCGTGCTCACCGCCCTGGTGGGGGTCAACTACATGGCCATCTGCAAACACTATCCCGACGGCGGAGGGGTTTACGCCAGTGTGCGCCATCGTTCGGAAATCATTTCCATTGTCGGCGCTTTCCTGTTGATCGCGGATTATATTGTGACGGCGGCGATCAGCGCGCTCTCGGCCTTTCAATATCTGGGCGTGTCGCACCCGGAGATTTTCGCCGGCGCGGCCATTCTGGCGATCGGGGCGCTGAACTATTTCGGCCCCAAGCACACCGGCGGGCTGGCGTTTCTGGTTTCTGTTCCAACTGCGGCGGTGGTGGTGCTGCTGGCGCTTTTTGCCATTCCCCATCTGGGAGCGGCCGTACATAATTTAGAGCCGCTCAAAGGCGGTTTCTTTAAGAATTGGAACGGGTTTGTGGGCGTGGTGCTCGCCCTGTCTGGCGTGGAGGCCATCGCCAACTCGACGGGCGTGATGAAACTGAATCCGGGATGTAGCGACGCCAACCCCAACGTTTCAAAAACTTCCACCCGCGCCATCCTCTGGGTCATGCTGGAAGTCTGTATTTTTACCGCCGTGCTCAGTCTGGCCATGCATGCCTTTGGGAATCTGACCACGGAAGCGACCACCGCCGGTCAGCCCAACGAAGTCAACGCCCCCGGCCATCCCGGTGTCCGCGATTACATGCTCCGCTACATGGGGGAACAATTTGTAGGCGGCGCGTTCGGATCAGTCCAGATCGGACATATCGCGGGCCTGATCGTCAGTTTGGTGTTTGGCTTCCTTCTCCTCTCCGCCGTCAATACCGCGATTGTCGCCCTGGTGGGCATCACCTTTCTCATGTCCCGCGACGAGGAATTGCCGCCGCAATTTCAACGCCTCAACAGTTTTGGCGTGCCCAACCTGGGGCTGGTCGCGGCGGCGTTGGTACCGGCGTTCCTGGTCGTCGCTGTGAAAGATGTGGGCGGGCTAGCCGATCTTTACGCCGTGGGCGTGGTTGGCGCCATTGCCACCAATCTTGGCGCCAGCGCCACGGACCGGAAATTGGGTCTGGTGCGGTGGGAGCGCGTCCTGATGTTTTGCACCTTCCTCATCATGCTTGCCATTGAAATCTCATTATTCTGGGACAAACCGAACGCGCGCATTTTTGCCAGTTCCGTGCTGCTGGTTGGATTGATTCTGCGCGGATTGGCCCTCGAGCATTCAGACCGGAAAAAAACCGCCGCCGCCGCCACCGCCGCCGCCGCCGCCCTGGCCGGCCAGACGGCGACAATCACGCGGCCTACACAGGCGGTTCCAGCGGCATTCGCTCTCCCGCCGCGGGAGGTTTCCGGTTCGCCCATGTTATGCGCCATCCGCGGCCTGGGAAAGACGCTCGACTTCGCCATTGAGGAAGCCCAGCAAACCGACCGGCCGCTTTATTTGTTGTTTATCCGTAATGTGCCGATTTTGATGGAGGATGATTACAAGCGCAAATGGCAGGACGACCCCGAAGCGCGGGAAATATTCATCGAGGCCAAGAAAAAGGCCGGAACCCATCCGGTTTTTCCCTGTTACGCCGTCAGCGACTCCGTGGCGCACACCATCGTGGATATTACCGCGACAATGGGTGCGTCCTATCTGATTTTGGGCGCGCCGGGACGCCACGGCCTGGTCCACCTGCTGCGCGGCAACATCATCCGGGAGATTTCCGACAATCTCCCCGACGACATCCATTTGCTCGTGTACGCATGACCGCTCTATGACAACAAAACTCGTTGCCTCACTGATCACCTCGCTCGTGCTGTTGTTCGCCTATCACGCCGTTTTCGCCCTGGACACCAACGCCCCTCCTGCCGCTGCCGCGCCGGCCGCCGCGCCTGATCCCACGCCCGATCCGGGTGGCATCAACACCGGCAAGTCTGCCGACGCCCAATCTATCGCCGGCTCGATGTTTGTCGTCTCCTCCCCATCCGAGCTAAGCGCCGACGATAAGAAGGACGCCCACAAGATCGCCGCCTACATGGCGGCCAGGAAGGCGTTCGACAGCTACACGGCCCAGGCCAGACTGGAGCCGTTGGCCGTCAAACTCTCCGATTCTGTCGGCCACAACCGGGTCGCCATCAACTTAATATGGACGCTTATCGCAGGCTTTCTGGTCATGTTCATGCAAGCCGGATTTTCCCTGGTGGAAACCGGTTTGTGTCGCGCCAAAAACGCCTGCCATACCATGTCCATGAATTTCATGATTTACCCGTTGGGCATGCTCGGCTTTTACCTCTGCGGCTTTGCCTTCATGTTCGGGGGCATGGCGGACCCCGGCAGTCCCAACCACGCCGGCCTTGCAAGCCTGGGTGGTTACGCCGGCTTGAACCACGAGCTTGGGTTCACCGTCGGCGGCCATTTCATGGGGTTGCTCGGATGGAAAGGCTTTCTGCTCCAGGGCGCCGGCTATGACTGCGCGGCCTATGCTCTCTTCCTCTTCCAAATGGTCTTGATGGCTACGGCGGCCACAATCCCCATCGGCGGCGTCGCCGAACGCTGGAGATTCTCCGCCTTCACGATTTACAGTTGCTTCATCGGGGCCATGCTGTATCCGGTCTTCGGCAACTGGGTTTGGGGTTGCGGCTGGCTGGCCAACCTGGGGGCAAATTTTGGTCCCATGTTCGGCCATGGTCACGTGGATTTCGCCGGCTCTTCGGTGGTTCACATGCAAGGCGGCGTCATTGCCCTGATCTTCACCTGGCTCATCGGGCGGCGCCACGGCAAGTATGACAAGAGCGGGAGAATCGTCCATCCCATCACCCCGCACAGCATTCCCATGGTGATGCTCGGAACTTTCATCCTGGCGTTTGGCTGGCTTGGCTTGAATTCAGGCTGCAGCCTCGCCGGCGCCGACCTCCGCATCGCCGTCGTCGCCGTCAATACGATGCTCGCCTCCGCCGCTGGAGCCGTGGCCGCGACTCTCTGGATGTGGTGGTTCCGCGGCAAAAAACCCGATCCCTCCATGATGTGCAACGGCATGCTGGCCGGACTGGTCGCCATCACCTGCCCCTGCGCATTCGTCAGCGCCGGCGGCGCCTTCTTCATCGGCCTGGTCGCGGGCCTCCTGGTGGTGGAAGCGGTTTTCTTTTTCGACAGAATTGGAATTGACGATGCGGTCGGCGCCATTTCGATCCACGGCGTCAACGGGGTCTGGGGTTGCATCGCCTTGGGCCTCTTTGCCGATGGCACTTATGGGGATGGCTGGAATGCGGTTCCCGGCGCGGTCAAAGGCTTGTTCTACGGCGGCGGATTCGGCCAATTGACCGCTGAAATCGTCGGCGTCGTGACTTGTTTTGTCACCGTGTCGCTGCTTTCGCTGCTGGTTTACTCCATCGGGGAGAGGCTGGTGGGGAATCGGGTTTCTCTGGAAGTGGAGATTGAAGGCCTGGATGTGCCGGAAATGGGCGTGCCCGGTTACGCGGGCGTGGTCATGGACAAGCATGGGGAGACACCCATGACCTCAAAATGAGCCGGCCATAAAATGAAACCCTTGGCGGGGGTCGTGGTGCGGCTTGGTTTTGGCAATTCTAAATTCTGAAAGCAGACTCAATCCCGCGTCTTCTTGGTGTTCCAAATCGCCAGGGTATCGGGTGAACCCTGACTGCGCACGCCGTTGTCGGTCAGGATTTCCTCGGTGGCGGCCACCATTTCCGCGCGGGGGAAAACTAGCGCTTCCCCGCCCCGGTTGTCAAATTCGATGGTAATCATCTCGTCCCGGCAATCGCGCAGGACTTCCACCAGGTGTTCCAGATTCTTGATTGGGATGCCGTTGATGGTTTTGACCACTTGGGCGAACGCGCTGGAATAGCCTTTGGACAATTTATGAGGAAAGAAGGGGGATGAGACCACGACCAGGCGCTCGCCCTCAAATGCCTGCCTGTCCATCGTGCGCTTGACCAGCGGGCTGCCCGAGCTGATGAGCAAGGTGGTCCAGGAACTGTTTTCACCACGGGTCAAGCCCATAAGGAATTCCCGCGTCGCGGTCGAAAACACCACCGGACCATAGACGAAATAGGAGGGGTAGGCCCCCTCCAGGCTGGTCAAAACCAGGGGGAACTTCGATTGCACCGGCAGCTCCACCGGCAGCTCCCGCCCGGCCCGCACGATGGTCAGGGGGACTTTCCCGTGCCGGGCCGTTTTTTGAACCATGTAGGTAAAGCGCACGCGCAGGCTGTGCAATTTAATCATCCCCTCGTCATCCACCGCCGCGTCGCCGATCTTGGTGATGACGTCCCACTGCTTGAGGGGGTAGGCGGAGTCCTGGCCGGCCGGCTTGTTCACCACCAGGCCGTGGACGTCTTTGTCCACCTTGAGAAAAGCGCGCAAGGCGGGATTCTCCAATGTTTGAAACTCATCGAACATGGCGGGTTTGCCCTCCTGATGGCCCTCGGCCACGCCTTTGAGAAACAGTTCGATCTCTTCGCAAGGAATGATGTAGCCGATGTTCTCCGCGTTGACCAGATGGCTGAACGCCAGGCCGATCATTTTGTCGCCCACTGCCGCGGGGCCGCCGCTGTTGCCCGGGTTGATCGCGGCGTCAATCTGGATGCGCAATCCGGAAACCGGATAGTTGTAAGTCGCAAATTCAATCCGCGAAACAATGCCTTTGGTGATGGAAAGGCTCGAGCCGCCGGTCGGATATCCATAGACCATCACCGCATCCTTGATCTCCGGCAGCGATTTGGCGCGAGCCAGCGGGGCGTGCGAGTCAAAAAACGATTCGTCGTCCAGCTTGAGCACCGCCAGATCAATGCCCAGATCCATGGCCACCACCGTCGCGGCGATCTTGTCCCCGGCCTGGTTGGCCTGGATTTGCACCTGGCTGGCATAGTTGACAATATGGGCGTTGGAAAGAATCCGTTTGCCCTCAATGACGACGCCGCTGCCCGATATTTCACTGGGGGAGTCTTTGGTCCAGGGCTTGTAGTAATCGGGATAACGCACGGTGGAAAACACTTTCACCACCGAGTTTTCGACCGAATCGGCCTTGGCGTCGGCGGGCGGGGCCGGGACGGCGTTTTTAGCCGGTTTATCCGCCGCGGAGGTTGTGGCGGCGGGAATTGCGGCCGCGATCAGCAGGCTCGTGACCAACGCCGAACAGCGCGAGTTGTCAAACATGTGGTGATGCTAGGGGGCAACCCGCGCCTGGCGCAACGAAAAATGGCCGCGACGCGAAAAATGGCCGGCCATTTCCGAACCGCCCCATCTTAAAAACCCTGCCGCTCCATCTCCAGCAGGCGGTATCCGATTCCCGGTTCGGTGATGATCAACTCCGGGTTGGCGGGGTTTGCTTCCAGTTTCTCGCGCAGATGGGCGACATACACGCGCAGATAAAGATTGTGTTCGGCCGCCTTGGGACCCCACACCTCGGTCAGCAGATGCCGGTGGGTCAACACGCGCCCGGCGTTGCGAACCAACAGCGCCAGCAAGGAGTACTCCGTCGCCGTCAGCTTTACCGGCTGCCCTTCCACCGAAACCAACCGCCGCGCCAGGTCAACTTCCAGCCGGCCGGAGCGGAAGACCGGCGCTTGCGCGGCGGGCTGGGCACGCCGATGGGCGGCGCGCAGCCGGGCGAGCAATTCCCCGGCGGCAAAGGGCTTTGTCACATAGTCATCCGCCCCGGCGTCCAGCGCGGCGATTTTGTCCTCCTCCCGGTCGCGCACCGACAAGACCACCACCGGCACCTGGCTCCACTCCCGCAGACGCTTGAGCACCGTCACGCCATCCAGGTCGGGCAATCCAAGGTCAAGCAGGAGCAGTTCGGGCCGGCATTGCGCCGCCTGGATCAAACCCTCCTGCCCGGTCTTGGCTTCGAAAACCTGGTAACCGTGCGCTTCGAGCAGGATGCGAAGAAGGCGGCGTATCTGCAGTTCGTCGTCAATAACGAGGGCGACTACGGTTTTGTCCTGGTGTTGGCTCACGAGATCAGGCCGGGGTGAGGCGCGCAACCGCCGAGTGGAGCGCGCCGGCCGCCGGCGCGGCGAGGTTGCAACCCAGCTTGAGAGTCACGGCATTGATCGAATTGTTTAAAATGAGAATCTGAACACGAATGCTTTATCACAAGAGCGCTGAGTCTGTCCACGAACGTTTCGCGTTTTAATGGATTTGTAATGCCTGGATCCACATTTTTTATCCCGGTATAATAATATCCGCCGCAGCATGTCGGTAAAACGACAAGCTGAACAAAACGAACCAGCCGCCCGGTACAGGAAGCAATCACCACGTTAACAGGATGTTAAAATAAAGGAACATTATGTTAAAATACTGTTAAAATAAATAAAGTGTTAATTTGCAATAACCTCGATACTAACGACTTGTGAACTTAACAAGAAAAGCACTGGCACCGCCTTTGCTAGATGGATGTTAATGGCACGAAAAGTCAGCATGAAGTTGGAGATTGGTGGCGAGTTGGAATCGCTGGCGGGAATGCGTCGTTTAAAAAACAATGCAAGGCGCATTCCCGCATCCAAAAACGTTAATAACCGCTAACAAAAATAAATAAAAAACTATGGCATCCGCTAATTCAGCATCAGATAAACCACCGACCACGATGAAACCGACGTTGGGCCTCACCGGCCTGACGATCAACGCGATGGCGCTCATCGCACCCGGAGCATTTCTCTGGCTTACATATCAAGAGCAGTCCTTGTATGGCGCGCCGATGGCTGGCTGCGCCATGTGGATCGGAATCGTGTTCGCGCTGCTCTTATGTTTCGCCACGGCCATTAGCTATGCGGAACTCTCCAAACTTTATCCCGGCGCGGGTTCCTCCTACCTTTACGCCGAGCAGGCCTTCCTGTCCAAAACGCATGCCTTCAAGTGGGCCCGCGTTGTCAAATTCTTCACCGGTTGGAACAGCCATTTATATTACTGGGTCTATACCGGACTGATGGTGGGGGTGACCGCCATTCTGGCCGGATGGATATCTGCCCAGCTCTGGCCCAATACCTTCAGCGGAACTTACAACAGTCCACTCTTCATGTGGCTGTTTTGCATCGTGTTCTCCCTCGGGGTCGGATACATCGCTTACCGCGGGGTCAACGGCACGACTGCGGTCAATATGGCGATCAACATTATCCAGATCTGCGCGTTGGTCACGTTCGCCGTCATGGCCATCGCCTATCGCAGCAATCATCCCACAGGCTCTGTCGGATGGCACCTTTCCAATGGAATCCCGGTCAACTACAATGTGGCGCAAGTGACCGTGACCGATGACAAAGGCAAGCCGGTGCAGGACACCTGGGCCGACAACACCCCGAAGGTGGATGACAAGAAGCAGCCGATCTATAAGACCCAGGACCGGCAGGTTGTAAAGGATGATTTGGACAAAGCCAAGAACACCAACGCGGTTGAACTGGCCGGCTTGACGGCAATGGGCCTGGGTGAAGGCGATCCCTATCCGGCCTGGAAGACCGACACCAACGGCGCCACCATTGTGGACAAAGATGGCAAACCAACCGCCGACCCGTTCGTCTTGAGCTATGCACCGGCAGACGCCGTCAGCGGAGCGGGGACCGCGCAAGACCCGAAAACGTTCAATTTCCATACAACGGCCGCTTCAGTCGTGGCACCGCATACGTTTAGCTCCATCCTGGTGCAGGCGTGCGTGGCGATTCTGCTGCTGGTCGGCTTCGAATCTGTCAGCGCGATGGGTGAGGAGGCCAAGAATCCGAAGAAGGACATCGGCCGCGCGATTTTGCTCTCCCTGGCGATTCAAGGCGCGGTGTGTTACCTGTTTGAGTATTTCGCGGCCAATTATTTCCTGAACAGCGGTTACACCATGTCCAATGCCGGCGCCTCCGGGGCGCCCCTGGGCGACATGATGGTGCTGGTCGGCACCTGGATGTTCGGCAGTTATGCGGCGGGCAAGGCCTTCATGCTGATCCAGGCATTCACCGTATTCCTGGCCTTGATCGGCACCACGCTTTCCTGCATGAACACGGGAGCGCGGGTGACTTATGCGATGGGCCGCGATGAGGAAGTCCCCACCCAATTCGGCCTCTTGCATGGCAGGACACTTTCCCCGCACCGGGCGGTCTGGTTCCTGGCGGGGATCTCAATCGTTATTGGCATACTGACCACGATGATCTATCTGGGTGGTCAGAGCGCGGATCTTGCGGCGCTGGACAAGCACAACTTCTGGTATAGCTTCGGCATTTTCTCGCCGCACGCTTACACACAGTTGCCGAATTCCGTGCTGATCATCACGCTGCTCAGCAATTTTGGCACGTTCCTGCTCTACATGACCACGTGCATCGTGGCGATTGTGGCCTTCCGCGAGCACCACAGTTTCCACGGTTTCAAGCACATGTTCGTGCCGGTGTTCGGCCTGCTGGCCAACTTCGGTTGCATGCTGTTCTACTTGCTGGGACCGATTCCCTCCATCGGGGTGGCCGGCATGAGCTTTAAGGAGCCTTACATTGCTCTGGGTTTTGCGGTGGTGTGGATCGTTTTCGGACTCATCTACTTTCTCACCACCAGCAAGGCCAGAGGAAAGGAAGTCATCCTGACCGCAAAACCACAAACGGCCTGAGTCTGCCGCTGACTTGATTTGTTCGACACAGTGCGGCTGGCCTTTCGATGGAACCGAGGCCAGCCGCTTTTGTCTTCACTTCATCGCGTGGAACTTATGGAACTGACTTACGCTGAGGTTTGCGCCTCCGGCCCGGTGCGTCCGACCAACCAGGACCACGTGGGCTTCTGGCAGCCGGAAAGCGCCAACGACCGGCGCGACTTCGGCGCCATCTCCGTGATGGCCGACGGCGTGGGTGGGCGCAGCCGCGGCGACATCGCCAGCGCCATGGCGGTGCAATGCGCCCTGGATGTTTTTTGCGCCGCCGATGTGACGACCGAACCGCGCAAGGTCCTCCGTCAAGCATTTGATCACGCCAACCATTCCATCTATGAGGACACGCGCAAAAAGCCCGAGCAAGGGCAGATGTGCACCACCCTGACTGCCTGCATTTTCCGGCATAACGAGGTCACGATCGGCTTCGCGGGCGACACCCGGGCTTATCTCATTCGCGCGGGCAGGATTGAACAACTGACCACCGACCACAACGAACTGGGTTTCCAGCTCAAATACGGCCTGATCCGTGAGCGTGACGCCATGACCAATCCGTCCCGCTCCCAGCTCACCCGCACGGTGGGGGCCGAACCGATTTGCCGCCTGGATGTCCTCACGCGGGAAGTCTGCAAAGGGGATTTTGTCGTGATTTGCACCGACGGCCTCTACGGATTCGCCACCGACTCGGAAATACTGGATATTGTCACCCATCAGGAGCCGGCCGAAGCGGTGGACCGCCTTTTGAAATTGGTTGAGAAACGCAACGGGGAGGATAACATCTCCGCGCAAATAATTCGCGTCGAACAGGTGGACCGGGCCATCTTTTTTCGCGGGGTCAGAATGGGCTACCAAAAAAGCATTATTGTGGAAAACAGCGACGAACTCAGCGCCGGGATGCTTCTGGATGACCGATTTGAGATGGCGGAATGCGTCAGCCGCAGCGGCATGGCTTGTATTTACAAGGCGCGCGACCGCAAAACCGGCCAGACGGTGGCCATCAAGGTGCCCTTCCGGCACATGGAGGGCGATATCGCCGCCTCCACCCGCTTCGAGCGGGAGGAGCAGATCGGCAAAACGCTCAGCCATCCTTCCGTCCTCAAAATCATTCCCGTGGAGGAGCCAAAGAGCCGGCCTTACATTGCCATGGAGTTTCTGGAGGGCCGCACCCTCAATGACGTGCTGAAGGAGGGCAAACCGCTGCCCGAGGCCGATGCGGTGGCCATTGCCAGCCGGATTTGCGACGCCTTGGATTACCTGCACCGCCAGAATGTGGTTCACCGCGATCTCAAACCCGCCAACGTCATGCTTTGCAACGATGGCTCCATTCGCATCATGGATTTTGGCATCTCCAAGTCGGCCCAAGCCAGGCGCATGACCTTCGTCGGCTTCACCCCGGCCATGGGCACGCCCGATTACATGGCGCCCGAACAAGTCCAGGGCAAACGGGGCGACGAGCGCACCGATATTTACAGCCTGGGCGCCATCCTCTATGAGATGGCCGCCGGCGCGACTGTCTTTGAGGGAGAGAATCCCTACGTGGTGATGAATTCCCGTCTGACGGGCGATCCGCCCGCGCCGCGCAAAATCAATCCCAAACTCACCCCGGTGCTGGAGGAAATCATCCTGCACGCCCTGGCGCGCGACCCGTCCGAGCGCTACGCTTCGGCCGCCGCGATGAAAGCGGAACTGGACGATTATGAGAAAGTGCCGCTGACGGAGCGATGGAAGCGGCTCCAGCCGCCGCAACTCTGGAAAACCCGATTCCGGCTTGTGCCCATCATCGCCGGGATCGTCGTTCTGCAAATCGCGCTCTTTTTTCTGCTCTTCTGGTTTCTCAAATCCAAAGGCCACGGTCACTGACCCGGCCGGCGGCCGGGAATTAAATATACTTGACTAATCGCGCCCGGCGAAAGGTTTTGTCCATGGTTTGGGGTCCGGCACGCAAACCTTCCTACTGCTCGAGCAAACGATAGAATTTAACGGGAGCGGCGGCGGAGGAGTCGGTGAAGATCAGGACACCGGTGGTGTTGGTCACGGACTGGAGGGCGGTCCATTGAATGAGGTTGGTGGAGAATTGCACCTGAAAGACCAGGGCGGCCTGGCTGGTGATGGCAAACTGGAAGTGGTTGACACCCAGCCAGAGGGGCGCGCCGAGCGAGGGCGAGGAAGAGGCCTGTTGCGGAGAATAGTTTACCCAAAACGGGAGGGACTGGATGATGGCCAGAGCGTGGGAACCGGCGCTAATGTCAATCATATTGTAGGTGACATCCACGTAATAGAGGCTGATGGAGTTGGTCAGGGGATCAATGACCTTGAGGTCGTTATACGCGAGGTAGAGCCAGTGGAGGGGCGGCATGTTGGTGGCGTTGGAGAGGTCCACGATTTGGTTGGTGGAGAGGTCAATGGAGTTGAGGCTGGGCAGGCCGGTGAGCAAGGGCACGGCGGTGAATTCATTCCCGGAGATATTCAGGTTGTTCAGGGCGGGCAGACCACTGAGGGCCGGCATGGTGGCAAGATGGTTTTGGCTGAGGGACAGATACGTTAACTGGTTGAGACCCGAAAGGCCGGAGAGGTTGGTAAGCTGGTTCTGGGCAAGGATGAGGGTTTGCAGGCTGGGCAGGCCGGAGAGCGGCTGGATTGTGCCAAGCTGGTTATGGGTCGCGTCCAGCCAGGACAATGAGGTCAGGCCGGAAATGCCGGAGATGTTGGCCAGTTGGTTGCTGATGAGAATGAGGGTTTGGAGGTTGGTCAGGCCAGTCAGGGGAGGGATGACGGAGAGGAGGTTCTGGCGAAGGTCCAGCCAGCTCAGTTGGCTCAGGCCGGTCAGGCCGGAGATGTTGGTGAGTTGGTTCTGCTGGAGTTGCAGGGTGGCCAGGTTGGTCCAGAGGGCCGTCTGCGTGATGGCCTGGAGTTGATTGTTGTGGAGGTCCAGCCAGTTCAGGCTGTACAGCCCGGAGAGAGCGCTGAGGTTGGTGACGTCGTTATAGGAAAGATCAAGGGTTTGCAGGTTGGTCATCGCGCCCAGTCCGGCGGTGGTTCGCACGTTGTTTGTGGGGAGGATCAACCACGTCATCTTTGTCAAGCCGGCAAGCGGCGTCAAGTCGGAGAGGCCGTTTTGGGAGAGGCGCAGGCTGTTCAAGTTGGTGTCGTTGGAAAGAGGGCCGAGGTTGTGGACCTGGTTGCCGGCAAGATAAAGGTCCTGGAGATTGGTTTTTCCCGTCAAGGGCGAGAGGTCGGCGATGTCATTATCCTCGAACCAGGCTGCGACCAGATTGGTCATCACGGTGGCGAAGGTCATGTTGGTCAAGCCCAGGCCGGACACGTTGAAATCGCCGATGTTCCAGGAATTGGGCAGATGGTAAACCGGCGTGACGGAGGTGGCGGGGATGTAACTGATGTCGAGCTTGTAGAGGTTGGGCAGGCCTTCCAGGAAAGTGACGTTGGTGACGAGCGTGTTGTCCAGCGCCAGCCAGGAGATTCCCGGCATCTGCGCCAGGAAGTCAACTTGCGGCAGCGGATTGCCGCTGAGGAAGAGCACGTAAAGGGAGGGCATGCCGTTGAGGACATCCGCGCTGGCGATCTGGTTTGCGCCGGCGTAAAGCTCGCCCAGGTTCGCAAGGGCGGCCGCGGGAGTGATGTCGGTGATGAGGTTCTGGGAGACATCCAGCGCGAACAGGGCCTGCAAACCGGAGACGAAGGAAATATCGGTGAGGTTGTTTCCGTGGACGTCGAGGTCGGTGAGGTTGGTGAGGGCGGCCAGAACCGGTATGTTCGTGCAGACGTTGTTCTCCAGGTGCAGGGTGGTGAGGGTGGCCACCAGGTTGGTCACCGGCGAAACATCGGTGAACTGATTGCCGTCAATTTGCAGGTTCGAAATGTTCGTCAGGCCGGCCAGAAAAGCCAGATTTGTGATCCCGCAGTTGTTCAGGATCAATGTTTGCAGCAAAGTCAGATCGCCGAGCAGATCGGCGTTGGTGATCAGATTGCCGTTAAGTTCCAGGGAATTCAGGTTGGTGGCCAGATCCAGGCCTTGCACGCTGGCGATTCCTTGATAATCCAGCTTGAAAGTGGTCAGGCTGGCCAGGTCCGACTGCAAAATCCTGCCCGATGGAATCCCAATGGCGGCGCGCACGGCCGCCTCCAGGCTCGCGTTGGCGAAAATCGCGGCGAGGTCAACACTCAGTTGCGCGGGGTCGCTGTAGATCTGCCCGTTGTCGTCGGTAACGACCACAAAGTAGCCTCCTCTGTCCGCGCCGCCCAAGTTGGTGATGGTGAGGGTGTCGCTGAGAGTGCCGCTGATGCGGCCGTCGGGCGAGTCCGTCATGGGATTGTCGTTGAAATACCATTGGTAGGAAATGGGCGGACTGGTGGAGGTGGCCACGACGGTGAACACGGCCGTGTCGCCCGAAATGAGGCTCAAATCCGACGGCTGGCTGTTGATGATGGGCGCGGGATTTTGCGGAAGATAAGTGATGTTCACGCCCAGGTTCAGCAGAGTGTTGACAACGTTGGAGGCCGGCGAACCGGCAGCCAGGTAGAGGGTGTTGCCGCTCACGTCCACCGTTTGCAGGTTGACCAGATTGGTCAGTGGATTGATGTTGGCGATCAGGTTGTCGCTCAAGTCGAGGGTGTTGAGATTGGTCAGGCCATCCAACGCGTCCAGGCGGTAGATTGCGTTGCCGCCGAGGCTGAGAGCCCCCAATTCAACCAAGCCGGCGAGCGGGGCGATGTTGGTCACGCCGTCGTCCTGCGCGGAGAAATTGTCGAGATTGGTGCAGCTTGCCAGCGGGGAGAGGTCGAGTGGGGCGGAGTTGAAAGGAAGCCAGAGGGTTTGCAGGTTGAAGAGTCCGGCCAGGGGCGCGAGATTGGTGATGGCATTGGCCCCGAGAGGCAAAGTGGTAAGGTTGGTCAGATCCGCCAAAGGGGAGAGGTCGGAAATCTGGCAGCCATACATCCAGAGCATTTGCAAATTGAAGAGTCCCGCCAAGGGCGACAGGTCGGGGATGACATCGCCGCTCAGAACCAAGTAGTTGAGATTGGTCAGCCCAGCCAGCGGCGAAAGGTTGGTGAACAAATTGGCTTGGAGGTCCAGAAACGACAGGTTGGTCTTCCCCGCCAGCGGGGATATGTCGGAAATGAAGTTGCCCGTGATCTCCAGATGCTGCAGGCGCCACAGCCCGGACAAAAATGACAGGTTAGTGATGGAGGAGTACCAGGCATCCAACTCCGTCAGATTGGTCAGGCCGGCAATGCCGGAGTAATTGGTCAAGGGATCACTGTTCACGACGAGGACCTGGAGGTTGGTGGCGTACTGAAGCCCGGTGGTGTCCGAGATGTTGTAATTGCCGGCCTGGAGATTGGTGAGGGACTGAAGCTGGGCCGGCGTGTACGGCCCTGGAAGAGGAGACAGGGCGCTCTCAATCGCCAATTCCAGATTGTGATCCGGGAAAGCGACGGTCGGCTGGGCATGAACGGCGCGGACGCCGAAAACGATCCATGCGGCCAGGAGGAGGGTGCGGACGGTTCGTTGGAGGGGGGCGGCTTCGATTATCATGCTGGTTTTCAGGTTTGGGCGCTTGGTTTTTAGGTTCCTCATCCCGCGTGGGTTGGGGCGCAGGTTTCGGATTTAATTTTGACCATTAGAGATCATACTACCACTGCGGGAGCTTCCTTGTCAAGGGTGAGGAGTGGTTGAATTGAGGGTTTATTGCCGAGGCATCCCGGTTTTTGAGGCGGCTCCAAGCGCGCCGTTGTCGTCCGCGGCGGACTTTGTCCGCAGACCCCGGAAAGTTACCATAACCTTCCATAACCTTCCATAACTTACCATAGACTACCATTACCGGTCTCCTGGTCGGTCCGGTTGCGGTACTGGACGGGTCGGTTTTTGGGAGGTGGCGGGTGGAGGGCGGATGGGGGAAGGCAGGCGGGGGATTTTGGCATTGGGAGTCATGGAGTTCTATTTTTTTGGCTTAATCAACCTTAATTGACCTTAATTGACCTTTATTGGGATGGGGTTGGATTGCCGCGAAAATGCTCAAAAGGGGCAAAACGATCCATTGTCGCAGTGCAGGGGAAATAAAAACATGGTTTGACTGGGTTTGACTGGGTTTGACTGGCGGCGGGGCGAGAGAATTGGAAAAGCGCAGAGTGGCCCTGTGGAGATGCGACCGGGCCGGGGTCGCTTCGCCCGTTTCCTTTGATGCTAATTGAGCATTCATGGAACGATTACAGCATGGTTTCCAAAATTTGTCATTCCCACCGTGGGTACGATTTGCAGTTGAAAAAACGACCCCCCAACCGCCGCGAACCGCCTGTAAAAAAGGGGTGAAGTCGGGGTGGGGGTGGAAAAAGTCGGAATGCGATTACAAAAATAGTTTGGGGCAAAGGCGGTTTTGGCTGCGAAAACGGTCATTTTTTGAGGCGGTTTTGAGGCGTGGGAAACTGGATTGATCGGAAGTGGTTGATAATCCGTGGAATGCGGATAAGGCAGAAGAATTTGAACAGGAGGACGCGGAGAAAACGGAGGAAATGCAAATCTGACTTTGTGCTCTGTTTGCTCCCGTTTTAAGAATTTGACCGCTCCGAAAAAATGTCACGATTCCAGGATTTCACCAATTTCCCAGGTCGGCCTGAACCCTTCCGGCACCGCTTCCACTCCGCACCAAGCCACGAAAGCTGTAAACCAGCGACGCCCTAATGGGTGACTCCTTTCCTGGACTTGCAAGTGCAATCGTGCGCTGATACGATGCCGGGCACGTCCAAATGCTTGCGCCTCTAAAGCGGCAGGGAAAGAAGCTATGCGATTTTTCATAGCGGTTACAGTGTCGTGCGCCATTGCCTACAAATCCTTTGCCACGGCTGACCCCAACGGCCCAAAGCTTGGCGACATGCCCCCGCCGTTGGTGATCAGCCAGACCATCGAGGGACCTTTGCCGAAAGAAATCAATTGGGATAAACTGAAAGGCAAGGTCGTGGTGCTGGAATTTTGGGCAACCTGGTGTGGTCCTTGCGTGGCAGCGATTCCGCACTTGAACTTGCTGGTGGACCAGTTTCACGACAAGCCGGTGGTCTTCCTCTCGGTGAGTTCCGAGGAGGCAGGATTGGTGCGGAATTTTCTAAAATTGCGCCCGATAAAAGGGTGGGTTGGTCTCGACGATGACGAAGGGTTGAAGAACGCGTTTCACGTCCAAGGCATTCCCCATACCGTCATTGTCGATGCTGCGGGAAGAATTGCCGCCATCACGCATCCCGCTAAACTCGAAGCACGCCATTTGGAGGAAGTCTTAAATGGACAGAAATGTTCTTTGCCGGAGCCACGAGTGCTTAACACTCGATCCCCGGTTGCCGACGTGGTGTCCACAGAACCACCGCCTCTTTTCGAAATCTCCATTCGCAAACGAAAGCCGGCAAAGAACAGCCCGCTTGACTCATGGTCATCCGAAACCAACGGCTCGGGCTTTCACGGAGAATTGGCGACGGTTGAGTCAGCACTGCATGCTGTCTTTGGGCAGACTCGGAGCCGCATGAGTATCCAAGGCCAATTGCCGGATGGTTATTACGACTTTCAATTAAAGGCTCCGCCCGGCCACAAAGATGATTTGGAAAATCAATTCTTAGCCGCACTGCGAACCACATTTGGCTTGGAAGTAGCAAGAACGGTCCGCGAGATGGAAGTCTATGAACTGACGCAAATCAATACCAACGCGCCGGGACTGTGGCCGACGACGGAGAGAGATGGCGGGGGCCGTATGACGCGAACCGGCTTTATGCTTCTCGGCTACGATATGAAGACAATCGTGGAGTATTTTGAGTTGGTGCTGGAGAAGCCGGTTGTTGATGAGACAAAATTAACAGGCCGATTTTGTGCGGGCCTGCAATGGGAAGTGTCGGATGACCAGAGCAACCCCAAGCCTGCTGTAGTGATCGAGGCTGCACGAACGCGCTTGGGCTTGAAATTGACGCCCGTTCGCAGACCGGTCGAAATCCTCGAGATTCGCAGGATCGGTGCGGTAAACGGTGAGTGAGTTGGGCTGGCGAAAGAGTTCTTCTTGATTGACTTCGTTTTCAACCGCCCGGCGACACAATCCCGCTCATGCTCTCAAATTGGGCCGGATTAAAGGACTTAAAGGACTTAAAGGATTTAAAGGGCTGGGGGAGGGGCGGGGGGGAGGAGGACGATTTTTGGCTTTCCGGAC
>Ga0182027_10001097_pt1 | contig 45558 bp, 35 predicted proteins | sample 712E1DmetaG_FD_121300 | JGI IMG/M metagenome (GOLD analysis project Ga0182027, IMG submission 121300) | Permafrost microbial communities from Stordalen Mire, Sweden - 712E1D metaG (Illumina Assembly) | ecosystem: Environmental > Terrestrial > Soil > Wetlands > Permafrost | place: Sweden...
AATCGTCTCTTTATTTGAAATAATAAGAATATCCTTTATTCCTCCAAGCATGAGGATTGACAACGGATAATAAATTAATGGCTTATCATAAATTGCCGTAAGCTGCTTACTATAAATTTTTGTTATCGGATAAAGGCGGGAACCAGAACCTCCGGCCAGTATAATGCCTTTCATGCTCAACTCTCTGACTGTTATGTTTTTACTTTAAATTTTAACCTGTCCAGGCCTAATATTGAAAGAGATTTTTTAATATTATTGCGGAATGAATAATAAAATCCTGAAAATGACACAGATAAAAACATTAATATAACTAAAAAAGTAAATCGGCTTGGGCCTGCTTTAACAACAGGGTTATTCGCCAATTCTTTAATATTCAGTACTGGTGTGTCTTTAATTTCGGCAATTTTTACTAGCTCAAGCTCTTTGCTTAATTCTAGATAAATAGTATTCATTATTTCAGTGTTTCTTACAAGGCGTTCCTGCTGAAGTATTAGAGCTGGTGATTGTATAATCATTCTATTCTGTTCCTTAAAATACATTAGTTTGTTCTCAACATAATTTAAGGAGTCCTTTACCTGCATTAACCTCTTTTCAATATACTGCCTTTGTTCTGAGGCAAAGGATTTGCGTTTAGTTCTAATATAGTTATCTAATGATTCGCCAATATTGTTTACAATATCAGCAGATAATTGAGCTTCGGGCATTTCAACTGAAATTGTTAAAATCTTAGTCATTCTTGCTACATCTGTAATAATCCTTCTTTTTGTTAATGCTTTAAATAGCCCAATAAACATTTCTCTTTTTTGTAGGTCAATAGGCCAGGTTTTATTGGGCTTTATTTTAAAGTACTGAATAAGATTTACTGAATCAGAAAATTTCCCTGTCTTGTACTTAGAATATATAACAGGTGCTAATACAGATTCGCTTGTAATCAAGTTCTGATAAATTTCGGTAGGTGATCCAGAGCCAATTCCTACACCGGCAAGAACGGCAAGTCCTCCTAATTGTCCTAATGATGATTCTTTACTCCCATAATCAGGTAATATTGTTATGGTGCTTTCGAAATATGGTTCTACAAGAAAAATCAAATAAGCTAAAGTCAGAATTAGTGCAATGACATTAAAAATTATGAATCTTTTGCGAAAACTCCATAAGTTCACAAGATAGGGACGTACTTTTTCCACTGTCCGTTGAAGCTTTAAATCAAAGGGTACCTGTGTTACAACTTTAGAATTTGGCAATTGTGAATTAACTTTATTTAATTGTTGATCTTTATTTTCGTTTGGCATTTTAGGTATTATTTATTATTCCATCAATAATTTCAGTATGAAAATAGTTAATCTCTGGCAAACATCAAAAGCAGGTAGGTGCCTTCAATTTGCAAATAATATTAATTATAAAAGAAGTTGATAAAGCAAAGCAGAGACAGATATAGCAAAAGAACCATAGAATAAAATTTTCGTTAGACTGGGTTTCAGTGAAATCATTATTTTATAACTCAGATAAAATAGAAAAGCGTGTAACATATCTATTCCGATATACACAGGAAATTGGTATTGTAAGAATCCACGCAAAATAAACATCAGACAAATTATTGTAACTATAATCAGGTCAAACCCGTTCAGTATTGATACCCTCTGAGTAAATAATTCTTTTCTTAACGATAGGAATAATATAATATTTATACTGAGCGTAACTAAGCTTATTAGATGAATTAAATATCTGATATTATATTGATATGTAGAGAAATCTTTCATTATCCCAATTTCCTGGGTTGTAAAAATAAAATAAACAATCCAGCAAATGAGCACATAAAATTCGGAATATCCCGACCATTTAATATTTCTATATATGGATAAAATTAACAGTAACGTAAGGAAACAAACTATTAATATTATCTCATGGTTGGATACTACCCTATTTATCTCTAATGTAGAGTATAATACTATAATTGTAATTAAAACAGTTACCGGAATAATTCCCTTTTTAAATAACATGATAAAATAAACAGGGAATTGGCTTGCCTTTTCAATTTTTCTTTGGAATGGTGCTTTACTAAAAATAGTTAAGATCTTTCTTACAAAAACTATAAAGAGAATTGAAATAAAAAATAAAATGAATGCTGCATAAATAGAGGTTCTAAGATAAATAAACGTAATAAAAACAGAAACAAGAGAAAGAATTTGAATATAAAATACCGTCATCTTATGCCCAATCTTATATTCTAGAAAAACATGGTGCAAATGATTTTTGTCTGGCATAAAAGGATTTTTCCCATTAAAAATCCTTATAAAAATGACTTTTAATGTGTCTATAATTGGGATTCCTAATAATATAATAGGTAAAGTAAGATCTATGTGCTGTTTTAAGTCTATTGAAATACTAAGCGATGCTATTATAAGGAATAATCCTATTACTAATGACCCTGTGTCGCCTAAAAATATTTGTGCGGGATACGCATTATACTTCAAAAAACCTATTATCGCTCCTACAATTGCCACTGTCAGAACAAGTAAGAAAGCATCATTGGCAAAATAAGCCAGAGGCAGCATTATAGCAAAGATAACTAAAGAGAACCCGCCGACTAACCCATCAAGTCCATCCATCATGTTTATTGCATTCAGTGTGCCGATAATGAATAAAAACATGACGATATAATTTAAAGGTGGAACTAAAGCAAGGTCAAAAAAACTCATTGGCTCCATGAAGGGAGTATAAAAAAGAATCAACAAAAATGCGGTCATCGATTGTAATATTAGTTTTTTGTCCCAGGTCAGTCCCCAGATATCATCAATTATTCCGCAAAAGACAATCGGGAAAGTGGAAATGAACACCAATCTTATTTTATCAAGATTGTTATAAAATATAAATAGAACTATTATTATGGCAAGATATATTATTATTCCACCCATCCTCGGAGTAATTTCCTTATGAATTTTTCTGTTATCCGGAATATCTACAATACTAAATCTTTTAAGAAGATGAATAACACGAGGATAAAGAAATAGGCTATAAATGATTACTGAAAAAAATATATAAATATATATCATTGTTATTATTTTGTATAAAACATTTTGTGTTTATAATTATTGAAAAACACTCTAAAATCCATAGAATATTGAAAAATTATAATTATGCTTATTTGTCAGAAAATATTCTGAAATAAACCGGTTAGTAGATTTATATACATACTCATAACTTACTTTTCCTGATATATTATAAATAATTTCTGACTGCAGGTCTACCCCTACGCTGTTATAATAGCTTTTATCACCATATAAAAATCCCGGGAAAGGTAAATAATACTCTTCATCAACAGTTTCTTTTTTCCCCAATTTAATAACCTGTGTCCATAGGTTTAATGATAAATCTCCGGGAAAATATTGTCTTATCGACAAATAAAATTTTTCCGAATTGCTCCCTATCCAGTCACCCAATTGAAATCCGGAACTATAATATGTTTGGGCTGGATTAAAATTCATATATACAAAGGGATTAATCCTTGTATATTCAAATATTATACTTGAATTATTCCAAAACATATCTACTATATGAGTTCCAATATTTATTCCTGTTATATTAGCGCCATTTTTTCCTTCCAGTACCTTACCCAGCTGCAATTCATCAATAAAAAGAGTGAAATAAAGCTGCGTATTTAATTTCGGAAGAACATATTCAGTATTGAAAAATATTTGTGCATTGTCCCCCGAATTACCATTAGAATTATAATGATCTACCAACCTGTAAAACAGAACCGGAATAAAATACATATATTCGATATTATCGCTGTAAACCATTGATTCACCTAATGTCAATTTCAGGTTACTTTGGGGGGTTATGGTTATTGCATGTAAAACAATATATTTTCTTATATCATCCTGTGTATAAGAAAATGTTGTGTCTGGCTTAACAGTAGCCGATCTCCGGATTGTTGAAGAGTCCACTAATCCTGATTTCAGCCAGCCATGCATAAAATAAAAGGACAACCATTTGGTGGGATTAAGAGTATAGCTAAAAAAAGGAAATGACGGGGCTTTGTTGCTTAAAATCAGCTTGCTGTCATATCCGCTTCCCAATGAAATAAAGTCTTTACCAACAGACGCAGTAATTATATCATTTTTAAAAGTCACTGACCCTGTTACTTCACTATAATCTGTGTTATTAATAAGGACTGCAACTCCCGTTTCACGGGAAAATAATCTTTGCTCTAAATCTGAACTAGTTTCATGGTTATCCCAAAATAGTGATTTGAAAGTAATATATTTTGTCCACTCTCCTTCAATCTTTAATCCATTCCATGTATGTGTTATAGATTTATTTAAACCGGCATTATAAAATTGAATGCCAAATATTGGATCAACCATTATTGCGAAATTTTTGCCTGCATAATAAAATATCGGGGATTTATCATTATTAAAGAGATCAAATTTTGTAGTTTCTGAATCATTCTCAACTTTGGGGATCAAGCTTTTTGAAAAATCATTGATTTTTAATATCCTATTAATGTTATTATCATTATTCTCCGTTTTTATTAATAGTGTATCGAATATTAGCGGAGCAGACATATTTTCGAAATCCTTTGAAACGATGCCATTTTTAATCAAAATCCTGTTTAACAACACCTCGTCAAAGTAAACTTTATTTAATGATATAGTTTGGGCCTGTGATAAATAACATGAGAAAGAAATAAATATAATAATATTAATTATCGTTAACCGGACTTTATTTTTTTTACAATATTTCATTTACAGTTTTTCCAGATAATAAATTTTATATTATTCATTTATAACCCCTACACTTTAATTACCGGTACTATATCCCAGTCAATAATTTTGTTTGCCAGCCCGATATTGATAAACTTAAAATCAGAAATCCAATTATTTAGTTTTGAGAAAGAGCTTTCCAATCCATAATAAGATTTAAATTTTCTTAAGCTATTTAATTCTTTAATCATGGGTTGCGTTTTATCAAAATCACGTGGATGAAAGTATGACATAATGTAATTCGATTTTATGGTCCAGTATTTAATTAACCAATACGGGATTAATCTAAAATAACCACCTCCGGAGAAGACAAAGTTTTTACCAAAACTCCTATAAATGTTTAATGGGAATTCTTTCATCTGAACACCATTATAGTTAATTAAAAAAGGTTCAGATTGGCTAATTGTTGGGAAACCACCATGGGCTCTTTTAATTGGGAATATAGAAGAGTCAACTTCGATACCTTCTTTAACTAAAATTTCAAATGCCCATTTTGTGTCTTCCCGGATAGAAAATCCCGGGGACCGGTAGTATTTTATTTTTTTTCCGGTCAGATCTTCTAAAATCCTGATCGAATATTGCAGATCATTCTGGTATTCAGACCGACTTTGCTCGAATATCAGCTTATGTGCATTTGAATGAGAACCTATTTCATACCCGCAGTTATTTATTTTTTTAATAACTTCGGGATATTTTTTAGCAATCCATCCCAGACAAAAAAATGTTGCCGGCTGATTTTTTTCTTGCAATAGCTCTAATATCCGATCAACATTTATATGTATTCTGCTTTCATAATTCCCCCAATTATTTTCCAATCTTGTTGATGGATTATCCAGAATGTGAAACCATTCCTCTATATCAAAAGTCAAAATAAGCATTTCGTTTATCATTTACAGTCTTCTATTACTTTAATATAAATATTTAAATATTTTTTTTGAGGTCATATTTACTACCGGAAGAGGCAGGCATTTAATAATTGGAGAAAATAATTTCTGCAGGTCGATTGACTGTTTAATATTTTTTGAGTAATTAAAATATAACTGTATTTCCAGGGGTTCCCATTGCTTTTTAAATTTTTGATTACTTGATCCTCTGGTACTTCTTCCAAATGAAAAATATTTATTCTTTTGATTTATTGAATTTTTAATCATCTCCCAATACAACAGCATGTTGAAATTATACTGACTGAATTCATTCAATGTACTGGCCCAACAAACTTCTTCAAAACCCATATATGATAATTTAAATCCTGCTGAAACACACGCCCCATTAAAATATACTCCAACAATATTTACCTCTCCATACTCATAACATGAAACCAGATTCTTGAAAAAAGTAAAAGGAAGTGACGGTGAACCTAATTGATGCATATGAATAGAATAAACTTTATAAAAATCCTTAAGAAGATCACCTTTGCCAACCTTTATGAGAGGAGAATGACGATAACCGGAATTTATTTGAGATCTCCTTTTGGATTTTATACTCGACCATTGTTCTTCAATATTTTGTTTAAGTCCTAGTATTGATCCGACTTTTTTATCCGAGTAATATTCCGATAATTTTGAAAAGCTCCTGACTTCATATTGATATGATAAATCTTTAATAAATTGAATTTGCTTAGATAAATAGCCATCTTTAAAAAGCGGGCCGCCATATGAAAAATGTGGCATGGAAATAAGTTTACCTCTAAAAAGCATTCCCGGGAAAACTCCTATATTAATTCCTTCTGACTTTATTATCTGATAATACGGTTGGTAGCCGAATGTATCAGAAAGAATTTTGCTTAATGAAGGATTATGGGCTATAGTAATAATTTGTCTTTCTTTTTCTCTTTCTAAAAAATCGTTCCACTCTCTAATAAACTCATTGCTTAATTCCGTACTCATCTGAATTTACCAAACTCTTTTATTTTAAGTGATAATATCTTAAACAAAAATGGCATATCTGAAAATAAAAGCCTTTTTCCCAGTCTTCTTGGCTCCCTGTAAACTCTTACAAATCCTTCTAACCCAAGATTTATCCAAAACTGATGCGGTCTCTTCTTGTTTCCACCAATAAAGTCAAAAACAGCCCCTATTGAACAAATAATTTTTGCATTAATCTGGGGTAAATTATTATAAACCCATTTTTCTTGTTTAGGTGCTGTCATTCCCAAAAAAAGAATGTCTGGCTGATAATCATTAATGTTTTTCAGTATAATTTCATTATCGGCCTTCGAAAATTCTTTCTTAAATGGAGGACTGAATGTATTAATCTTAATACCCGGATATTCCTGCTGAAGTCTTATTTTTATTTGGTCTAAAGTTTCTGGACTTGAACCCAGGTAAAAGCATTTTAACGATTTTTTCTGTGCAGTTTTAACCAGATAATTATGGATATCCATTCCCGCTATTTTTAATACCCTTTCATTTTTTAACAACCAGATGGCTTTTGTAATCCCTATCCCATCAGGTAGAAGAATATCAGATTCCATAAGTGCTTTTCTGTATACCTGGTCATTTTCTGCAACCATAAATGAATGCGGATTAATTGTATTAATTACCAATTTATCTTTAAGCATAATTCTATCAATGGAATCGGAAAATATTTCATATGAAAAGAATGATGTGGTTTTAAAAGGCATGCTCTTAGCGAATTTTAATTGATAATTAGAAAATATTTACTTTGAAAATATAAGAATTTCCGGTTTTTCTTTACTCGAATGATTGAAAATTATATTATACTTATATTTAATGAAAAGATCAGTATTAATAGTCGGGTTAACATAAACTAAATAAATGTCCCGTTTTTTACTGGTCAGGGATTGATCAATATTTATCAATATTTTTTCAAATACTATACTATTAAAAGGGTTAAAAAAGAAAAATACATTGTATTCCGCAGGAATCTCATAAAATGTAGCATCACAACAAATCATTTTTATTTTTGATTTGGTTTTTTCTCCTATTTTAGTCTCAATGTTTCTTTCACTTTGAATGGCCAGATCCTTTGCAAATTCAATCCCAAGGATTTGCTTAAAACCAAACTCAGATGACATTATAATTACATTACCTTTGCCTGAACCATATTCGATTAGTGCTGATGTGCTTAAATCAACAGGCAGGCTCCGTAATGCCTTTTTAACATAATAATAACTGGCTCCTTCATACGGATTACCATTAACCCGGTTTGGAGAAGATATATCAAGGAAGTCAAGCGGAACTGATTCCTTGACACTAACCTTATAACGAAAGGAAAATAAAAGATCGTTCAGTATTATAAGAGTCGTTTCCTTGAACCCTCTTGCAATTATAGAACGATTTATTTTTTTGAACAATCTTTTTAATTCATTCAATGCAAATAATTAACTTTAATTATAAACGGGAAGCTGATTTTTTATTATGACAACTGAGCCGCCTGAATCTGAAACCGGGAAAAAGAATAGTTGATTTTCTTCGCAAAACTTATCAACGGCTTCCTTTACTCCTCTGAATCTTTCATCATTATAATAATCATGAATAAATATTGCCCCTCCAACTGATAACCTTAAATAGAAATATTTTAATCCTTCATATGTAGGGTTATACAAATCAGCATCAATACTGACAAAAGAAAATTTATCATCAATATTTTTGGCGGATTCAGGGAAATAACCCTTTACTATCTTACATTTTTCAGGATAAGGCATTTTATCGGTAACTATTTTTATAGAAGTATCACTAAAACCAAAATCGGACTTTACATATCCTTTATTTTTATCATTAGATAAATCATTGGCATCAAATCCTTCAAATGTATCTAACAGATATAAAGTTTTGTCGGGGAAATATTCGTTTATTTTACTTGCAAAAATTCCCTTATAAACACCCAATTCCGCGCAGCTCCCCTCACCTTTTCTTCTTTTAATTTCCATTGCCGTTAACTCTAATGTACTTATCCTGAAATAATCAAATAAAAATCCTTTCGAATCCACATTTTCATTAAACAGCAAATTCCTTTTCCGTGTCATCATATGTAAAGAAAAACATAATACTATATTATACTTCAATAATATTGTTTGTAATTTAAATAACATTCTAAATATTGTTGATCTTAACGGCTTGAATACTTTTATCATAATTAACGATCTCAGATTAAGCTTCTATAGAAATAACTATCCGGCTAATATTTTATTGAATATTTCTATGAGTCTGGCATTATATTTTTCTAAAGTATATTCTTTTTTATATTTATCGTGCCCGGCTAACCCCATGGATAACCTTAGTTTTTTATCTGTTATTAAAAGTTCAATTTTTTCAGCCAATGCATTAATATCATGTTTCTTGATCAAAAATCCTGTTTTACCATCGTCAACTAAATTTGGTATTCCCCCTTCATTTGTCGATACTATTGGTAATTTGGATTGCATGGCTTCAAGCAGAACCAGAGGAAAACATTCATTAAAACTCGGAAAAACAAAAATATCTGAAGAATTTATAAGTCTGAATTTATCTTCATTATATTTTGCCCCATATGCTTCAACACAGTCTGCTAAATTTAATTTATTTCTGAGATTGTAAAACTCATTCGGATTTATATCTTTCCACTCACCAACAAAGGAAGCCTTGAATTTGATTCCCTTTCTATTTAATAAACTTAACCCATTCAGTAAATCAAATACACCTTTTGCTTTCATCATATTTGAAAGAAAAAGAATGATTGGAATTTCCTGGTCTTTATTTATTTCATTTCTAATCGATATCTGTTTTAAATCAGGGATACCATTTGGACAAACGTGTATATTCTTCGGTAAAACATATTTTTCTAAATCCATTTTTAAATTTTCAGCAGCAACTATACAATCAACTTTGTTAAAAGCAATTTTATAAAGGATGTTATCCAGTAATTTGTGCTGATTCTTGACAACCCCTTTATTATGAAAATGATAAACAATTTTATTTTTGAATAACTTTGTTAGAAGGGCAACAATTAGATCTTTATAAAAAGCAATCCCACTTGAATTTAAAGTAATATAACAGAGATCATATCTGTTTTTTAGAAGATGAAATAATACAATTGTTATAATTTGTACATATCGTAATATATTTGGTAGGACAAATAATATACCGACATTAAGTTTCTTGGCAGTCGCAAGATTTATATAATCACATTCATAAGTATTATTAATAATTTCACTATTTTTAATAAAAGCCCCCATAAGGGCAGCCCCATGTATTGGAGGAGGAAGGTGGAGAATAAATAGTATCTTTATTTTCACTCTACAATTTGAATTATTCATTAGAAATATTATCTAAAACTGCAAATTATTACTACTCAAAAACAAATATTCAAACATTTATTATTTAAAAATACTTTTTCAATAACCGGTTTTTAATTGAGTATATATTCTTATACTCTTTCAATATTTGGGGGTTCAACTCGATATCATTAACAAATTTAAATTCTTGCTGACTCCCAGTATCTAGTTCAACCGTAATTTGTCTTGTTTTTATTTCATTTGTTGCTTCCTCCCCATATCCTATATGCATAATTTTGGGAGAACTAGAAAACACAGTAAACTGATTATTTTTAAATTGATTATAACACCACCGAATTGCCCAGGAATCAATTCTTCCATTAACCTGATTTCTCAGCATTCCGGGCATATCACTTCCCCCCCGCATAAATTTCATAATATTAATAAAGTTATATTTGAATTTTGCATAATCTTTCAATGCCCAATCAATTTCCTTCCACCTGTTTATCCATGTTCCCCATCCTAAACTTGATGCCCGGTAACCCAAATAATAATCACTTTGGTATTTTTTTAAAGTAGGTAATTCATAAGTAAATCCGGATATTGAAAATATATGCGGATTTAGTATATAAAAATTTAAGGCAGAATTCATAAAATCCAGAAAATTAGGTGAAGTAACCAAATCATCTTCAAGAACAATAACTTTACCATATTGTTCAATCACTCGGGTAACACCACTAATTATAGAACTTGCCAGCCCCTGGTTAATGGGATATTCTATAATTGTAATTGTTTTAAAACCATCGATTGTTTTTATGAATTCCCTCACAGCAGATACTTTGGGAAAGTCTTCTTCCTTTGAAAATCCATCAGAAAAAACAAATAAATCGCTCTCTTTTGAAAGGTAGTTTGCCTGAAGAGCTTTTACTGTCTGTTGAGTTTCATTCAATCTTTTAAAAACGAAAAGACAAATCGGTGATAAATTCATAAATGATAAATTATGTGTTAAATAATGAAGTTAACAATAAAAGCAATCCCCTATTAAAAAGATATTTGAGAAAATTATAGAATTTAGGAGAAAGAACTTTTAAGTATATTTTAATATACAGCGGGATTACAGCGAATTTTCCCTGATGATAAATGGTAAATTTAATAAATTCTTTTATGTTCAGGCCATGAGGGGAATAAAGAAGTGCAAACCTTTTCCATAAAGGAGTCTTCGGATCCTCCCATGCTGGAATTGGATTATTACTACATTCAGAAATGAATGAAGATGTAGTATAACATCCGAATCCTGCATTTTGCGCACGTAATCCATAATCGTAATCACCAATAGCATGAGTATAATTTGATGAAAGATTACCAATTTTATCATATATTGCTTTGGGTATAAGGACTATATTCCCATTTATATATTTACATTCCTGAGGTTCCCCGTTAGGAATAATTGGTCCATTTTTATTAAGCCCCCCATACGAGAAATCAGTTGTTCCCTGCTTATGACATGCTCCTGCAATTAAGGATTTGTTATTTGTTTTCTTTAATATTTTTTCATAATCCAAAAGCATATTATTTAAAGCAAATGGCTTTAGAATGGTATCATCATTTAACCATAAATAAAAATCAAATTCTTTGGCTTTTGATGCAACTTCCCATGCCAAACGCATTCCACCGTTCCAATACAGGCTGCCACTCCCCTTAATAATTTTAACTTTAGGGAAATGGGCTTTTACCAATTCAGAAGTGCCGTCAGTAGAACCATCATCAACTAAAAAAATATCCAATTTATAATTCTTATCCAAATCCGCCTCAAATAGAGATCTAAGACAGTTAATAGTTTTTTCACGGCGATTATGGCACGTAATAAGAACGGCTATTTTTTTATCAATCGAATTCAAAATATCCACTTATATTCTCATCGCTCAGAGATCGAAATAATTCTGAACTGACTAATCCAATTATCATCCAAAAAAATAAAAAATTTAAATCAAACTGAGTATATTCTTCAATAAACATTAAAGGCCAGCGAAAAGCAATTCCCAAACCAATCATTTTTGATAAAAAATTATTTGAATGAAATATTGCATAATAGGATACAAAATAAAGTAGAAAAAAATAGGATATAACACCCAAGAGCCCATATTTAAGAAGAATATTTAAAATTCCGACTTCACTTCCATAACGTTTTCCTCCTATTGCTCCGCCCTGGTTACCGAAAGTACTTTCGTAACTCCCAATCGAACTCTCTCCTAAAATCCATACATTGGTGTAATCAAGTTGTGCAAGCACCTCCACATAAAGAAATGTTCTAGAGTCTCCCAATAAATCTTTTGCTTCTTCTGTACTTCCTCCGACATAATAATCTGAAGAATTTGAAGATATTTCCTGAAAAATGTTATAATCCCCCCAAATTGCAAGACTTAAAAAAACCAATGGCATCACAAAAAGAATGGTATGTAATACTTTTAACCAACTGATTTTTATATTATTTCTGAAATTCCATAATATTAATAATATTATAGAAAAACCAATTTTGATAAGATTTGTTCTAAATCCTATAGCGACTAAAATTGAAACTACAGCAACAGTAATAACAACGAGTCTGTACCGTGCTTTCATATATGGAATAAATAGAAGAAAAAAACTAACCATTATCATCAATCTTGGGTAAAGTTGAGATGTTGTAATTAATGCCAATGGAATAATTATAAATCCAAATGGGAACAGATACTTTAATACAAATTTAAAAGCACTTTTTATATTGTCAGAATCAAACCCGTAATAAAATGCCAGCGGAATAAATGAAAAGGAAAAGGATGTTAATAATAAAAATCTCCAGTCCCAATAGTCTTGCGCTACAAAAAAACTTCTGAATAAATTAATAATATTTATAACAAACCATAACAAAAACAGAATATTTATTTTCTTAGGTATTATAGCATTTTTTCGCCCTTTATTGGCAACATAGATCATTAATATTAATACAAAGTAATTTAAAAATGCAATATAATAAGTTGAATTTCCGGAAGTAAGAAATCCTGCACTTGTAATAATTCTTAAAGAATCTGTTACAATAGTCCCTAACAAAATTAAATATATAAATTTGGAGGATTTCATTCAGTTATATTTTTAATTTTTTTTGCTGGATTTCCAGCCCATATTTCATTTGGCGGAATATTTTTTGTTATAACAGAGCAAGCTCCCACGATTGAATTTTCCCCAATTGTTACACCTTTCAAAATTGTGCTGTGCGCTCCAATAAATACATTATCCTCAATAATAACAGACAAACTTATTGCACTTTTTTTATCGGATTTAGAATTTCTAATTTGAGGATCAAGAGAATGGAAGTCAGTATCATAAATAACTGTGTTCCCTCCAATTTTAACATTATTGCCAATTTTAATACTCTTTTCACAAACTATAGCAGTTGAACTTATTCCCACATTATCTTGAATAATTAACTCACCGTCTACCCAGAAAATACATCTTTGCTGGCGTCCAATAACATTGTGTCTATTTCCGTTATTAAGTTTTAAGTTCTCACCGACAGTAAAAGTCCCTGTTCTATTAACCGAAACAAATGGAAAACCTAAAGACTTAAATCCCCTTCCCGGTTTTACTCCATTTAGATAAAAATTCAATTTGACAATCGGATTATATATCAGATCAGCAAATATCGAATATATTTTCTTGATAATTTTGAATGAAAGAATTAATCCATACATGCTTTTTATTTCCTACTTCAGGAAATGACAGGGTTTTTTCATTCTTATTTATTCCTTAGAAATTTATTAACTTTATTAAAACCCGATGTAATGATATAAACAATGTCTAAAAAATAATTCAATAGTAGTATTCCTGTTGGAGAATCGGTACATTCTTTCCATTTTGCCTTACGGTCTCCATCAAACCGCATTGACTGATACGTCTTTTCAAGCGTTGAATCAATACTCATATAATTGGCTATCTTCTTTGATACTTCATTTTTATATATATAGCCCAGATGTTTTAATCTATAGTAAGAGATCTTTGTTTTTCCTTTTATGCCTTTTACCAGGCCATTGTTAAACTTAATGTTTTCAAAATAACCGTCCTTTTGTTCACGCCACAAAACCCGGTCAGGAGCAGAAATATACTTTATCCAATACCATTTTGCATTGTAATGTTCTTTGTCAATAAAATGAAATCTCCTGAAAAAATATCTGTTAACTCTTGTATTGTCAGTTAATCTAAGAATAGCTTCCCTGTTGAACGCCTCTTCGAATACTTCATCTACATCCAGCCATAATAACCAATCGGGCTTTCTTTTTCTTGCCATCCCATATAATAAATTTTTATCTCTTCCTTCATCAAAACCTTCAGTAATTACAATATCAACAACTTTTGAGTTGGCTTCTAAAACTTCATATGTCCCATCAGTTGAAGCGTTATCTACAACGATAATCTCATCAACTAATTTATTCATATTATTTAACCAGTCATGCACAAAAAGGATACCATCCTTTACTCTTAGCATTGCTACTATTTTCTGCATAGTTATACCTTGAACCCCGCAAAAGAAATCCAATCTTTAATTTGCTCAAATTCATGATCTAAATCTAACTGATCGCCGCATATATTTTTAGAATGAATAATTTTATCAGAGTTATAAATTGATTCCAAAATTGGATTGTTATTGACTGCTAATTGTTCATAAATTTTAAATGAGTTGAATTTTGGTTGAATCTGATTAAGTGCGAATTCACTTAGTCCAAAATCATAAAGACCTATTTTCGATTGTAGAAGAAAAAAATCCTCCTGATACTTTTTTAAATATGAAAACAAACCCGATTTTGATCTTTTTTTATCAACAACGGGAAGTTTAGAAGGCTCAACGTCAAGAATGTCTGCTAACTTGTTAACTAAAGTTCCATATGGAATGTCGCTAAGATCAACATGGTTTGCACAATATCTTCCCTTTAAGGTATTATTAAAGCATAGATTAATTATACTATTACACAATCCGTTTAACGTTGTAGCATTTGAAAAGACGGAACGGCCTTCCAGTAAAACCGGTCCGTTATTTATCAGTTTTTGAATGAAAGCACCCGCCATCTTTGTAGAAGCACCGAATATATGTCCGGAACGGACTAAGAATAAATTTGTAGAAATGTTCCCGGCTTTTTTCCAGGCTTCCCGTTCTACACTCAATTTTACCTGTCCATATAAGCTATTGGGTTTTACTTCATTCGGTAAAGGTGCATCCTGCCATTTATAATTTATTTTGGGTTCACCATATATACCAACTGAGCCAACAATTATGAGGTTTTTAATTTCATTCGTCCGGGATTGATATATTAAATTATCTGCATGTTTAACAGAAGACCTGACTAATTGAGATGGAACACCTGATATTTGATATGATAGGTCAATACATGCTTCAGTATCCTTCAATATTTCATTGAGATCTGAGCCATGACTAAATTTATGAACTGATATTACATTAGCAAATTTTTTGTTAAGATATTCTAATTTAGTAATATTTCTCCCTGCTAATTTTAATTTTACTTCAGGATATCGGTTTTGAAATAATTTAATTAGATTAAACCCGACTGAACTTGTTGCGCCTAAAATGCTTATTTCCATTTATTAATCCATAAAAATGTTATTATAACCATTCTATTTCTCCTAATTCAGCATTTTTAAATGCCGATTCCAATATTTTTGTTGTAAAAATAAAGTTTTCAATATCCAATACTGACTTCTCATTATTCTTTGTTGCATTTATAATGTTATCATAAATAAGGTAAAAAGGATTGCCTGATGTCAGGTTGATGTCCAATTCAATTATATCATTATTAAGATTAGTTCTAATTTTGGGTTTGACTGAATCTTTGGGAGAAATCATTAAAGTAGCTTTTTCGCCCTTTATCCAGATAACATTCGACAACGTTGTTGTATTGGAAAAAGAGGCTGAAAATATGACCGGATTATCTTGATCCCTCAATAACATTTCACCGCATATATGTATATTACTCATAAACTCAATATTATCAACAATACTTTTATTGATCAAGACATCGTTTAAGTAATCTGAAAACATAAATGCAGTTGAGTCGATACTATGCGATCCAACATCAAAAAGGACACCTTCATCAACATTTTTTTTCTTTTGATCCCTGTCTTTGGAATAATATTTTCTATCCCATCCATATAAATTGCCTTCAAATATTTTTACTTCTTTGATTTTACCCAATAAACCGCTATTTATTACTTTTTTCGCTATGTTATTGTTTTTAAAGAACCGCCTCATATGAGCGCAGAAAATTCTCTTCCTTTCTCCAATATTTTTAAGGTCTATTAAATCATTCAAGTTTTGTGATGTAATTGCAATTGGCTTTTCTATAAGGATATATTTATTGTTTGCTATCAAACTTTTTGCAACATCAAAGTGGCTTGAAATTGGTGTAACAATAACTGCCAGGTCAGAACTAACTTCAGATATGTTTCTTGACCAGCGGCAATCAAACCGATGGGATAATTTTTGCAGTTCGCCTTCATCAATATAAGGATCAACAATCATATCCAATTTTAACCGGTCATTTATTGATTTGATCATTGGTAGATGAATGATTTGAGACATTGTACCGGTACCGATAACTGATACTTTTAGGAATTCATTGGTCATATTTTTTATGCCGCCATTTTTTTGATAAATTTATTTAATAATTCAGTAATAAAATTATTTTCAGTAACTCTAATTACTGATTCCCCATCAAAGCAAAACTCACGTACCATTCTCTTTAATTCTGACGATGGGAAATATAGAATCATCATCACAACGATTATTGGCACAAATGTTATTTCTAAACCAAATATCATTATTATATTGCTACCTAATGAAGAACAAATTAAATTAATAATCAGAGATGGTATTCCCACAATTAGAATAATAAAAACATATGGTTTGTGCAGCCTGATTACCTCCTTCATTTCTATTTTTAACATTCTCATGCTGAAAATTAAGTAACCTATATATAACAGCGATTCTGTAACTAAAAATCCCAGAGCAATTCCATTGATGCCTAAAGATAAAAAAGTATAGAACAAGGTTATAATTACAGCAAAGTGTACCAGCTTGATAATCAGCTTTATATTTAAGAAATTATATACATCATATACTAAACCCTGATAATTTATTAAAAGATGAAAAGGAATAGCTAATGACAGAAGCCTAAGAACAGTAATACTCCCAGTCCATTTCGCACCCAGGATAGTTATTACAACCTCTCTGGCATTTACACCTATAAAAATACAGGCGCCAAACAACACAAACCCTAATAGTTTTATTAGAGTACTATAATATTTATAAAACCTTTCCTTATCAAGTCTTACTTCATTTAATGTCGGAAATAATACTTTTATCAGGTTGGTAGAAATATATTGAGTAGGTAATTGAACTAAAAGATATGCCCTGTTATAAATACCCAATAAACTGGGAGCAAAAAAGTGTCCGATAATTAGAGCGTCGCTACGATATGTTAAGTATTCTATAAAATTACTTAAAGAATATTTACCCCCATAATTAATAAGACCCCTTGTTGAAAATAGATTTGGTTTGACTAATTTTATATGCCCCCTTACATAAAAAGAAGTTAGGATAAGTAATAGAAACCCTTGTAAAATTGTTGACATCACTAGACTCCAGACTCCGAATCCAAGAAGGGCCAGAATTATCCCTAAACACATGCTGCCTATTAAACTGGATATAAAATCTAATGTGCCTAATAAAAAGAAATGAAATTCTTTTCTCAATAGACTTATAGAAACCATTGAAACTGATTGAAAAATAAAATTTATCGACATTACCCGTAAAATTTTAACGACGCCGGCATCATGGAATAATAATGTTGCAAATGGTGCAAGCAGGATTATAATTAAAGTAAAAAAGGATGATACAATTAATGCAATAAAATATGCGCTGCTAATATCTTTATCACTTAAATCCTTTTTTTGAATTATTGCAGCTCCTATTCCCATCTGTGCAAAATAACTGCCAAAACCCAGGATTACATTTACTATTGCCATTAAACCGTAATCATTGGGGCTAAGTATTCTAGCTAGAACAGAAGTTGATATTATTTGGATTATTACATTTAGAACCATATAAATATAGTTCCATTTTAACCCGGTAATGGTTTTATGTGAAAGGCTTTGACTATTTTTTGTTTTCAAAGGTAGGTATTAAAATGAAAAACGTTAGTCAAGTTTTTGATTGAAATTGTCCATAAAAATGTACTAGATTAAAGATAATTCCATGTTTAGTCATTTTTATAAAACATTGCACCTTCAATCACAACTAAATGTAAAAAAATCTATCTCCTCCCTAAAAAGAGTGCATTATGTTCTCTAATGCTTTTGTATTATTGAAGTGTCTATTGAATAACTCCCTAAAACAGATTTCGTTAAAATAAAATTCTCGCCACATTACACAGGAAAAATTTTGAAAATGCATAACAGTTTTCTTTAAAATTTACTTAATAATTTTATCGATATTATTATGACCTTTTTAAAGTAAAATAGTATTAAACTATTTTTATTCCTTAAACCTATTTCTTGGTAAGGCTTAAAACTGAAAGTATCACTATTGTCGCTGTACTTATAACAGTTATTATATCCCTGATTACCGGCCACGCATCTGTTTTCTGTTCTCTATATGTCGGGACAAATATGGTCGTCCCTGAAAGTATTGGGGCATCTGGTATAAAAAACCATCCCGAAGTCGACCATTTTTTGCCGTTTGGAAGAATTACCACTTCTTTCCCGGATTTTGCGTTTGTCGTATATCCTCCGGCATTATCAATATAATATGACAAACTTGCCCCTTTCATATATGGCACATTTGACGGAATACCAACTTCCCCTATCACATAAATAACCTGGGGATCTTTCGGAACAACAACTATGTCTCCGGGCTGAAGAACTAAATTACTTATAGAATGATAGTTTTTTTCCACGTCCTCCCAATTTATAGGTATCCTGTTTGAAAAGTCTTCAAATATTTTTCTGTTAAAAATAGGCTTGTCATAAATATCTTGCCTGATAGTATCCGTGGATAGAGATAGTTCTGTCTTTTCAAACAGGTTATTATACCTTAAGACATAAACCCCCTCCTTGTATGCACTGTTTTTAAATCCGTCTGCACGATTTAATAAATCAGACAACCGCTCTCCTCTTTTTAATAAAGCGTAGGAACCGGGAAACTGTACTTCACCTTGAACACTTACCACTTTATTATCAAAATTCCGCGATGTGTCACTTTTTACAAAAACCCTGTCATAATCCTTAAGAATAAAATTCTCACTACCATTTGCTTCCCAATACTTTTCTGGTAAATCGACTATATATGTTTTATAATATATGTCCGAATTAGTTGTGTCAAGCCTTGCAACTTCTATATTTCCTGTTTGAGCTTTCTCTGTCAATCCACCCGAAAGAACTATTAAATCTGATAGAGCCATATTCTCGTATCTGGTATATTTCCCGGGTTTTTTAACTTCACCTAAAATTTCTATTGTATGGGTCGGATGGAAATTTTCGACATTAAATATCTTTATTGAATCTCTGTTTTGAAGTATATGATTCTCTGCGGGATCACCATCCATTGCTTTTTTAAGATTAAATGAAATAACCTCTTGCTTCTCTGAAGGAAGTGTGCGTATCAAAAGAGCTTCCTCCATAAAAGAATCGGGATACAAACTATCTGCATTCTGCACTAGATCCCTGATTGTCATACTGGGGCCGGTTAATTCGTATGTCCCGGGTTTGCGAATACTTCCTTTAATATCTACCCTGTTTTCAGGTCGTTTATTAATTGAAAGAATATTTACTACATCACCGTCTTCAAGCTTATTGTTACTTTTCATTAAAGAACTGATATCGTTAAAATTAAAATCAAGACTTAATATGTTTTCTTTGTATTGTTCTCTTTGATCAAATGGAACTATGCGCTCAACATGAACCCTTTGATAAAATGCATTAAAAGTTAAACCACCTGAAAATTTTAAAATATCACCCAATGTTTCATTATTTTTAAATTCATAAATTGCAGGCCTTAAAATCGATCCGTAAATTGCAACTCTTTTCCCCGCAGTAGGTACAAAAACAATATCTCCATCTTCAAGATTTACATCGGATGATTTGTCCCCACTTAGAAGATAATTATAAACATCAATTTCAGAAACCGTTCTTCCATTCCTAAAAACCTTTACATTTCGTAGTGATCCATTCAAAGTTGGACCTCCACTGTAATATAATACGGTAAATGCAGTTGATAATGCCGGAAGTGTGTATCCACCTGGTTTATTAATCTCACCCAATACAAATACTTTTACACTTCTTAATCTGCCGGTTGAAACATCCAGACTTGTTCCCCCTTGTCCTTTAACATCAATGTTCAGAGATGAGTAAACCTTTGAAAGCCGGTCAAATAATCGGGCTTTCAGATTTGTTATTGTTAGCCCATTTACATTTACAAGTCCAACATCAGGGATATAAAGACTACCATCTTTGGCAACTATAAGTTTGTGCACTAATTGCGTTGCACCCCATAACGATATTACAATTTCATCACCTGGACCTACCACATAATTTTTAGGTGCCGGTATATTAACTGAAGGTTCAAATGTGGTCGGAGCATAAGTGAAAATATTATACCCGAAGGCAGGCAATGTATCAGCACTTTCCCTTCCAGTAAAAGAAGGTAGTATAAAGTCCAAGGGAGATTTTGGAGCCGGCGGAATAACATTTTGTGTAACTTTATAATAACCCGAAGTATCAATTTTTTCTGTTGTTGTATTCGGTTGTTTTAACTGCTGATATTTTAACAAATCCTCCTCACTATATCCCATTTCAGCAGCCTTTTTCTTTAGATCTTCTTGAGACATATTTTTTATTTGATCCATTTGGGCAATTATACTTGAGGAAAAGGTAAGAATTGATAAAAGACAATAAAAGATTAGTCGCTTCATAATATATTTATATTAAATTTTTTAATTAATAAACTTTTGTTCGATAAATTAAGCTGTGTTTTTTAACAATATCCAATGAGTTGTGCTAACAATATTGAAAAAATTATACAGCTCCGCTTCTTCAGTCACATTCTGATAATAGAAAAATATTAAAGGATATGATTGTTTTATAACCTTTCTTGGGAATATAAATTTAATTGTCATTATCCTTGAAAAGAGATTACAAAGTTAATCAAGAAGTGCCTAAAAACAAATATAATTATGCGCCAATGATTCACACAAAAGTGTTAAATAGGAGTACCCCGAAGCCATTTGCTTTTAGAAACTCATTTCAGTATTTTTTTAATGGGAATAATGAGAAATGAAAATACTCTGGCCCTTTTTATTGCGGCCTGCATACCAATTTCGACTCAATGACCAATGATTTTACGTAGAGGTTAACATGACAAAAAGACATCCATGGAGAATAAAAACATAATGAAAAAAATCTATATGGCCGGTTGTGGAGGCATGCTCGGCGAAGCATTTTATAAACAGTTTATTGAAAATTATGAGTTAAAATGTACTGATATAGATGTTAATGAAGAATGGCTATCATTTTTAGACTTCCGAAATTTTGAGGCATATAAAAAGGATGTTGTGGATTTTCAACCAGATTATTTGTTCCACTTGGGTGCATATACTGACCTGGAATTCTGTGAAGAAAATAATTTGGAGGCATACAATACAAACACATTAGCGGTTGAGAATGCTGTGTATATTGCTAATATATTAAACATTCCAATATTATTTATTAGCACTGCTGGAATTTTTGATGGCTTAAAAGTATCATATGATGATTGGGATATTCCTAATCCTTCAGGTGTTTATGCCCGTTCAAAATATATGGGAGAACGATTCGTAGTGGAAAATGCTTCCAGATATTTAATTTGTCGGGCAGGTTGGATGATGGGGGCTGGTCCTAAAAAAGATAAAAAATTTATCCAAAAATTGATGAAACAGTTAAAAGATGGGAATAAAGAATTGTTTATTATAAACGACAAATACGGTACTCCTACTTATACTCATGACTTTACTAAAACTATTAAAAATTTGATTGATAAGGAATATTGGGGCGTGTATAATTGTGTTTGCAATGGTCCAACTAACCGATTGGAGGTCGCTCAGGAATTAATCCGTATCTTGGGTAAAGAAAAAGATATTAAAATAACAACCGTAACTTCTGATTATTTTAAAGATATATATTATACTGAACGCCCTTTTTCAGAACAATTAGAAACTAAAAAATTGGATTTAAGGAAGATCAATGCAATGAGAGATTGGAAAATTGCCCTGAAAGAATATATTGAGACTTATTATCAGGGTTACCTTTAAATAATTCATTCTCCCCCTGTTTTAGGATATTATAAATTAGGTTATTATAACAAAACTAATCGCGACTTTTCAACAATTAGTCTAAAAATTCTTTGATTTTATCTGCAATATATTCTATTTGTTCATCCTTTAATTCGGGATACATCGGCAGTGAAAGACAATTTTCCGCCAGACTTTCTGCAACGAGGAAATCCCCCTTCTTATATCCAAGATGACTAAAACACGGTTGAACATGTAAAGGTACTGGGTAATGTAATCCGGTACTAATTCCATTTTCCTCAAGATATTTCTGCAAGTCATCTCTTTTACTGGTACCGTCCTTTTTCCCCATGCTTTTTACCTGGATAACAAAAAGATGATAAACGTGTCTTGAATATTCCATTTCCTTTGGTACAATGATCTGTTCAATTCCTTTTAAACATTCATAGTATTTCTTTGCTGCGCGTCTTCTTTCATTTGTCCATTTTTCCAGGTGTTTTAATTTTACATTAAGAACTGCCCCCTGAATCCCTTCTAACCTGTAATTATGTCCATAAAGTTCATGATAATATTTCTTGGATGAGCCATGTTCCCTCATCATCCTGAATTTTAAAGCTAATTCATCATCATTAGTCGTTACTGCACCCCCCTCACCATAAGCTCCCAGATTTTTCCCCGGATAAAAACTAAAGGATGCCGCTTTTGCCAGTCCTCCTGTTTTTTGATTCTTATATTCAGCTAAATGCGATTGTGCACAATCTTCCACCAGAATAAGGTTGTACTTATCCGCAATTTCTTTTATTCTATCCATATCCGCAGGCTGTCCGTAAAGATGTACAGCCACTATCGCTTTGGTGTTTTTTGTTATTGCTTTTTCAATTTTTTCCGGGTCAAGATTATAACTGTCACTTTCACAATCTACAAATACAGGTGTTGCCCCGCAAAGTGTAGCTCCCCAGGCTGTTGCTATAAATGTATTTACAGGAATAATTACTTCATCCTCGGGTTTTATCCCTAATGCCCATAACACAAGGTGGTTGCCGTCAGTCCCTGAACTTACCCCCACACAATTCTTTACATTATGCGCCTTTGCAAAATTGCTTTCAAACTCTTTAACTGCGTTTCCTAAAATGAAAGAGGTATTGTCCAGAATGTTCTGAATTGCGGGATTAATTTCATCTCTGATTGAATCGTACTGTGCTTTAATATCAAGAAAAGGAACTTTCATGTTAGTTTATCCTATTTTTGTTAAAAATTATTGAGTTCACTGTAAATAGTTCTTATATGTCATTCTCATCATTGTCATTCTGAGCATAGCGAAGAATCTCATCCTATGGATTCTGGATTTAATATCAGGCCTTCTCAACAACCGCCCCATGGGTTAAAACATCTTCTGTTTTTTCCACCTTTGAAACTATATTATTTTCAATTATATATTTATTCCCCCTTGAATCAAATGCACAATTATTGTTAAAATTTAATTTTTCACCAAGAATTGAAACAAAATATTTATGCCTGGCTGGATTCCCTATAACTAATGAATAAGGCTCAACATTTTTTGTGACTACTGCCCCGGCTCCAACTAAAGCATATTCCCCTATTGTTGTACCACAAATTATCGTAGCATTGGCTCCTATGCTAGCCCCTTTTCTTAGAATTGTTTTAATATTCTCATTATGATAAACTTTGCTTCTTGGCAGTAAATCATTTGTAAGTACGCAGTTAGGCCCCAGAAAAACGTCATCTTCAATTTCAACACCATCCCAGACAGAAACACCGTTTTTTATCGTAACCCTGTCCCCGATCCTTACACCCGATTCAACAAAGGAACAATCTCCTAAATTACAGTCTTTTCCAATAATTACACCTTTCATTACATGTGAAAAAGCCCATATTCTTGTGTTTTCCCCGATTTTTTCAGATTCACACAATGCTTTCTCATGGACAAAATAATTTTCCATTTTCATTACCCTCTATCTACTTTTGAATTATCTATATGTAATTATAATAATTATTATACTTTTCTTACGTGATTTCTAATAAGGTAAAGCTAAATTATTAAAGTGGGCATGGGAAAATGAAACTGAAATTCAGTTTATCTGTAATTCCTTCTTTAAACTCAGGTTTAATTTCGTTATTTTTCCCCTTCGAATTTCTATATATGCCCCGGTAGCTCAGTATGGATAGAGCAGCAGTTTCCTAAACTGTTTGTCGGAGGTTCGAATCCTCTCCGGGGTACACGACCGTTCTAAGAGTCGAACTCTCGACCTCAGATATCCCGAATTTTTTCATTTCAACTCATTTCTTTTTCACCCTTCCCGGGTATCTTCAAATTGATATAACCGATGGTCTAAAAATCAGATTCTTCGCTGCGCTGAATACAATTCCTCCAACTTTGCCTGAAATGTTTCCGAGTCACTAAGTTAATATTGCCATTTTCATGTTCCTTATGTTATTTGAAAAATACTTTATCTTACATGTGCCCCTCTACTATTAATATCCTGAGAAATCGTTTTTTGCCACTTATTTAAAAAAGAGACGAATTTTTTCCCTAAAACGGGGGTACCATTCCTGTTTTTTTTCAGTATCATGTCAGCCATTTTCAGTATCATGTCAGCCAATTTCAGTAGGGGTTCAGTATGTTTTGTGTACCTTTTGTGCTATTTGTGTGCTTTATGTCAGTGTTATGTCAGGGTTATGGCAGGAGGTCAAGGAAAAAGGAAAAAGTTAAAAGTAAAAAGGTGAAAGGCAAAAGGGAAAAGGGGGAATAGCACAGATTCTTCGCTGCGCTCAGAATGACATGAATAGGAGGGTGATCATTAGAAGGAATGGATCGATGGAAGAAGAGAGCTGAATGGATCCCCGATTATCCTGATGAATCGGGAGTAAGACACCTGCGGTCGGGGATGACAATCCCGACTTCGCCGGGCAGGCACAGATTCTTCCCTCCTGTGGCGGGCAGGCGCTTCGCTCCTAATGACAAGGTAAGAAATTGTAAGGGGATGAATCCCCTTAAATTACAATTTATATTTATATTCAATAATCCCAGGCATAAATGCCTGGGCTAGAACAGATCATTTCATTTTTAATGAGGCAGAGTCTTATGGTTTCCTTAGAATGACAAGGGAAACAACTCCCCTATCCCCCTTTCTTAAAGGGGAATTCGGAAAATAGCCCTCGGGCGCCGACTACGCGTGAACTTCCTTAGCATTCTCCTTAATCATCGCTAATGCAATCTTCTCTGCTGTTACAGGCATAGATTTTATCCTTATCCCCAGCGCATCTTCAACTGCATTCGCAATCATAGGCGCGGCAGGTATCATTGTATGTTCCCCCATCCCCCTCGCTCCCGAAGGACCATCAGGCTGTGGAGTCTCAATGATTATAGGAATTACTTCATCCGGTATATCCATTGCCGTTGGTATTTTGTAATCAGCAAAACTGGCATTAAGCAATTTCCCTTTATCATCATACCTCATGTCTTCATATAATACAGTTGCTATTCCCTGAAGCAATCCGCCTGTGATTTGACCATTAATCAAATCCGGATTCAATGCTTTACCGACGTCAATAGCCAGTACTGCTTTCGGAATTTTCACTTTCCCTGTCTGTCGGTCTACTGCTATTTTTATGGCGCTTGCTCCTACAGTATAATGTACATTCGGCTTTCCACCCTGACTTGTTTCCGGATCGCTTAATGCTGAAGCAAATTCAGGCATAAACATTCCACGCCCTATTATCGGGCCTCCGCGGTATGTACCGTCCGGTTTCATTATACCATCAATTACAAAATCTTTCAGCGGAAGTGAAAAATCATCTTCTGCATGAGACCTTATGCATTCATCCTCAAGGTAAAGTGAACTCCTCTCTTTTCCCAACGCTCTTTCAACAACATCAAATATCTGTTCCCTTGCATCAATTGCAGCTCTTTCAACAGCCCTGCCGCATCCCCATGTAACATGCGATGCTACTGTCTGCCACTCATAAGGATTCCTGTCTGTATCAGGTGTTTCCACTCTTATTTTTTCAGTTGGAATTCTCAATACTTCCGCCGCAATCTGTGCAAGAACTGTAAGCAGTCCCTGCCCTATTTCCATTCCTGAAATAAGAATATTTAGACTTGCATCCTCATTAAACTTCAGGAACGCTGATGATGATGCGTTAGGCGGCATAGCAGGCGCCTTCCAGAATAACGCGAAACCTTTTCCTATTGCTATATTCGGATCATCTGATTCTTCCTTCTTTCCCCATTCAATTGCTTCAGCAACTTTGTCAATTGCTTCAATCAATCCGTTTGGATTCATCTTGCCGCCGTAATTAAGAATGTCCCCTTCCCTTATCGCGTTCATCCTTCTGAATGCAACAGGATCTATATTCAGTTTCTTTGCAATTTCATTTATATGAGATTCAAGACCGAACAGGAATTCAGAATAACCAAATCCTCTGTAAGGACCTCCGGGAGGTAAATTAGTATAAACACAATATGAATCAATCTTAACATTATCAATATTGTATGGACCCGATGCCGACAGACCCGCAGCGTTAACTACATTGGCGCCGTATTCCACATAAGCCCCGGCATCCCAGTACAATGTGTTATCCATTGCAACCATCTTGCCGTCTTTATTTACACCAACCTTAATCCTGCATGTCAGCCCCTGTCTCTGATATGTATTATAAAATTCCTGTGCTCTCGTCCAGAGAACCTTAACTGGTCTTCCTTTAACTGTTGTCGCCAAAGCAGCTCCTATTATTTCCATAGAAACTCCGGCCTTTCCTCCAAATCCACCGCCGACAAAAGGAGTAATTACTCTTACATCTTTGTGCGAAAGCCCAAGAGGGGCTAGCGCTTCAGCAAAAAGATGGCGCTGTGTATATGGCGACTGCGAAGCAGTCCAGACAGTTAGCCGTCCCGAATGATCATATAAACCAATCGTCCCATGAATCTCAATTGCACAATGCGCATAGCGGGGAACTGTATATGTATCTTCAAAAACATAATCCGCTTCGGCAAATGCTTTCTCAGTATCCCCTTTCCTCACTTTTCTTAAATGCGAAATGTTTGTATCCGGCTTAGGGAAAAACCACGGTACGTGTTCGTAATTTCTAAGTTCAGGATGTATAAGATAGGCATCCTTTGCCAACGCCTGTTCAACACCTAAAACATTTGGAAGTTCTGTATAATTTACTTTTACAAGTTTAGCTGCTTTCTTTGCTGCTTCAGGAGTCCTTGCAATTACTGCCCCAATCTGCTCCCCTACAAATCTAACTCTGTCCTGGGCAAAAATAAACCTGTCATGCATGTAAAGACCAAATCTGAAAGGGAATTCTTTACCCGTAACTACTTTTACAACTCCCGGAAAATTTTCAGCTTCAGTTGTATCTATACTATTAATAATTGCATGCGCAAATTTACTTTCAACCACTGCCGCATAAAGAAGATCTGCACCAAAATCAATATCATCAACAAATTTCGCTGCACCGGATACTTTTACTTTACCGTCAACTCTTACTACTGACTGACCGATATATTTATTCTTTTCCATAAAATCTCCTTATGCCTCTTTTGTTAAATCGATGATGGCATCTATAATTGGCGAATATCCTGAACACCTGCAAAGATTGCCTGCAATAGCTTCCTGAATTTCCTTCTTTGCCGGTTTGGGATTCCTACCAAGAAGCTCTGTAGCAGAAAGAATAATTCCCGGTGCACAGAATCCGCACTGAAATGAATTATGCGAAAGGAATGATTCCTGCAAAGGCGTAAGCCCGCTGTCCATCAGTCCCTCAATTGTTGTCACTTCCTGACCATCAGCCTCAATTGCAAGTACAAGGCAGCTTCTTACAGTTTTGCCGTTAAATATTACAGTACATGTTCCGCAGTCCCCTTTATCGCAGCCGCATTTGGGGCTTTTGGTTCCAAGTTTATTCCTTAGCATCTCAAGAAGTATTTCATTACTGGCAACTTCAATTGAAACTCTTTCTCCGTTTAATATAAAATTAATTTCTCTTTTCATTCTTCCTCCTATATCACACTTTTACCATATTCAGGACCATTACCGTTCAATCTGCTGACTGCCGCACTCAATCCGCGTTCCAGCATAATTTTAGCCATGTGCATTCTGTACTCTTTGGTTGCACGAACATCAGTAATTGGCTTTATTTCATTTTCAACCTGTCTGACAGCTTCTTCAATCAATAGAGAGTTTATCGCATTTCCGTTAAGTACTTCTTCTATTTTTTTTGCCCTTATTGGAGTTGGTCCAACTGATCCATAAGATATCCTGAATGTCCCGTCTTCCAAAGCAAGTATTAAAAGATTTACCTGCGCAAGGTCTTCTCCTTCATACCGTCCGAGTTTAACAAAACATCCTCCATGCTTCCCTGGATATGGAATAGAAATACCTTTAACTATTTCTCCCTTTTCTATTGCTGTCTTCCTGGAATTAATAAACCACTTTTCAGCAGGTACCCTTCTTTTCCCTTTTTTACTTACAGCAATTATCTCTGCTTCATAAGATGTAAGAAGTGGTCCGCTGTCCATACATGGCACCGCAGAGCAGATATTCCCCGCCATAGTTGCCCTGTTCCTTATTCCCATTGATGCAACTGTTTTGCTCATCTCGGCTATTACAGGAAAATATTTCTCTATCGTCCCGGATTCTATCAATTCTGTGAACGTTACCGTAGCACCTATAAATAAAGTATTGTTCTCAAAGGTGATTTTATGTAACTGATCTATCCCTTTTACATCAAGTACTACATCCGGTTGAATTATTCCTTCCTTGATCATATCTACAAGGTCGGTTCCTCCGGCTAATAAATAAAGGTTATCAGATTTAGATAGAATTTCCAAAGCTTCATCAAGAAGCTTTGGTTTTGCGTATTCAAATTGATTTACAACAGCCAATTTATAAACCCTCCAAAGGTTTTATTTTCCGTTCTTTGGTAAAAATGCAACTATTCTGCACATCGCTGATTCCAGTTCAATACCTCTCAATGGGAAGCAGCCTATCCATGCTCTTTTGTTACTTAGCTTGTTTATATCTCCGCCAAGGTTCTCTGCATGAACTATTTTTTTAGGGAATAATTTTATGTGCATTACCTGGTAATATTCATCCTGTGGAAAATACTCATCCCATGAATCGGTTTTGTATTTCTTAATAAGTTTGTCTTCTGCTTCCTTGAAACGTGCAGGATGCCATTGCCTGATAATTGTGTTCATTGGATGATCCGCACTTCCGCAGTCAACTCCTATCCATTTTAACTTCATATCAATACACCATTTGTGAAATCCCTGCCCGGGTCCCGGATGCTTTACAAAGTAACGCACTTCATCTGAATCCTTCTGGTCCCACGCATATCTATTATAACCGGTATTGATAATAAGAATATCTCCCTTTTTAATTTCTGCTTTTGCCATTAACATCTCGGGAGTATATAAATCATAGTCTCCAACCTGATCAGATATATCAACAACAACTCCCTGACCGATCCATTCCTTCATAGGAACATCTCCTATTGGTCTGCCGCTTGAGTGGAAATGTATCTCGCCGTCCATATGTGTGCCGACGTGGTTACTGGTCGTTATAATCTGTCCGTTTGCTCCCTGACCCATATGTGCACCGGCAATCCTTTTAAAATATTGTATCCCCAATGGCATATAACTTGGCCATGGCGGTGTATGAATTGATAATCTCTGGGTTAAATCATAAACTTCCAGGTTGTCCATAAAATCTAAAAATTCAGGTACTTTCATATTATTACTCCTTATATGTTTTTATTTTGCTTGTTAGTCCAATTAATGCATTCTTAAACGGTTCTGCAGGAGCGCTTAATACGCCAGCTCCTATCTGCCCTATCCCCGCATTCTTATGTGCAACACCGGTATCAATAAATGGAAGAACCGATTTATCAATTACCTTTATTACATCAATACCCGTCGGCGTTCCCCTGAAATTAAGATATGGTATTTTATAAATATTATTTTCTGTTTCAGTAATCTCATACATCTTTAATGTATAATTCACAGCGTCTTTGGCAGATCCTCCGACAAACTGCACTATCGCCGGCGATGCTGCAATTGCAAATCCTCCCAGTCCGTTAGTCTCTGTTATTGAACTGTCACCTAAATCCGAGTTTGCATCTTCTTTGCTGAATCCTTTAAAGTAAAGAGCATCCGGTACTGGCGAAGGACCTGTAAACCATTCATCCCCCGTTCCTGCAAGCTGAACTCCGAAATCCGTTCCGTTCCTTGCCATTACAACAACTATACTGCTGTACGGAATATTTCTGGCAGCATCCAAGGATACTTTAGCAACAGCCATTGAAATGTTAAGAAAGAAATGATCATTACTATTAATAAATTCAAGTACTGAAACTGCGGTATTTCTGTCTTCCACAAACTTTACAATCGATGGTGCAAGTGCCCTGTATAAAAGTGAAGTTGCGGCCCGGTTACGGTTATGAACTTCATCCCCCATGTGCAGTGCCTGCGCAATTATATTCTTAAGATCTATCTTCCCCCCCTTTTCTATCGCAGTCTTAAGCGCAGGATAAAGAACATTTCCCATCCATTTTAATCTGTCAACTACTTCAATGTTGTATGCTCCAAAACGCAAAACCTTACCGAGACCTTCATTCATGGTGGTATATGCATAATTGCCGTATTCTTCATTATGTAAAATGAACACCGGCATTGACGGGGAAACTAATCCCGCCATTGGTCCCACTGTTGAATGCTCATGACAAGGAGAATATTCTATCTCTCCGGAAGCTGCTAACTTTTCCGCACTCTTCTCATCTGCCGCAAGTCCTTCATATATTAATGCACCCATTACCGCGCCTCTCATAGGACCGCACATTCTTTCCCATGTTACAGGAGGCCCTGCATGAAGAAGCATATTCTTTTTCATACCGGGTATAACATCAATCGCCTTCCCCATTCCTATTAGAAATGGTTTTGCACTAAGTATTCTCTTCGCAGCTTCTTTGTTTGCAGCTTCAATCTTTACTTTATTATCAGAAATAATTTTCAATACTTTACTGTCATTAAAGATTGGCGGTTTCCAGTCAACCTGTACCGATGGAACATTCAATCCGTCAAGCGTTTCCTTGAAAGATTTTATCCCAACGTTAATAACTTTCAATTCGTTTTCAAATAGCCTGCTCATTTATATTTACCCTTATAATCAATTATTAAAATTGCCAGCCTGGCTGCGGCTGCGTTTGATTTCATTACAATTACACCTTCTGCTTCCATTGCATTTACAACCTTGGTTCTGTTCTGAGGATCATTGTCAGTCCCTGTTACACAGCTTATAATTGGTATATGCGTGTTCTTTGCAGAAGTAATTTCCTTTATTTTTTTAATTACCGGAATTATTTCAGCCATAGGATCCATATTGGAACCATAACCCAAAACAATATCAATAAGTATTAATGCGGTTTCCGGATCCTCAGCTTCTACAATAAGTCTCTTGCATCTTGATGAATAATCGATCATCGGATGCGGCTTGCCCATTGTAAACTCATCATCACCAAGATCAATTATAGTGTTCTTTTCACTTTTGTTTGAATCCTTTAATTTCTTTGCTTCACCAACCGGAGTATTTGAATATACATCTGTTAGTTTTCCTTTACATAATAACTGCGTCTCATCGCAGAATGTCCCGCCGCTGTATAATGCACGCAGATACTTCTGCCCTGGTGTTAGTTTGGCAGCTTCCCTGTAAGCTATTTCACTGTTCTCTGATTCCTGTTTGACAAACAATTCCTCAACAACAGAAACAGGATTCTTGCTTGAAAGCGCTGCTGCAAATAAAGCAGCTTCTTCAAGTGTTGTGCATGCATGAACTTTACTTCCCTTCAAAAGCTCAGGCGAAGATCCAAGAAAAACACTAACAACAGGTTTCTCTGTTTTATTTACTTCTATTTTTATTTTTTCAATAACTTCATCAGCAGGTGGTTTTGACACAAGCAGTATAACTTCTGTATTCTTATCCTCGATAAGTGCCTTTAACCCTTCAAGGAACATAATGCCGCCGACTTCCTTTTTCACATCGCGTCCGCCGGTTCCAATTGCCTGCGAAACCCCGCAGTCTGAATTAGATACTAAACAGCTTACTTCCTGTAAACCTGTTCCTGATGCACCCACAATTCCAATGTTCCCGCGGTTAACAACATTCGCAAATGCAAGCGGAACTCCGTTTATAATAGCAGTACCACAGTCCGGTCCCATTACAAACAGACCTTTCTCTTTAGCATATTTCTTTAATTCAATTTCCTTTTCTACGGAAACATTATCTGAGAACAACATTACATTTAATCCGTTCTCAAGAGATTTCATTGCAACATCACCTGCGTATCTTCCGGCCACAGATATCATTGCAAGGTTAGCACCATCTAACGATTCAACTGCGCCTTCAAGACTCGAGGGATTAAAATTATTCTCTTCCTTATTTTTATTATCCGGCTTTAGTAATCCTTCAATTGATTTAAGCAGAGCAGACATATCAGCATTATCTTCTGTTTTAACAACAGCAATAAGATCCATTTCTCCTGCTTCTGCAAATTCCGGAATAGATAATCCGGTTGCCTTTAGAACCGTTTTATTTTCTTCTGTCCCCATCACCATCGAAGAATCAATTACACCTTTAATCGCCGCGACCTGCTTTGCCACAAGCATGATTGAAACGGAATCAAAGTATTCTCCTTTTTTTACATAACCAGTTACTTTCATATTAAAAACCTCTTCATACCAATTAGAAAACCTGTCAGCTGGTCAGCTCCTGAAGTTTTCCCCATTGTAAGGACCAGCTCTGTATTATTTATTATTTCACCAACATTCGAATACACTAATGCATTCATTAATTCACGAAACTTAAAGAAAAGATGTCCCTTTGCCGCACATGACAAAAAAGAATTCGTGAATAAATTCTTCCCCCTCGCCGCCTCATAAACTTGCATTATTGTCATTCCCGCATCTTTACTTGTCATTCCCGCGAAAGCGGGAATCCCATGAGTACTTGTCATTCCCGCGAAGGCGGGAATCCATTCCTCGTTTTGTTTTAGCTCCGCTATCTTCTTCACCACATTCATCCCAATCAACAGCCCCGAATTAAAATCATCCCCCGATGGTGTTAGCCCCGGCCCCAATCCTTTTATCATCTTTACACCCGTGATTAAATCCCCATATAAAACCTGCTCCACCCCTGCACCAATAATTCTCCTGCACTCAGATTCAAATCTACTAAAGTCCCCTATTGGAATATTGGGCACTTCATTATAATCCCCCTTATCAAAGGGGGGTAGGGGGGTTGTTCTTTTCCCCTCATCATTCAACAAAAACGATAAACTTAGAGGTGATGCCTTCTCCACAACCACCTCCTCCACTATCCCCAAATTCTTTACAAATAAATCATGTCCATATTTTGAAAAGTCTACTCTTGAATCATACAACTTATTTGTCTCAAATCTGAATTCCTTCCCGTTTAACTTTATACAGCTGTCCTCAATTTCAAGTGAATTTACTGAATCCGGTACAAATCTATTAATAACAATATTCAAAGGTCCTGCACCGACACTTTCATTTACTACAAAAGCAAAGGTATCCCCGGATATAAAATTTATTGCGGAACTGAACCTCGAATGAATTGTAAACTCCCCTGCATGTAGTTGATTACCAAAACTCAATATTTCCATCATATCTGATATATAGCCATTTCAAAATGTAATTAACTCGCATTACCCATTATGTCATTCTGAGCGTAGCGAAGAATCTAAAAAACGTAACTGCAAAATTAGAAAATATTTGTGTAATAAAGATGGTAAAAATTGATTCCTTACATAAAAAAACCTCCGGAATTTACTTAATCCGGAGGTATCAAAGGGAGATCAGAGATTCTTCGCTACGCTCAGAATGACATGCCGCTCTTTTATCTCTTTATGAAAACGAACTGCCCTCCCTCATTGCCCGCATCCTTTACTGCCTGCAGCTGCGGAGTCTGCTCTGAATTGTTTGTAACAGATACACTGATTTCATTAAATAACTGTGAAGCATCAATATATTTCCTCGTGTTTTCCTTTAATGATTTTATCAGGTAATATGTAAAAACTGAATGCCCTTCCTTCCCTGCATCCATTACTTCCTCTAAGCCGCCCGATGTTAAAGCAAGACGCGATTGTTTCCTGTAAACTTCCTTATAATATTTTTCCATATTGTTAGGATCAAATGGAACCGCTTCAGTCTGACTGCCACGGAATATGTCACCGGCAAAACATGCATCTGCTATAAGCATTGTGTGCTTTGATGGAATACCGCCAAGGAATGTTTTTACATCACTGTTCGATATAAAATCAGCCACGGAATTTGAATTCGCGTCTATGGGGACCCAATAACCTTTATTTAACACTTTATTCAACTGTCCGTGCCCGGAATAAAATATCAACAAATTATCATCACTCTTAAGATTATTTGCCAGCCACTCAAATTTCTGAATGATATTTTTCCGTGTGGCTTCTTTGTCCAGTAGTGTAATAACTGTATCAAATTTATATTCATTCTTCAATAATTCCGCCATCCCCCTGGCATCATTTAGCGCATTGTTTAAGGGGTGCCAGTAACCGGAATACGAATTTATTCCTATTATAAAAGCCACATATCTTCCTGCGGCAATCATCTCCTCTGCATTTCTTGTCACAAAAAATGTATCAATTTTTTCATTATTATTTCCGTTAATAGATCTGACTAATAGTCTGTTCTCCCCTACTTCAAGATTCATCTGTATGGAAAAATTACCGTTCTTATCCCAGATTGTGTTCCTTCCGTTTACAGTCACTTCTTTTATCCCGGCCCGATCAACCGCTGCCCCTCTGACTGTTATAATATCTTTTTTGCTGACTATCTTGATGCCTCTCGATACCGCTGGTTCTGTAATAGAAATAATTGTCCCTTTATTTGTCGGTAAAATTACATTTATATGTTTTTCTGTTGTCAGTCCTTTTTTATTTGTCACTAATATCGATATAGCATTAAGCCCGGGAGTCAGTGATATATTGGAGGAGAATTCACCGTTTGACATCGGCTCTGTTTTTTTATTATTGATCTGAATATTATCTATCCCATTGTCATCATGTACTTTCAATCTTACGGCTATCATTGACTCCTGGTGAATAATATTCCCGCTTTCCGATTCTACAGGTTCCAGTATATCTACCTGGGGCGGGTTTACAATTGATAGTTTTACTTCCGGCAGATCAATTTCTGTGATTAAATTCCTCAGGTTCCCTAATTTAACAGAAGCATCTGTAAGATTTGGATTCTTCTGTAATGCTAATTCATAAAGACCAATTGCAGTTTTATATATTCCTATGGCTCCCTGCTTGTCACCATTTTTATATTTCTCCCTCGCTTCGTCTTCTTTTTCAACTGCCTGCGCATAATATAAAGAAGACTCAACATTTACCGCCCCTCTCTTCAAATCAAGATCAGATTTCTCGTCTGCTGTTAGTTGAATATCAAGTTCCTTGGAAACTTTTACGGTTAGGTCATTTATTATATCAAAAAGATCATCCACGTCATCTGTAATCTCCTCCGCTTTAAGCGTAAGTCCGGTTTCTGTCTCAACTATCCGGAGGTCAACTCTAATCTTATCACCGAAGAAATTAACAAAGCTTCCAAGCAGCAGCGTCTGTGCACCGAGAAGTTTTCCCATTTTCTGGGCTGTGGACTGATCAACCGCATTTGTCTGATCAAGTCTTAACTCCTCCATTACATCATTTAGCCTTTCCCTCTCAACAACTCTGAATGCCTTTATTTTTGAAAGATTAGTAATCAGCATGTCGGCTATCCCCTTTTTCAATGGCTCCATCTTGTCCTTGTTAACCACGCTGTTATTATCAAAGTACAGTACCGCAAGGGTAATCTTTTTTGTCTTCTGCTGCGCAGGAATCTGACTTATCATCCCGCCGACTAATAATGCAATTAAAACAACTAATTTAATTTTCATTTTTCTTTGCTGTATTTATTTTACATAATTAAATTTTATTTTGTCGCACCCGTTGTAAACTGCCAGGCAACAGACCAGCCCGATGTTCCATAATTATTCTCCGCGCTTACCCGCCAGTAATATGTTGTGTTTGCTGTCAGCCCGGTTAAATCCTGGTAATCGTATTGAAGTCCGCTTTGGTTAAATACTAAATTCGTGAATGAACTGTTTTTAGAAACCTGTAATGTATATGAAATGGCCATATATGAGTACCATTCTAAGTACGAAGTAAGTGAAGCCCCGGTTGAATAATTCTGCGGATAAGTTAACACTGGCACATCCGGTACAGTGTTCCCGATGTTTCCCTGCCCATTTAGCGTTATAGTATTTACCGAATCGGGAACAATTGTAATAAAATCTTCGCCTATTGTATTATAATCGGTCTTCCCATTCTGTCGGAATGCATATAAATAATAATTTAACCCGGGATTAACATATACTGTGCCCCTGGCAATAGAATCAGTAATTGAAAAAGTATAATCTCCAATATATTCATACGCTGCACCTGTATATTTTTTAAATACAGAAACAAAAAAATCCCATACGTCTTGTGTGGTGTCCCAAGTTGCTGTGCTAAACAATTGCTGACCGGTACTGTCCCTATCCCAATAATCTTCAAAGTCCTGGGCGGTATTGAATTTTGTCATATCAAGCATCATAAGCTTCACTTCATCATAAGTGTTTGTCTTCATCAGTTTTTGCAGATTTGCCTTCGTCAGATGATTATTCTTTTCAAAGAAAAAATTACCATGATTTGCTGTGCCGGATTTATTTATTTTAAATACAACCGAGGTTGTATTTTTAGAGGGACCGACAATACTCTGTTCGCATGACATTAACAGAAACCCCATCATTGCCATTAACAATACTATTAATATATTTTTCATTTTAATTTCCTTCTGCATTATTACAGTCTAAACTTTATTCCACCGCCAATCTCGATGCCGGTGAGTGAAGTTGAAATATCTCCTCCCTTTAAACTACCTGCTGAATATTTAATAAGTAAATCTACTCCAAGTCCACTGGAAGGCCTGTAGCTGATTCCGGCTCCTATTCCAAAAATAAGCGCTCCATTTTGATCATATTCATTCTTTGAATAATCTTTCAGTTCTAATAATCCATTTAAACCAAATCTTGCACTGGTCGGAAGATATGTCATCCATCCGACTTCTATCTGGTTGCCATTACTATTTTTATCTTCCTCTGTGAGTGAGCCGCTCCCGTTTTCGTTTTTCCCTTTTGTGCGTTCCCGGAGATAGATTACCATGTCTGTATTTCCTGCTTTAAACAAAGACCTTAGATCCGCAATTAATTTGCTGCCTGATTTAAATACTTCCTGGTTGTCATATTGATCTGCCCCATATATTGTATACGTAATATCAAGAGTAAACTTTACCGGACCTCGTTTGTTGGCATTTGTTTCACCACCTACGTTCAGTGATATCTCCTGCCCTGGCTGATATTTTAAATCACTCCCCTCTATTGGTTTGAACCCATTCTTATACACAAAACCAGCTCCTCCCCCCAGGATATAATTGCTCACTTGAAAAGCATAAACCCCCGCTAAGTTAATTGCGAATCCCTGCCCAAAACTTGGGACCTTAAAATCTAAAGGATATAGTGCCAGAGCTGAGGCAACAGCACTCTGATCTCCTTCAAGCGTGGTTTTTCCTGTAGGCAATGAGACTCCGCCTGTTACCAATAGGTGATCATCCATTGTCACATAAGATCCCGATATTCTCGAATCGGTTAATCCGTTTAATTTGTCTTGTGCAGTCTTAAGACTTGCAAAACCTGAATTTGTCTCTGCGTTAATAATCAATTTTTTCGTTACTGGTATAATAAAAGTAACCGGAACTGAGAACTCGGTAATTCTATCATTTGGTGTACTCCAGCTCTGCATGCTGAATCCAGTAATGAAATCAGTCTGCCTGAAAAAGCTATATTCCATAGTCTGTGAATTTATCAGACCCGGACATAATGTAATCAGACAAATAATAACTAATATAATTTTATTTTTCATAATAAACTCTTTTAATATTTATCTTATTATAAATATGAAATCAACTCTTATATTCCGGCCGAAACCGGCAGTAGTGTTCGGGTTGTGATCATCCCTGCCCGTAACATATTCTCCGGTTAGATTTGCAGTCCCGTCTATAAGCCTGTCCATTGCACCTGAAGTTGCAGGTTTAACAATTTCACTTCGCTTTGCTTCTATATCTCCCGAACTCTTTGAAACTTTTTGGGCTTCATTATATTTAACATTTGCCTGCTTAAATGAAGGATCTATACTAACTGCCGCTTTGTACTGATTTGCCGCTTCCTGGTACATTCCCCTGTCTTCCATGTCCAGTCCTTTGGAATATGCAACAAATGCAAGGAATGACTCAGTAGGAATTATCCGGATGTCCTCTCTTTCTTTATCGGTGAGTTTGATACCCATATCATCAATTATATTGAATACGAGATCTTTCTCTAATTTAAAATAATCAGAAAGGTTCCCTGACACATTATTTACCTGTTTATAAACACCATCCTGTGTCCCTATAAAATTTGCATCTACTCTGAACTTATCGTCGCCTATATTCAGGAATGATCCCTTGATTAATTTTTCTGCACGCATCAACTTACCCATCCGGGGGGCTGATACCTGGTCAAACGAAGAAGTTGTACTCAATTTCATTTCATCAAGTAATGCCTGCAATTTAACCCTTTCAACTATCTTGATACTGCTTACTTTTGAAAGATCTGTTATAAGCATCTCTGATAATCCTTTCTGCAGCGGGTCAAGATCTTTTTTATCACCAAGGTTTTGGAAATACAATACCGCGATTGTATTTGCAGGAACCGGTTCGCTGCTTAGTTTTTCCTCATTCTGAAGAGCAAGTTTTACTTCCTGCTCCATTTTCTTTTTATTGATAAAACTGATCCGCCCCTCAATTAAAGAAGCAATATCAGCATCAACACTTATTGTGGAATACTCTTTGTAATAATTTATGGCTTTATCATAATTTTCAAGGGCTTCATAAACAAGACCAAGATAAAAAATGGTCTCCCCATCCTTTACCATACCGTATGCTTTAAGAAGCGAGAATTCGGCATCCACAAAATTATTTAATTTGTATTGCGCAATCCCAAGATCCCGCCATGCCTCACTATGCTCTGGATGGACCTGAATTTCATGCGTCAATAAATTAACAGCCCTGTCATATTGATTGTCAGACAGGGAATTCCTGCCCTGATCATACAGGGATCCGGCACATCCGGACACAAGAATTAAAAGGATTGGTATTAATAATAATAGGAATAGGCGTTTGATCATAGGTTACCTCCGGATCTCTTTTTATAATAATTTTTACCGGTTACCAAATATTTTGTAGTAATAATTCGTAAAATATATTAGAAAACTCAATGACCTAAACATGTCATTTTCATTTTCCTGGATTTTTGCAAATGACTCAAGTATGTCATTGAGTATTTAACATGTTTTTGTAATTTAACGGATGGATTATAATAAGATAATTTAAAATAGTTCACTTTAATATGTTCTCATTCATTTAACACTATAATCATCTGTCAAATGAAAAAATTCTTTGCCCTAAAACCAATTGCTATTACTTTATTGGTTTTTATCATAATGTTTGGTCTCTCTTTCATCCCGGTAAACTGCGGTTTCCTTAGCCCCCTTTCCAATGCCCTCGGTGATTTTGATGTTTATGATATTGTTTACTCCCGTCTCCTTGAAGAACAAACCGTCGATACTAATATCGTCCTTGTCAATATAGGCAGCCTTTCAAGAAGAGAACTTGCTGACCAGATAAATGTGCTTAATAAATTCCAGCCCGCTGTCATCGGTATAGATGCTTTATTTGAATCGCCAAAAGACCCAAAGACCGATTCATTATTGTCCTCTTCTCTATCAAATTGCCGGCATCTTGTTATGGTGGATAAATTGGATGATTTTAATGAGAATACGAAACTTTATGGCACTCTCCATTCCTCGTTGATAAGTTTTAGCAGATATTCCTCCGGTGGATTTGCCAACCTTCCTAATGATGATGCCGTCAACTTCAGAACAATTAGGGAATTCAGACCAAAGGAAAAGGTGAAGGACTCTGTCGCGCTCTCCTTCTCAGCTAAAATAAGCGGTTTATACAAACAGGATGCACTTAAGAATCTATTGACCCGGAATAACCATGATGAGATTATAAATTATCGCGGGAATTATAACCGGTTCTATTTTATTGACACTTACCAGTATGCCGATCCATCTGCCGATTTTAGTTTCATTAAAGATAAAATTGTCCTGATGGGCTATATGGGTCCTGATATTAATACTAAAACTCTTGAGGATGTCTTCTTCACCCCTTTGAATGAGAGATATGCAGGAAAATCATTCCCGGATATGTATGGTATTGTTATTCATGCAAATATCGTTTCAATGATTCTGAATGGAAATTATGTAAACCTTATGCCGACTTGGATTAGCATCCTGTTGGCTGTCATTATCTGTTTCTTAAATGTGAAAATGCTAATGTATATATGCTCCAGGTGGAAGGATTGGTTTAGCGGCTTAACGAAACTTTTTATTTTTATCTTTACTATATTAAACCTTTTCCTTAGTCTTGAAATTCTCCATTATTTAAATTATAGGATAAATCTTACTGTTGCATTAATTGCTATCGTACTTGGCAATACTGCAATGGAAATTTACGATAACTATATCAACAAAATTTTTCATAAATTCAAAAAACAGGTGGTTAATAATGAAACTGAATAATCTTAACAAAATTCTCTTCGGTTGCGTTATACTTTTTATCGTTTCATTTCAAAGTATAAATGCTCAGGCTTTCCTCTTTAAAGTAATCGCCTCTTCCGGAAATGCGGCTTTCCTTAGACCTGCTTCCGGTACCTGGGTAAATATTAAAACCGGGGATTTAATATTAACCGGCTATAAATTGAAACTTGAATCAGGCGACTACCTGGGTCTTATAAATAAGAACGGTAGATCTATCGAAGTAAAACAAGCCGGAACTTATAGCGGTGATGAATTAAACAAAAATATCCCCAAAGGAAGCACAAATCTTCAGAAGTTTGCTGATTTTGTTATGAATGAATCTGTGGCTAATAAAAAGAAAACAGACAATATGAAGAACCTTGGAGCAGTGGTTAGAGCAAGAGTTGGCTTAATTGAAAGTTCCTTCCCTGATAATACTGATCTGCTAAATCTACAGCTTGAACCCGCCTGGTATTCTGCCGGTCCGGGAACTATTTATGTCTTCAAAATACTAAATCCGCTCGGAAGATCAATATTTATTAAAGAAACTAAAGATACATCCTTGGCTATTAACCTTAAACAATTCGATATGCTTGAAGATCAGGACTATCAATGGTGCGTTGTTAATTCCCGCGATCCGGAAAATAATTCTGACACCGCTTCATTCAGAATCCTTTCAGAAAATAACATTAAAATAATTTCTGACTCCATTAAAATGTTTCAACAAAATCTTGATCTTAATTCCGCTGTCGGACAATTTCTACTAATAAAATACTATGAATCAAAAAACCTGAACCTTGATGCACTTAAAGGATATGAGTCGTTGGTTAATTCTTATCCGGGTATTGAAAATTATTCAGATAATTATTTATTGTTTCTGACAAAACAGGGCCTAAGCAAAAAAGCAGAAACACTATTGTCTACAATAAAGAAATAATATTATGAAAAAGAATATTTTACTCTTTGTTCTCATTTTTATCGTTAAATCAGCAGCACAGGATTACGGTTTAGGCGTACTGCTTGATTCTGCTTTATATGCAAATTCCCCTACAGCAGCTCCTTTGATGCGGGGAGATTATAGTAATCTTCCTTCGTCTGCTTCTCTTAAAGATTTTACACCTACTCCTGGAAACCAGGGACAAACAAGCACCTGCGCCGGCTGGTCAACTGCCTATGCCGGAAGAACTATTCTTGAAGCATTAAAAAATGGCTGGTCTAAATCCACAACAGACAACAATGCTTTCTCTCCTTCTTTTGTCTATAATCAGATTAGAAATAATAAGTCTTGTAATGCCGGTTCTTCTCTCATTGACGCTCTTGACGTTCTTAAAAACCAGGGGGGAATGAAACTACATGATTTCAGTTTCGAATGTTCCCGCGAAGTCACACCGGATGATAAAACCAATGCCTCCGCTTACCGTATTATTGAGTACCGGGATATCACCTTTGGACAGAAAGATAATAAGGTTTTGGTAATTAAGAAAAGTCTTGCTGAAAGACGCCCTGTTATTATTGCACTTGATTGCCCCCCTTCATTAAACCGTGCTAAGGATGTTCTTATTGTAGACAGCAGTGAATATAAATATTGGGGCAGAGGTCATGGCATTTGCGTTATAGGCTATGATGACAATAAATTCGGCGGCGCATTCGAACTTATCAATAGCTGGGGTACTGCATGGGGTAATAGGGGATATGTATGGGTTAAATACTCTGACCTGAATTTCTTCAGCCAATATGCTTTTGAACTTATCGATAAATCTGTCCCCGATCCCGATAAATTTGATCTTTCAGGAACTCTTACTTTTAAAGAAAATACCGGGTTTGATATGAATTCCATTGTTAATAACGGAATATTCAAAATGAACAAATCTTATCCTGCAGGAACACTTTTCGAATTAAGGATTTCCAATAATGAACCGGCTTATGTTTACGCTTTCAGTTCTGACCTGACTTATAAAACTTACAAAATATTTCCGTTCACTAATAGAATGGTTGCTTATCTCCCCTATAGCCAGAACAATGTAGCAATCCCGGATGAGGATAGCTATAATATGCTCGATGAAACCCCCGGTACTTCTTATTATTGTTTCCTCTATAGCAAAGAGAAACTTGATATTGATAGCATAATGTATGCTGTGGAAAAATCCAAAGGCACTATACCTGAAAGGGTGTTAGCCGTACTTAATAATAAAATTGTTAGCAAAGATAATATTGAATACAAATCTTCCTACAGAATCTCTTTCAAAGCAAAATCTAAAGGAAAAACTATCGTCCCGGTTATAGTGGAAATCCCCCACATTAAATAATCAGGTTCAAAATAATTAATAAACATTTTCCTTTTTTTACTTAAATTTGCCTTCCCGGTTGGTAATAATACTTTAATTCGGTTTTTTCAATAGGTGAATGTTATAATTATGACTAAAATTTCCTTACTTATCCTTACAACAATAATTCTTTCGTTTAATTTACTGGCTCAGAATAAAACTGGTACCGTATATGGCTCGGTTGAGGATGAAGGTTCAGGCAACCCTATTCCTTTTGTTAATATTCTTTTGTTAAAATCTTCTGACAGCACCGTTGTTAAAGGTGTAACCTCAAATAAAGCAGGTAAATTTGAGATTACTGATGTTCCCGATGGTAACTATTTACTCAAGTTTAGCTGCATCGGCTTTCATGAGTTTTTTAAGCCCGGTATTAAAATCGGTATTGCCGGAAGAAAATTGAATACCGGAACAACTTCTCTCTCATCTTCAATTACTGACCTTGATGAAGTTGTAATAACTTCAAAAAAAGAAACCTTCAATAATTCTATCGACCGGAAAGTTTATAATGTCCAAAATGATGTTATGAGCAAAAGCGGAAGCGCCAGCGATCTGCTTCAGAATATCCCGTCTGTTTCTGTCGATGTTGACGGCAATGTAAGTCTTCGCGGTTCTCAAAATTGTATGATTATGATAAATGGGAAAACCTCCCCTTTAATGGATAAGAGCAGCGCTACTGTTCTCGAGGAACTCCCCTCTAATTCTATTGAAAGAATTGAAGTAATCACTAATCCATCTGCCGGTTATAAACCGGATGGTACTTCCGGAATAATTAATATTGTCCTTAAAAAAGATGCAAGCCTCGGGTTTAACAGCAACGTTACATTAAATGTTGGAAATGACAATCGGTATAACGGGAATTTTAATTTTAATTATAACCCCGGGAAATTTAATGTCTTTGGAAATTATGGATACCGCCACGATTATATGGGTAGACTTTCTACTGATAACAGAACTGAAACAATATCATCCGGAACTCAAAGTTATTTTTCTGAAAACAACAATTTCAATGGCCGCCCTGTTGCTCATCTTGGTTCTTTGGGAATAGAATACAATCCTGATAAATTCAACAAACTTAGTCTTTCAGGAAATTATTTCTATCACGACGCTGAAAGGTATGGCGTTGATGCTCAGTTGTATACTTATTCTGACAATACTACTCCCCAAAATTTTGACAGAATTAGAAAAAGTAATGAATTAGAAAAAGAATATGATGCAACCTTCGGGTTTGATCATAATTTTGGCCAGGAAAATCATGATCTTGAAATTGAAGCTAAAGCTTCCAATTCCCCTGAGTTAGAATCAAACAATTATACTGATAATTACCGCTACCCTGTCATTCCTTCTACATTCGATGATGACGCTATTACTCAAAAGGAAAACAGGAGCGAGTTTTCTGTTAAATATAAATTACCGGTTTCTGAAAAATCATCTTTTGAAGCCGGCTATCTTGGCGAGTTTTTAACTTCAGTCAGGGATATGTATGTTGATTATTATGACCCGGCTTTAATGTCTTTCGTTCAGGATCTGACAAAATCAAGTTCTTTCAATCTTAATATGTCCTCTAATGCATTTTATACAACCTATCAGAATGAATTAGGGAACCTTGGTTTCATGGCCGGTGTAAGGGCTGAGAATGTTGGTATGAAACCCGAACTGGTTACCGTGGATTCTACATTTACTAATAATTATTTTAATCTTTTCCCCTCACTGCATCTAAATTATAAACTCAATGAAACAGCAAGTCTGCAGCTTAATTATAGTAAACGCATCCACAGACCTCATGATGAAGACCTTAACCCTTTTCCCGAATATCAGGATCCCCGCAATTTAAGAGCAGGTAATCCTCACCTGAAACCCGAATATATTAATTCAATTGAATTCGGATGCCAGTTCCAGTATGAAAATTTTACCTTTACTCCCGGTATCTACTACCGCTATACTACAAACCGCTTTACCCAGATAATCTCGCAGGTTAATGACTCCGTTCTCCTTACCACTCAGATGAACCTTGCAAGTGATAAATCCGGAGGTGTGGAACTTGTTGTTTCTGCTTCAATGTCAAA
>Ga0182027_10001098_pt1 | contig 45541 bp, 46 predicted proteins | sample 712E1DmetaG_FD_121300 | JGI IMG/M metagenome (GOLD analysis project Ga0182027, IMG submission 121300) | Permafrost microbial communities from Stordalen Mire, Sweden - 712E1D metaG (Illumina Assembly) | ecosystem: Environmental > Terrestrial > Soil > Wetlands > Permafrost | place: Sweden...
AAAATGGCAAACCAGATAGGTAAAAGATATCACTGCACAAAATGCGGCTGTGAATTCATCGTGACTAAGGCAGGCGCCGGCATCATCACCTGCTGCGGCCAGCCCATGGAACTCAAGAAGTAAGAAAGGTCGCCAAAGGAGGCTTCATCGTGGCAAGTCAACTTGGTAAGAGATATAAGTGCGAAGTTTGCGGCACTGAAATACTTTGCATCAAAGCCGGAGCGGGTCAGGTTATCTGTTGCGGCAAAGAAGTTAAGCCTCAGGAAGCGAAACCAATTCCATCTTCGGATTAAATTCGCTATTTGCCGTTTTGAATCAATGAGAAGAACTCGGCGCGACTGGCTGCATTTTTGCGGAACGATCCCCGAATTGCAGAAGTAATAATGTTAGTTCCCGGTTTCTTAACGCCGCGCATTGTCATGCACAGGTGCTCTGCCTGAACTACCACACCTACGCCCTGCGGTTGCAGCCCTTCCATAATCGCGTCCGCGATTTGGGTTGTCATTCTTTCCTGGATCTGCGGTCTGCGGGCAAAAATCTCGACGACTCTGGCTAATTTACTGATGCCTACGACCCTGCCGTTAATATCAGGGATATAGCCGACATGTACTACCCCGAAGAATGGCAATAGATGATGTTCGCACATCGAGTAGAAAGGGATATCCTTTAACACTACCATCTCTCTATGCCCCAGTTCATGGATGCCTTTAAGTTCTGCCATCGGGTCCATTTCTATACCCGCAAAGAGTTCGGTGTACATCTCCGCCACCCGTTTGGGAGTATCTGCCAATCCCTCGCGGGCTGGATTTTCCCCGATAGCTGTAATAATTGATGACACGGCTTTTGCGATTGCTTTCTCATTGACCATTTTCATTCTCCTCCGGCAGACAATTGTGGGAGAGATTATAAAACAAATGTTGATTCAATGAAAGTGAGGGCTTGTTTTATTTCCAGCCGAGGATTTCTTTCACGGCTTGCTCGGTAGGCGCTACCCGCGCGAAAGCAGGGGCGTCTTTAAGTGCGGTGTCGGCGTCCTTCAGTCCGTTACCCGTCACTACACAGACTATTTTCTTACCGGAGAAATCCATTCCTTTTTTCTTCAATTTAAGCAGTCCGGCCAATGGGGTGGCGGAAGCCGGTTCCCCGAAAACGCCTTCTTTTGTGGTCATCTGATGGTAGGCATAGAGTATTTCATCGTCGCTGACCATATCGATAACTCCGCCGGATTCATCACGGGCGGCGGTGGCTTTTTGCCAACTCGCGGGATTTCCAATTCTGATGGCTGTGGCAATGGTTTGCGGATGTTCTACGATTTGATTTCTAACAATAGGCGCTGCACCTTCAGCCTGAAATCCCATCATCTGCGGGCGTCTTTTTGCTTTTCCCAGCTTGTGGTATTCCACAAATCCTTTCCAATAGGCGGTAATATTGCCTGCATTACCTACCGGAATACAGAGATAATCAGGCGCATCACCTAAAAAGTCAACGATTTCAAAGGCGGCGGTCTTTTGTCCCTCGATGCGGTAAGGGTTAACGGAATTTACCAGAGTAACCGGATAGGACTCCGTGAGTTTCCTGACAATCTGGAGTGCCTGGTCGAAGTTACCGTCAATGGTGATGATTTTAGCCCCGTAAACAATAGCCTGTGCCAGTTTACCCAGAGCGATTTTACCTTCAGGGACCATAATAATGGCTTTCAGTCCTCGGTAGGCGGCATATGCGGCGGCGGAAGCGCTGGTATTACCCGTCGAGGCGCACATGATTGCCTGACTGCCTTCTTCTATTGCTTTGGCAACTGCCATTACCATCCCGCGGTCTTTAAAAGACCCGGTAGGATTGCAGCCCTCCAGCTTAAAGTAAAGCTCCTGACAGCCGATCTCTTTTTCCAGATGGTTGCTTCTGACCAGCGGAGTGTCGCCCTCTCCCAATGAAAATAAAGGCGTTTTTGCCGTAATCGGTAAATAATTTTTATATTTTGCCATTACTCCGGATTTCATCTTCGTACCTGCCCATAAATAATCGATATTTACCTAATTGTAATCGCAATGGCGATAATTGTGCAATATCAAAAAAGGAGAAGTTAGCCAAATGGGATTGATCGAAACCAACTTGAATATTCTGCCAGGGATCGTAGTAATTTCAAATCGTGGAATAACTTGGTTTAGCTGCCCCCGGGTTTTACCAGAGGGATTTTTGCTTCGCACAACGGACATTTATCCGCCGGGTAACTGATAGCTTCAGCCCGATGACAACCGAAAAGCGGTGCGCCGAAATCGAACTTTTGCTCTGTGCGGTCGACTAGAACGCCAATGCCAACAACATTCCCTTTCCGTTCTTTCACTGCCGCGATGACTTCTTTGATTGAACCGCCGGTAGTCAGGACGTCGTCAACAACGAGTACCCTGTCTCCCGGATTAATTGCCGCGCCGCGTTTGAAAGCGAAGGTTTTATTTTCTGCTTTTTCCGCGTAAATTGCTCGTACGCCAAGCTGACGGGCAACTTCGAAGGCCAGGATAATGCCGGCTGTAGTAGGCCCGGCCACGAGTTGGATAGACTCATTCCGGAAGTGGTCGGCTATCATACCGCAGAGTTGTTGTACATAAGCAGGATATTGCATGACACGGAATTTTTCCCAGTATACAGGAGAATGTCTTCCGGATGTTAAAACAAAATGCCCTTCCAGAACGGCGCCGGACTTTCTGAACATTTCCTCAGCATTCATCGCGAATCCCTCAAAGACTTATTATTATTTACCGGTTAGGCTGGTTGTTGTAGTCGGTTGCCTATAAATGTCTGCCGTGCTCCATAAATGCGGAGGCCAAATATTGATCCACTCTTTACCGACTATCTTGTCACGCGATGCGAACCAGCCGTAATGGGAATCCTCACTAATATCGCGGTTATCCCCCAATACAAAATATTCATTCGGCGGGATAACGGAACTGGTATAACTGTAGGTAAATGATTCTTTGACATACGGCTCTTGCAAAGTGATAACACTACCGTCTTGCTTATGAATGTATACCGTACCATCCTTTATTTCTACAATTTCACCGGGTAAACCGATAATCCGTTTAATGAACGGCATATTTGGGGAAATTGGGGGATAAAAGACAATGATATCACCTCTTTCCGGTGCATGAAATTTATAGGCGATCTTATTAACTATGGTCCATTCGTTATTCTGGTAATTGGGCTCCATACTGGTATAATGAACGATATAGGTTTGGAATGATAATCGATAACCAACGAAAAATATCGCCGCAATGACTATGGTGATAACTATTTCCAGAATATCTTTTTTCGTCAGAAATTTCTTCAAGTTAGTCTCATTATACTCTATTTTATCTTTTTGTAGCGAGCCGTTCTGGCAGCTCACTGCTTAGAATCGACCTCTATTTCTCATTTTTATTTCAAAACAGATTCTAGGCTTTGCAGATTGGTAAACGATGAAACCGTATTCAAAAAATCCTTTAGGGTATTACTATCGGCTCTTAATCGGCTCAATTGTGTTCCTATTGTATTCTCAAAAGCCGGTGTATCTGCATAATTCCCATTGAATGCAAAAAAAGCCTGATTCAATTTCCTGATGTAATAACCGTTGGCCTCCAGATAATCCCGTTGCTGATTCATATATTGTTCGGCAACATTGATTTCTCCTGCTGCCAGATATTGGTCTACTTGTACTCTAATTGCGTGCATTTCCTTATTAAAATCGAAGGCAGGCGGGCTAACGGATGGAGTATTTTGGCTGTTAGTCTGCAGTTGCGGGTAGTATTTTTCGATGACGGCATCGCCAACTTCTTTCCCCACCATATCGGCTACAGTCTCGTTCATAGTTGTAATATCAGCATTGTGGGATAAACCCGCAATATTCAAAATGTAACGGAATCCTAATGGCGTAAAGGCCAGATAGGCATGAGTCCATTCGTGGGCGCACGTCTCGATGATATATTGGAAATCGGAATCGCTGGCAACGATGTTAGGATAAGTAGCAATCCCACCCAGGTCGACTACCAGAGAGGATACATTCAATTTATCGACATCAGCCTCGATGGATGACATCTGATCTGTGCTCAAATTTGGAGATAGTAAAATCGTTTTAATTGTGTCTATCTTGTCTCTGGATGAAATTACCAGTAAGTGGGGCGGCGTCTCCAACTTGAAGTCCGGCGCAGGAAAAGTAAACTTCAGTTTGATGTGTTTATACCAGGGCTGATAAATACCCATCTCCGTTAAAACCTGTGTGGTCTGGCGCTCAATGATTTTCTCTACAGTTGGTGTCAGATTGTTTTGTTGTTGCTGAAGACCGTTTATCTGGGTCTGAATATTGGCTTGATTTGCAGCAGTGATTTTGTTTTTAAGGTCCTGTATCTGATGGCCTAATGAGATATACTCATTGGTTATTTCCGTGTCAGTTTGTGCATTTTTAACGGGTTGGTGGAAGAGCTGTTTTATATCAGTAAAAAAAGTATTAACCTCCCACCCTGCGATACTAAAGCGATAAGGCTTGACGGCCACATTCACCTGATGTTCAAAGTCATGGCTTGAAGAACATCCAACGTTAAATAACGTCACCAATACAAGTACTGCCAACGCCAGTTTTTTGATATTACGCATTTCAAATTTATCGTATAATTAATCAAACCTGTCTGTAAAACCTGATGGCTTAATGTTACAGGGAGCTAAAAGGAAAGGCAATTCCCCGTCAAGTGGAATTATTACGAATGATTATGGCTGACAGTAATAAATATGGGAAATAGAAGAGTCATCGTTATCGGCGCTGGAGCCGGCGGGATGATGGCGGCCGGGCGAGCTGCCGAATCCGGTGCGGATGTTCTTCTTTTGGAAAAAACAGAGCAGCCGGGTAAAAAAATCCTTATTAGCGGTAAAACACGCTGTAATTTGACTAACACGAAAGAATTAGATGAATTTATTGCGATGTATGGCGTTAATGGCAGTTTTTTATATCATACATTTAATCATTATTTCCGTAAGGACTTATTGCAGTTTCTAGGCCGTTACGGTGTGGAAACAAAAACAGAGCGCGGCGGGCGAATCTTCCCTGTTTCTGACGACGCTCAAGATATAGTAAAAGCTTTTAAAAAATACTTATCCGATAATAAGGTACAAATCAAGACCGGTGTGAGTGTCAACAAGATTCTGGTGGATAACGGATGTATTACCGGCGTCCAAGCAGGTACAAAAATATATTTCGCGGATGCGGTAGTGCTTTCTACCGGGGGTGCTTCATATCCCGCCACCGGTTCTACCGGCGATGGTTATCGTCTGGCAGCAGCTGTGGGGCATACCATTATCAAGTTACGTCCTTCTCTCGTGCCGTTAGTTGTCAATGAGATCGAGCGGGCGAAAAGCATGCAGGGTGTTAGCTTACATAATGTTCGCTTAACTGCTTACCAAGCAAAAGCAGATGAAATTGATATCACAAAGATTCCTGTTAAAGATGCGGGGCGGGGAATACCGGGAAAACATCCACAACCGCCAATCATCGAAAGTCGGATGGGCGACATGATGTTTACTCACTTCGGCATCGGCGGCCCGGTGACATTACAGATGAGTCTGGCGGTGGTCGATGCTCTTGAGCAGGGACCTGTCAGCGTAGGAATTGACCTCAAACCGGCTCTCACCATCAAGGAGTTACAGGAAAGACTGCAACGGGATTTTGACCGCTATGGGAAACGCAGCTACCACAATATTCTCAAAGAACTATTACCGCAAAAACTAATCGAACCGTTTATTGAAATGACGGGGATTTCACCGGATAAAAACGGCCATGAAATTACTGCTGAAGAACGAGGACGTTTATTATCTTTATTGATATGTTTGCGTTTTAATATCAAATCATCGTTACCTTTGACGTCAGCGATGGTGACCGCCGGAGGGGTCTCACTCAAGGAAATTAATCCCCGAACAATGTCGTCGCGTTTAGTCAAGGGGCTTTATTTTTGCGGTGAAGTAATGGATATCGATGCCGAGACCGGAGGCTATAATTTACAGGCAGCTTTCTCCACCGGATATCTGGCGGGAGAAAGCGCCGCTTCGTATATTCGTGAAACCTGTGATTAAAACGAGTTTCCAAGCATTCACAAATATGCTAAACTCTAGGCAGTCGGTAAGGAGTCGGTGACATGGTGGATTCTGAACAAGCAGAAGTAGGAGCAATTATTGTAGCCGCTGGAAAAAGTCAACGGATGTCCGGCACTGATAAAATCTTTGCTCCATTAGCCGGTCAGCCTGTGCTGTTACGGGTTTTGCAGTCATTCATCGATTGCCCGAGAATTGACCGTATGGTCGTTGTCCTTAATAATCGTAATTACGACGAGGGGAAAGAACTTATTGTCGAACAGAATTGGGAAAAAGAGGTCGCAGTCTGCATCGGTGGTAAAAGACGGCAGGACTCGGTCGTCGCCGGATTAAAATTGCTGGGCGATTGCGATTGGGTGGTTATCCAGGATGGCGCACGGCCGCTGGTCACCATAGGCTTAATTGAAGACGGACTAGAGGCGGCGCAAGAAACAGGCGCCGCGGTCGCGGCGGTACCGGCGACGGATACGATTAAACTGGCCGATAAAGATATGATTGCCACTCAAACACTTCCGCGGGATAGTTTGTGGCTTTGTCAAACACCCCAGGTGTTTCTTTACGACGAGCTGATAAAAGCGTATCGCGAAGCGACTGCTGAGGTTACGGATGATGCGCAAATCATCGAATTATCAGGCGGAAAAGTAAAGCTCTACATGGGAAGCTATGATAATATTAAAATAACTACTCCGGCCGATCTGGCAATGGCTGAAATGTTCTTGAAGAGGCGGAAATCTTAGCATGCAAATCGGTATCGGATTTGATATCCATCCCCTTGGGGCGGGGCGGAAATTAGTGCTTGGCGGTGTTGAAATTCCTTTCGACCGGGGGCTTGAGGGTTGGAGCGATGCCGATGTCTTGACTCATGCTATTATCGATGCCATGCTCGGCGCTGCCGCCATGGGTGATATCGGGATGCATTTCCCGTCCGGTAAACTGGAATATAAAAACATCAGCAGTTTGAAATTATTGGCGGAAATAAAAGCTAAAATGGCAGCCAACGGTTGGCAGGTAATTAATATCGACGCTACCGTCATCGCGGAAAAACCACATCTTAGAGAATATATCGACACAATGCGGGAAAGATTACATCAGACACTGGGTCTCCCTATCAGCCAGGTGAGCGTTAAGGCAAGCACTGCCAATCAGGTGGGAGCTCTCGGTCATGAGGAAGCAATCGCCGCTCTCGCCATTGCCTCAATTCAGAAAGCAAAATAAAGGACTCATGTATGAAAATCTACAACACTCTTACCCGACAAAAAGATGAATTTGAACCTCAAGCAGAAGAGGTTAAAATATACGTTTGCGGTGTCACACCTTACGATGAATCGCACCTTGGACACGCGATGAATGCGGTCTTCTTCGATGCCATCCGGCGTTACCTTATCTTCCGCGGTTATAAAGTGAAATTCGTACAAAATATCACCGATGTCGAGGATAAAATCATCGACCGCGCCAATAAATTGGGCATTCCCCCCCGCGAATTGGCAGAGAAGTTTGCCCGACGTTACTTCGAGGATATGGCCGCTCTGAATGTGATGCGACCGGACATCATTCCTTACGCGACAGAAGAAATTCCCAAGATGCTGGAAGTTATCACCGGGTTAGTGGATAAAGGACATGCTTATGCCGCTAAAGGAAGTGTTTATTTCCGCGTCCGCAGTATGCCCGACTATGGCAAGCTGTCAAAGCGGACTTTGGATTCGATGATGTCGGGTGCGCGCATTGAACCGGGAGAAGAAAAGGAGCATCCCATGGATTTTGCCCTTTGGAAGGCAGCCAAACCCGGCGAGCCGTCATGGGATAGTCCCTGGGGAAAGGGCAGACCCGGCTGGCATATCGAGTGTAGCGCCATGTCTCTGAAATATCTCGGCGAAACAATTGACATTCACGGCGGCGGACAGGATTTGATTTTCCCCCACCATGAAAATGAGATAGCTCAGTCCGAATGCTTCACCGGCAAGAAACCGTTTGCCAAGATCTGGATGCACAATGGACTTTTCCAGCTTGGCGATGAAAAAATGAGCAAATCGTTGGGCAACATTGTCGGCATCAAGCAGGTCTTGGAAAAACACAGCGCCGATGGTTTTCGTTTGTTCATTCTAGGGTCTCATTACCGCAATCCGTTAACTTTTTCGGAAGAAGCGATTGAAGCAGCGGAGCGCGGTGCCGAGAGATTGTCCCAGGCACTAAATAACGAATCGACTTCAGGTACTACCGGTGTTGAAAAAGTCGATGCCCGCTCGGCCCGTCAGAAATTTATGGAAGTGATGGATGACGATTTCAATACACCCCAGGCACTGGCAATACTTTTTGATTTAGCGCGAGAAATCAATCGCGCGGGTGAAACAGGAGCTGACACCAGTGAGGCACGCCACGCGCTAAAAGAACTGGCAGGAGTGCTCGGTTTAACACTGAAAAAGGAAGCGGCGAAGGCTTTCACAGATGCCGCGCCGTTTATTGAATTACTGATAAAAACCCGCAAACAGTTACGGGATGCCAAGCAGTTTAAACTTGCCGACGATATCCGAAACACACTGCTTGAGATGGATGTGATTCTGGAAGACACGGCTCAGGGCACGGTCTGGAAGCGGAAGAAATAAGACTAAAAAATAAACAATATTCAATAATCAAATAAATACCCATATCGAAATCTTCACTCTCCCTTTATCCCTCCCTGAGAGGGAGGGGGAAGAAACTTTCATATTGATAGTTTCAATAATTAAGATAGTCCCAAATAATACATGACAAATAACAATACTCGGAGTAGTTGTCTCTCCCCTTACGAGGTACTTTACGAAGTAAATGTATTAAGGGGAGATTGAGAGGGATTGGAATATTTTGGTATTTACAAACGGTGCAAATGACAAATAAAACGCTTTCTATCACAACCGCCCGGTTCGCCGGTTATGTCACACGGCGGGAAGGTAGAAAATTCCTGCAACTCAGTGACAACTTCCCTCAACCAGCGGCGCCGCAAGGTAAAGCCGGGCAAGACGATTGGGCCTCTTTATACATCCATATTCCTTTTTGCCGTACGCTCTGTCCCTTCTGCTGTTTTAACCGCTATTTACTGGATGAAGCTAAAGCGCGCCGTTACTTTATTAATTTGCGTAGGGAAGTCGAATTTTATATCAAACGGGGTTTCCGTTTCTCCGATTTTTACTTTGGAGGCGGTACGCCCACGGTTTTGATGGACGAGTTGTTAGTATTCATTGATTTCTTGAAGAAGAATTTCAAGGTCAGGCAAATCTCGATGGAAACCACGCAACGTGAAATTACTCCTGAAGTCGTTACGGCGCTCAAACAAGCAGGCGTCAACCGGCTTTCCATCGGCGTCCAAAGTTTTGATAATGATCTGCTCAAGTCGATGGGCAGACTGGTCGGTAGCGGCGAAGAAGCCAGAGAAAAGTTGAAAATGGCACAAGGGCAATTCGACACTGTTAATGCCGATTTTATCTTCAATTTCCCGACGCAGACATTGGCACAATTTGAAAAAGATGTAGCGATCTTCAAAGAATTGAAAATTGACCAGGCAACTTTCTATCCCTTAATGCCCTCGCCTCATAAGAAAAGCCGGCTCGAGAGGCGTTTCAGCAAAGTAGATGTCTCCCATGAAAGGGAATTTTACGATGTTATTTTACGGGAGTTATTTCAGGGCGGATATAAAGCTTCGACGGCATGGTGCTTTTCACGAGGCGACAGATTAATCGATGAATACATTATTGATTATGACGATTATGTGGGTGTGGGCGCGGGTTCGGTGGGATTTTTGAATGGTGATTTCTTTGTGAATACCTTCTCTTTAGAAAAGTATGATGAGTTAATTAACGCTGGTAAATTACCCATCGTCAGTTGGCGTCGGCTTTCAGAACGGGAACATCTGCGTTACTATATGTTGACCAAGCTTTTCGGCATGTCTCTCGATAAGGAGAAGTTCCGCCGGAGGTTCAATGGCGATATTCATCAAAAACTGCGTTGGGAAATGGCTTTTTTCAAACTATTCGGTTTGGTCAAAGAAAATCATCTGATTGAAGTGACTCCTCAGGGTATGTACACTCTATGTGTCATGCAAAAAGAGTTTTTCGCGGCGCTGAATACCTTGCGGGAGCTCTACATCGAAGAGCAGATTTGACCTCTAATAAAAACAGGAGGGGGACCACATGAATGAATTACCGGAATGCTGGAATATCGCAGGTCAACTTAATAACACTATCAATAAAAAAAAGATTATCACGGTAATATCCGGATACACCCCTCATAAACTGGTCGGGTATTTAGGGAAACCGCCTGAATATCAAGACCTGCTGGCGGGCAAGACCATCGGAAAAGCCAGTGCCTATGGCGGTATGGTAGAAATAAAGACCGGGAGCGCCAACATATTATTTGGAGAAGGTGTCGGTATCAGGTTTCATGACAAAAATACGCCGCGTCCGGCCAAACACCAGCTATTAATTGAATTCGACGACGGTTCGGCGCTCAGCGGCGCCGTACAAATGTATTGTGGATTGGGAGTTTTTGTTGATGGCGCGTGCGATAATTCCTATTACAAAGCGGCTAAGGAAAAGGTTTCTCCGTTCTCCCCAGCCTTCGACAAAGGCTATTTTGATGATATGGTCTCTGCAGAGAATGTCCAAAAATTGAGTGTAAAAGCTTTATTGGCTACTGAGCAAAGAATCCCCGGTCTGGGTAATGGCATCCTACAGGATATTTTATTCAATGCCAAAATGCACCCGAAGAAAAAAGTCAGTACAGTATTCGATAAGGATAAGGAAATTCTGTTTAGTTCCATAAAAACAACTATCTCTGCAATGGCCACTCAGGGCGGACGGGATGTTGAGTTGGATTTGTTCGGTCGTCCCGGTGGTTATAAAACCATACTCTCTAAAAACACGCTCAATAACCCTGTCCGGTTTGTGGGACAGTGATCAAGAAAGAAACATACCTGGGTGGTAATATATATTACTGCGAAAAATGCCAAAAACTGTAATAGCTATTTTCATTCACACATGATCAAAATATCTGGTATATGATGAGATTAAATGATGAATAAAAAATATCATCAGACAAATAGTACCAAGATAGGATAATGAGGAAAATTCATGAAAAAATCGATGCAATCGAAACTAAAAGTAATAATATTGTGTTTTTTGGCAATTTTCATAATTACCTCTCTACCGGGTTGTGCACCCAAAGTCACTGTTCCGGTGGAGTTGGCTGGATTTTCACTGGTTAATGTCTGGAACTTGATGGAAAAAGCCACCGGGGTTCAGCAGGGTGGTGAACAGTTAATATCGCTGCACCTTTATGCCGGGGCAGACGGCACGATAAGTTCCATGGACTATAGTTTTTTCGGCTGGGACAGCAAAGGAACCTCTAAAACATACTTTGTAGACATGAATCCGAGAGGTCAAATAAAGTGGTACTCTAATGTTACTAAAGAGGTGTTTTTCCAGACACAGACGCTACCGGTTTTTACTGCAATAGACAAACTGGGGTTGTCTTCAATTCCACTAGGTACGGCCGGTATGGAAATGAATATTGAATTTCAAGGCGGTGATGTCACTTATTCTGCTGAGCATGTAAAAATTTCCGAACTGAAGGACGGTGCGCTGCAGCCGCTGAAACAGGTTGACTTTAGAACTGACAACAGGTGGTTCACCATTTCCGTCTCCAGTATGTTTAAAGATAAAAACGATTCAGGGTCAGTAATACGTGCTTCCAACACTGATGCTGACGGGCATTTTACCACGCAACTCTGGTTCTCCAGCGGGGAGCTTGCTAAGGCGGAAAATGTGGAGTATCTGAATTGACCGTTGAAAGCTCCGGTAATTACTGGGAGCAGTGGCGGAATATCATACTTGCGGAATTTGATGGCAGGCTGGGGGCTCTTGGCTCAAAGGGTTACAGGGGTGTTTCAGAACGGAAAATCATCACCGCTATATTCTTACAGGTAAAAGGGTTTCAAGTTCCTGTACAAGATATTCTTCCGGAAGCCATTAGAATCATTAAAGAACAGGATGGTATTTCATCTTGTGCCAAAGAATTTGATGCCATCGCGATGATGGGACATAGCATCGGTATGCTGGAAAATAGCGCCGGTTTAAAACAATATTTACAAGATGTTCGCGCAGTACTGAAACCGGAGGGGCAGATTTTATTCACTGTTCTGGACGTAGTTCCTGCCAGTAAATCGGAAGGGACTTTTCAATTCCAACAGGCCAATCTGGTTGGTCCATTCTTCAATATGTCACGGTTTAAAGCAGATATCCTGAAAAGTCAGGCTATTGCAGCAAACTGGCAATGTGAATTCATCTACCGGCAGGACGATAGTAATTATGTAGCCCGACTCAGCTTGTCTGATATATTTTAAACGACGTTGTCTGTACACATTAACTTGTTGAGCTAAATATTTCCACCTGCGGTTACTAAGAAAGCGGAATATCCAATTTCCCTTAATCCCTCATTAATAAGGAGGGAGAACTGATTCTATCATGGCATAATGGGAAGGTTTTCGAGGATTTATTTTATAATCCGGTCGCTTCGTCTATGCCCAGTTTAATATTCATATTCTGTACGGCGGCGCCGGAAGCGCCCTTGCCCAGATTATCAAAGCGCGCCGAAAGCAGGATCATTTCTGCGTTACCGAAAACAAATATATCCAGATTATTAGTGTCGTTACAATCCGCGAAAGTCATAAAGCCGTTTTTCAGATAATCGTCTGCCGGATACGGCATTACCTTGATAAATCGCTCTCCGGCATAATAATCAGCCAAAAATGCCCTAATCTCTGCCGCGGAAAGTTTTTTCTTCAATTGGCGTACGAAGAGCGGAATCGAGATGATTTCGCCCTCATAGACATTCACTACCGTCGGCGCGAAAAGCGGCGGATGCGTCAGTCCGGTAATCTTAGTCATTTCCGGAAGATGCTTATGCTTCAAGGTCAGTGCATACGGGCGGGGATTTTTAATATAATCCGGTACATTTTCGCCCTGATATTCGGCAATCATTAATTTACCGCCGCCGCTATAGCCGGCGGTAGTGTGGCAGGTAACGGGGTAATCTGCCCCAACAATCCCTTTAGCCACGAGTGGATAAAGAACAGCAATAAAACCGGTGGCATGGCAGCCGGGTACGGTAATCCGCTGGGAGTTTTTTATCAGACCGCGTTGTTCTTTTTTCAGTTCCGGAAAGCCGTAAACCCAGCCTTCAGCGATACGATGCGCCGTTGAACCATCGATGACGCAGACCGATTTGTTCTTTATCAGGCTGACAGACTCGCGTGCGGCATCATCCGGCAAACACAGAAAAACAAAGTCCGCTTCATTTAACAATTTTTCTTTAGCATGCGGGTCTTTGCGATTCGCTTCCGGTATTTTAATCAATTCGATATCTTGCCTGGTACTTAACCGCTCACGGATTTTCAGACCGGTAGTACCGTGTTGGCCGTCTATAAAAACAGTTTTTTTCATCTGGGTGTCTCTTTTCTCCAACTGATAAATTACTCAGTCTTTCTTGAATCTGTTGGAAATAACAATATAATACAATCTGCCGAACGATTGCAACTTATCTGGATTCTTTCGTCTATTTCCCATGCAGATGTTTGTTCTGGATAAACTCGATCGGTGCGCCGTTATCCTCTATAAAAGCGACCAGGACTCCTTCTGAAGGACTGTTGGGCGGAATAATTACCTTTTTGCCTTTTATCGCCTCAATTACATCATCCACCTCAAAGGCGATATGAGGGATTGTTTTTACAATTTCGGGGAGCTTACATTCAGGCTCATATCGCATCCATTCGATGTTGTAATTGCTTTCTTCGTAACCGCGAACCCAGACGTAATGTCCTTGTAGATATCTTTCCCCGGGCATTTTTTTCGTGGTGGGAATTCCTAAATGATGATATTTAAGCATGACAGTCTCATAACACAGTCTATCGATAACGAAAAATAGCCTCAGTTTACCTGTTTGTCAGCATATCCTTCAATTGTATCTGTTGTTGATGATACCTCATATTAATAAGGATAATTGCAGTAAATATTGTACTTCATAACCAGACGGTTCTTAACATTTTGTAACCGATGATTTAAAAATAATGGTCAGTTCTTAATATTTTGTAACCGGTGGTTAAGATTGGTTCTATGCCTGGTGGCAACCGGCTCATCACAGCAGTCATTTTGGGCCAGTAAATTCACAATCAATATTAACCTGCGTGACCAAATCGGCTCATTGACATGAATCTTCTGGAGCCCTTAGCTTTGTCCAAAAAGTGGATAAAACCTTGACCCGCCTAGTCCCTCTTTAATGAACGACAAGTCCTTACGACATATAAGACCTTATATCAAAATGGTATATCCATAATTTTTCGGAATTACGTTGATGACATCTACGGGAAGTTACTCTATACACACAATACCCAACTCAATAGGATGAACCTGGGAGTCATGCAGTCACTGGGTATCGGTGAAGTATTGATCCAGGACAGGCGGGTAGATGATGTTGCCGTAACCCCGATGTTTTCACCTGAGGTAGAAGGACAAATATTGGAGTTCCGTAAATTAATCCTGGACAACCTGGGGAAAGAACAAATTGCCGGTAACGATATCCTGGCGCTTAACGTTAATGTAAATAAAGCAGTCCAGTCCTTAACTTTTCAGGCGTTGGGAGGAATAAATGTATCCGGCGGTATTTTACCGGATGATTATATTTTCTATCAAGCTGTCAAAACAGCCACTATCGCGCTGGTAATGGGGCATAAACTGAAATATTCCAAGTCCGACATGGTACACCTTGCCATGGCCGCAATTTTAAAGGACGTGGCCTGTATCATTGACCCGAATATGGTAGCCATGGAAACAGACAAGACGCCTGATGCTGAACGCCGTTTGATCCACGGACACCCTAAGGTTGGCTATGATTTGTTAAATCAAGACTATTTTACCAAAGGGGATGTTGCCACCGCAGTGCTTCAGCACCACGAATATTGGGACGGCAGCGGTTATCCTAATGGTTTGAAAGGCAATGCCATCTCTCAATTAGCTCAAATAATAGGTATTGTCGATAGTTTTACTTCGTTGCTCTATTATCCCACGCCGGGAAAGAAAAAAACCATAGCTCATGAGGCGATTGAATATGTCATGGCTTATGTGGGGGATCATTTTAACCCTGAATTAGTAGACTTGTTTGTAAAGGAAATGCCATGTTACCCGAGCGGCATGACGGTACTGATGAATTCCGGAGAGAGGGCGATTGTCATTGACCCCAATCTCGGAGTGGTAGGAAGACCCGTTGTGAGAATTTATACCGATAGAGACGGAAAACCGATCGCCAAACCATTCGATGTCAACCTGGCAAAATCATCTGAACAAGAAAGACTCATATCCACACTTTTGGAGTACGATTAATGACCGACACTGCTGACAGGATGCTATCACAGGCGGAAATTGACGCTTTATTAAGCGGCAATATTCCTGCTGCTAGGCCGCCATCTTCCGGTGGTGCGTCAAGTTCTACGGCACCAACAACACCTGAGCCGAAGAACCCACCCTACGCCGCTGCGTCTGAGCCGATTCCGATGGCGCCGCCACAGGTTTCTACCTTGTCCGAAGACCTCAATTCAATACATAAATCGATTAAAGAGCTCACAGCACGTCTAGGCCGAGTAGAAAATGCCATTATACGGCTTGAACAATTAGAAAAGAAAATAAATAATAATAATCCTGCGCCTGACCAATCGGCAGCGATACGAAAGCTTGAAAGCAAGATTGCAGAGATAGAGAGTAATTTAAGTGATTCTCTTTCTTACAAAATCAGAAGGAAATTTGAATGCGGACATTGCCATACCAAGGGGTTCGTAGCAGTGAATGTCAGGTGTACAAAATGCGGAAAAGAAACGTGGTCCGGCTGGTACCCTAAAAAATCATGAGGGAAATAATTTTAATATCAATTTAATCGTTTTTATTATTTAAATTTTATAGTTCAGGTAGTAACGTAAACATTCGCATAGGGAATCGTATTGATATAGAGGCAAATCATGTCGTTACGTAAAAGGTTTTTCATAACGATTGTTGCCATTTCGGTGGGTTCATTCCTGGTGGCGCTTACTGTCGCAGAAGTGATATTTCAAGATAGCTTTGTGACTCTGGAAAACCAACAAGCGTCAAGAAATGTTCAACGAGCCGTTAATGCTCTGTCTATGGAGACGAGTGTTCTGAATGTGGCCACTCAAGATTGGTCCAATTGGGATGATACATATAAATTCGCTGTCGATGGCGTTCAGAATTATATCGACAAGAATTTCATGGATAATATTTTCGAGAATGGAAAAATCAATCTGATCATAGTCCTTAATAAAAATAAACAAATTGTCCACGGAAAAGCCTATGACCTGAACAAACACCAGGAAATCCCGATACCGCCGGATTTATATCAATATCTATCTATGGATGTCATTAGTGAACAGGGAGATACTCAAGCAGGCGTATCAGGTATAATCTTATTAAAAAATGGTCCCTTTCTTATCTCCGCGCATCCTATCTTGAACAGTTTTATGGAAGGACCAAGCACCGGTACGCTTATCTTTGGCAAATTTATTGATTCCAGTATCATCGACAAATTTACCGAAACCACCTATTTCCCGCTCAGTATATGGGCTGCTAATAACACAAAAATTCCTGATGACTTTCTAAGAGGCAGGGATTCATTATCCGGGACAGGATCAATTTATATTCGGCCTATCGATCGTAATACTGTGGCAGGTTATACCTGGATAAACGATGTTTTTGGAAAGCAGGCCTTTATCCTCAGGGTTGATGTACCCCGGGATATCTACAAGCGCGGTACTGAGACAATCAACTTTTTACTTATTGCCTTAGCAGGGGTTTGTATCCTGTTGTGTTTGGTTTCCCTCTTTGTAATGAACAAAGTGTTTTTATCACGATTAACCATCCTCAGTAAAAATGTAAATGAAATAGGACGCACCGGTGATACCTCGTTACGTGTATCTTCGACGGGGAATGATGAGATTACAGTTCTGGCGAATAGCGTTAACAACATGCTCGAAAAACTCGGAAAAACGGAAACCGAACTGCGTACACAGAAAAACCTGATTGATCGTATTATGGCGAATATACCGAATATCGTAATTATGATCGATGAGGAACTTAACATAACATTAGTCAATAATACCTTTTGTGAAGTTTTCAAAACAAATGAGTCCGATGCTCTGGGAAAACCTTTGAGTACATTCATACCGAATCAACAGATACTGGAGATAACAAATCGGCTTGATATTACCAACGGACCCGAACATCAATTTGAGCTCATGCTTAAAATTGATAATGTTGAGAGAATTTTAGACACCAGAATAATATGGATAGAGGACCAGGAAACGCTTCTTATCGGGCGGGACATCACTGAAGAACGGGCGAGACAGGAGAAACTATACCTGACTGAAAGGTTGGCTTCCATTGGCGAAATGGCAGCCGGAATCGCTCATGAAATTAACAATCCCTTAACCGGTATTATCATGCTATCGCAACTATTGGAACGCAGCAACATCCCGGACGAAGTGAAAAAAGATGTAATTGATATCAAAAGTGAAGCAAGTCGTGTCGCTGATGTCGTGAAAAATTTGCTGGCTTTTGCCAGAAAACAACCGCCATCCCGACAACTAACTCAAATTAACAGAATAATAGAAGATGTGCTAAGATTACGGCAATACGAACAGACAGTTAATAATATTGAGGTCAGTCTTGACCTTGCCCCGGATCTACCGGAAATCATGGTAGATAATGTTCAAATGCAACAGGTTTTTCTGAATCTGGTGCTGAATGCAGAATATTCAATGACTCAATCTGACAAACAAGGGAGACTATTAATCGCGAGTTATGTATCCGATGGAAAAGTTGTCGTCTCAATCTCTGATAATGGGTTGGGTATTGAACAGGAAAATTTAACGAAGATATTCCAACCGTTCTTCACGACTAAAGAGGTGGGCAAGGGCACAGGGTTAGGGCTAAGTCTTTGCTATGGTATCGTTAAAAGGCATGGTGGAACGATTTCTGTAATAAGCGAACCCGGTAAAGGAGCTAAATTTACAGTGGAATTACCCATCAACGCACCTGAGATAAATGGAGGCGAAAATGGAGAATAATAAAAATAGAGGCAATCTATTAATCGTTGAAGACGAACCGGTAATCGCTAAAATCTGTAATAGGATATTAACTAAAGAAGGGTTTAAAATTCTCCTGGCAACAGATGGGAACATGGCCGTAAAACTACTGAACGAACATAAGTTCGATCTGTGTCTGATTGATGTCAGAACACCCGGAATCGACGGGCTGGAGCTTTACGGCCATATCAGTAAAAAGTTCCCAGGTCTTGTTCACAAAGTAGTTTTCATGACCGGAGATACGTTGAGTAAGAATATTCCGGAATTTGTGGACAAAGCAGGCTGCTTCCTTTTACAAAAACCCTTTACCACCAGCGAATTACTTAACGCTATTAATAAGGCTTAAAGCCATCTCATATCTCGGAATAACAAGGGAAGTTAATATGGAAATACAAAACATCAAAGTATTGATTGTCGATGACGAACCAATTATCAGAAAATCTTTAGATCGGACATTAATCGGCGCCGGTTACAAATGCAGGCAAGCTTCAAATGGACGAGAAGCCCTGGCATTATTGCATGAAGTTGTTTTTGATCTGGTGCTTCTTGATATCGGAATGCCGGGTATGTCCGGAGTCGAATTGTTACAGCAAGTTAAGATTAATTGGCCTGATACCTGGGTGATAATGTTAACGGCGATCACGGATACTTCCACGGCTGTACAGTGTATGAAATCAGGAGCTACTGATTATCTGACAAAGCCGTTTGATTGTGAGAATGTGTTACAAGCTGTAAAAAATATATTGGAAAAAAGAGAATCAGAACTCCTCAAGAAAGAACGGCAACAAAGATTTCATGAAAAAATGCGCAGCATGATTGTGAGGGAGAATGAGTTAAGGGCTGAATTTTTACTTGGAGTTGTTCATGAAGTCAGGACACCGCTGACGTCGATTATCGCATCAACAGAATTGCTGATGGAAGATGACAAGTCCGTCTCGACAGCACAAAAACAAAATTTGTTTGATTGTATCGCTAAAAGCAGTTGGGCGCTGAATAATAAAATCACTGAAATTTCGGATGTAATGAATCCCCATCACGAACAGTTGACGCTGGAATACGAACCGATTGATGTCCTGTTTCTTCTGAAAGAAATAACGAATCAATGGGCTGCTAATTTAGACCGGAAGAAACAGACTTTAGAACTTGTGGCACCGGATATGCTGCCGATGGTAATTGCCGATGGGAAGATGTTTGTCAGGATCATATATAATCTGCTTTCATATTCTTCCACCTATTCTCCTCGGATGAGCAGGATTATTCTGAGGGTATCGGCGAATGACACCCTTCTGAATATCGAGGTGATAGATACATCACCACCTGTTACTGAAGAGGAAAGAGATTTCATATTCCAGCCTTGTTATGGATCCCAAAGTCAGGAAGACAGACCGGACACCGCAAAGTTCGGAATCGATTTAGCCCTAGCTAAAAAATACGTTGAAGCGCATGGCGGCGGCCTTCGCGTTGTTCCCGGTATATCTATTGGGAACGCCTTTATCTTTTCCTGTCCTGTCCAGCAGAAAATTGACAAATTCTTGCTGTAAAGATATATTCCAATAACAAGAGTTTTCCTTAGTCGCATTCGTTCTATTATAGAATTAGCATTTATCTGTTTTGACATAAGTTTTGAGACTATGCTAGAGTAGATTTAACTTAATTGTTAAAGATTAAGTTAAATTGTTCGTTTTTAGGGTTCCGGCCTATTCCATGAAATCAAAATCCATCAATGAAGCTTGTGTAAAAAAGGAACCGTAATTATTCAATTACGAAACAAATACTAAAAAAGGGGTTAAACTGATGAAAGAAGTAAAGAATATCACGGTGCTTGGTGCGGGCGCCATGGGGGCACAGATTGCTGCGGTGGCCGTTGAGGCAGGATACAAGGTTGTTGTCCGGGACATTGAGAACAAATTCCTCGATAAAGGGCGCCAATTAATTACGGAAGGTTGGGACAAACGCGTTAAAAGAGGCGAACTGACCGCCGAGAAAAAGGATGAAATGGTAAGCCGTATCAGTTTCATCGTTGATGTCAAAGAGGCGGTAAAAAATGCCGACCTGGTAATCGAAGCCGTGCCGGAAATCATGGATTTAAAGAAAAAAGTATTAAAAGAAGTATCCGAACAGGCGCCCGATGATATGGTTTTCGCGACCAATACTTCTTCACTCAGTATTGCGGAAATCGCAAAGTCTTCCAAACATCCTGAAAGAGTTGTCGGAACCCATTATTTTAATCCTCTGAATAGAATGGCTTTGTTGGAAATTGTTCACGGAAAAGAGACCAGTGAAGAAGCCATAAAAATGTCCGAAACTGTTGCTAAGGCAATGAAACGGGCGGTCATTCATGTTAAAGATGTGCCTGGGTTTGTAGCCAACCGTATCTTCTGCGTCATGAGCAACGAGTCCGATTGGGCCGTCGCCCAGAATGAAGGGAAAAACGCTATTGAAGTAGACTCGGCGTTGAAATATAAACTGGGACTGCCGATGGGTCTACTGGAAATCATGGATACTCTGGGTGGCGGGACTATCGATGTTGAATATCATGTTATGGAGTATTTCGCCGAGACTCTGGGCAAGAGCTACCATGCCGCGCCGCTCCTGGAGAAATTATATAAAGGCGGTAATTACGGGAAGAAAACAGGTAAAGGTTATTACGATTGGACCGGCGGACAAGCGAATGAAATCCCGATGGGCGCCGGTGCTGCTTTTGACCCTATCCGCGTTTTAGCTCCGGGTGTCAATGAAGCTGCCAAGCTGATCGAAGGTGGTGCTTGCACCCGCGACGAAATTGATGTTGCCGTAATCTTGGGCCTGGGTTTTCCCCGCGGTATTCTGCGGATGGCAGATAGCGAAGGAATTGATGCCATTGTGGATGAACTGAATCGTCTCTATACTACCTATAAGGAAGAACGATACAAACCGTCATCTGTACTTACGACATTAGTAGCGCAGGGTAAACTGGGCAGAAAGACCGGGGAAGGCTTTTATTCTTATGGTTTTGGGCAATTTGAATTTGTTAAACTGAATATCAGCAAAGAAACAAAAGTAGCTAAACTGATACTGAACCGTCCTCAACGCGCCAACGCTCTTAACCTGGACTTTATCGCTGAGATTAGCCATGCCCTGGATGAAATGGAGAACGACAATAATGTACGATGTGTTGTTATCACCGGTGCCGGGTCTAATTTCTGCGGTGGCGCCGATGTTTCTGCCTTCGCCTCCGGAAAAGTAGATAGCGTATTAAGATTCAGCGATTCCGGGCAAACGTTGTTTACCCGCATGGAAGTATACCCGAAACCGATCATTGCGGCCATAAATGGCACTGCTATGGGCGGCGGTCTGGAAATGGCGCTCGGTTGTGATTTACGCATTATGAATAACAAAGCCCAATTACGTTTCCCCGAACTTGCCTTAGGACTGATGCCCGGTTGGGGCGGCACACAACGTCTCATTCGTCTTATCGGCGGAACACGTGCCAAAGAAATGGTGTTACTGGCTGACCCGATTACAGCGGAAAAAGCTGTGGACTGGGGAGTGGTTAACTATGCCGTTGAACCGGCTAAGTTCGAAGCTTTCGTTACTGAAATTGCCGTCAAGTTAGCTAATGGCGCTCCGGTAGCACAGAAACTGGCTAAAGCCATGTTCTATTACGGTTCTCAAGCCGATCAAAGGACAGGCGCTTTTATAGAGACCGAAGCATCGGCCAGTATTTGTTTCACCAAAGACATCAGCGAAGGCATTACTTCGATGTCCAGTAGACGAGCACCCAAATTCACAGGCAAGTAACCTTGTGAATTAGTATTATCATTATTGTGCGGACATAATCATAGACCCCCTGACACATTGTCAGGGGGTCTATTTTTAACGAGGTTAAAAATAGGTAAAGAGTATGTCAAAACATTGACTAGGGGCTTAACTCTATGATATGTTCAAAGTAAGGGTTTCCTTGCTGAAATTCGGAATATTTCAGCCGGAGATGTGCCGGTTTTACAAAAAACTTAGAAGACCTTTGGATGCGTCTTCAGGACAGTGAGGGCGTCTAACTCCAAGATTGATTCATTCCTGAGATTGCTGCGCTGTTTAGATAAACTGTAGTTTACTTACCGGAAATGAATAATATTTTTAAATTAAACTGTACTGCTACGTGTTAAGAATACCAATCTAACGAAGGAGAAAGCTACATGAGTGAAAGACAGGTCTGCATGATTGGTGGAGGTATGAGTCTGTGGGGACGCCGGTCCGCGAGTTTGGTCGATGTAGTCCAGGAGGCTGGTAAGGCTTGCTTCGATGACATCCCTGGCATAAAGCGGAAAGATGTTGATGGTTTTCTGTTCGCTTCTTCTTATTGCGGCAGAAATCCGTTCCAGGTCAATGCTTCTCCCGTAATGGCCGAACGCATTGGCATCAAACCTCTCAATATCTGCAGCCGGGTTGACACACTGTGTGCCGGCGGTAGTTCGGCAATCATTCTAGCCTACGGCCTTGTGAAAGCAGGAATTGCCGATGTCGTCGCTGTAGCCGGTGGTGAAAAACTTTTCACCCCTCAGAATTGGGAAGCATATTATAGCGAAATGGCTTCAATCGACCACGACTGGGATGCGCCGCACGGCATGGGTTTGCCCGGACCATTCTTTGCGATGACAGCGAAAGACCACATGAAACATTACGGAACTAAAAAAGAGCATCTGGCAGCTATCTCCGTAAAGGCGCGCCGCGCCGGAGCCAGCAATCCGAAAGCTCAGTTCCAGAAGGAAGTTACTTTTGAAGAAGTGATGAAAGCCAGGCCGATCGTTCCGCCGCTCTCACTTTTTGATTGCTGTCCTGTTACCGATGGCGCAGCGATGACGATTCTTACCACACCCGACCGCGCAAAAGCTTTTTCCGACCGCCCTCTGGTCTACATCAGAGGAACTGCACAAGCAACTCAACACAGTATGTCTGCTAACTTCCCCGGCGAACATCTAGGCGATTGGGTCCATCTAAGAAGAGCCGCCAAGAGAGCGTATGAAATGGCTCGAGTCAAACCGACCGATATCGATGTTGCCCAGACCCATGATTGCTTCACAATCTCGGAACTTATCGAAATCGAAGAGCTGGGCTTCTGCAAGAAAGGCGAAGGCGGACCGTTTACTGCCGCGGGACAGACTGATATCGGTGGGAAAATCCCGGTAAATACCGATGGCGGTCTCCTGTCTGTCGGGCATCCGTTCGGCGGCACTGGCATTCGTCAGGGATTAGAAATAATGAGACAGTTACAGGGCAGAGCTATCCGCCAGGTAAAGGGAGCCAAAACTGGCTTAACCCACAACTTGAGCGGGATTAATGTTGAACATACTATTCTCATTTACGGTAGAGAACCCTAAGATATTGTTGAATTGAGTTAAGGAGGAAAAACGCCAATGTTAGGAACACCTGTATTAGAAGGTAAATATATCGCTACCATGGATTTTTATCCGCTTGAGGCTCCTGAGTTCAACCGGATTTCTAAGTTTTACGAGAACCTCGCGCAAAATAAATTCACTACAGCTAAATGCAAAAAATGCGGCGCAGCTCCTTTCCCTCCTCGGGTTGTTTGCCCTGAATGTAACTCCGAAGATATGGAATGGGTAGAACTGGCCGATCACGGTAAGGTTATCCAGTACAGTGAAGAAGTGGCTGGAGTCCCGCTGGGCTTCGAAACGCCTCTGATTCATGCCATTATTGACCTGGGTCACGGTTTACGGATGATTTCCCGCATCGTGAATTGCCCGGCCGGACAGTTGAAAGAGGGCGATGAAGTAAAATTATTTGTATTTCCCATTCCCCCGATGTATATCGATACCAGGGAGGGAACCAAAGAATCACCCAGAGTTTTCTTTGCTTTTGAACCGGTTAAAAAGTAATTACCGTCAGGAAGGCATCTTATAATTTCTCGGGATAGAAGGTTTTATGGCAAAAGATAGAGTAATATGTCCGTTTTCGAATAAGCTATGTATTGAATGCGCTTTATACCGCGGACGGCATGTAAATTTATGCTATTGCAGCGACTATCGCGGCTATTTAGGTGTGGGGAAACATCGCGTCGAAAAGAAATCAATTAATATACCTAAAAATATTGCGGCGCGACCATTCGACCCCTATGAAGTAATCAGAAAAGAACAAACGGAGGCTAATGTAAATGCAGATTGATGGTAATTTCATCGTAAAAGGTAAAATCAAGGACGTCTGGGATCTCGTCTTGGAGCCCGGTACTCTGGCCTCATGTATCCCCGGCGCGGAAAAAATTGAGTCCACCGATAACAAGACCTACAATTGTTTAGTCAAGCAATCGGTTGGTCCGATCACGGTAAGATTACAATTCGTCGTCAATTTAACCGAGATCACCCCGCCAACCTACGTTAAAGCTGTCGGTAGAGGCGAAGCTCTCGGTAAACTCGGTACTTTCGGCATTGATTTGACCGTGAATCTGTGTGAAAAACCGGGTAATACGGTTGAGATACAATATAAAGCGGATGTGAGTATGGTCGGGAAGCTGGCCACCTTTGGCGAAAGAATCATGAGGGCTAAGGTCAAGAGCGTTGGAGATCAGTTTACCCAAAATCTGGAGAAGAAGTTAAAGAGTAAGACTAACTAAATCTGTTATTTAATAAATATCTCGCTCGGACAGTCTGGAAAAATGTAAGGAGGTCAGGTATCCATGATAAAGGACTTTGAATATTTTAGTCCTAAGACGCTCAAAGAAGCGATTAGTTTACTGGATAAATATCGGGAAGATTATAAAATAATTGCCGGCGGACAATCATTGCTTATTTTAATGAGGCAGGGTTTGGTGGCCCCGGAGAATCTCATCGATATTTATGGTATCAAGGAATTAGACTACATTAAATCCGATGGTAAGAAAGGGTTGAAGATAGGATCCCTGACAACGCACCGCGAGATAGAATATTCAAATTTAATGCAAGGCAGCTTTAAAGTGCTGTCGGATATGGAGCATTTACTATCGACCCCTCAAACCCGCAATCGAGGCACCATTGGTGGTAATATCAGCCATGGTGACCCGGCTGGTGACCCGGCGCCGGTATTAATGGCATTAGGGGCTACCTTAAAATTGGCCAGCGTTGAGGGTGAAAGAACATTAACCATGGAAGAATTCTCTATTGATTACTTCGAGACCGCAATGCAGTACGGCGAGATTCTCGTAGAAATACAGTTACCGGCACCCCCTCCCCACACCGGAGCAGCTTATACCAAATTCAATATTATCGCCAGTGATATGGCAACGGTTAGCGTCGGTTCTTGCGTTACACTGGCCGCAGACGATACTTGTAGCGAAATCAGGATTGCCTTAGGCGCTGCTGCTCCCAAACCCATGCGCGCTAAAGCTGCCGAGGCGATATTGAAAGGCAAGAAGATTACCGATGCTTTATTGAAAAAGGCCGGGCAAGCCGCTTCTGAAGAGGCTGAGCCGGTCTCCGATATCAGCGCCAGTGAGGAATACCGGCGTGAGCTGGTGAAAGTCCTGACGGCGCGTGTTACTAAAGAAGCCATGTCTAGAGCGAAGGCAGGTTAAGGAGGATAGCATGCTTAAAGAACTGAAGCTGACAGTTAACGGTCAACCCTATGAGCTTTCGATACATCCCAGGGCTTTACTGGTGGAAGTTCTCCGGGAAAATCTCGGATTAACAGGTACCAAACGGGGCTGTAATGAGGGCGCTTGCGGTGCGTGCACGGTTATAATGAACGGTAAATCCGTAAAATCTTGCTCGGTACTTGCTTTATCCGCCAATGGCGCAGAAATAACCACAGTAGAAGGATTGTCCAACGGCGCAGAGCTTCATCCCTTACAGAAAGCCTTCCTTGACTACGGCGGATATCAGTGTGGTTTCTGTACTGCCGGTATGCTGATGTCATGCAAAGGTCTTTTAAATATGTTTCCCAATCCGACCAAAGAGCAGATACGGGATGGCATCGATGGTAATATTTGCCGCTGTACAGGATACAACAGCATCATCCGGGCTGTAGAAGCTGTAAGTCGGGGTGATTATAAGGAGACAAAATGAGTGAAAAATACTCAGTTATTGGGAAAAACGTACATCGCGTAGACGGCACTGAAAAGGTCACCGGTACTGCCAAGTACACTTTTGATATCGTCTTACCCAATATGCTTTATGGCAAGATACTGCGCAGTCCTTATGCCAGCGCCAAAATTCTTAGCATTGATACCAGCAAGGCTGAAAAGATGGAAGGTGTTTATGCTGTCGTTACCGCTAAAGATACCATCCATAAAAAACAGGGTATCTGGCGTCGTTTCCCGGAACTGTGCGATGAAGAAATCCTTTGCAGTGAAAGAGTCCGCTATATCGGCGACCCCGTAGCCGCTGTCGCCGCTATCGATGAATATGTTGCCGAAGAGGCATTAAACCTGATTGATGTGGAATACGAGCCGTTACCGGCGGTATTTAACCAAATGGATGCTATCAAAGAAGATGCGCCGCAGGTTCATGATGGTGTTGAACTAAATATTAATGTCACCCGCCATATCGAGTGGGGCGATGTCGATGAAGCATTCAAGCATTGTGATGTAATCCGCGAAGACCACTTCGTCTGTTCCTCACAGGCACATATGTGTATGGAGACTCATTGCGCTGCAGCCAGCTATAGCTATGACGGTAAATTAACTGTCTGGGCATCCACCCAGGCTTCCTATTACACTCAGGTATTACTTGCGGGTATGCTGGGCATGAGAGAAGGCGATGTTCGTGTTATTAAACCTCCGGTCGGCGGCGGATTCGGTGGTAAATTTGAACTTGATTCCGCCCAATTCTGCGCAGCACTACTTTCGAAAAAGATCTGCCGTCCGGTGCGCATCGTCCTTACACGTGAAGAAGAATTCACTGCCACCAAGAGGCGCACCCCTATTGTTTATACCTCCCGCATCGGCGCGAAAAAAGATGGTACCATTCTGGCTAAAGAAATCCGCGGTATCACTGATGGCGGAGCCTATACCGGCATGGGAGCAACCGCTCTATACCTGACGGGTTTCTTCTCGTCCTTCCCGTATAAATATCCTAACTACCGTTATGACGGTTATCGCGCTTACACCAACACCGAACCCACTTCAGCCATGCGTGGTTTTGGCGCACCCCAGGCCGTATTCGTTGGAGAATCCCAGATCGATATGCTGGCTGCAGAATTAGGTATTGACCCTATCGAAATCAGGCGTAAAAACGGCATGACACCTGGTTATGAAGTACCAGGGCAGGCTTATATCCAGAGTTGCGGTTTACACCAGTGCCTGGACAAGATTGATGAGTATATTAAACAACGTGGCAAATTACCGCCTAATCACGGCATCGGTGTTGCAGCTTATGGCTTCATGTCCGGCGGTATCTTTAACTGGTTCGATACTCCATATTCATTTTCTTCAGCGATTGTCAGGGTAAGTATTGACGGTAAGGTCGATTTATTTACCGGTGCCTGTGATATCGGACAGGGTTCGGATACTACTCTTAGCATGATTACGGCGGAAGAACTGGGTGTGAAACTCTCGGATATACGGATTCATGCCGCGGATACCGGTATTTGTCCGGCTGACCTCGGTGCCTGGGGTAGCCGTGAAACATTAATGAACGGTAATGCCTGTAAGATGGCGGCAGCCGATGCTAAACGCCAGCTTATTGAATTTGCTGCTGCTAAAATGGGCGTTAACATCGTTCACGATTTAGATATTAGAGACTGTTGGATATACCTGGTTGATCGACCTGAACGGAGAATCTCCTATTATGATATTTGTAGAGAAGCGATTCGCGGAAAAGACGGGGAGACTATTATTGGTCGCGGGCATTATACACCTCATCGTAAAGGGATGATTTCACCGGCTTACAGCTTTGGCGTACAGGCAGTTGAGGTTGAGGTTGACCCGGAGACGGGCAAGATGAAGTTGGTTGACGTTACTACTGCCCATGAAAGCGGCACGGTCATCAACCCTGTTGGTATTACCGGGCAGCTGGAAGGGGCCATCATGATGGCTGGAGGCTACGCTCTTTGCGAAGACCAGCCTATGGATCAAGGTAAGATTCTCAATCCGTCGTTGGCTGATTATAAAGTCATCCACTCGCTGGATATGCCGGAAACCAATATTATCGAAGTCGATACCTTCGAGCCGGAAGGGCCTTTTGGGGCTAAAGAGGCTGGTGAAGGTTTGACTAATCCTACGGCTGGCGCCATTGCCAATGCCGTACGTAATGCAGTAGGAGTAACCATCACCGACTTACCCATTACTCCCGAAAAGATTCTTAAAGCGCTTAAGGCTAAAAAAGAGAAAGAGAAGAAAGGCAAATAGCTTTCAATGTTCATAAGCAGAGGGGCGCCAGTCCCCTCTGCTTAGTTGTTTTTAATAGATTAAATCTATTACCGTGTTTCTCTTACAAAAATACAAAAGTATTACTACCGGGAGGTTTACCGATGAGTTATAAATGTCCTGTGTGTATAAAGGTATCCACGACGCCTCTTGACCTTGCCCGTCATATGATTGGGCGCGGTGATAAAGAACACCGCGATTGGATCGCTTCTAAAGGCTTCAAATATTCGGAGCTACTCACCATGCAGCTTAGTTCCTTCGGCGGCGAAGGCTACAAGGCTATTTCCGAGGTCATCGAACGCGAAACCAAAGTGAAATAAACTTTAAATTCCCAACAGGTTTGTGTCAATATATTGACACAAACCTTGAGGCTATGTTAAAGTACATCAATTGAATATTAGCTGACTCTTCGAGTTGATACGCCTGGAGCCTGAAGGTATGGTATATCAACCGTTGAATTTCTCGGGAAATTCGAAGGGTATTATGGGAAACTGTAATGCCACCTTTTTAGGGAAGGAGAGAGGGCTCATATAGCTTTTAACTATGAGCGCTTCTTCTGAAGCGTTTTATTTTTTATTAGCTATTTTTAAGAGCATCTCCTTTCGAGATGCTCTTTTTATTTTAGGTATTATCCGATAAACGGTAATTAACCAGTTAAATTGAAATAATACAATATAAAAAATGGAGGCTAAATGCAGAAGATTACTCTTAAAGTAAACGGTATTCAACGACAGGTTAACGCCAATCCGGACATGGTCTTGATCGACCTGCTGCGTGAAGACCTACACCTTACCGGCACAAAGCAGTCGTGCGACCGGAAAGGGCAATGCGGCGCTTGTACCGTCATTGTAAACGGGAAGACAGTCCGTTCATGTATAACTAAAGTAGCAAATCTGGAAGGCGCTGAAGTTATCAGTATCGAAGGTTTAGGCACACCTGCGAATCCCCATCTGATTCAGGAAGCCTTTGTACTCGCTGGCGCGATCCAGTGCGGGTTTTGTATTCCCGGGATGATAATGGCCAGTAAAGCGTTGTTAGATCAGAATCCCAATCCGGATGTGGCCACAATCAAGAAAGCATTGGCCAGGAATTATTGCCGCTGCACCGGCTATAAGAAAATCATCGAGGGTGTGCAACTGGCCGGGAAATTCATCCGAGGCGAAACCACTCCTCAGGAAGTGAAGAGTAAGATCAGCAAGAAGATGCTAGGCGCAGGCCATCCCAGACCGACCGGCTTGATCAAAGCCTGCGGCGTGGCACAGTTTGGCGACGATATTCCAATGCCGCCGGATACATTAGAACTGGCCTTAGTCCATAGCACGCAATACCATGCCAAGATCAAATCGGTTGATACCTCGGCAGCGTTGAAAATGCCCGGCGTGTTTGGTATTATGACCGCCGAAAATATCAAAGGGACAAACCGCAATAGAATGGTAGGTCCGGACCAGCCGATTTTATGTGAAGAAACCGTTAGAATCCTGGGTGACCCGATTGTTGCGGTAGCGGCCAAGACAAGGGCTCAAGCAAGGGCCGCCGCGGCAGCGGTCAAAGTAGAGTACGAACCGTTACCGGTGATGATGACTCCGTTGGAAGCGATGGCGCCCGGCGCGTATCAAATTCATAATTTTGCCCCGAATAATATCATGACCGTACAACCTCTTATAAAAGGTGATGCTGAAAAGGCTTTTAAGAACGCAAAAGCCATTGTTGAAGGTGAATTTAATGTCCAGACCAATCATCAGGCTCCGCTGGAGCCGGAGATTTCATCAGCCTATTTTGAAGGCACAGGTGATAAACCCCAATTGATCGTTTACGGTCGGAGTATCATGATTCACACCCATCTTGAAATAATTAAAGAAGCAATTGGATACGCGAACGTAAGGTATCGAGAACCATTTTGCGGAGGCCAATTTGGTATCAAAGTCAGTATGTGTACCGAAGCCGTCACTGCCGCGGCGGCATTACATTTCAAGCGTCCTATACGCTATGTCCCCAGCATGGCAGAATCAATGCTGATTAGCACGAAACGGCATGCCTATAAAGATATGAAGATCAAACTCGCCGCCGATGCCAGCGGGCATATGACTGCCATCGCACTGGATTTCAATGTAGACAAAGGCGGTTATACCGGGCCAGGTTCGGTTTTCATGATGCGTTCCCTGGAAATGTTACAGGGTCCGTACAACCTCCCGAACATCAATGCTTTGGGACGGCACGGTATTTACCAACAACGCTTGCGGTGGCGCAGCACGCGGAGCCGGTCCGCCACAGACTAACTTCCCCTATGAATCAGCCGTAGACATGTTAGCGGAAAAGATGGGAATTGATCCCTTGGAGTTCCGACGCATGAACACGATGAAACCGGGGCAAACAAAAGCAACCGGTGTACCTGTGACACAATGGCCTTTTGCCGAGTTGTGTGACGCTATCAAACCGGCATACGAGAAAGCTAAGAAAGAAATACAGGTATTCAATGCTAAGAGTGATAAAATCAAACGCGGCATTGGTTTCGGTGCTCATTCTTTTGGTATTGTCGGTCCTCAGGATGGCGCATCCATTACGGTTGAACTCGACCCTGATGACGGCATCACCATTTATGCTGCCTGTGCCGAACCGGGTGAAGGTAACGATGCTATGTTAACCCAGATTGCGGCACATCAATTAGGCCTGCCTCTGAATAAAATACGGTTATATACCCGGGACACCGAAAAGACGGTACAAATGGGGCCTGCAGCCGGCAGCCGTATGACTTGGGTCGCCGGTCATGCTCTGGTCAATGCTACGGAGAACATGAAAAAGAGTATGAATGAAGCAGGATGCAAGACTTACGCCGAACTGAGAAAAGCAGGGAAGACGACCCGCTTCGAGGGTTCTATAAAATACGATGTTAAAGACGGTCTTGATCCGAAGACCGGGCAGGGAAATTCATTCGCATCGGAAATTCATAATATCCAGATGGCTGAAGTTGAAGTCAATACGGAGACAGGGGCTGTTCAGATGCTGAAAATAACCTCAGCTGTAGACGCCGGGACAATTATCAACCGACAGACCTTTGAAGGCCAGCTGGAAGGCGGCATGGACCAGGGAGCCGGGTATGCACTCAGAGAAGAATATATACTTGGTAAGACTAAAGACTATGTCTCTTTCAAATTCCCGACCATTAAAGACAGCTTTGAGATGGAAATCATTGTTCGCGAAACACCGCGTCTGGATGGACCTTTGGGAGCTACCGGTGTCGGTGAGATGACGATGACCTCCACTGCGCCTGCCGTGACCAATGCTATCTATAACGCTTGCGGAGCCAGAGTTTATGATTTACCGGCCACACCGGATAAAGTAAAGGCAGCCTTAGCTAAGAGAAAATAGGCAAATGTATTGGTGATGAATATCGGCAAGCCCTCAATTTGACTTTGAGGGCTTGCCGATACAGTTATCTGCAAGAGACTGTCATGATTACCCGTTTTCCCATGACTCCACAGAAAGTACTATCTTAAAAAGGTATTGATGCCGATAATGAGTTGAATCTATGTCAAGTGGCACGCTACAATAAGAACTGGTACAAATGGAGATAATCTGGAATATTCTGTTAGAAGGAAGCTAGTTGTGATTAAAAAGGTAGGCATTACGGGTGCCGCAGGGCATATCGGTCTAGATTTAGCCGTCGGTCTGGCTGACAAATATCAACTGACATTGTTTTATCATCATACCAAGCCGGAGATCGCCCTCTCCCTAAAAATGGTGCAGACCGATTTATCGGACGAAAAGCAGGTAAGAGGTATATTCGAAGGATTGGATGCCGTAATTCACATGGCAGCTGCCTCCAGTCCCCTATCTTCATGGGAAGATGTTCTCAAGCAAAATATCATTTCCACCTATAATGTTTTTGAAGAAGCACGCCGCGCCGGTGTCTCCAAAATAGTTTTTGGCAGTTCCAATCATACGCAGCATGCCTATATCATGGGTACGCCATTCTGGTGTGAAGACTTATCACTTGTAAAAAAGCGCGGGTTGGTTAAGCTCAGTGACCCTCCGGCACCCGATTCACTCTACGGTGTCTCGAAACTTTTCGGCGAGGATTTGGGACGCTACTACGCAAAGTTTTTCGGTATCAAGGTAGTTTCCTTACGCATCGGCTTCGCAGAACGCGAAGCTATGATAGAACACATGAAAACCGGCGATGAATCCTTAAAAAACCACATCCGCTTTATGTTTCTTAGCAAAAGGGATTTAATAGATATTGTGGATAAAGCTCTACAACACGACAAGGATTATATTTTAGCTTATGCCGTCAGCGATAATAAACCGGCTGTTTTTGACCTGACAGAAACCAGGGAAAATTTAGGCTATAGTCCCAGGGATAGTTCACAAACCTGGGAAGCTAATCTCAAAATTTAATTTCACCAGTTGAAATATCACCTGCGGGAGCTAAAATATTTAAATTATCGGCAAACCTTTATTTGAATGCGGGGCTTGCCGATTCAGGTATATTACTTTAAACTAATACAATATATAATATCTCAAGTATTCTGATAAGGTGCGGCTTATGAATAGCAGAGAATCACTGGAGAAATATAGGGTAGATTTTCCGTCGTTAAATATGCGACGGAATGGAAAACCTCCTGTATACTTGGACAATGCTTGCACGACACTTGTACCGGAACCGGTTATTAAAGCGCTCAATGAATATTATACGGAATATCCATCATGTAATGGCGAAAGAAGCCGTCATTGGTTTGCGGAAGAAGTTACCATCCGTACTGAAGGGGATTCTAATAAAGGAATCAAGGGTTCACGCCAAATCATAGCTGATTTTATCAATGCCGGGTCTGACAAAGAAATCATCTTTACCTTAAACGCCAGTCATTCACTTAATATGGTAGCGCTCGGTTTTAAATTTCAGCTCGGAGATGTCGTTTTACTAACTGATAAGGAACATAACTCTAATCTGGTTCCCTGGTTGAGACTACAAAAATCAGGACTCATCAAAGTAGATTACATAATGTCTAATTATGACGGTTTATTTGACCTTGATGCGTTCGAACAAAAGTTAAAAAACCGTAGTGTCAGATTAGTCAGTATGGCATTTACGTCGAATGCCACCGGATATACTATCCCTGCTAAAGAAATAATCAAACTGGCGCATAAATATAATGCCAGAGTAATGCTCGATGGTGCTCAGACGGTACCGCATAAATCTGTTGATGTTCAAGACCTGGACGTTGATTTTCTGGCATTTTCAATACATAAAATGTGCGGACCGCGTGGGGTAGGGATACTCTACGGTAAAAAAGAGTTATTAGGACATAGTCTCCATGAAGAGGATGAGATGGGTTGTGTTGTGGAACCGGCAATGCTTGGTGGGGGGACTGTAGGCGATACAACTTATCAATCGTATAACCTGTTAAACCCCCCGGAGAGGTTCGAAGCCGGCATCCAGAATTACCCGGGTCAGATTGCCTCGGGAGCTGCTGTCAATTACGTGCGGCAGGTTGGTATGGACAAAATCACCGCTCATGAAACGAAGTTGAATAAATTTCTGACCGAAGAACTGATGAAACGATACGAAGGCACCGGATGGTTCCATATCATCGGTCCGCAAGATGCTACTAAAAGAGGCGGTATTTTAACCTTCGAAGTGCAACGCCCGAATGCGGTGGGGATGGCTGAGGAACTCAGTGACAAGAATAACATCATGATTCGAGACGGCGTATTCTGTGCTCATTCCTATTTTAATGATAAATTCGGTGTTGGCTGGTCTCGTCCCAGGTCGCACAGCGAGCATCGCATGGTATATCGTGCCTCTTTTTACTTTTATAATACTATCGAAGAATGCCGCAGTTTCCTGGAAACACTCGATGAAATATTCAGGGAACGCAGTTATATTTAAAGCAGAATCGAATTGGAATAGAGGATAATTTGCATGGATGAGGCAGTAATCAAGTATTACCGGAAATTATTAAAAACACGTTTCGAGTATGCGGGTTCCTTTGAAAATCCATCGATATATCTGGATTCAATCTTCTCAAAAGTGCGTATTTGCAATCATACCGCCGATTTCATGCGTTTGTATGTCAATGTTGTTGACGATACAATCGATGATATCAAGTATATGTGTGTGTGTGACCCCACCGCCAATGTGGCCGTGGAAATTCTATGCGGATTGGTAAAAGGTAAAACCTTGGACGAAGTCGGTGGTATCAGCGAAAAAGCATTTTTTCAATTTCTAGGAACCGAGGAAGAGGATTTTGCGAAAAAAGCTAAAGGCTTGCTGGAATTGCTAAATTCGGGGATTGCCCGCTATCAAGCACAAATGCCATCGAATAGCTGCAGTTAAACTTCCACAGTATAAAAATTAACAGGACTATAGTGTCCGGAATATTAAAATGATTGTTGGCATTATCTTATCCGCCGGGGAATCAAAAAGAATGGGAACTCCCAAGCAACTTCTCCCATGGGGTAAGTCCATTATTCTCCAGCAGGTAATTGACAACACATCGGCTTCCCGGCTAGGGAAGGTATTGTTAGTGTTAGGTTACCGCGCCGATGACATCGCGGGTAAAATCAGCCTATCGTCAAAAACCAGCGTCGTGGTAAATCATGATTTCAAAACTGGAATGAGTTCATCGGTAAAATGCGGAATTTCGCATACGCCGGCAGACGCCGATGCATTTATGTTACTACTCGGAGACCAGCCCTTTATCGGTTCCGATATTATTAACCAATTGATAGATTGTTATCAAACCGGTAAACACGGCATCATTGTTCCGGTTTATGGCGGTCAACGGGGACATCCGGTTATTTTCGATTCACATTATAAACAAGAACTGCTGGCAATCAGCGACCAGGGAGCTAAGGAAGTTACAGAAAGACATAATCGTGATATTGTCGAGGTATACGTAGACTCAGACGATGTTCTGGCGGATATCGATACGCCACAGGATTACGAGAATGTAAAGGGACAAGCTGAAAGCCCGCAGAAAAAGGACAGGTAGCGCTATGGATGATATTTATGAAGCAATTGCCAGGTTAAGACAGCGTGGAGAAAAGGCGGTTCTGGCGACCATTGTCAGTACCCGTGGTTCCGCGCCAAGGAAAGAGGGCGCCAAGATGCTGGTACAAACCGACGGTAAAATTGTTGGTACGGTCGGCGGAGGTTCAATAGAGCATCAGGCCTATCAAGAGGCATTGAAACTCATCGCCGGTAATGAATCTAAACTGGCGCATTATGAATTAACCAATGATGATGCTTCCAAAGAAGGAATGACCTGTGGAGGTATCGTGGATATTTTTCTTGAACCGATTAAACCGCTACCGGCCTTAGTTATATTTGGCGGCGGGCATATTTCATTCTTTCTGGCACGAATCGGTAAAATGGTGGATTTCTACGTTACTATCATCGATGACCGCCCTGAGTTCGCTAATGCTGAACGATTTCCCGAAGCCGATGAGACGATTGCCGAAGACATGGCCTCTGTTATGAAGAGATTGAATATTAATAGTGCTTCATACATCGTTATCGTCACCAGAGGACATCAGAAGGACACCAATGTCCTGGAATGGGCAGTCACTACCCCGGCGGCATATATCGGAATGATTGGTAGTAAAAGAAAAATCCGCACCTCGTTTTCACATCTGAAGACGAAGGGCATTACGCAGAAGCAATTAGATCGGGTTCATTCTCCTATCGGTTTGTCCATCGGCGCCGAAATCCCGGAAGAGATTGCCGTGGCCATCATGGCTGAAATCATCCAGGTTCGCCGCCAGACGGATGAGATAAAGGACAAGTCTTGAAGATAGAAATTAATGATTAAAATTGTCTAATATTTGCCTGAATTGAACCGGAATTACCTTTGTCATATAATTCATTGCAAATGCAGATTAAGTATCCTGAAATCGGGATCTGCGGGCTTTCCTGTAGACTATGCCCGAATTATCAAACCGCAGCCGCCAGTAAATGCCGTGGATGCAAGAGCCCTGAGAGGATGGCTGTCGGCTGTCCTTTTCTCACCTGCGTTATCAAAAAAATGGGTGTTGAGTTTTGTTGGGATTGTGGAGAAAACGAGTCTTGCGAGAAATGGAAAAGGCACAGGGAGATAGGCAAAGAGCGTGATTCCTTCAAATCCTACCAGAAGCTTGAAGATGACATCAATTTCATTCAGGTCAATGGCATTAAGATATACGACGAACAACAAAAAATCCGCGAAACGCTACTGATCAGAATGCTGAATGAATTCAACGAAGGACGCTCTAACAGCTACTATTGCATCGCGGTAACGGTGATGGATATTAATGAATTAAGGAGTTCCCTTGAAGAAGCCGATGCTAAGTCAAAATCGCTGAGTGTGAAAGAAAAATCCAGAACGATGCACTCCCTTCTGGATAGTATTGCCGTAAAGAAGGGATATCGTCTTAGCTTAAGAAAATAAAGTAAGCCGGAAGATATTAACACTCGACATGTTGAGAAAGAATGGGGGTAGATTACTACCCCCATTCTTTGTTAGTACTTTAAAATACTAGCTTATTTACCGCTTTTTTTAACCGGTTTTTTCTCTTCTTTCTTCTCAGGCTTGGCAGGTGCGCCGCAGCAACCGCATCCACATTGTTCAGACATCTTTTAATCTCCTTTTCCTTATTTTGTTTTTATTACACCTTTATTATTTATATTATAGCCTAATCCGGAAAAAGCATGTGATAGAAATCGCTACATCTTGAAAATGTAATTGATTTATAAACTGTGAACTGTTTTCTCGGTGGGTTCTCGACTGATGGACTTCATGCCAACCACATTCCACCAAATGAGCACTAAAGACATTGCTGCGATAAAAAAGTCGAAGCTGACTCCTGGCGTGTAGGGGTTGCCCTGTCCTGGGAGAGGTGATGGCCATTTCAAAATCAGGTAGAAATTGAGACTCATAACAAATATACTAACAAGTGCTAAAATAGACAAAATCGAAAATGTTTTGTGAACTAAGATATTATCCTTTATTCTGGGCATCAAGAATAATGGTGCTACAATTAAAATTATTCCAGCAATGACTTCAGCCCATTCAATAAGATAGCCAAAAACTGGCGCATGGGGTAGTATGGATTGATTGATTAAATTGGAATACCATCCTGTTTGACCGCCAATCATAGCCTTGAGATAACCGGACAGACCGGAGGTAAAGGACTTACTTAGCACTAGCTTGTTCCATCCTGAAACCAGGAACTCATAACCCAGCCATAATTCAATTAATGAAATCACGATTACATTTTTCTGCATCGCTCCGTTCACATTCCTCCTCCTGGTATTTTTACATTTATAATGAAATTAGTTAACAAAATATATATGTGCTACTCATTAGATTATGTCCTTTAATTGAATCGAGTGAGCCAAATAGAAATAAACTATATATTCTAAATCAAATGTACGGATGAAGGTAAAAAGTTGATGTAAACTTGTTTTCCCGGGCTAAGAGCCATTTTTTCAAATTGTTGTCGCGGTAATAAACATTCGAATAATGGCAAACAATCTACTATAAGTAAAATATTAGATCCCCGGTCATCAATTGATTTTATTACGCCTGGATATGAGTTGGAGTTTAATGTTGTTTTTTCCAATGTCACCTGTATCATCTCAGAACGTATAACTGCATATTTAGCATTGGTTTTATCGGATGAGGTGAAAATTTCAATGCCATTAGTTTGGAAGATCTTTTCTTGTTCGTTTTGTCCTCTCATTTTTCCTTCAAAAATATTGCGCGCCATCGTAAATCGAGCGACAAATTCGGAGGATGGATGATAGAAAATTTCCGATGGCTTACCTACCTGTACGATTTTTCCCTGATTAATGACTATAATACTGTCGGCAAGTGACATGGCTTCCTCAAAATCATGGGTAACATGTAAAGTAGTAATATTAAGCTTTTGGTGTGTATCTTTTAGTTGAGAACGCGTCTCTTCACGACTTTCAGCATCAAGCGCGCTTAGCGGTTCATCAAGCAGCAATATCTCAGGTTTTGTAATCAGGGCACGAGCTAATGCTACTCTCTGGCGTTCACCACCACTAAGTGTCGCCGGAAATCTTTTTAACAAAGGTTGGATGTCAAATAAACCTCCTATCCACTCAAAGGCTTCTTCAATCTTTAGCCTTGTAATGTGTCTGACCTTCAAACCAAAAATGATATTATCTTTCACTGTGAGATGAGGAAATAGAGCATAATCCTGATATACAATACTGACTCCGCGTTCTTCCGGTACAATTGCAGTGACATCTTTTCCATTAAGCAATATTTGCCCCTGTCGTACAGCATGCAAACCGGCAATTGATTCCAGCAACACTGTCTTTCCCGCTCCAGTTGGGCCTAGAATAACAGTGTAATCACTTTTTGGAATATGCAAATTGATTTGCTCCAAAAGAAAGTCAGCGACCTTCACGTGTACATTTTTTAACTCAATCATGTTTTTTATCACGCTGTAATAAGAATCTAAAACCGATGAAAATAAATGCACAGATAATCACTAATATTGCCGCGACAGGAATAGCTTGCGTTAGCCCATAACTCTCAAACCTCTCGTAAATCAAGGTGGATGTCACCATTGGATAGTAAGTGAGAATGACCACCGCACCGAATTCGCTGATACCGCGTGCCCACATCATGAGAGTACCCGCTAAGATGCTGCGCCAAGCTAATGGAAACGTAACGCGGTGAAATACTTGCCATGGCGAAGCTCCAAGGGTACGGGCTACCTTCTCCATTCTAACATCGACTTTTCTGAATCCGTCTTTAGCCGAGTTAATGAGGAAAGGAACACTCACAAAGAGCATGGCAATGATAATGCCTGCTAAAGAGTCCACAAAATGTACACCAATCGAGTTGAACCATTTCCCCAGTAAAAAATTACGGCCGAATACAAAAAGAAGCGCAATCCCTGCGGCGGTGTGAGGTACAACAATAGGCAAGTCAATAAGACCTTCTACTATACCTTTGAACGGGAAAGTATTTCTGGCAAGGATATAAGCTAGAGGCACTCCTAAAATAAACCCGATAACGGCAGTAATAAGAGCAGCATACAAGGTTAACAGAATTGATTTCATGGTCGTGGGGTCAAGGAGAGTTTGCAGCAAGGCTTCCTTGTTAGATAAAAATACTATCTTCGCCAATGGGATGAGGACAAATAATACAATAAGAAGTCCGAGTATACCAAAAATAATCAGCAAGCGATGCTTTACCAGATAGTCTCGTATTGCTCGAACAACTGTTAAGGTAACTGACAACCTTTTCTCCTAATGAAATAAGGGCTTTAGAGGATCAGGTAATGCACTAACATTATCACATTCTGGAGGTATCAGTTCAGGTTGGTTACAATCCTGGAATATACGCTGGCCCTCAGGGCCAAGGACAAACTGTATGAATTTAATAGCCGCTTGCTTATTCTTAGAATTATTCGCTATGGTCATACCATAAACAATTGGTAACCCTTGGAACACAGGGTTTACCGTTTTAAAACGCTGGTAGTCCAATTTGACAACGACTTTCTGGTAATTTTGTGCATAGTTAACGTTACCGAGGTTTATTTCTGGGGGTAATTCCAAGTAATCAAGGCCATCTTGAATGACAGTACTTTTATAATCAATAGTATAATCAATGTCACCCGATTCTAATAAGGCAAGAAGTTCCATATGCGCACCGCGTAGAACCATATGGTTATCGGTTGGTTCCAATAACTCAGGTACGTGTATCGTTGATGTACCATTTTCTTCGTTAGCCGTGATAGGCATCGAAAAATATTTGCCGATTGTATTTTCCATGATATCATCAACTCCATAGTAAGATTCGGCAAGCTTCATCGCCATGAGAGTACGGTACCCAACCGAATCCATCCTGGGGTCAGCAAAACCCAGCCTGACATCAGGCCGGGAAATTATTTGATACCAGTTACTGGCATTAATTTCATCGGCATATTTACTTTTTGGATTATAGGCTAGAACTAACTCATTTGTGGCAGGCATAATGTCCCAATTTGCATAAGGCTTACCGTCAGGCATCATTGTCTGATACATTAACATCGGTATTAAAGAATCATCAGCCACAGCGACTACATCGACATCCTGACCAAGCTCGGTCACTTGCCTGATAACCTGAATACTGCCGTGGGCTTGTATCTCAACATTTATAGTTGTATTAGCCTGCTCGAATTCCTTCTGAATCTGAGCGAAGGGAACCATGAGACTGTCTGCTTCAAATACAATAAGATTGGTTTTTTTACCGCCTAAATTACCTGGCGAAGACGGTACAGGCGAAGGGCCAGAAGTAGTGCATGCCGTAGCTAAGCTTACCATTGCTAACAGCAAACAAATAAGCACTTTTATCTTCATAACTCCCCTTCACCTGAAGTCAGCGAAAATACAGCGTAGAAGTGGCTGAGGTTAATATCACTGTTATGTGAAAAATTTTCTCTTTTGAATATTTCTACTGTGCGGCGACGATATCAATCTTGCTTAACAATTTTACCCACATGTTTCCATCGCTCACAAGATTCTGTGAAAAGAGTAGCCCGACTTCTGTCGGACCTGAACTACTATCCAATGCGGCTCCATTCGATGAGTAGACAACGACGAGCACTGGCTTTGTCGTGGGAGTAACCGAGTTACCGGATGTATCATAGGCATTGAAACCGCCATTGGTTATCTGATCATATGTTAGTGTCTTAGTATATCCATCCGAACCTGTTAGTTTAACACTTTGTTTTGAATTGACACCACCAACAGCATTGAGTAAGGTTATTAACGCCACACCTTGATAGGGATATGGCCCCGTAATCATGCCGCCTTTGCCTTTCATCCCGCCATTTCCTGTTACCGATTTTAATGCTTCTAGAGCTGCTAACGAATACGTTTTTACGGTGCTCCCATTAGTGACCGTAAGCACAACCGGTCCCGTTGCAGTGGTTGATGTGCTGCAAGACGAGAGCAATATCGCAGCTACAATCAACAGGGCAAAACCCAACCATGTAACCTTTTTCATCATTTTTTCTCCTCTATTTTATTAATTACGAAGCTGCTGTTGCTACCAAACCTGACCTTGTTCTGGAAGGCAAAACGAAAAACCTTGCCACCGACCGTGAGAAATTCGGCACAATTCCAGTGGTGGGAGTCAACGCCGGCGATGATTTATTGACAATGTACGAGCCTGAAATTCGCTACGTCGCTGACCTCCTGGGAGTGCCCGAGAGGGGCGATGCGCTGATTGCCTACTACAAGCAGGCTATGGATTACGTCAATAAAACCGTTTCCAGTATTCCAGATTCAGAGAAAGTCAGGGTTTATTACGCTGAAGGTAATGATGGTTTGCAGACGGATGCGGCAGGGTCCTGGCATACCAACCTCCTGACTTTCTGCGGCGGTATAAATGTGGCTAATGTTGCGGTCAGCAATACTTCTCAGGCTGTTCAGGTCAGTATGGAGCAGATTTATGCCTGGGATACAGCTGATCCGATTAATATGATTATCATAGGTCGAACCAGTCAAGCTTCAACCTATAATGCCATAATGACTAGCAGTAACTGGCAGCAATTATCCTGTGTACGGAAGGGGAACGTTGTTGTCAGGCCGGATAATCCTACATCCTGGTTTGACGGCCCGCCCGGGTATGGACAAATCCTCGGCATGTATTGGATGTTGCACACATTATATTCAGCGAAAACCGCAGACATGGATCTCAGCGACAAAGTAAAGGAGTTCTATTCCGATTTCCTGCATTATAATTTAACGCAAGGGCAATTGGTTACTTTGCTTTCCAATCCGAATTAGAAACATGATTGATGCTGAAAAGCATAAAATGAACAATAAAAAATTCACTCTCAGACGTTTTGGTAAATTGAATGGGGTATCTACCTGGACTATCCCGGTAGTTTTGCTGGTCGTGCTTTTTATTTTCTCATTTGTCATGGGAAGATACCCCATTTCTCCTTTAAATGTTGTAAAAATACTGGGATCTCATATCTTGCCGGTATTTCATTTTAATTCAGGTATTCTCGATACTATTGTTATGCAAATCAGGCTACCCCGGATACTGGCAGCGATGATTGTAGGTGCCAGTTTAGCTTTGTCCGGGGTTTCCTTTCAAGGGCTTTTCCGGAATCCTCTGGTCTCCCCGGATATTCTGGGTGTCAGTTCTGGCGCCGGCTTCGGCGCCGCGTTGGCGATTTTGCTTTCCGGTAACCAACTGGCTATCCAGGTATCGGCCTTCTGCTTCGCTCTGCTGGCAGTGGGCATTTCTTACAGTATCGGTAAAATGGTGAAAGGTAATCCGACCCTTAGTCTGATTCTGGCGGGTATGGCGATTGCCTCTTTATTCGGGGCGCTCCTTTCACTGGTAAAATATGTCGCTGACCCGGTCAATCAGCTACCGGCAATTACATACTGGCTGATGGGCAGTCTGGCATCGGTTGGGCAGAAGGGCTTGCTATATGCGGCTGTGCCAATGTTAATCGGGATTACTGTGCTTATCCTTATTCGCTGGCGGTTCAATGTACTGGCAATGGGCGAAGAGGAAGCTAAGGCATTAGGAGTGGATACGGGCAGGCTAAGGATTATCATTGTTGTTTGTTGTACCATGATTACAGCCTCTGCGGTCTGTATCAGCGGCACTATCGGTTGGGTGGGACTGGTTATCCCGCATATCGGCCGGGCGTTAGTAGGGCCTGACCATAAAAAGCTATTGCCTGTCTGTCTGCTGATAGGAGCGATTTTCCTTCTACTTATTGATGATATCGCCAGAGTGGTCGCCAGCGTAGAAATTCCGATAGGCATTCTAACCGCCATTGTCGGCATACCGTTCTTCATCTTGCTGCTTAGAAAAGGCCAGAGAGGTTGGGCATGAATCTGACAGTATGCGATGCGTCTTTTCATTATGACTCGACCGGAAATAGCGGCTTTAAAGACGTTAATTTCTCCCTTAACGATGGACAGGTGATGACCATTCTCGGCCCGAACGGGTGTGGGAAAACCACATTATTGAAGTGTCTCAACCGACTGACAGAACTGCATAGAGGCAGTATAACTCTGGACGATCAGGATATTAGTCGTCTGCCCAGAACTCTGATTGCAAAGTCGATAGGTTATGTACCGCAACTGCATCAGCCTGCCTTTCCATTTTCTGTATTGGATACGGTTCTGGTGGGGAGAGCGCCTCACCTCGGATTACTCGAGTCTCCCAGTCAGCAAGACATGGAAATCGCCGAGCAATCGCTAAAAACTATGGGTATCTACCACCTGAAAGATAAGTCCTATACTCAGATCAGCGGCGGCGAAAGGCAACTGGTTATCTTTGCGAGAGTGCTGGCGCAACAACCTTCGCTGCTTTTACTTGATGAGCCGACCTCACACCTCGATTTTGGCAACCAGATACGGCTTTTGCATGAGGTAAAGAAACTGGCCGCTACCGGGTTACCGATAATAATGACTTCTCATTTCCCCGATCACGTCTTCATGGTGTCCGACATAGTTGCCATCATGAAAGAAGGTGTTTTTATAGATTGCGGTCAGCCTGATGAGATTATTACCGAATCTAACATGCAGCGGGTATATGGTATTCCTGTAAATATTCACTATGTCGATGGCCCGGTTAAACGAAAGATATGTATTCCTGTTACCGAATGAAAATGAGGGAGAAAGAATTGGACGACTACGATTATTTTGTTAATAAAGTAAACGATTTTCACGGGCATATTTGCACGGGCATTGTCCTGGGAACCAGAATGACATTGGCCGCAATGCGGTATCTGGAACTTGATCCTCATCAGAGCAAAGAGAAACGGCATATTATCGTTTACGCCGAGATCGACCGCTGTATGACCGACGCAGTGATAGTTATCACAGGATGTTCTCCGGGGAGGCGTTCTCTCAAGTTGGTGGATTACGGCAAGTTTGCCATGACATTAATCAACCAGGATACAGGCAAAGCCGTTCGTGCCAGCGTTAAAGAAAATTTCACCGGCCAGCAGGACATGGAAGAAACTAAGAGAATAATCGCCGGCATTCCGGATGAGCGGTTAGTTGCATTACAGGATGTGCAAGTAACCATACCTAAATTCGATCTGCCCGGATTCCCTCAGAAAACAGCCGAGTGTTCTGTTTGTGGAGAAAGAATTATGGACGGGCGGGACATTGACCGGGATGGCGTGATTCTCTGCCGGGGATGTGCCGATGGTACCTATTATCGTCAAATAACAGCATAACCACATGGTAGATGGAGAAAGACAAGTGGATTTTAATACTATTGATTGGAATGCGATGTGGCAAGAGGCATCTGCCCATTCAAATTCCGAGACAAAATATCAAAAAGACCTGTGGAATAAACGGGCGGAAAGTTTTAGTAAACGGATCAACCGTGTTACAGATGGACGCGAGGGACTGGACAAAGACGATTACATTTCGAAAATGCTAGACCGTATCGAGGTTAAACCGGAGTGGACTATTCTGGATATCGGTTGTGGGCCGGGGACTTTAGCTATTCCTCTTGCGAAGAAAGCGAAAAGCATTACGGCTCTGGATATTTCCTCGGAGATGTTGAAACGCTTGAAAAGTATTGCCGATAAAAGCGGCCTCAATAATATCGATTATCTTAATTCTTCTTGGCAGGATGCTTTCGCAGGGAAAAAGCTTGGCAAATACGATGTAGTAGTAGCTTCCCGCTCATTAATTTCCGGCGATATGAAAAGCGCTATCTCCGATATTAATTCAATGATACGGCAGGTTGCTTATATTACTTATCCTATTATTCACCTCCCGCTCGATTGGGAAGTCTACAAGATAATCGGCAGAAACGGTAAAAAACATCCACCTTATGTCTATGTTTATAATTTGCTTTATCAAATGGGAATCATGGCTAACGTAGAAATTCTCCGCTCCAAGGTAAAGGTTCAATTTCCGAATGTTGAAGAGACGATCA
>Ga0182027_10001099_pt1 | contig 45486 bp, 44 predicted proteins | sample 712E1DmetaG_FD_121300 | JGI IMG/M metagenome (GOLD analysis project Ga0182027, IMG submission 121300) | Permafrost microbial communities from Stordalen Mire, Sweden - 712E1D metaG (Illumina Assembly) | ecosystem: Environmental > Terrestrial > Soil > Wetlands > Permafrost | place: Sweden...
ATTGCTTGATTTTACTCAATAAATAATCAAATTTATTTTTTACATAGTATTTTCGCGTGTCCGAATCTAACAGTGACCCCAATACCACCTTATAATCATTTTCTTTGAATCCACTCACAATAGCTTTTAGCTCAGATAATCCCCTTTCATTACCCGCCAGCATAATCCCTTGCCTTAGAATAAATTCTATATCAAAAAAATCCCTGATATCCTTTCTATCCAGAGCCGCTTTAATTTTATTCTTCATCGCCTCCTCTAGGGTAACCACCCTTAAAACAACCTGGTTAGTGCCATATTTTGAAAAGGCGATTCTTTCCTGGGTATCACACTCCTTAAGTTCTTTCCTGATTTCAATTTTAAGCCGCTTGGGATAATTTTTACTGCGTACCTCTAAAAGCAGGCTATTAAACTTTAACTGCGCGTCAGTAATTTCATAAAACTTAGCCAAATAACTTTTAAGTTTATTAAAATAAACCTTTTGCTCTGTTTTCTTAATAAACCAAAAATCAAGATCCGTGGAATACCGGCCCAGCTCATAACAAAGCCGCAACATTGTGCCACCGATGAAAACAAGCGGCCTTAGAAAATCTCCGTTCTTGAGCTTTTCCAAAACCTCTATCTCAAATATCTCATGTTTTCTTAAGGTATCCATATTTTAATAATAGTTTTCTGGTTAATAACGGGTATTTCCCGGACATTAGCTTAATCCGCTTCATATCCAACTTGTCCGCATCAACAGACGTCAGGTCAAAATTATATTTTTTTAAAGACTTGAGATAAAACGCGTCAAGAAACGCCTTCTCCGGGCTGGCGATAAAAAATCCTTTAATCTTTGCAAATCCAAAATATAATTTTCTATTTATTTTACTGTAATTAAAACTGCTTTCCTTAACCTCAACTAACTTTGTTCTATAATAACCCACAGATTCTATAAAATCTCTCTGCACCTGAGTAGTAATCTCATAATAGCTTAAAGCGGTCATCAATGATATATAGGAGGGGACTTGAAGTAGGTTAGCTAAAATAAACCGGTCTTCAAGAGAAGAAGACTCCCATCTTTGGCTTAATATATAAAAATCCCTCTTAACTCTGGTGAGCTCACCGCTTTTTACCAACCTTGTAGCCGCAACACGCCCTGAACCGGCAGATATCCCAAAGACCCTTGAAATATCCCGATAGCTAAAGTAAAGTTTACTTAATAACTTAATTTTCGTGTAATTCATATAAGTATAGTTAGTTAACAGTTATGTTAATTAACTATACCTGATATTCTTGATTTTGTCAAGTACTTCATCCACACTTATATCCAGCAAGTTACCCTTTTCTATAATTATATGCCCCTCTCCCCACGGCCCCCAACGCCGCGCAGTCTTACCCGGCAAATCATTCCTGAATAACGCCACTACCGGCGTCCCCACACTAACCGCCAAATGCACCGGCCCGCTATCTCCCGACACAAGCAGAGAACAACGTTTCAATAACGCGGCTAATTCCACCAATGAAGTTTTATTAATCATATCAACAACCTCGTCATTGCGAACACACTCGAACTTTGTCATTGCGAGGCTGCCGTAGTCAGCCGAAGCAATCTCATTATTCAATCCCACCATAACCACCTTTAACCCCAATTCACTCTTAATCCTCTGTGCTAACTCCTTAAACCGCTCCACAGGCCACTGCTTAACCGGATCACTGGTAAATGGATGTACCGCAACAATTCTTTGTCCGATAAATTCCCTAAATAGATTATCATCGACTTTAACCTTAAGCGTTTTATCCAGTGTCTTTGCCCCCACCAACCCCACCAACTCCAAATTACAATCCACCTCATGCCTATTTCCGAGATGCTTAGTATCTTTTAATTTATGCGTCAGTAAAAATCCCCATTTCCTGTCATATCCAACCCGTACGGGAATCCCCGCCCAAAAAACAACCCAATGTGCCTCTTTAGTAGGATTTAAAACAACCGCAAGATCAAACTTACTCTTCCTTAAATTCCCCTTAACTTCATCCCAAACCACCACTTCATCAACACATTCAACCGCGCCTGCCAACTCAGAAACCGTAGGATTTACCGCCAAGGTAAGCTTTGCCTGTGGATATAATTCTTTCAGCGCCCGCAATGCCGGGATATTCAACAAAAACTCCCCAAACCGGTCATTGCGTACAGCAAGTATATTTTTGATCATTTTTTAACAGTGGCTTAACAGGGGTCGGACCCGACCCCGTCTATTAGGTTAGCAAACTAATCGATTAATACGGACTTTTTTTGCCTCTAATTAAATTATAATACCCTGAAAGCTTTATCCAGAAAGACAGAGGCAAAACCGTATCAGAATTAGTTACCTTAACTCTTTTAAGCTCATAAACATCACTATTAAACATGGCATAACCACGGTTTGTAGTGCAAGCACCTTTATAACCTGCCTGCCTCACAATTTCTTTCACTCTTTCATTAAATCCTCCGGTAGGATAACAAAAATAATCCACAGGAACCCCGATTTTTTTCTCGATTGCCGTTTTTGATCCGGCTATTTGCTCCCAGGCAACCTCGTCTTTCACCGCACCAAGATAAAAATGGGTTTTAGTATGAGAACCAATGGATATATTGTCCTTAGACATAATCCTTACCTCATCCCAATTAAGAAATCTTTTTTCATTTCCGACATAATCAGTAATAATAAATATGGTTGCCGGAAAACCAAATTTCTTTAAAACAGGATACGCGTATTTAAAATTATCCTGGTACCCATCATCAAAAGTAATTACCACCTTATTTCTTTTTAAAGGTTTTTTACTTTGTATGCTTTTAACCAATTCATCTAAAGTTATTACCTCATATCCTTTTTTCTTAATATACTCCATCTGCTTAGCAAAATTTTCAGGGCTGACAAAATGATTCCCTTTTTCATAGTTGATACTGTGATACGTTAAAATAGGCGTAGTGTACCTTGGGCTAACCCAGATAAAATAAAAAGCTACCAAGAAAATAATTACTGAAAATAATATTAAGAAAAACTTTTTCATATTTACAAATCCCCCCGCGCTTCTTTACCCAGCCTGTTTAACGACAGACAGACTCCTATTAAAAACCAGAATATCATCACCACTCTTGGGTGGTAAAGAGTAGTTTCAGTTAATGAATTAGTTAAAAACGCGATCAAGGAAGCAATTAAAGATACAGCAATTATTTTAAAATACTCGTCGCTTGATTTACGCGATGCGTTAAAAGCAAGCCCGAATATCCTGGATAAAAACAAAATAAAAGTCAATAATCCTAATAAGCCTATTTCTCCGGCCATCTGCAGATATGCGTCGTGCGCATATATAGTATCCGGAGTATGCGCATATTTCTCCGCCGCTTCAGTCTTATACTTACCATAATTTAAAGAGAAAGTATTCAACCCTACTCCTATCACAGGATGATGTTTAATCATATTGAGCGTATTATTGTAAATACTGATGCGGTCGGGGTTACACATAAAAACCAAGGGATTATAATGTACATCTTTTGCCCATTGTTTTATATTCTTAGGCATTACAAATGGGAAAATTACAAGTATTCCCACTAAAATCAAGGTAAGGATCCTTTTCTTGTTAACGATACTTAAGAATAGTATGGCCAAATATATCCCCAGGCCGGCCCCCCTGGATAGGCTAAGATAAACACCAAGTAAACCCAACACGCTGACAAAAGACATTAATAATTTACCTCTGCCTTTCATATAGAAAAAGGTAACCCCGAAAATAAGCGGGGTTAAAGCAGCCATATATATTCCTAAAACATTGCAATTTGGAAACGCGGCAGTTGGCCGGGGCAGGCCTATCGCAAATTGTAACTTTACATGGTGTATAAAATCATAACCAAAAGCCAGCTGCCATAGCGCATCTACCGCGACCAGGAAAATACCGGAACAAATAGCAATAACGATTCTTTTTATATGCTGTTTATCTTTGATTTCTTCGCTACAAACCAGGAATATAAGGATGTATTTAAAAAGTTTTATCACCCCCTGAAAACTCGAATTATAGTTCACGGAATTTATAATCGAAATTACAGAAGCTGCGAAAAACAAACCAAAGAACAGCAGTGTCAGCCGGTCAGTAGAAAGCGGCTTGCGGGTTATAAATTTTTTAATTATAAACGCAATAACAAAAATAGCAATAAAAGTATTGGCGATACCCGGTGCGATAGCTACTGAAAAAGGCATCATTACAATTGACCAATAAATAATAAAATCTAAAAATTCCAGTAATTTCATAACCTTACCTCCCAAATTTATATTTCAACATCGCGAAAATTGCCTGAAAAGCATCCCCTACCCTGATCTTCTTACCCTCTTTATAGGAACGCGGATGGTAAGAAACATGCGCCTCTTTAATTCTAAGCCTTTTTCGTAAAGCCTTACAAATAATTTCAACTTCAATATCAAAACTGGTTGCCTGTAACCCCAGCGAATTAAGTGTCTCCCTGCGCGCCAGCTTGTAGCAAGTCGCGTAATCATTTAGCTTCGCGCCAAAAAGCGCATTCAAAGTAAATGTCAAAAACCTGTTCCCTGCCCTATGCATTAATAACCCATGATAACCCTTAAGAAAACGCGCCCCTAATACAACATCCGCTTGATTATCTTTAATCGCTTCAAATAAAGATAAATAATCATTGGGGTCGTACTCAAGGTCGGCATCCTGAACAATGACATACTCCCCGCTGGCGTTACTCAGGCCGGTTAAAAAAGAAGCCCCTTTGCCGCGGTTAGTAGCATGGTAAATAATCTTTAGATTATCATAATACAGTTCCCTTAATATCTTATGTGTGCCGTCAGTAGAGCTATTGTCAACTACAATAATCTCTTTATCGATATTTACAGCATGCACCTTTTCAATTATCTGCTTTATTGTCTTCTCTTCGTTATATACCGGAACAATTACTGATATAAGCGGCATAAGTTATCCTATTTTTATGTTTATGATATCTGATCTCTGTACCATTTATAGGTTATTTCCAGGCCTTTTTTAAGCGAATATTTAGGCCCCCACCCCAAAACCTTCTTTGCCTTAGCGCTAGAAAGATATTGCTTATCAATCTCTCCTCTTATTTTACCTTTACTCAGTATCTCAGGAGCTAAATCCATCCTCCCGGAAACATTAAGAATCATTCTCACAAGATTAATTACACTAATCGGTTTTCCGGTGCCGAAGTTAAAAGCTTCCCCAAAATTGATCTTTTTATTCAATAAGCTTTCAGCCAAAATAAAATACGCTTCAACAATATCTTCCACAAAGGTATAATCCCTTAAAGGAGTTCCGTCGCTTCTTATGATTGGATTCTTGCCTCTAATCGCCGCGCGGCAGGTATCCGGGATAATCCTTGAAAAATTTAAATCACCCGGGCCGTATATGTTAGCGCACCGTGTAACTCCTACCGGAAGTTTATAAGTGTGCGCGTATGTCCTGCTAAGAATATCCGCGCAAGACTTAGAAGCATCATAAGGATGTAAAGCGATTAAAGGAGCCTCTTCCTTGTAAGGAAGTTTCTTATGCTCTCCGTAAGCTTTATCACTTGAAGCCACAACCATGGCTTTAACTCCATAAACCCTGGCAGCCTCAAGTATATTCCAGGTTCCTTCAATATTAGTTTTAAATGTGCCAATCGGCGAATTATTGGCTATACCCACAATCGCTTGAGCGGCGATATGAAAACAAACATCGATCTTATTATTTTTAAATATAGAATTTATCAGCTTGCTATCGGATAAATCTCCCCGGTAAATCCTGGACTTGCTGCTTAACCCTTCGATCTCAAACAAAGAAAAACGGATATCTTCTTTTATTAAAACGATAACTTTAGCCTTATAAGCCAGTGCCCTTTTTACCAAATGCGAACCCAGGAAACCATTTGCTCCTGTAATAAAAATAACCTTATTTCTCCAAATATTCATTATTTCTCCAGATTTTCCAAGCTGCCTTATTTTTCTTCCAAAGCTCATTTAATTCAAGATTGTCTTTATAAGTATCCATACACCTCCAGAAACCTGCATGCTTAAAAGCGTTTAACTCCTTATCTTCTAGAATACGCTTAAAGCTATCTCTTTCCAGTATATCATTTTCTTTGAGATAATCGAAAATATCTTTATTAAATACAAAAAAACCGCTGTTTATCCAGTGATCCAGTACGGGCTTTTCCTCAAAATGCGTAACCGATTGGGTATGCGGGTCTACTCCCACAATACCAAACTGGGAAAGAGGCCTGGCTACGGTAATCGTGGCGCTCTTTTTATGCTTTTCATGAAATTTAACTAACTCCGTCAAGTTGATATCCGCGACTCCATCCCCGTAAGTGGCGAGAAAATAATCTTCTTTAATAAACTTCTTAATTTTCTTGATCCTGCCTCCGGTATTGGTATTCTCACCTGTTTCAGCAAACGTTATCTTCCATTTATTTTGGCTTGAGAAATATTCCCTTATCTTCTCACCCTTGTACCCTAAGCATAATATAAAATCATTAAATCCGAAATGCGAATAAATACTCATTATATGCCAAAGTATCGGCTTGCCTCCTATGGGGAATAAAACCTTAGGCAGCTCATCACTGCCCATCCTTGTGCCTTTACCTCCGCATAATATTACTGTCTTAATTTTTCCCATTTTTATAAACGATAAGCTTCCAACTCTTTGGCCGGGTTAATAATCTTGGCAATATCGTAAACCACAGCAAGAACCTTTCCATCTTTTGGTGCTTTTTAAAAAAATACGCCAATTTTAATTTAAAATTAAGCTTAGCTCCCCTGTTTTTTCGTCTTGTAACATAATCCGCCGCCAAAGATGAAAATATAATCTTAACCTTCTTAAACCCGCCCTCTTGCGCCCCTTTTTTCCATTCTAACAAAGTATAAGCAGTATCCCCGTAACCCTTCTCCTCCATCTCCTTATAAACAGGATGGATCCTTTCAAACACGCCCCTAGATGTTTCATTGATCAAAACTAACCTTCCTCCGGGCTTTAAAACACGGTAAATTTCTCCAAATACTTTTTTTAAATCCTTACTGTGGTGCAAAACAGCCGCGCCAAATACAATATCAAAAGTATTATCGATAAACGGGATATAATGCATATCCGAGAACATCCGGTCATAATACGCTTTTTTTACAAAAAGGTTGGAAACTTTTAAATAATTACTAATATCTGTTGCTACAACACTGCAACCTTTTTGAGCGAATTTAAAAGAAGCATAGGAAAAAGAGGCCCCGATTTCAAGTATCTTCTCTTTTCCCGTAAGAGATAGTTCGCCTAAAGCAGAATAAAATCTATCCGAAGCCTCAGCTATAGTCTGAAAACTTCCTCCGTGTTTAAAGAAATAAGATCCGTCTCCTTCGGGCAAAGAAAAAAATACATCTTTAAATCTTTGGATACTCTCGTTAGTTATTTTATATTTATTCCCCTGCTCATCCTTAATATAATCATCTATATCCATCGCCTCTCTCTCGCGCGATATCGCTTTATTCATATCTTTTAAGAAATTAACTATTCCTTCCGCAATCGGATAAGTAGCCCCGCATTTATTACAAATAAGCTTCCCATTGATTACCTCAATTTGACTTGATTCATTTTCCTCCAGGAAAAATGAGCTACTTTTGCAGCCAAAGCACATTAAATTATTTAAAAGTGATTTTCTCATATATATTTACATATGCATAAAACCGTTATTCCGGCAGATACCACAAATTGTACCAGCGGAACGTTCTTTATCCAAAACCTCCTGCCGCGCTGAAATAAACTTGTGATTATTCCATATATCCTTGAGGGAATCTTTTTTTGCATCCCCAAAACTATATTTTTCTTCATAAACCGCGCAACAAGGGAAAACCAGGCCGCTAGAATTAATGGCTATGGATTGCCATAACTTTTTGCAGGTATTCATTACTTTCTTAGTAGAAAGGCTGCATTTATCATACGCGCTATAAAGAGGATTATCAGGAATCCACTCTTTATCCCTGGATATTTCTTCATGATGCGGCTTAAGTATTTCATTCTTAAGGGAAGTTCTCATTGTGCTAATGCTTAAATTCACACCTAACTCTTTAGCAATTCTTTTAACAAGTTCAACCTCATGCTCATTATGTTTAAACACTATAAAATTCCAAACAATCAAAGCTTTCTTATCCAGCTCCATATTTTCTTTAACCAGAAAACGGATGTTTTCCATTACTAAATTAAAATCTCCTCCTACCCTGTATTTTACATAAGTTTCGCAACTAGCTCCATCGCAAGAAACGATAATCTGATCAATTCCCGATTTCAATAGATCTTCTAATAAACTGTTATTTCTTATATTAAGGTTGGTGCTGGTTATAACGCGTACTGATTCCTTTTTTTCTTTTACATATCTAATCATCCGCGTTAAATCCTTGTTTAAAAGCGGCTCACCCCAGTTAAACATGTTTATTTCCGCCAAACCATCTTTAAGCTGATCAAAAACCATTTTAAAAAACTCAAACTCCATAAAGCTCTTTTTAGCGCCCGCCTCCCCCAATCCGGTAGGGCATAACGGGCATTTAAGGTTGCATATATTCCCCGGATCAATTCCTAAGCTAAAAGGTAGATAAGGAAGCCGGGTTGCTTTAAAGAATTTAAATAACTTTGCTTTTCTTTTTTTAGTTAAAAACATTTTTATATTTTCTTCCTGCAGATAAATATAAATTCCCTAGCTAAATTAACCGGGCAGAACTTTTTTATTAACAGCCTACGAAAATATTTTGATATTGACTTTATTTTAAATGTCCCTTCTTGGAATAATTCAGGCCATAGGTTTGAACCATACACAGTCTCTACTGTTAAACCGTTTTTATCCAACAAAGCTGTCCATTCTTTTTTAGTTGCCGTTTTCTCTATTATTTGGAATTCATCAACAAGCTTATCCCCTTCTTTCATCACATGGAAGAATAAATCTATCCCCAAAGAATTAGGTAATACAACGCAAAATTTGGCGCCATCCTTTGCTACCCGGGCTATCTCTCTAATCCCTAATTCCGGATCAAGATAGTGCTCAAGACTCCCCAGGCATGTTACATAGTCAAATTGCTTATCCTTAAACGGTATCTTTTGCCCGTCAGCTACCATAAGCACGGAATTCGGAGAATTTAATTTCGCCACAGATATTGCAATATCCGAAATATCCAATCCAAATTCTTTGATTGGATTAACTCTTCTTAGGGTCTCACGCAAGAATAAGCCTTCCCCGCAAGAAACATCTAATAGTTTTGTATTTGCCTTAGGATTAAGGATACGTGCCAACCATTTATAATAAGCTGAACTTGTCCGTATCCCTGGCCCGGAATAAATTCTATTGTAGTCCGAAATTATATTACTATTGCTAGGCTTATTTTGATCCATAAATTAGAACTTTATATATGCACGTAATGAATTGCTAAACAATAAGAAAAGAAAATAAGAACATTCTTAATCCAATGCTTAGGGTGTAATAAAAAATAAATATTTTAACATATTTAATAACCATTATTTCTGAGCTATAAGTATAACGTTCTCCGCTGGAAATATGTATGTCCAGAAGCGTTCATATGAATCAGGGAAATGATTGGCTAGACTTGAAATACCAATAAAACGAAAAGTTTTATAAAACGTCAGCCTTTGCTTCACCTTGCGGAATTTCATTTTAGAAAGTATGTTTGAGAACATAAAATAAGAGAAAAATCGTTTGTGGTCAGGTTCTGAATATGCAACCCTTGAAGAAAAATGAGGAGTTTCAACAAGAAGAGTTCCATTAGGCTTAAGTACGCGATAACATTCTTGAACGAAAGCGATTGGATCATTAACATGTTCAATGACGTGCTTGGCATAAATTTTATCAAATTCATTATCATTAATTGGATAAGGATAGATGTTTAAATCATGCAAAATATCAGGATTAGAGTTTTTATCGATATCAAGCCCTAAGGCGCCAACAATCTTATTCTTACCACAACCAATATCGAGAATCTTTTCCACGATAAAACTCCTTTCACAACAATTACGTATTTTTAATATAAATAAACACTAACTTTCTCGCTAATCTGGCTTCAGGTTAATCACCGAGACTGTTAAACCTAGCACTATCCAGAAAAGAAAACTCAACTGGAAAGAATACAAATGAACTTCAAAGGAACTATGCACTAAAAATCCCAACAATCCCGCGGTCAAGCCAATCAAAAGAAAAGTATTTAAAGATCTAGGTATCCTCAAGTTCACTTTAATGCTCCTATAAAAAACATACCCCACAAACAAAAGAAAACACAATAAAGAAAAGATTCCTGACTCGGCCCATATTTGAAGGTAGCAATTATGCGCATAATAAGCAACAGGACTTTTTGTGTAAAGAACGCAGTAATCCATAAAAGTCCCAATTCCTTTGCCAAGTAAGGGGTGCTCTTTAATCATCCCCCAAGCGCCACGAAAAAGAGTAAATCTATAACTATCCCGTCTATTCTGGTAGAAAAATAAAACTAATCCCATTAACGGCAGAAAAAAAAGATAACTAGACAAAAATAGCGGCCAAAATATTTTTTTGATTCGATGATAATTAATTATTAAGATAACAAAAGTTAAACCTGCTATAAGCCCCAACCACCCCCCTCGGCAACCAGTCCAAAAAGAAGACAGAATAAGCATAACCGTAATCAAAAGAAGACACAGTTTAATAACAATCTTCTTCCATTTGGCCACAAAGCCATGGTTTGGCTTCCCACAGCCAAAGCCACCCCATAAACTTAAAGTTAGAACAATAGGAATAACACAGGTTAGGTAAGCTGCCAAAGCATTTGGGTTTTTAAAAGGGCCTATACTAGGTACTGAAAAACCACCCAAAGCTTTTCCCCTCAAGAATTCAAACCCAAGAAACTTTTGCGTAAAAACCGTAAGCCCCACTAACGCTGCGCTAAACAGAAAGACATACGCTGACCTAACAATACGCTTAGTATCCTGGAATGTATCAATTATTGCCCAGAGAAATAAAGGAAATCTCCCCCATTTTATCAATAATGTTTTCAAACTTTTAGCAAATAGCGTTCCGCTGTTAAATAACGATAAACCCATAAAGATAAAAAATAACAAGAGAAATAAAAACAACACTTTATTAGCTCTTATACTGCTAAAATCCGGGGATAAGATTTTCTTAACCAAAAAGAATACGATTGCCATACCAGCAAAGGTCCCAATCATGGCTATGGAAATAGGAATGGAAAAAATCACCCCGTAAATAGCATACTCAACTGCTACATCTAAGCATCTTATTGCTCTTAACTTCATATTCTTATAATCTCTTGTAGTTTTTTAACTATTGTTGCGCTATCCATAACCTTAACTACCCTTTCTAAATCCTTTATTCTCTTTCTCAAAATCCGCGGGTCAAAAGCATCCAATTCCGCGATATAAATCTTATCCGCCTTCGTAGCCTTATCCTTTTCACTATTTAACAATGTCTCCTCAAAAAGCTTCTCACCCGGTCGCAACCCAATATACTCTATTTTTATATCTTCATCGGGTTTTAAACCATAGAGGATAATCATTTCTTTTGCCAAATCTAAAATTCTGATCTGCTCCCCCATATCTAAAATAAAAATCTCTCCGGCTTTACCCATACTCCCTGCTTGCAAAACAAGCTGGCTCGCCTCATTAATACTCATAAAATATCTTTTAACTTCAGGATGAGTGATGGTTAAAGGCCCGCCTGCCTCAATTTGCCTCTTAAACAACGGAATCACGCTCCCAGCTGAGCCTAAAACATTACCAAATCTAACTGCCATATACTTAGTCTTGCTGATTTTAGCTTTAGACTGCAAAATCATCTCCACAATTCTTTTGGTCATGCCCATAACACTCGTAGGGTTTACCGCCTTGTCAGTAGATATAAAAATAAACCTTTCAACTTTGTAATGGTTGGACGCGTAGATAAGGTTTCTGCTACCGATAATATTATTTTTAACTGCCGCCGCGGGATTCTCTTCCATAAGCGGAACATGTTTATGCGCTGCCGCATGAAAGACAATCTCAGGTCTATAAAGAGAAAAAACACTCTTTAATAAACCTATATCTCTTATATCCCCAATTATAGTCCTAAACTTGATATGCCGGTATTTTGTCAAAAAATCAATCCCCAAATAATAAACATCGTTTTCATTATGGTCAAATAACAAAATTTCTTTAGGATTAAAATTAACTATCTGTCTGCATAAAGCCGATCCTATTGAACCACCAGCCCCGGTAACTAAAACCACCTTTTCAAATAAATAATCCTTAATCTCTTTTTCATTAATTGTAACTGTCTCTCTACCCAGTAGGTCTTCAGGTTTTATTTCGCGGGGCTTAACCTCCAGGTCCCCGCTTATTATCTTCTGTAAACCCGGAACAATCCTGAACTTAACAGAAGGAATCTTGCAATGCGAAATAATGCTTCTTATTTCTTTACCCTTAGCAGAAGGAATGGCGATGATAATCTCCTCAACGCCATATTCTTCAACAATAGAAGAGATATCCCTACAGGCACCTAGAATATTTACTCCCTGGATACGCATATTTTTTTTTCTTCGATCATCATCAATAAAGCCAACTATCTCTATATTAGTTTTAGCATTAATCCGGCTTTCTCTTAAAACCATAACCCCCGCTTCACCTGCACCTACGATTAAGGCTTTTTTACGCTTAGTTCTATATTCAGGACGGAATTTCTCTCTAGCTAACCGGTTAGCAAAACGAATACCCGCTATAAAACAAAAACTTAAGATAAAATCCAAAGCAAAAATTGAACGCGGAAAACCCGCAAAAGTATGGATACCTGCCTGCCGGTCAGGCAGGAAAGCAACGGCAAGAATAAAACACAACGTAGCTAAAACATGCGCCTTAAGAATTCTCCAGAGATCATCTATGCTGGCATATCTCCATAAACCGGAATAAAGGCCAAAATATCCAAAAATAACCATTTTAATGCAGGCAAGGATGGGGAGGGTTTTGGTAATTACCTGCCAATAACTACCGTCAATTTTGAAATCAAAACGCAGATAAAAAGCAAGTATATAGGCGCTAATTACCAAAACTAGATGGAGAACTATGATAAATAAACGCCGAAACTTAAGAATTAACTCTTTTAGGTTCATAGCCTAATATTATATAGTAAAATGTGGTTTTAGCAATTGGGAAAATACGAAAATATGTACAATTGGAATTGTGGTCATTGCGGGGGAGCGAAGCGACCGAAGGCACATTCTTCGTCATTGCGAGGCGCCACAGGCCGAAGCAATCTAATCTTTTACAGTCAATGCTGTACGCCTTCTTTCTTTATAACCTTTACCATAGTCAAAAGGATAATATAAAGATCAAAGGCAAAAGAACGGTGATTAAGGTAATATTCATCAAAAGTAACTTTTACGGTAATCGGTAAATCATCCCTTCCGTTTACCTGCGCCCAACCCGTAACCCCCGGAGTCAAGGTATGGATATTCTTCTTAGTGCGCAATTCCACAAGGTCATCCTGGTTAAACAATGCCGGCCGCGGCCCGATAAAACTCATCTCACCCCTTAAAACGTTAAATAGCTGCGGCAACTCATCAAGGCTGAATTTACGTAAGAATTCCCCTCCGGGAATCAAATATCTCTCAGGATTTTTCATTAAGTGAGTGGCTACCTGAGGAGTGTTCAATTTCATTGTCCTAAATTTAGCCATCTTAAAAATACGATTATTTACCCCAATGCGATCCGTCCAGAAGATAGCCGACCCCTTAGACATTAATTTAATGAATACTGCGATCGCTAACATAGGGATACTAAATAGGACTACCAAAATTAAGGCCAAAATTAAATCAAAAATTCGCTTTACCATCTTTTACTATTGCGATTACACTATACTTTTCGTCATTGCGAGGCGCGAAGCGCCGAAGCAATCTCAATTCCTCTAACTGTCTCCCTAATCCCCTCTTCCAACGTAAAGGGGGGCTTCCACCCAAGCAAGTTCTTAATTTTACTGCTATCAACAAGCAGGGTCACCGTAAATTTCTCAAATTCCTCGCTCTTGCCTAAAATCCTACATAGCGCTTTCAGGATACTAGGATGTAAAGAAAATAAAACCACCTTCTTATTCATCGCACAAGCAATCATCTTTATTAAATCCGGCGTAGACACATCCTGCCCATCGCTTACCAAAAAAGTTTCACCTGCTGCCTTAGGATGTTGAATACAAGTAAAAATAGCATCTACCAAATTACCAAGGTAAATAAAACTGCGCAAATTCTTTATCCTACCAAATGGTAGTGGCATATGGGCTTTAATTAAATGCATTAATCTACCGAAATTGCCTGGGGCATCCGATCCATAAACCAATGGTGCCCGCAAGATGACTACTTTCATCCTATTCTCTGTTACCTTTTGCAATGATTGCTCAGCTTCCCATTTTGAAACCACATACGCGCCAACCGGATTAGGAATATCATCTTCGGTAAAAGATCCCTTTTCAGTAAATTCTCCATTTACCCCAATTGAACTAAGAAAAATAAACCGCTTAACTCCTGCCTTTACCGCCATCCGCGCCAAACGCTCAGTTCCAAGCACGTTCACTTTACGAAATGCTTCCATAGGATTAACCGCTGGATCATTCATAATATGAACCCGTGCCGCTAAATGAATAATCGTATCCACTCCGAATAAAGCTTGTTGCCAATCCGTTAACTCATTAATATCCCCCACTTGAATATATTCATCAACCCCAGAAACATCACGCAAATTATTACGCACGACGCACCGAACAAAACAACCTTTCTCTTTCAAGAAAGTGCACAAATTGCGACCAATAAATCCGTTCGCGCCTGTAACAAGAACTTTTTTTTCAACCATTTCGTTTAAACGCTTTTACGATAAAAATGTGTGACCATCGGTTTAAGTAATCGGTGTATCCAATATCCACAATATCCGTGTTTTAAGCCGGTCAAGCTTACCCGTGCTAAAGAAATAACCATGCTTCAAGAAGTAGTAAATAAAGTTTAAGAAAAAAGTAAAACCAATGAAAGAAACAGGGTTCTTATGAGTGATCCGCTGCGTGTAGTGTAGTATGTTTCCTTCACGAACATATGAGATCGCAAACCCTTTTTTCCATAACCTCACACAATAATCAACATCTTCCGGAGAGTAAAATATCTTCTCATCAAAAAAACCTACGGCATTCAACGCTTTTCGCCTAAGTACCCAGAATGCCGAGATTGCTACATCGGGGTAACGTATCTTCTCCAAGTCAGAATAAAGTTCTCTATCAAAGGCATGAAGACCAAGGAATGTGTTTAATAGTTTTTTTAGTCGCCAATGAAATCGGGGAAATTTCTTTACACTGTGCTGAATACTACCATCAGGGAGATATAACCGGGGCGCAACCAGACCAATCCCTTCATGAAAGGCACATAGGATATGTTCCCATTGCAAATCCCTGATCATAATGTCAGAGTCCATGACAACAACGAAGTCTCCTGTGCAATCTTTTAGTGCAAGATTTCTGCTATAGGTAGTACCATAATTTTTTTTTAACCTAAATAATTTTAAATCTTTGCTCAGCTTTTCCAAAACAATACACGTTTTATCTGATGACCCGTTATCGACAACAAAAATCTCCTTTTCCATATTACTGGGGATAGATTCGCAAATACTTTGTATACACCTCAAGATAAATTGCTCAGAATTGCGTGTTAATATAATAAATGACAGCAGCATTGCGCTTCCCCATTTAATAGACGAATTGTTAAAAAAACCTCCTATTTCACATCTTATTTATTCTTTACTAAAAACGAAATGATGCTTCTAAAAGCCCTAAAGTTTCTTTTCATTTCGGAAAAACTTGACAAAGATTGGATAGCCTTTCGTAAAATGTATGAAGTTCTTAGGTAATATCTCCTTCTGGCATAATTACAGAATCTAACCAAATCTTCAGATGTTAACATCCCCGGGTTAAGTATCGTGTTGTGAAGTCCTTCGTTAGTCAACCAATCGGAAAAAGAAGAAAACCGCAGATAGTTATTCTTTAGCGCCCACTCGTAAGCTTTCGTCCCCGGATATGGAATCATAGGAAAAAATTGTGCAGTATCAGGATTCAATTTTAAAGCAAAACGTAAAGTATTTTCCATGGTCTTCCTGGTTTCCCCCTGGTTTCCAACCATAAAACAACCATGGACTAGTAAACCCGCTTTTCGAGCATTTTCCATAAACACTAAAGCATCTTCCACTTTCGTTCCTTTGCCTATGTTATCAAGAATTTCCTGGTTACTGCTCTCAAATCCGGGTATTAACAGGCGACAACCAGCCTTTTTCATCATCTTCATCATATCGCTGTCGAGTGTATTGACACGCGCATTTACCCACCAGCGGAATCTCTTGTGTAATCCAGCATCCACCAGCGCGGTACAAAATTCTTGTAGTCGCTTCTTGTTAAACGTGAACGTGTCGTCCTCAAAACCAACACTATATACGTCGGGAAACGCTTCAGCGATATACTTCATTTCTTCAATGATATTAACAACGCTTCGATATACATACTGGTGCTTATGAACCGTTTGAGGGTAGACGCAAAAATTACACTTTGCAGGACAGCCACGACTGGTCATCAACATAATCATGGGATGTTCAGCCGCTGAAAAAAAATAACTCCTGTAGTTGAGATGTTTCCTGTATATTTGAGAAAGAAAAGGCAAACTGTCAAGATCCTTTATCCGTTCTCTTTCTGGAGTGTGAACAACTCGATTCTTATCTATAAAGGAAATGCCGTTAATCTCATTCAGCTTACCGCGTGCAACAGAAGTAGTTTCCCGCTCAAAAAATGTAGCAATTTCTAAGGCAGTCATGTCTGCTTCCCCACGAATAACTACGTCGATTCGCGGATTTATTGCCAACGTCTCTTCTGGCATTGCAGTAGGATGTGTTCCCATCAGAACAACTATTGATGCCGGTAAGAATTCTTTCAGTTCCGCGCCGATTTCAACATCATTATAGATACTCGGAGTGCTGGTATCTAAAATGATTAATGACGGGTTAAATGGCCGGACCAATTCATAAGTTTGCTCACGGGTGTATTTGTCAGCACATGCATCTATAAATAAAACATCGTGCCCCGCTTTCTCTAACACCCCGGCAACGGATGCAAGCCAAATTGGATAATACAGTGTCCCACTTTTTGTAACCGCCGGGCTGCGTGAATTTCGAGAAAACCTGCCGTACTCTGTCTTAAAGGGTGAATTTAGTAATAATATTTTCATCTCTCTGTTTCCTTACTAAGCACACTTGCCACAGCAGCAAAGATACAATGAGATCTTCCCATAGCTAAGTGTAATTAATTAGGTTGGCTGTGAAGTCAATCTTTTTCAATTTGATCGATGCAACAAATCTTTACACTTTACAAATACCATAAAAATATCCAATGGCTTCAGTACGCATTACAACCTGTATTACAAAACCGTTATTTTCTAAGTAGTCGCATAATTGATAATATTTTTTTCGATAGGAAGCAGTGTGTAAATGTATTTCCATAGTTATAAAACTAATTTTTCTCAATTCATCGTGTTTTAGACTTAAGAGCACATCAAATTCCTCGCCTTCAATATCTAACTTCAACAAATGTATATTATTTAATAATGAAAGGATATCCTGAAGAGTGCCGCACTCAATTTCCTTGCCTAAAATTATTCCGTTCCCAACAGAACTATTATTATAAATGAATTTGTTAAATATTGATACTTTTTCATCGCCCATTTTGTTTAGTAACATATTTGATTGTAAAATACGAAACGTACCAGGGTCTGCCTCATAGGAATATACCTTTGATCGAGGTATCAGATTTGATATATACAAAGTGAAATCCCCATTTGATGCACCGATATCTACTATATTCACATCACCATTTTCTGGTATAGAACTTAATACCAAATTTGAAAACTGTTTCGGCATATAAACTCGTTTGCTGAATACTTCGAATATATCTCCAATATCGTGAGCATTAAATCCTCCTTTTAATATAATAACAAAACCAATTCTTAGGTGGACAATGTAAAGAAACGTTTTTCTAATCCTTAAGAAATGTATTAATTGACTAGATATTGAACATATGGCTACAAAAAACCAGTTTCTAACCAAAACCGGCATCCTAAATAGATTTACTAATTTCCTGATCATTTAATGAAACCACCGAATTTTCAAAAATTTGTTTAGGGCTCTCTTGCTAAATCAAGTAACCGCTCTGAAACCATCCACTACTTAAAAGGTAGATTAAGTAATAGAGCTTTAATTTATCCGTGCCCCCGAAGAGAACTCTCGCTCAATGCCCTAAGGTAGATATTCTCCACTTTCCTGGTAATTAATTTGTTACAAAATAACTTCCGAATCCTCTTTTTCGCGGCATCACCCATAGTTTTGCGGATATCGACGTCAAGCATCGTCTTCATGGCATTTTTAAGAGCAATAACATCTCCAACTGGTACGAGAAGTCCTGTACGATTCTCTTCGATCATCTCCGGAATACCACCCGTTCTTGTTCCCACTGCTGGTATCCCTACCGCACCTGCCTCAAGAATTACTCTTGATGATGCCTCAGAATGAGAAGGAGCCACAAGGATGTCGATTCCTCTAATTATTTTATTGATTTCATTTCGATAACCGGCGAATATTACATTCTCACCAATTGAGAGGTTTTCGGTCAAACGCTGTAAAGATTCCAATTCTGGACCATCACCAATAGCAATACAACGGAAAGGAATCGCTGTTTCTTCCTTTAGGAGTGCTAAGGCATTAAACAATTCCCGATGCCCTTTAATTGGAATCAAGAGTCCAATAATTCCAAAAATGAGTTCGTTCTCTTTAATTCCAAACTCAGACCGTACATCCATTCGCGAAACAGAGGATTCAAGCAAATCAATGTCAATACCTGTATAAACCGTAACAACCTTAGCAGGTATTACCTCTTGCACAGAAAAAAACTGACCAACTTTGTCCGATACTGGAAGAATATAAGACATGGCCCACAATATAACATTCTTAAGAATCCGATTAGTAATGGTATTTTCAAAATCATCGGTGATATGGCATACAGCAGGAACTCCACACATACGTGCAGCTACTCCCCCGGCAATTCTCGAAATATTGTCGCAGGGATGTACTATATCTACTTTGTGATCTTTGATATATCGGTAGACATGCCAGATCACCAAGACAAAGGCTTGTCCATATCTAATTAAACTTATTGGATCATACTTTATTGAGGAACGATATAGGGTAGTAATACTGTCAGAAAAGGATAATATATCAACAGCAACGCCATAATTTCTTGCTTCCTCAGTAAAGACGTTCTCCTTGGAGCTTACAACCATAGGGATGAAAATATTCCTGTCCAATTCTTTAATCAGAGAAAGGGTGTTAACCTGGCCTCCTCCGATCAGCTTTGCCCCGTGGTCCAAGTACAGTATGTTGTATTTACGTTTTACGGTTCCTGCATCCATCTGCCCCCCCATTAGAAATGATCCTTCGCAGTCTTTCAAACAGCTACACTCTTGAAATACATTGTTTTTTCTGTAAATAATAAAAGATAAAGAAATAAGGAATAAAATCAAATCTACCAAAAAAAATAAACACATCGGTAGAAGACCGCAAGATTAAAGCCAACAATAAAAAGAAAAATACTTTATTTGTCCTATAAAACTTAAATAGGGCAAAAATGATTAGCGCAAAGGTAATTAACCCCATAAAGCCAGTTTGTAAATGAAGATTAATAAACGAATTATGATAATTATACTCCATAATTTCCCCTTTAGGCCATGGATCTTTAACTACATTAACACCGAATATAACCCGGGATATATCTAAATTATTAAAATAGTTTGTCCACATAGCCCAACGTTCAGGATCCCCCCTCACTTTCCCTCCCTCTAAGAAATGAGTAATCGCATTCCCAAAAAAAGAATAATCCATGGTAAACTTAAACCAAACAAAATAAGCAATAAACAAACAAATAGTCACATAATAAATCAATTTTCGTTTAGCTCGAAACCTGACAAACAAAAGTCCAAGGAAAAGTACAAGACTTGAAACAATCCCAGAACGACCAATACCCCAAATTGAAATGGCTAAGGTAAGTAATGCTGGTTTTAAATCAATTTTTTTCTTCTCCATACTCAATATAATATACAAGGAGATACAGGCAACCAACATAACCATCGAGATACCATTAAAACTGCAAAATTTCAAAGCGGATTGTCCGTCAACACCAGCGAACATTAACATAAGAAAATAACCAGCTAAGCTATAAAATACTATATATCCACCCCAACTATAAACATATCCCCTAAGCAGAATCAGGGCAGCTCCAAAACTAGATACAATAAAAATAATAGGTTGTAATAATCTCCAACCTGTTCGTTCTACAAAAAGCGACGAAACAAAAAAAGATGTAGCAAGAAATCCTACAAATATATAAACTGGAACATACTCTTTTCGAATCCTGGTGCTTAAAAGTATGATAGCAAACATACCAAGCAACACGTTTATTTTAATTAATACATCAAGGTTCCAAATAAATGAGATTAACGATAGAGCAAGACATAGTGAATAAAGGATAGTGAAAAATAATTTTTTGGCATTATAACTTGCAGGCAAAATAGCGTTCGAAAGCTTTTCACAACTCTGTTGATTATAATTTTGAACGTTCATAAATTATCTAAAAATCCTGTGCACTGTTGTTAAAGGAGGAGATGTTTCGTTGTTGGCCTCTGTCCGGATAAGGCCGTTGTGCAACCAACGTCCAATGCCAGCAGAACCTACGCAATAAAGGGATTCGCGATAAGAAATCATCACATGCAACGAGCACCCGCTGTAGAGCAATCGGCAGATCAATCATCCGTTCTATCGACCGCTTTGAATTTATATACAGTACGGCAAGCTGAACAAAACCGCCGAGGTACCAGATACGCTGCAAACTCACCTTTTTCAAACCTTCCGCTCTAAGAAAACTCTCGAAATCTGTTTCTACAAATCCTTTGGTTTCCATATCACCGATTGAAGTTTCTCCTGGATCAATATTCCGGTGCGGGTGCAGCATTCTACTAAGGAATCTCAACACTGGCATGACCGTATAATAAGGCCACCGATTAGGTTCAAAACCGATTACTAGTTGACCACCCGGCTTAAGAGCACGGTTGGCTGCCGCAAAAAAACGTCCAGGAGAAGGTAAATGGTGAAGTGCTGCAACAATCAATATTGCATCCAGACTCTGATCCGGACATGGCAATTGCTCGGCATCGCAAACAACAAACACTGCGTGGACGTTCTGGCTATCATCGGCTGCACGCCTGCGTGCTCTTTTGACCATACCAACAGCGATATCGCTCTCAATTACCGTAAGCCCCATATCTTTCAACCGGCAAGCTTCTAATCCGCCGCCGCCGCTGACCACAAAGACAACGGCCCCCTTTTGATAACTACTAAAACAAGTCAAATAGTCATCATGATAACGAAACACGCGATATGAGAACCTATGGGCGCGCTCTGCAAAGTAATCCGCTTCATGCGAGTGGAATTCGGCTTCAAGAATTTTAAATTCTTCCAATTGCGGAGACAACAAAATAGGAATACCGTCGTCCACAGGATATGCCGTTTTGCAGGATAGACATTCCACCTGATTAACGGCGACGCTTTTCAAACTCCCTCTACATAACGGACATACCAAAAATGGCATCAGATTATTAGTCATGAAACTCCTTTTTATTCTAAACTTTAGCGGTTAACCTTATGCCCATAATGGCTTGCAATTTTCTTATAGCCCATATGGCTGACGCTATAACTTGCAAATTAATTAAAGCCATATTTTTAATTTTTCGATTCTTTATTAAATAACCTAACCATATAAAAGGACTATATAAAATACGTAAAGGGGAACACAAGAGAATCATCAATACGTAAGATAAAGCTGTTTGACTACCTCCACCATATTCTAAAAAATAAAGGTAATCGGCTTCACAATACAGCTTTGTTATATTTGCTATCCATTTCGGTTCTGCCTTTGAACGACTTATCCCTACAAAATGTACTATTTCAACATCTGCCAAATAATAGACTCTAAATCCGGCTTTCTTTATTCTGCAACAATATTCTATATCCTCATAAAACATCGGTATTCTTTCATCTAATCCGCCTAGCTTTACATAAATAGATTTTGGAAACATCATATAGCCTCCGTGAAGCAAATCTACGTCGCAGCTATTATTATGATCCCAATACCCCATATTTGATGGCTTAAAGAACTTCCATTTCGGTAATATTGTATCAATAAAGAAGATCTGCCAAAACTTACTCCAGATCGACGGAAATGATCTGGCGCATGAAAACAAAATTTCGCCGTTACCTTTGAGTGTTTTAACGCCAATGCACCCAATAGAATCTACATTTTTTAAAACACGCAGGGATTGTTGAAGAGCGCTATTTTTAATTAAGGTATCCGGATTAAGCATAAGAAAATATTGACCACGCGCAATATTAAAAGCCTGATTATTTGCAGCAGGAAAACCAACATTATTTTTATTTTTAATTAATATTACATCTGAAAAATAGGCAATAATATTTTCTACTGAACTATCAGATGAGCAATTATCTACAACGATTATTTCATATTTTAATTCACCAGCATTTTCTTTGATAGACATAACACATTTTTGCAAATAGCTCCATGAATTCCAACCTACGATAATAATAGATAGATCAATTTGTTCATTATTAGATTTTGAGTAATATGTATTCATTAACTTTACCTCAACGTATTTACTAATTTCAAATGGAGTCTCTGTTCCTGTAACATCGCCACAAGTTCTTTGACGCATTGTATCGAGTTATGCATGTATTGTGTCTTTTTTAATAACCCGATACAAATTTTCTTCCAACGCCCTATAGGCTTGTTCCCAAGACCATGCTTTTAACATATGCTGTCGCGCTGCAACCCCCATTTTGCATCTTAAGTCCGGATCATCGAGAACTCGCGCAAGCGCTTGGGCAAAATCTTCAATTTCTCGATTTACCAAAAAACCGGTATGCCCATCTATAACAGTTTCTCGATAGCCCGCTTCATTTACAGCCACTACCGGCGTGCCACAAGACATAGACTCAAGCGCCGCCAAACCAAGCAATTCCATAATAGAAGCACATGCCGTAACACTTGCAATATTATAAGCCTCCACTAATTCATCTTCACTAATACTTCCACTCAACCGTAAAGATACCCCTAATTCCTGAGCAAGTTTTCGTAGATAGGATTCGCGGCCTGGTGCACTCCAATTATATACTAACCACACTTCGGGTTTTGGTTTAATTAGAGCCGCACTTCTTATAATGAAATCATGAGCTTTATGTAAATCAAGAGACCCAACTGACAATATACAACGCTGTTTCGAAATCATCTTGGGAGAAAATTGTTCTGTATCAACCCCCAGTTGACTGACATGTGAAAAAATCCCATAAGTGCGGTAAACCAATTCCCTACAAAAACACGAAGGTGTAAGTATTAACGTAGCGTGTCTGGCATTGCTAGAATCAATCCATGCATATCCACGACGCATAAGCCGAAGAATCTTTTCTTTAACTCCACGGCCACTATTCCTATAAGGTTCCAATGCGCGGTATGGCTCCTGACAATAAAAAACCTTTGGTACTTGCTTCAAATAACGCAGCAAATATGGGCTATTCATTTCTTGGCATAAATTAATGAAAGCTACATCATAACCTCCTAATTCAATACTTTGCGCCATAGCAATTGAAACCTTTTTTAAAGCCGGGACCAATAAAATCTTAGGGTAGTGCCATCTTAGGCGCAACGAGGCTAAAAAAGTTTTTTGAAGAATAAATACCCGCTCTGTATTTACTAAATCGCGCAAATCAAGAAAACTCTCGTCCGTAATATCGAAACGAAAAATGTCTACCTGATGATTGCGGCATAGACGTTTAACAAGTTCATACAGGGCACGTTTAGCACCTCCAGATGGTAGATTGTGAAAAACGGCTATTTTCATTATCACTCTCCGATCGCAAACATTATCAATTTACTTTTCTTGTTTCGAAACAATATCTCTCTGCAAAGGAGATACACGGAAGGTATCATCTTCATAATTCTTTCCACCCCGTGGCCCTCTAGTAATAATCAACAGAACTGAATCTTCTAGCGCGTGGAGTGCATGGCGCTCAAACTGATGTGACTCTAAAAGGTCTCCTGAAACAAGATGTGCCTGCTCGACCGGACCATCCGATAACTGAGTGAGTGCCAGAATATGGCCAGATAAAACATATGAATACTGAATTGATTCTTTATGATAGTGGTTAGCGCGAATAGCTCCTTTTACGCAAGTAATAACTGTCACACTATCAAATGGAGTATGTTGGATAATATCAGTAATCTGACCGCGATTATCCTGAAAAGCCGGCTTCAGATGATGTACAATCATAGCAATAGCTCCTTTCCTTTACACAATTCGAGGTTCGGGGATGGGGATAATAAACTTTCCACCTTTGTCGCGATATTCTCTAAGATTTCTCATTATTTCATCAGCAAAATTCCAAGCCAAAAGCAAGGCATAATCGGGACCGCGCTCCACAAGCGCCGAATCGGGTAACACAGGAATATGCATTCCCGGCGTGTAACGACCGATTTTCAAACGCGATTTCTCGGTTACAAAATCAAGCAACTCCGGTCCGATACGGCAAAAATTAAGGAGTGTCATACCTTTGGCTGGCGCGCTAACACCGGCCAAAGTAGAACCCTCTTTCTTAAGTGAATTTAACAATGTTGTAAGTTTTAAGCGATGTAAGATAACATCATTACTAAACTTGGTTAGTCGCTCATAATCAAAAATACCATTACTTTCTTCAACCGCAATCATCTTATCTATAGCAACTGTCGGCTGATAGCAACTAGATCGGGACACATAAATTCTAATTGAACCACCATGGATTCCTACTTCTTTAACATCAAAAACTTCGTAACCAAACCGGCTAAAGAGATGGTTAAGCGGCTTAACGGAAACATACGATAGATGTTCATGGTAAATTGTATCATACTCAAGATTTTGGATCAATTTAAGGAAGTGCGGAACCTCAATTATAAGCACCCCCATCTTATCCAATAGTAAATCAACAGCTTTCATAAAACCATCCAGGTCATCAATATGCGCGAATACATTGGTTACCGTAACGACTGAAACCTTGCCATATTTCCCAATCACCTGCGAGGCAAGCTGTGGACTTATGAAATCGTTGATTGTTTCGATACCTCGTCCAACAGCAATAGTAGCAATATTGGCAGAAGGTTCAACACCCAATATCCGACATCCTTTAGCTTTGAAACCATCCAGAAGGACCCCTACGTTGCTACCAACATCGATCACTAGATTTTTTGATCCAAGCTTAAATCTATCCACTACAGATGTGGCAAGATTTAAAAAGTGAGTGCGCCCAGCCAAAGTTGTTGATGACTCGTAAGGATAATCATGTTGATACAGAATATCCGGGGGAACCGTATAACCAAGTTGCGAAATCCCGCATCCAAGGCACAAACATACTTCTAACGGATAGTACATCTCCGGTTGCTGCAAACCCTGTTTGGCAATGAAGGAATCTGCCGGAGGCGTAAAACCCAAATCTAGATAACGCTTAAAACTGTTTCCATGACAAATACGGCAATTTTTAAGATTCATATTTGATCCTTTATCTATTAAATTATGGATGTTTATAAATATTCAATAACCGAATATAATTTTTCAACTATCCTTACATTTTCCGCCGCATCAAGAGCGGCAACGCTGTTAAACTCCGAGCGACAAACTATATCTGCGAAATGACGAATCTGCTCAGAATACGTCGTTGACACGTCAATCTTCTCTTCTTTAATTACGCGATTTGTTTGGGGATCAACAAGTTTAACAGTTGCTATTCCCCAGCATGCCGCGAAATTGTCTATTATAATTTCGCCATCCTTGCCTGAGATTGATAAGCGGCTCAAGTAAGACGCCTGTGAACATGTCTGAACAAAACAAACGACGCCAGCAGCAGTAAAGCGGCAAACAGCACTTCTTTCTACGCTCCCAGCTAAAGGCTGATCTATCATACCCCCTAATGGAATCACCGGATCACCTACAAGGAAACGTATAGAATCAATACAATGTATCCCTGCATCCATTAATACTCCACCTCCCGCTAAGTCCCTCCGGAATGCCCATGGCCGATCTTCTTCAGATAAATCATAATGAAAAAACGCGCATATAGTATGCGGTTCACCAATCATACCATTTTGCAACCAACTTTTGGAAAGTTGCAGTGCCGGAGAATAGCGCAACATATGACCAACTCCTAGATATAATTTCAGATTCTGCGCAACCCGCACCATAGACTGACAATCAAGACTATTAGTTGCCATGGGTTTTTCACAAAGAACATGGAGACCCGCTTCTAAGCACTGTAAAGTTTGCCGGGCATGTAGATAGTTAGGTGTTGTTATATATACAGCACCGGTTGGACGACTATCAAGTAAATCTTCAAGTGATTTAAATCGCTGGATGTTGGAAGCAAGACGACTACCTTTCATCGAACGATCCACAACAGCCACAAGCTCAACGTTTTGACACATAGATATTGCAGGTATGATTCGCCGGGTCGCAAAATGCCCTAACCCACAAATTACCAATGGTAATTTTTTATTATTAAAATACATGTGATCTTTATTGTAACAAGTTTTCATAAAAAACTGGAAACTCAAGGATAACTAGTTTAATTTCACTTATATACAAACCTATTAATACGGTCAATATAAACAGCACTTTTAATATGCTGTCCCACTATTTATTTGTGCCATTTGCAATGCTACTGCAGTAACTCGCGAGGCCGCCAAACCATCGGCACGGTAAACCCAATGAGATAAGAAATCTTGGCGTGCAGGCTCAAGTTTTGCTTTGACATCTTCGTACGCACTACTTGAAATTAATCGAAATAATTCTAAAACCTCTACTGAGGAAGTCGGTACAAGTGTTGCACCGGTATTCTTGAAAAGGTCACACCAAGCCCATCCCGGAAAAGTCGGACAAATAACAAGCTTCCCAGAAATAAGAGCATCTGCTGTTGATGTGGAGCCGAACGAAATAAAAGCATCACAAACACGAGTCAACTCTCGAATGTCTATTTTTTGGGAGACGAATATGATATTTTTTTTCTTTCCGGCTAATGCACGCGTTTCATGAACGTCTTCAAGCGGATGAGGTTTGACTACAAGGCATATTCCTTGCGTTTTATCGGCAGCCTCAAATACAGCACGTTTCATTGATCGCAGAAGCTCTGGACTTGAGTATTCATCATAAGCATTTAGTTGATAAGTTGAGGCTAACAGAATCATCGCGCTTTTTTCCGGAACTCCCAGCTTTACCCGCATTGATTTCACTTCTGAACTAGGCACATTTACCATGCAATCATGTCGAGGAGAACCAGTAATGATTATTTTCTCCTCAGGAATTCCATGTATAAGCATAGCCTTTTTTGAAGTTTCTCCCAAGGCTACTACTTTATCTGCCGAAAAGTATTGCCATTCTATTCCTTCATCCCCTGTCAGACCAAACTGGATCTCTATGCACGGAATATTCTTCTGTTGACAAAGCAATGTATAAACCCGTGTACGAGGATCAGCCACATCTGGGGAAAATACAAGAGCTGGACGATGATTCTCCAAAATGTGTTGGGCCACAACAGCTTGTGGAACTAAAAAAGGCAAATCAAATCGAAAATAACGATTAAACACGCTTTCAAGACGTTCCCATAAACATAGATCACCATCACGGATAATATCCGACAGAATATTTGATATATATAACTTTCGTTCTATCTGACAAAGCTCTTGCTGCAGTTTGGACACTTGCAAAACAACCTGCTGATTCCAGTGCTCCCATATCGTTTGATACACCTCATTCTTATGTAAATATACGTTAGCTTTACGCCAAGACTTATCACTTAGAGAAACTACCTTAACATCGGGATGTTCAGATAATCGAGATGAAACGGGCTGCAGTATATCTCTATAAATATAGTCAATAAAACCGAGACAAATAAAAGTATGCTCTGTTGGCCATGAAAAACAACCATGTGTACTATAGCGGTTGAGTACATAATCGCGCAGACGGTGTTTGGCACGACTCAAGTATGGCCTCAACATTTGACTTATTTTTGAAGAGACTCTATCACCAGATAGTGCTGCAGGTACATATACACGCGCCAGTTCAACAGCAAAAGCATCCCAAAAGGGTATACCGTTAAGAGTCAATACCTGAGATAGTGTACGCCCGTCAGGGAGGTAGGATTCCCCCCATCTCTTCACAAGGCGAGTAGTATAATGAAGCGTCTCAATCATATTTGACATAAGTATAATTTACCTTTATTACTTTATGCTCGTTTGCGTGCAATCATGATACGCTCAAATCCCTTGACAATACCCAAATAACACAAGAGCCTATCCAGACCTACAAGCGTACACGCTGTAGTGTATCGAAAACTATCCCAACCGCCGAGACACATAACTGGTGTCCCAACAAAAGCATTCTGTCTCAAGTTTATGATTACGTCAAATTGCTCATATAATATCTTACTTATCTCATCAACACTTGAGTGTTTCCCCTCTTCCATAGGAGTAAAGACTTCAGGTGATAATCTCCTCCTTCTTAGGAGTAGTTGTAAGGCTATTGATAATTTCTGCATATAAGAATAATGATAAATCGGCAAAATAAATTGGAATAAATATTCACACCCCTTTTCCAACCGGCCTCGCGGCATGTCATCCATTGTTGCGATAATTCCACCAGGTTTAAGTGCACGCAGGACACGCTGCATAAAGGCCCGCACATCAGAAAGATGGTGAAAAGCCGCCCACCCGGAAATCGCATCGAACTTTTCTACACCGAGATCGACTTCACTAACATCTTCTAGATGATAATTTACCTCTCCGAACCCGTCGCGATAAGGGTTTTCTGCAAGCATTCGTTTTGCCAAAGTAATGGCCTTAGGTGATATATCATATGCATCAACGTGTTGACCATGTCTCCCCAACTCGAGTGCCAACCAGCCAGACCCGCAACCGATATCAAGAACTCGCCCACCGGGTTTATGAGCAACCATATTAATATACTGGCTGGTAGCATTACCAGCCAGTATATTCGTCATTTTTGGATCAATGAGAGGTAATTTATCAGTACGCTTAGGGATAAATTTCGTTGCACGCCGGAGATCCGCTTCAACAGGAATGTGACCATTGGCAGTTCGCATATCAGCAATATTGTCAAAGAAAATTGCTTCTGCTTTTTTGAGTTCATTGATACTAGTATGAAGCATGCTCGTTTCTCCCCATATTCATGTAAGATATAGTTAAAACTATTTAAATCCTATTTCTTAATCGCATTAAACTTTTTCTGGAAAAATCCAATCCCAATTCTCGAAATACTAAATAGATTAGTGGCAAACAACAAAGTATATAAAATAATAACTTAACAACCATAGAAAATAACATATCCATGTTAGAAGCTGCTGGCATCACGTGATTAACCACCATTTCTATAAACCAAAGTAGTACTATCATGTAGATGAACGGTAGCCAGAGCTTTGCAAAAAATATAACCCAATCGCCAAGGCGTTTTGTATAGTGGGATAAAGCATACCCAATCACAATACATGAATAAAATAAATAGGTAAGTAGCGTCCCAGCAACCGCTACCCCTTCAATTCCATAGCCCATACGTATGAACAAAAAATCCAGCGCTATATTAAAAACAAGCGCAATACATCCAAAAAGAGCATATTGTTTCAATTTTCCAGTAGTCACTAAAAAGTAATCGGTCAAACCTAAAATACCGAAAAAGAAAATTCCTACGACAACAATCCTGGCAGCCGCAATACCAGGGACATAAGCCGGAAGAAACGTCTTAATAACAACGGGCAGAATTAAATACAGCGGGCCTATTAACAATGGTAACAAGTAACTCAGTACTACAGGTGGAGTAAGAACATATGATCGTAGTGCCTTTACGTTCTTTTCGAAAACTCCAAACTGATGCGTAATCCGCGGATATAAAACCTGACTTGCCATCGCGGGGATTAACATTACCACGCTCGTCAGCAATAATGCCAAACCGAAATAGCCCAACTGCTTCTCTCCAAGGAAAGTGATGACCATAAGGCGGTCAATAGTTGTCAATAAAGAAAGAACAAAACCTGACATTAAAATAGGTAACCCCACACGCATTGCTGACCAGATATCAGATAAGTTAAATTTAGGTATGGTTAGCCACGGATCCCTACGCAGAGCGTAAATTACAATCATCGCCTGTATCAAAATTGCGGCAATTAGACGACCTCCTAATCCGAGAAAAACTACAAATAGAATAGTTATAATTGAACCAACTACGGCAAGCAAAACTTGCTGCTGACTGAGTTCCTTAAAACGATTATGTGAACGCAACACAACTCGATGATAAGTATAAATTTGCTGCAAGATTAAGACTATGGCCATCACCTGTAACCCAAAAGCCATTTTTGGTGAGTGCATAGGTAAAAGGGAAAACACAATAACAAATATGGCAGCTATAAACGAACCAAAAATTGTAGTTCGCCGCGCCGCACCTTCAAGAACTGCGGCTTTCTCCATATTACCCTGTCCATGGTAGAATGGTAAATCGCGGCCCATAGCTGAAAGAGCGCCAAGTTCCAGATAAGCGCCATATGCCAAAACAAGAGAAACAGCATTCCATATTCCAAAATCTGCTGGTCCAAGTAAACGAGCAACCCAAAAACCCGTAATTAAACCCAGTGCCTGAGAAACTATTCCACTAACAGAATAACCAAAGACATCTCTTATTATCTGCGATTTAGTGTTCACGTGAATTAAACGGTAGAAAAATTGGTCTTATATATGTAAATCACACCCATGATTTGTTAAAATATTTGTTTAATTTCGAACAGATTAAATCCGCAATGGATAAACTCCGATCAATTTTACCAGAAAAGATTGTAAAATACCCTTCGCCATAGTCATTCATAAATGAAGGCCGTGCATCATCCCGCTCGTGCTGAGGAAGTATCATCCGCGGTGCTTCCAAATATCCACATAATTTTGCACTCGCCAGAATAGGCACATACTTACTGCATGATTTTAACATCGTATCAAAATATTTATGTTGATCTATACTAACAAACGGTGATTTATGTGGATCGAGCCAATCGTGATTTAAAGTCTTGGTTATTTCTCTTTTTATTACGGAATAATCCACATGGTACAATAAAAAATTTTTTGTTTTTCCGTAAGGAAAAAGTGTCATAAATGGACCATCCATTATCGTGATCGATGTTGGAGGAATATCCAAACTAATTATCGGAACTACCGTGTATTCATATTGCTCATCATGGACTTCATATCCCAGCTGCTCAGTTAAGGTATTTATATTGGCATACGAACAATTGACAACAGCATCAAATGATTGTTTAGGTTGCTTTTCGTCATAGAAAGATAATTTGTATTGATGTAAACTTTTCTTAATTGCAACTACTTCAGTATTACACGATAATGTCACCCGCTTATTATTAGTTATTTTCAAATAGAGAATTTTTCTAAGTATGTCTGAATCAAGAATGGTCTCTTTACACGAAATACCCAAATTACAGGCGTCAATTTTTACGCTGAAGTCATTTAAATCTATTACTGAATAAGCAAGACCAAGGACATTACAAAACTTTATAAATTCTTCCTTTGATGTTAGTGATTTCTCCTTAGCTATACAGTAAATATTAGGATAATTGCCCAGTAAGACTTCACGAAATTCTGTTTCAAATCTACTATAATTATCCCTGCATTCTGTAGCAGTTTTCATATCCCTTGGATAATGGAACCCCTGATGAACTCTGTTTGTATTATTTTTACTAGTACCCATAATAATGCCGGGAAGACGTTCTAATAAAACAACCTCGTAACCAGCATTAGCAATAGCTAACGCAACATTGCAACCAAAAACACCTGCACCTATAATTGCCACTCTCTTAATTTCACCTGACATATTGTCCTCCATTTAAATCAATACAAGCTCCATTTAAATGCTTCCAGTGATTTTTTGAAATATCATAAATGACACCTGCTAAATCCGACATATATAATAACCTTTTTTGAGTAGTTTGTTGCCGGTGCAGATCCTGTCTATCTGTAGACATTTCTTTAAACATTGTGCTATCCTCAATCAATCCAGGTGCTATTGCGTTAACACGAACTCCCCCTAAACTAACAGCAAGCGATTTCACAAAAGAAAGAATGGCGCCCTTGGATGCTGCATAAATCGGATCATAGCTTCCTTTCTGGGCTGATATGGACGAAATCATGATAACCTGAGAATTAAGATCCAGTAAAGACAATAGTCCTTTGACAATTTTCGCCTGACCGGTTAAATTGATTGCCATGACTTTTTCCATGACTGCTATATCATATTCTTCCAGATTCTTACCCGGCAAAATACCAGCAAGAAAGATGGCTGTATCAATATGCGACAAGGTTGAGCAAACCTTTTTAATAAAATTTTCTATGCTTTTATTCTTTTCTAAATCAAGCATGAAAGGATGGATGTTATCTTCGGACTTGATATATTCTTTTGAAAAATATGATGCAATTATACATGTTGACGGTGAACGAAACTTAGAGATAATTGCACTCCCAATACTTGATGAAGCACCGATGATAATTATATTCTTTTTTTTCATCATTATCCTCCCACTCCCAAACCGTTATCTTAAAAATTATTCAAATTTGTAGTGCTCCAACTTATCCTTTTCTGTAAGTTTATATGCTTGTAATCCTACCGTTGTTTCTCCGGGGCGTGGTAATACGTAAGTCACAACTTTATCCAAAAAACCCATACGAGCACCCACTTTGTATATACGTAGAGACAGATCAACATCCCAGACACGATTCCATTTCTTACGCCAACAGTCTATATTATATCCCATAAAGCGCAGATAAGACCGATAAAGCCAAGTTGAAACTCCGCCTATTTTGGGACTGTTATCTATCAAATACTTTTCCCCGCCAGTGTAATATGGATCTCTAGCCCTGACTCCATCGACTACTTTTTGTTCGCCAAAGCGCTCTTCGATATACTTACCTGAAACAAATTCATAATCATTTTGCTGAGCAAATCGCAATAGCACTTCAATGTGGTCTTTCGACCAAGTATCGTCATCATCCACACGTGCCAACCATTGCCCACGTGATAATTCCATAGCTTTATTTGCCGGCACGGCACCACCAACTAACCAGTGATTTTCAACTGTCTGGGGATATCTCCTTATACGATTTGGCAGATTATAGAATCGGAGTCTAGGATCTTTAATTCGTGAAATTAACTCAGCCGTATTATCAGTGCAATGATCTCCAACAACAATCAACTCAATATTCGTATATGTTTGAGATAGGACAGATGTAACTGCACGTTCAATTAATATTTTTCCTCTATTATATGTCGGGACACAAACGCTCACTAATGGCTCACGATGTAAATTGGTGTAGAGTTTTTTATATCTAGTGCGAGCAAGCCCCAGCAATATTGGCTCAATTACCGCAAATCGCGAAGCGTTAAGTCCTGCGATTATTCTATTTTCCCATGCGCGTTTTTTTTGTTCTGACATTATTTTATACATGCCCATTAATTAATATTTACCGCTAAAAACCATGTTCAATACACCTGATTTTCCGTACTTTTTTATTTAATAGCTTCAATATAGCAACAACTCGGAATGTAATATTTACTACTATCCATCTTTGGATCAAATGTAGAACGACATACTTTGGAAAACCCAATTTCATCCAGCAATCCTTTCATTGCCTCTGTATCATATAACGTTTTATGTTCGGCAAATTGATGTACTGCCCAATCAACAATATCGATTAGATATTTATGTTGCCGGATTCTTAAACGTACTCTCTTCCTGTCTTCTTCATTATTACTCAAATGCCAAAAGGGTGGTAAATTATGCGGCCTTTCCTTTCGTATTTCTTCAGGATGTTCATATACTTTTTTATAGTAATTATAGTCTTCATCATCAAGCCCCCTAGACATATTTTTTAAAAAAGATTCATTTTTATTAATATAAGCTCTGAATATCTCTTCAAAATCTGGAAAAACTATTCTCAATACTCCACCTTTTTGAAGGCTATTGAAACACTTACAAAGCAATATACGACCATCCAGCCATTCTAAATGCTCAATTAAATGTTCGGAATAGATATAGCTACAGCTATTTTCATCAAACGGAAATTCCTTGGTGAGATCGCATACAATATCCGGCTTATTTTCTCTTTCTACAAAGTCGACATTAACCCATCCTGTTTTAATATTACGACCGCAACCCAGGTTTAGTCTCAAGTTGTTTTTTCCAGAAAATTTACTGATTGCTTCAATCATCAGCACCTTCTCCATAAACATTATGGCGTAATTTCCACTCACCAGCAATTTTTTTCCAAAGATGAGGTGATCTAAACTTATCGCATAGCTCCATAAAATAACCCGGAGCAATCCCAAGGTAATCCATAATTTCTTGGAAGTATTTATCCGGAAACTCGCCATCGAACTTTCTCACAAGGGCCACGCCTTCTTCTCTTATCAGATGGTTATTCCTTATCTCCTGGGAAGCATCATAAGTAGCCCGTCCGATCCCAAATTTAATAAATGTTGTATAATAATGGAGGTCATCAATCTTATCATCGATACTATTATATTTACTATAAGTCCCCTGCGTCCTGAATGGCCTGGCCCTAAATCCCGTGTTTTCAACAGCGTAATAATACACTTCTTCAGGTGTCCATTTAAGGTAATACCCGAGGTAATGCACCTCGATAGCTGCTTTCTCCAGTTCATCCGGGCTACAAGGTAAAAAAGGCATCAGATCATTAAGCGAAACACCATATTTTCCTGTTAATTCCTTAATAGATACTCCTCCTAAATAAATTTCATCCAAATCTTTAAACATATAATATGATTTGTCGCGCAATGACTTAGCATTATCGGCAAGAGGATTACCGTATTCGGCCTCATTCTCACCGTAAAAAACAAGAGGTATTTCGAATTTCGCAGCAAGTTTGGGCCCTAGATTCTTTTGCCCCAGAATAAAAGTTTGAAAAGGATGGAACAAATTTTCTATACTAAGCTTTGTTAAAAGCTTCATAATTCTTCCATTATGATTAAAGCTTAGATTGTCAAAACCGCCGATATCAAGCCAATTCTTAAAATTCTTATAGCCGTAATCCGTATATAAAATCGGGGGCCAGGTTACTGTCAATGGATGCATTCCGTACTTATACTTCAAAATATGCGCCTGATAAGCGCTGTCTTTACCGCCGCTGCCGGGAACTATACAATCATACTCGCCGTCGTTGCGCCGGTATTTTTCCAGAAGTTTCAATAATTCATCTTCACGCTTCCTCCAATCTATACGCGTTTTTTCCTCGGCATGCAAACAGGCGTCACAAACACCATCCTCGTTAATATTTAACGTAACCTTTTTACTTTGGATAGTATGCTTAAACTCGATAGCTGAGGCCGGCCTTTGATTAGACATAACGCATCTTTTGCAGAAAATCACTTTTTCCGGTAACCCGTATTTTACTTCAATATTTTCACTCATTTTTTCATCAACTCTGAGTGGGCAGTTATAGTCTGAGCCCAATTTTTAAAAACTCTCAACCCTTTTAACCCGCTCTTTTCAGGATGAAACTGTGTCGCACAAATGGAATCTTTTAAAAGAGCGGAGCAGTATTCTGTATCCTCATAGTTTGTTTTCGTAAGGACAAAACTACTATCCTCTAAAACCGTATAATATGAATGCACAAAATACATGTACTCGCCGTCAGGTATGTTTTGTAAAACAGAATCACTCTGGGAGGCAGGATGAATTTTATTAAAAAATATCCGATTCCATCCAACCTGCGGAACCTTGATCCTGCGGCCCTCTTTATCTATTCTATTGAATTTAATGACCCTGCCCTTGATGACATCCAGGCCTTTGTGCCCGCCGAATTCTTCACTTTCAGTCAAAAGCAACTGCATTCCCAAACAAATTCCCAAAAAAGACTTATTTAATCCAATATGATCCTTTATTGCTCCGACTAAATCCATTTTTGTTAAATTATTCATCGCATCCCCAAAAGCCCCTACTCCGGGCAAAATGATACCCGTTGCCTGCAGAATAATATCTTTGTCCGCAGTAATAACGCTGCGCAAACCTACATTGGCACACGCACGCTGGACATTAAACAAATTACCCATACCATAATCGATAATCGCTACCTGATTTTTATTTAAGTCCGGCATAGGTATCCTGTTCATTATACAAACGGCACTGAACTCCTTCATCAATTAAATATTTTTTTATCAAAGGAAGCGGCTCGGATTTAAACTTTGTAAAAACCCGGCCGCTTTTCAAAAATTCAACATTCCCCTCGGTAAATGATCCTAAATTAAATCCTGACTCTTTAATAGTATGGTAATGCAGCATAGAGGCAACGGCCACGGCATCCGCGCCGCCTTTAACAATAGCATCTTTAATATCTTCCAGCTTCCCGGGGCCGCCGGAAGCAATAACGGGAATAGAAACAGAATCCGATACGGTTTTTATAAGGTCCAGGTCATAGCCTGATCCGGTTCCATCGCGGTCAACAGAAGTTAATAATATTTCGCCGGCACCCAGTTCTTCTGCCCGCTTTGCCCAAGCAAAAACCTCCACTCCTGTATATTCTCTGCCGTTATCAATATATGCCAGGTACTTTCCATCTGACTGTTTGATCACCTCAATAGTAATAACAATCGTAGAAGACCCGAAGGTCCGTGAAGCCTCATAAATAAAATTGGGATTTTTAATCGCAGCGGTATTCAAGGAAACCTTATCCGCACCGGCCCTTAAAACGTCCCGGATATCCTCTATGGTCCTGAGCCCTCCCCCGACCGTCAAAGGAATAAAAATTTCCTGGGCTGTTTTATTAATTATATTATGCAGGCTATTGCGATTGTACAAACTGGCAACCACATCGATGTAAATGAGCTCATCAGCGCCATGCTCATAATAAAACCGGGCAAAATCTTCCGGCCTGCCCAGAACACGTAATCCTTCCAAGTGAATACCCTTAACCAGGTTTGGCCCCTTAATATCCAGCCTGGGTATAATTCGTATATTTTTAGCCACTTTTAATCAGCATTTCCGCTATTTTAAAATCTATACTGCTATCAATATCAACCGATCTTTCTTTCGGCATAAGATAAATACGGCTGTTTTTTAAAAATATTCTTTTTTTATTTTTCAGAATATCTTTCCACCAAACGTATATCGACGCATTCATATCATACACTCTAGGCGCTTGTTGTCTTGAGTTAAAACGCCCTTCTTTAACCGGCCCAACCTTGCCCCGGGCCACCTCCACCATATTAAAATACGGATTCCTGTGCGCTTCTGTAACAGAAAAAACATTATCCGCCTTCTGATTAACGAGCAACTTAATACAATTATTAATATCTTGAACTGATCTCAACGGAGCTGTCGCATGCAACAATACCAAGATATCAAACGGATAACCTTCACCTTTGAGCCACACCATAGCGTGCAATAAAACATCTATGGTACTGCTTTTATCTTGGGCTAAAAACTTTGGCCTGATAAAAGGAACCTCAGCTCCGTACTTCTTCGATATATCCGCGATCTTTTTATCATCCGTAGAAACAATGATCCTGTCAATTAACCCGGAGTCCTTTGCCTGTTTAATACTGCGTGCGATCAACGGCTTGCCCAGAAACATTTTAATATTTTTGCCAGGCAACCCTTTTGACCCGCCTCTGGCCGGGATAATACATACTACTCTTTTATTTTTATACATTTTAAGCCTCAATAAGCTTGAGCACCTTTACTCCGTCTTCGAAGGTAACTTCCGGCTGGCGGTTAAACTTTACTGATTTTATAAAACTCCGGATTTCATCCGTGTAGCTCTTATCCAAATTAAAAAGTTTTTTATCAGAAACAACTGTTTTTCTTCCCAGAGTATCAATTATTATTTTTTTGTTGATTAAATCGCAGGTAAGTATCCCTTTTTCACCTTCTATACAGATAACTCTTTTCTTATTTTTCTGCAAGTAATCCAGATGCACGCTGCAGATAAAATTATCATAAACATATATTCCTTCAAAAACATCATCCGAATCGATCTTTAGGTTACTGACCTTAGCCTTGACCACCTTGCTTGAGTGAGGATCGCCAAAGAGAAAGCGCATATAATCTATTTCATGGGATAAATCTAAAGCAACGCCTCCGCCGCGTTTTTTTGAAGCGCTATAAGAAACGCGGTAATCGCGCCCCTTCCTCCAGAACGGTAAATACTGCCCAGCTTCGATCTTGGCAAAGTAGATGTCGCCAATCATCTTATGAGAAAGTTTGGTTTTAATAAACTCAAGCGCTCCCAAAAACCTTAAGTTATATCCAACGCCAATTTTTATTTTGTTTAACCGGGCAATTCTTTTTAATTTCTCCAGATCCCCGCTCAAATTATGCGCAATCGGCTTTTCAATAAAAAGATGAATTCCTTTTTTTGCTAAAATTAACGCCGTATTCAGGTGTTGATAAGTTTCATTGGCAATCACTGCTAAATCCGCCTGAACAGTATGCAAAGACTTTACCATTGAAACTTTGCGTCTATCCTTTAGGCCGTCCAGGCAATGCTTAACTTTAGAATAAACAAGTATTTGGCTAACCTCAGCCAGCTTATTTAAATTTTCCAAATGCCTTTTACCTATGGACCCGCATCCAACCAGCAATATTTTCATTACCAGACACTCCACCCGCCATCAACTAAAAGATTCTGGCCGGTAACATAAGCAGCGGCTTCTGAAGAAAGATAGATTACTGCTCCGACCATATCCTGCGGTTTAGCCATCCGCTTAAGTGGAGTCCTATCGGCGTATCTCTTCACAAATGAAGGATCTTGCCGGTTAAAAACCCCTCCGGGAGATATAACATTAGCCCTGATGTTGTATTTTGCATAATAGGTAGCCAAATATTTAGTAAAGTTAATGATACCGCCCTTGATCGCAGAATAAGCTGCCGGCATGGTTATTTTAGTGCCTTGATATATACTGAAATCCGGGGCCACCACTCCGTAAATAGAAGCAAAATTTATAATGACCCCTCCTGATTTTTTCTTCATCAACTCTGCGGCAACCTTAGAGCAGATAAAATACCCGCCCAAGTGGTTATTTACATTCTCTTTCCAGGAATTAAAGGTAACTTTTTCCAATCCTAAACCCCAATCATCGGTCCGGGGATAGGCACAATTGATCAAAATATTAATTCCTTTAGCTTCTTTGCAAACTGCATTTAAAGCCCGGAAAATAGAATCTTCTGAAGCTATATCCAAATAAATAAACTTAATACCCCTAGCCTTAATCCTTCCTGATGCTTGCTTATCAATATCGGCGATATACACCTTAGCCCCAAAATCACTCAGGCCTTTTGCGATTTCGCTACCAATTAAACCCGCTCCGCCAACCACAACCGCTACTTTATTACTTAAATCAAAAAATGAGTTGTAATTCATCTTTCTCCTATCGTATAAAAATTTTTCTGAATACCGGTCAGACTATTAATATTCTTTTTAATTACACTATAAATTTTTTCAGCGGTATTTCCTTTACCGTAAGGATTATTTACGGATTTGCAAAGTTCAGTAAATTCAGAAGAAAGCGCCCTTTTTATCGAACTTGAAATCTGTTTCATTTTCGGCCCGGAGTCAATCACGCTTTTTGACCTTATCCTGCCCTTTTGCCGATCACCGATATTAACTGTGGGCTTGCCAAACGACGGAACTTCGATTATTCCACTGGAAGAATTCCCGATTACCGCATCCACATTTTTCATTAATGAGAGGTATCTTAATGTCCCCAATGAAACAAAAGCCTTTGCCCTGCCTATATTTCGCCTTACATAATCATCAATCATTCTGCTGATTTCAAAACTTCCGATATCGGCATTCGGCCTGGTAAAAATTATTTTAACATCTTTAAAATTGTCTAAAGCCGAAAGCAACTCATTAAAAGAAGCTTTGCAGGTATTGAGTTCCAATGTTGCAGGGTGAAATGTCACCAAAATATTTTTTTTCCCCAATTTAAAACTGAGTTCTTTTTGCAGCCGGGAACGCGATAATAGTTTCGTCTGCTTTAGATTATCTATTCCTATAGCCCCAACATTAAAGACTCTTTGCGGATCCTCTCCCAACTGGATTACTCTTCTTTTATGCTCAGCAGTAGAAGCAAAATGCAACATACTCATTTTAGTGATCGCATGCCTGAAAACATCATCCATCGCCCCCAAGGTCAACTCGCCGCCATTCAAATGGGCGATCGGAATCTTAAAAATAAAGGCAGCAGTAACAACTGCAAATATCTCGAATCTATCCCCAAGCACAATTAAAAGATCTGGCCGTTCTTTAGAGAAAATCCTAGCAAATTTAGATATACCTAAACCCACAGATTGAGCGATAGAACGCTCAGAATCTCCTTCTAAAAGCATATCTACTTTTTTATTAATCCTAAAACCGTCTTTTTCAATCTCCTTAAAAGTAAAACCATACCGCCCGGACAAATGCTGGCCGGTTACAATTATCTCAAGTATGAACCTATTATCTTCTTTTATTCTTTTGATTAATGGCTTTAATAATCCGTATTCTGCCCTTGAACCGGTCACTACCCAAATTCTCTTCTTCATATCTTTATTAGATCACCTGTTTTGAAATTCTGTTTGGCTTTCTTATCGATAACCAAATCCCACAACATTGGGCTAAGGCCGAATCCTGGCCTCTTTATAGCCAGATTCTGTCTGCTGAATATTTCTCCTTTTTTAATATTACCTGCCGCAATAATACTTTTTCTTACAATACCGACATTCTTACTTTCGGATTTAGAAGGTTTTTTTATTCCATCTCCAAGTGCCTTTTCAATTTTTCTAATTAAAATAACCATCTGTTCTAATTCAGAATACCCAAGACTGGCCTGATGATCTGGCCCAGTCATTCTTTTGTCTAAAGTAAAGTGTTTTTCAATCACAGAAGCACCAAGGGAAACTGCAGCAAGAGCCACCTCGATACCTAAGGTATGGTCAGAATAACCTACCTTAACGCCAAACTTATCCTTGATAGTCAACATAGCCCTCAAGTTGACATCTTCAATAGGCGTAGGATATTCAGTATTACAATGTAAAACAGTTATATTGTTTTTCTTAGTTCCGGAATAAATTAAAGTCTTTAAAGCAATTCCTATCTCTTTAATATTGGACATCCCAGTTGAGAGTATAATTTTCTTCCGCAATGACCCGATTTTGCGTAAATAAGGTAAATTAGTTATTTCTCCAGAAGGTATTTTAAATGTCTTTAGTCCCAGCCCCATCAAGAGATCAATACTTTCTAAATCAAATGGCGATGAAAGAAATATAATTTTCTTTGTCCGGCAATATTTTATTAGTTCTTTATGGGAATTTAAATCCAGTTCCAGCCTTTTTATCATCTCCAGATGGCTTTCCCTCTTTCCAGTAGATTTTTTTTGGTAGGCAGCTTTAGGTGCGTATCTGGAAACCAGCGATTCAGCATTAAAACTCTGGAATTTTATCGCATCCACACCTGCATTTACCGCCGCATCCACCATTTTTTTTGCGATCCGGAGAGAACCATTATGGTTAACCCCGGCTTCAGCAATAATAAAAACTTTAGGCATTTGTTTTTCTTTCTTTACAGGGATTACCGTAAGCAACAACCCCTCTACGTATATTCTTCGTAACCACGCTTCCGGAGCCTATAATCGTTTTCTCCCCTATTTGCACATTCTGAATTATTACGCTTCCTGTGCCGATATGGGAACCGTTTCCTATGTTTACACCGCCGCTTAAAATAGACCCAGGAGAAAGATGAACAAAATCACCGATCTTGCAATCGTGTTCAATAATTACTCCTGTATTAAGAATAGAGTTACTCCCGATCTGCGTTCCGGCATTTATAATTACTCCGGGAGCGATATAATTTCCTTCCCCCAGAATAACATGAGAAGATACCTTGGCATCAGGGCTGATCAAATTAGGAAATAGAAATCCTGACCTTTTAGCAGAATTATAAAGCTTAATACGTAAACGAGAATTCCCTATGCTGCCAACCGAAATAAAACAATATTTTATGCCTGATTTGAAAAAACGCAGCAAATCAGCATCAGTTCCAATAATCGAGGTGCCGAAAACTTCGGATCCCAGCCGTTCCTTTAAATCGATTATGCCGGCTGCCTCATAACTTTTAACCTGCGCAAGTAAATCCAAGATCACTTTACAATGTCCGCCTGCCCCGATAAGTAATATTTTACGTTTCATAAAATTAATTTAAACTTCAAATTTCTTCAGTGTTTCCTGAAGAGCTTCAAACTGCCCCATATCCAGCCAAGATTTTTCCGAAACAGGATAAACGCCAATTTTTTCGCCTTTTTCAAGATAATCATTTATAAGGTCGGTTATATTATAAAACTGATTCTTGGGTATATCCGCAAGGACGGATGCTTCTAAAACATACATGCCGGTATTCACTAAAAAATCGTATTCCGGTTTTTCACGGATATTTTTTAAAATCCCCCCATCTTGAATTTCACATACTCCGTAGGGAATAGTGAAATTCTTCATTGAACTGACCAGGGTAATTTTATCCTTCTTTTGGCGGTGAAATTTTAGGATATCCGCATAATCCGCCTCAATGAGAATATCGCAGTTACTTACAAAGAATGTTTTCTTGATCCTGTTCTTTAGAAAATACAGACTTCCGGCAGTGCCTAAGGGTTTACTTTCCAAAATATAATTAATTTCATATTTATGCTCGAAATCGCTGAAATATGCCTTGATTATATTTGACTTATAATTCAGGGTAAGATAAAAATCTTTACAACCATAATCAAAATACCTGTTTATAATTATTTCGATAATCGGTTTATCACCTATTGGCATCAACGGTTTAGGAAGGATTTTGGTAAAAGGGTGTAGGCGGACACCTTCACCGCCTGCCATAATTACCACAGGAAGCTTTAAAGATTTTAGCTTCTTTAGTTTATTTTTAAATAGATCAGCCCACCAAACAGCAGAAATAACATTTTTCTCATTATCTATGACCGGCAAACAGGTGATCTCTTTCTTAATCATTATCGCTTTTGCCTGTTCCTGCTGGAAACCTTTCAATAAACTTACCGGCATACAGTTCATAACATCGGAAATATCATTCAACAAACTCCTGCCTTTTAATATCCACCTCCTGATGTCACCGTCTGTAACGGTACCTAAAAGCTTATTTTCTTTATCAACTACGAACACAGTCTTTTCTCCGACTAAGTCCATATGTTTTAAAACAAGCTTAATGGATTGCTCCGGTTTTATAATTATTTTTTTTAGTTTTTCCATAGAATAAATTTCCTCTATTTAAATCCTGTATAACTGAAGTTATATATTTTACCTGCCTTGTTTCCAAATTTGTGCTACATGGTAAATTTAAAATCACTTTCCAAAGCCGCAATGCATTTTCAATTTTATATGCTTGGTTCTTTCTATACGGTCGCTGAAGATGATTTAAATACCATATCGACCTCACTTGAATGCCTTTGGATTGCAAATCTTTCATAACGGCATCCTTATTTAAACCAAATTTATTTTTATTAATAATTAATGGATAAAACCAATAATTCGGAGCTGTGCCTGCCGGAATATTCAGGATTTCAACTCCACAAACTCCATTTAAAAGTTTTTTATATAATTCATAGTTATGCTTTTTAATCTTAATAAAATCTCCCAATTGTTCAAGCTGCGCCAAACCCAGTGCGGCTTGTAAATTGGTCAAACGAAAATTGTATCCAATCTCGTTATGAATATACGCTACTGGGTCATCTTTGGCCTGATTAGTCAGATACCTCGCCTTTTCCGCTAAAAGCCTATTGTTAGTTACAATCATTCCCCCGCCACCAGTAGTAATTATTTTGTTGCCGTTAAATGAATAAACACCCACATCAGAAACCGTCCCGGTAAATCTATTTTTATAGGCTCCGACTGTATAATACGACCCTAGACTTTCAGTCGCGTCTTCGATAACCTTGAGGCGGTATTGCCGGGCAATTTTCATAATCTCTTCCATATCGCAGGGATTACCGAAAACATGAACCGGGATTACCGCCTTGATGATTCTTCCTGTTTTTTTATTTCTTAACCCAGACTTTGTTATCCGGCATTCATGAGAGCAAAATTCACTTAATTTAACACAATCAATATTCAGATGATCATCGCAATCCATAAAAACCGGCTCAGCCCCTACATATTTAACTACATTGACAGACGCGATAAAAGTGAGCGTGGGAACAATCACTTCATCGCCAACGCCGACACCGCAAACTTTGAGCGCAATATGCAGGCCAGATGTACCATTTATACAAGCAACAGCAAATTTAGCTTTAGTATATTTACAGATTGCATTTTCAAAATCCACAACAAACTCTCCGGAAGAAGAAACCCAATTAGCATTTATGCATTCTTTAATGTACTGTAATTCCTGGCCGCACAAATTAGGCACAGAGAGTGGAATAATTTTCATAGTTCCTATACGTTATAGATTCCAGATTTATAAATAACCTTGTTTTTCTTAAACCATTCTATCGTCTTCTTCAACCCTCTCTCCAGGTTATATTTCGGAGCCCAATTCAATATCCGCCTGGCTTTTGTATTATCAGCCCATAGCCGTTCAACTTCACTTTTCGAAGGCCTTTTTCGTTCTTGATCAGACTCGATTTTTATATTTTTGTTAAGATACTTGAAAATCAACTGAGCTAAATCTCCAACTGAAACTTCCGAATTACTACCTAGATTAATAATTTCTCCTACGGATTTAGAACATTCCCCTGCGCGAATAAATCCATTAACCGTATCCTCTACATATGTTAAATCACGAGTCGGAGATATTGCTCCGAGCTTTATCTTTTTCTTACCGTTAAGTATCTGTGTAATAATTGTGGGAATCACAGCGCGCGCAGACTGTCTTGGGCCATAAGTATTAAATGGCCGAACAATTACTACGGGTAAATTAAAAGAGCGATAAAATGACAATGCTAGAAGATCTGCGGCAGATTTGGTTGCTGCATATGGAGACTGGGGATTAATCGGATGGGTCTCGGCGATTGGAACAGACTGGGCTGTGCCATAAATTTCACTCGTAGAGGTAATCACAATTTTTTTAACGCCTAAATCCTTTGCCGCTTGTAAAATATTTAAAGACCCCTTAATATTAGTTTCAACATACGCCTCAGGTGAACAATATGAATACGGAATCCCAATTAAAGCGGCAAGATGGAAAACCATTTCCAC
>Ga0182027_10001101_pt1 | contig 45450 bp, 22 predicted proteins | sample 712E1DmetaG_FD_121300 | JGI IMG/M metagenome (GOLD analysis project Ga0182027, IMG submission 121300) | Permafrost microbial communities from Stordalen Mire, Sweden - 712E1D metaG (Illumina Assembly) | ecosystem: Environmental > Terrestrial > Soil > Wetlands > Permafrost | place: Sweden...
ATGTCCTCCTTCGCGATGTTCAGCAACTCGCTCACCATCCCGCAGATGGATTTGCTCTTTGCCTCCGGTCTCTCCAACGCCGCGCAGATTTCGCCCATCGTTGCCCCCGTGTCTCCGCAGTTCCAGACCAACTACCTGATTGCGGGCGGCTACTCGTCGAGCATTGTGGTCAACGGCTATGGCGGCACCAATGGCGTTGGCTATTGGCAGAAGCAAACCGCGCCGGGTGTCTTGAGCGCTCTCCCCACTCCCGATCTTGCAACCGCCGCCGTGGTGACTAATGGCAGCACGCTGCAGGGCACCCTCTATGTCACCAACTTCACTGCCGCCTCCGATGCCGGTTCCTACGTGCTGGTGATCAGCAATCAGGTCAGCGGCGTCTCCGCCTATGCCACCAGCGGCGTGGTCGTCCTTTCCCTGGTGACTCCCACCGTCGGCAGTTTCGCCGCGCTGGCCATCAGCAACGGTGCCGTCGCCTTCTGGCCTCTGAACGAGACCAACGATCCTTCCAGCGGAATGGCTGCGGCTTATGATATTGTCGGCGGGTTTAACGGTCTTTACGGGACCAACGCCATGGATGGCGCAACCAACTCGTTGAACCATTGGCCCCCCGCTCTCGGCCCCTCCTCGCCCCCGATGCTTGGCTTCCCGTCCGCCCCCAACGGCGCCTTGGGCAGCTTCCAGAACATCGCCAGCAACATCGCCAGCTATGTCACTACGACGGGCACCCCGACTCTCTCGCCGACGGGGACGGGCGCGACGAACGCGACGTTCCTCGCATGGGTTTACCCCACCAATAACCCGGAGGCAAACGGAACAGGCGTCTTCATGACGCGGGTCGGCAACTTCGGCGCCACGAATACCGCCGGCATCCAGCTTATCACCGCGGCTGCGGGAACCGCGGGATACCTGGGATACCATTGGAATAACGACGTCGCCCTCGAATCTGCGTACTCTTCCGGCCTGCCAATCCCCCTCAATTCGTGGTCCATGATCGCCGTGGTCATTACCCCGTCCAACAACTTTTTCTATGTTGCCAACACCAATAATGGCGTGATCTCGGCGGTGCAACCGATGTTTAACGGCCAAAACAACACCGACACCAACATTTATGTGGGCATGGGTGGCGGCGCGACTATTGGCACGGATCCCGGGAACGCCCCGGGGCGCAACTTCGGCGGCTTGATCTCCTCGGTGGCGATGTTCAGCAACTCGCTCTCCGTCACGCAGATTCAGGCCCTCTACGAGACCGGTTTGAACCTGGACAGCCAGGCGCCCTACATTACACAGAACCCCACGCCCGCCTCGTGGACGGTGCTTCCGGGCAAGACGGTGACGTTTGCCGCCGCCGGCTATGGCGGCACCAATGCCGGCGGTTATTGGCAGGTCAACTATGGCACTGGCTGGAAGACGGTTAACGCCACGACGGTTGGCAGCACGGTCAGCGTAGATATTGCCAGCTACTCGGTGCCCTACAGCGCTTATCTGGCCAACCAATCCAACGCAGTGCTTGGCTCCGGACTCACCCTATTCACCAACAACGCCGTCCTCTACTCCACCCTGACGATCACCAACGCCCAGACCGGCGATACCGGCTCCTACCAGTTGGTTATCACCAATTCGCCTTATGGGACAGTCCTGTCTGCGACCTCCGCTTCGGGCGTGCTTGTGGTCTACAGTCCCCCGACCGGCAGTTTCATTGCGCAAGCCACCAATTCCGCTTATGGTTTGGTGGCCCTTTGGCCCCTCAACGAGACGGCCGATCCTTCCGGCGCCCTGACCGGCACCCCGGCCATCGCTTACGATATTATCAACCAATTTAACGGCACTTACGGGGCCAACGCTGATGATGGCGGCGGCAACGCCGCGTACGGCTTCCCGAGAGTGCCCTCTCCGACAGTGACCGGCGCGCCCGGCCTGCCCACCCAGGGCGCCTTGGGCTCTATCCAGAACAACGGCACCTATCCAAACACCTATGTGACCGTGCCGGTCACCCCGACCATTCCAAAGGTCGGCAACTATGGCACAAACGAGACTTTCATGGGATGGATTTATCCCACCATTGCCACCGAGGTGTCGCAAACCGGTCTGTTGGTCACCCGTCCCGGCGGCACGTCTTCCAGCTTGTCTTATGGCGCCTACACAGCCAATATGACGACTGGCGCGGGGAGTTTGGGCGACGTGCCCACAACGGATGGATTAGGCTGGACATGGAATAACCTGCAGAATACCTATGGTTATTGTACTCCGTTGGTTATCCCGCCGTATCAGTGGTCCTTGGTGGGCTTTGTCGTCTCCCCGACCAACACGGTGTTTTATGTCGGCAATCCCAGCGCAGGCCTGACTTCGTACACTCAAATGTGGACAAACGGAGCTGGCGTTCCCGCCCAGTCTTATGTGGCTTGGGGCGGCCTGGCGACCATCGGCACGGATCAGTATAGCTCGCCCCTGCGCAACTTTGGCGGCTACATGTCTTCCTTTGCCATGTTCACCAACTCCCTCACCGTGACCAACATTGAAAACCTCTTCAACGCCGGCGTGGCCAATGACGTCCAGCAGCCCCTCTTTGTAACCAACCCGCTGTCGTACCAGTTCATTACGAATAGCGGTTTCAGCAACAACGTGAAGTTTGTCGCCAGCGTCTATGGCGGCCAGCCGAATATCACCGGTTGCTGGCAGATGGCCAGCACCCCGGGTGTCTGGAACAATCTTGTCTCCTCCACGGCTCACTACCAGGGCGGGGTCCCAACCAACGGCACTACCTGGACCAACCTCGAAAATTCAACCCTTTATATCACCAACATCACTTCCGCCGATGTCGGTTCCTACCGGCTGTTGGTCACCAATGGGATGGGCAATTGGTCCACCTCGGTTGTGGCCACAATCTATTTGATTAACCCAAGTTCGATTGCAGCCAGCTCCTTCGAGGCGGTTGCCAACAATGGCATGGGACTCGTGGCCCTTTGGCCCCTCAACGAGACGCAGGATCCTTCCAGCGCAATGAGCAACAACCCGGCGGAGGCCTTCGATCTTATCGGCGGCAATAACGGCTTTTATGGACTAAACGCCAACAATGGCGGCGGCAACCTCCTGAACGGGTTTGGCTCGGTTCCCGTCCCCGGAAGCGGCGGGCCCTTCTTCACCGGCTTGCCCACCACCGGCGGCGTCTTGGGCGCTTCAAACGGCCTTTTGAACTCCTTCGTGACCACGCTGTCCTCCCCGGTTACGTTCACCAACAGCAGCATCACGAACACCAACATGACGATTATCGCATGGGTCAACCCCCTGGCAAGCGAAGTGGCCAACACCGGCCTGGTGTTTGAGCGCACCCCCCAGGTGGACGGCCTGATGTACAGCCCGGCGGCCGGGGCGAATCAACTCGGATACACTTGGAACAACGTCGGCACTAACGTCCTCGGTCCGGCCATCCCTTCAAACTCATGGTCCATGGTGGCCATGGTCATCACGGGCACCAACACCACCCTCTATGTTGCCAATGCCGTCAACGGTGTGCTCCCGAACCCGGTGGTACCCTATGTTGTTAGCAATGCCTATCAAAGCTGGGGCGGCGCCCTGGCCCTGGGCGGTGATACCGGCAATAATCCTGCCAGTACCTTTAGCGGCCAACTCTCTTCTGTCGCTATCTTCAGCAACGCCCTAAGCCTCGCCAACATTCAGAGTCTATTCCTCGCCGGTTATGATCTCGGCCTGATACCGTCGCCTGTCATTACGACCCAGCCTGCTACTCCGAACTACCTGTTGTACACCAACGCCAACGTGACCATTAGCGCCGCGGGCTTCGGCTACCCGCCGGCCGGCGGTTATTGGCAGTTCGCCAACAATAGCAGCGTCGTTGGGGGCGTGACCAACTGGACCATTCTTCAAAACTCAGGCGGCGCCGGAAATAATAGCGGCATCGGTGTTGCCGGCGGCGCCCAGTTGCAGGGCAGCGGAATTGTCGCGCTACAGATCACCAATGTCATCGGCGCGGATGCCGGCACCTACGAACTGGTTTACACCAATGGCAACTTGGCGGGCACCGCCGCAACCAGCAGCCCGGTCACCCTCGCGCTGGTTCCCAACGCGGCCGAGCCTCAGCCCGGCAGTTTCGCCGCGACGGCCGTCGGCAGCGGTCTCGGCGTGGTGGCCTTCTGGCCTCTGAACGAGACTAATGATCCTTCCACCGGATCGGCCCAGGCTTACGATGTGATCGGCGGGAATAACGGCCTCTACGGCACTAATGCCGCCAATTATGGCAACGGCGTCATCGGCAACGTCGCGGACTCCCTCCCTGCGGTTCAAGGCCCGGCTGCGTCCGGTCTCGTTGGCTTCCCTGCGGGCGGCGCCCTGGGTTCCTTGCAGAACTGGAAGGTAAAGACCTACGTTACCATGAGCAACACCCCGTTTTTCTCCGGACTTACCTCCGGCAATCTGACCGCCACCAACTCCACCAACATGACGCTGGTCGCGTGGATCAATCCCCGGACCAACGAGGGTGCCGGCACCGGGCTGATGATGATGCGCAACGGCACGCTCGGAGCCACCCGGACCGACGGCATGGACTACGGCCCCACGACGCCGAATTTGGGCTATATCTGGGATAATAACGCTGCCCCCACCTACAATCTCAATTCCGGCCCGGCAATCCCCAACAGCAACTGGTCCATGGTCGCGCTCGTCATATCCCCGAGCAACTCCATCCTCTATGTGGGCAATTCCACCAACATGAACGCCTACATACAAACCATCGTCAACACCAATGAACCGTGGGGTGGCGGCATGGCCATTGGCGGCGATCCGGGCAATAGCGCCAACGCCATCACCAACAGATCCTTCGGCGGCTCGATTTCCTCCGTCGCCATGTTCAGTAACTCGCTCAACGTCGGGCAGATTGAAGCCCTCTGGGAAGCCGGCATGTCCAATGGCGCCCAGACGGCGCCCTTCATTACGCAGCAGCCCGCGGCCAATGTGGAGTTGCTGGCGCCGGGCGGCATCTCCACCATTACGGCCGCCGGCTTTGCCTCCCTGCCGGGCGGCGGCTATTGGCAGAAGTGGAATGGCTCGAGCTGGGTCATTGTGAATCCACTCAATACGGATATTAACAGCAACACCATTACGACGACCCTCGGCGGCACGACCGGAACCTGGCAGGTTGGCGCGCTGACGTTCACCAACTTCCATGCCGCCGATGCCGGCTCCTACGAACTGGTTGTCACCAATTCGGGCGGGAAGGCCACCAGCTCGGTGGTCAACATTACGCCTTACAATGTCCAGCCGAATAGTTTCGCCGCGGTCGCCGACAGCATTGGTTACGGCGCGGTGGCCCTGTGGCCTTTGAGCGAAACGGTGGATCCTTCCACCGGGAACACCGGCCCCTTCGTGGTCGCTTTTGATGTCGTTGGCGGGTTCAATGGTTATTACGGGACCAATGCGAACAACGGCGGCGGCAACCTGTCTAATTCCTGGACAGGCGTTGCCGGCCCCGGAAGCGCCGCTTACAACTTGATTGGGTTGCCCAGCACCGGCGCATTGAGGGTGACGAATATCGCGGCTTACGCGAATTCCTTCGTGTTCACCTCAAACTCGCCAACCTTCGCGGCGAACACCGAGAACGTGTCCATCGTCGGATGGATTTATCCCACCTCGGCAGGCCAGAGTAACTCCGCCGGCATTTTCATCACGGCAAACGGAGGACCGGGAACCGCCGGCCTGCAATACGACAATGCCCTCGCTGACCTCGGCTACCATTGGGATAACAACAGCGGAACCACCTTCAACTTCCAGGGTCCCGCTCTCATCCCCTCCACTTGGAACATGGTCGCCTTGGTCATTACCCCGACCAACAGCCAGTTGTACGTTGGCACCACCAACGTCAGCGGTTTGCTGGTTGCCACGCAGACGACCAACAACCAGTATGAAAGCTGGGGCAATGCCCTCCAGATCGGCACCGACCTCGCCGCCGCCACGCCGCCGGGCCGCAACTTCGCCGGTTTGATGTCTTCCTTTGCGATGTTCAATCAATCGCTTTCTGTGGCGCAGGTGCAGAACCTCTACGCCGCCGGCATATCCAATGGCCTTTTGGTTCCGTGGATGCAAGTCCAGCCCAACCCCAACTTGGAAATCGCCGCGGGCGCCAGTGTGACCTTCAGCGCCACGGCTTATACCGGCTCGACTGGCGTCGCCTATTGGCAGACCAACACCGGAAGCGGCTGGGGCACTATCGCCAACAATTCGGATGTCGTTGCTTCCAGTGTTTATGGGACCACGGTGGGCGCCAGCTTGGTGGATGCGCTGCAGATTACCAACTTCCAGGCGGGAGATGTCGCTTCCTATCAATGCGTGTTCGCCAATAATGCGGGATCGGTCACCAGCATCGTGGTCAATATCACGGCTTACAACGCCGCGCCCGGCACTTACGCCTATACGATCGCCAACAACAAGGCTCTGGGCGCGGTGGCCCTCTGGCCCCTCAACGAGACCAATGACGCCTCCACCGGAACGGTCATCGCTTACGATGTGATCGGCGGGTTCAATGGTGTCTATCAGACCAATGCCCAAAACGGCGGAACCAACTCCTGGCTGGCGACCAGCACCTACGCCGCGAACCTTTACCAGCCCGTTCAAGGACCGTCGAGTCTCAGCAACAGCGTCCCGTTCAGCGGCCTCCCGTCCACCGCCTTTGGATCGCTGAACAACGTCGTGCTCGGCACCCTGGTCGTGGTTTCCAACAGCCCGTTCTTCCCGGTCAGCAACACCAACGTCAGCATCGTGTTGTGGTTTGATGCGGTCAACACGCCGCACAACCCGACTTATCCCGGCGGCTATTGCGATTTGCTCATGGAAGTCAACGGGATGCTCGGCGCCGGCGGAAACAACGGCGTGCAATTCAATGCGGGTGGTTATGTCATGGGCTACGACTGGGATAATGACGCCAACTCGGCCCACTCCTTTAATGGCGGCCCGGTGGCCACCACCAATTCGTGGAACATGTATGCCCTCGCCATTTCGCCGAGCAACGCCGTCATCTATCGCGGCAACCTCACCAACGGCTTGGTGGCGGTGACCAATGCGCTGGTCAACTCCAACGTGCCGTGGGGTGCCGGCTTCGAAATTGGCGGCAACAGCGCCGGCTCCCCAGGCTCCGTGGCCGCCCCGAGCCCTGGCAACTTCTTTAACGGCGCCATCTCTTCCGCCACGATGTTCAGCAACACCCTCAGCGTGGCGCAGCTCCAGGCGCTCTTTGACGCCGGTGTCGCCATGGGCACCAATGCGCCCTTCATCATTGCCAACCCGCTGACCGCCAGCTACGAGCTGGCGCCGGGCGCCAAGGCGACTATTACCGCCACCGGCTTTGCCGGCCTTAATGGCGGTGGTTATTGGCAGGTCAACTACGGTCTGGGCGGCGGCTGGGTTCCTCTCTACACTCCGGACGGCGCCGGCACGAATGCGGTTCCGGCCAATGGAGGCAACCTCGCGGGTATCCTGCAGATCACCAACTACCAGGCAAGCGATGCCGGTTCCTACGAGCTGGTCCTCACCAACACGAACGGCCTCGCCGGCGCGCCCCTCTACGCGACGAGCACCGTGGTATCAATCAGTACTTACGCCGCCCCGGCTGGCAGCTTCGCCGCTGTGGTCACCAATGCCGCTTACGGCATTGTAGCCCTCTGGCCTCTCAACGAGACCAATGACGCCTCCACCGGAACGGTCATCGCTTACGATGTGATCGGCGGGTTCAATGGCCTTTACGCGACGAACGCCCAAAATGGCGGAACCAACTCCTTCATCCTGGCCAATGATCCCCTGTACATCCTCACCAACAACGGGCCGTTGCTGCAAGGCTACACGGGTTTGAACAGCAACTCGCTGGGATCCCTGCAAAACATCGCGGCGCTGCCCGCCACTTATGTGTCGGTGGCCGCCGGTCCGTCATTCCCTCCAGGTCCCACCAACGCAACCAACGTCTCGATCATCATGTGGGTCTACCCCAACCTCTCCGCGCAGACGAGCTTCACCGGCTTGTTGGACACTCCCGCTAATGGCACCGCCGAACGGGACGGTTTGTTCTACATCAGCGGCAACGGCAACAGCCTGGGGCTGTTGTGGGATGCCAGCAGCGGTTCGCAAGGCGTCAATAACAGCAGTGGTGACACGATCCCCACCAACATCTGGTCCATGGTCGGCGCCGTCATTTCACCGAGCAATTATGTCTATGTCTTTGGCAATCCCACCAATGGCTTGACCCTCCAAACGAACACGTTTGCCAACACGAACAACCCGTGGGGCACACCGCTGACCATTGGCGGCGATCCGTCGGGCGCCGCGGGTGGCGCTCGTAACTTTGGCGGCTACATCTCTGCCGCCGCGATGTTCAGCAACACCCTCAGCGTGGCGCAGCTCCAGTCGCTCTTCAGCGCCGGTATTGCCATGGGCACCAATGTGCCCTTCATCATCGCCAACCCATTTGCCTCCTACGAGTTGATTCCGGGCAGCAAGGCGACTATTAGCGCCACCGGCTTTGCCGGCGCTAATGGCGGTGGTTATTGGCAGGTCAACTACGGCCTGGGCGGCGGCTGGGTTCCTGTCTCCTCTGCGGACATTACCGCCTCGCTGGTTACAAATGGAGGCAACTTGCGTGGCATAGCGCAGATCACCGGCTTCCAGGCAACCGACGCCGGTTCTTACGAGCTGGTTCTCACCAATGCCTATGGCGGCGCAACGAGCACCGTGGCAAACGTCACCGGCTACTCCGCTCCGTCCACTTCTTTCGCCGCAGTGGCGGCCCTTTATGGCGCAATGGCTCTGTGGCCCCTCAACGAGACCAATGATCCTTCCGCGGGAGGGGTCATCGCTTACGATGTGATCGGCGGGCTTAACGGCACTTACGGGACGAATTCCCAGGATGGCGGAACTAACGCCGGGCTGTATGCCGTATTGCAGGCGTTGAATGGCGGCGCGAATATCGCCTCCTACTTCAGCCCCGTTAATGGCCCGTATTATGCCGGCCTGGCTGGCTTCCCCTCCACCGAGCCTAACGGAGCCTATGGGTCCATCCCGAACCTTCTGCTGCAGGACTATGTGACCATTCCCGTCACCCCAACCATGCCGGCGGGCGCCACCAACATGTCCATTGTCGCCTGGGTCTATCCCACCATGTTCACCGAGAGTGCCAACTGCGGCATATTCGTCACGCGCAGCGGCTTCCTCGGTTCCCCCGCGACGGACGGCATCCAATACGGCAACACCGCCAATTCATTGGGGTACCATGGCGATAATGACGGTACCGGCGGCACCGGCACGGCTACATATAGTTTCTCCGGCCCGATCATCCCCAGCAACGTCTGGTCCATGATCGTTGTCGCCACTGCGCCGACCAACACCTCGTTGTATGTTTGCAGCACCAACGGCATCAACGTGTCTGTGCAAACCCTCCTCAACATCTATCAAAGCTGGGGATGGGCGGCGGTCATTGGCGGCGATCCCGGCAGTTCCAACCCCGGTCGCGACTTTGGCGGCGCCATTTCTACTGTCGCCATGTTTAGCAACACGCTGTCCCTGCTGCAGGTTCAGAACCTCTACGACGCCGGTATCGCCAACGGCAGCAATGCGCCCTACATCACGCAGAATCCTCAAGCCACCAATCTCCAGTTGATTCCGGGCGTTTCCGTCACCATGAACGCCGGCGGCTATGTCGGCCCCAGCGGCGGTGGTTACTGGCAGTTCTACAGTGGCGGCAATTGGGGTCCCGTGACCAGTCCCGATGCCTCCTTTACCACGAATGTTGGAGCCAATTTGACACTGGGGATCACGATCACCAACTACCAAGCCCAAGATAGCGGCAGTTACAGGCTCGTCATCACCAACCTGAATGGTCTCAACGCGACGACCTTGTTCGCGACCAGCACCGTGGCCACCCTCAAGTTCTATTCGATTTCAGCCAACACTTTCATCTCAGCGGTTACCAATTCCGCCTTTGGCGCGGTGGCTTACTGGCCCCTGAACGAGACCATTGATCCTTCCACCGGAGGGGTCACGGCTTACGAAGTTATCGGCGGCTATAACGGCACTTACCAGACGAATGCCCAAGATGGCGCGGCCAACGCCGGGCTGCTCGCCCAACTCGGCTCAACCGCCAACGCCTTGGACTACGTTAGCCCCGTTCCTGGCCCGGCGAGTGCCGCGGTCTTCGGATATGCCGGCCTCCCGGCGACGGCCTATTCGTCCATAAACGGCTTGCTCAACCAGACGCTTGTGACGACGGCCGCCAGCCCGACGTTCCCGGCCGGCGGGACGAACGCCACCTTCGTAATGTGGATCTATCCCAATGCCAGCATGGCGGCGCCCGGTGTTTACCTTGCCGGCGCTCCCAACTATGCCGACTTGGTGAGTGAAGTCAACGGGGAGTTTGGCGCGACCTCAACAGACGGAGCGCAGTTGAATGTCGTCCCGGGTGGGAGCGGCAACCTGCAAGTGGGCTACAACTGGGATAATAACCTGGGCGCCGACAATACGTTTAATACCGGAATGCAGGTGCCCTCCAACATCTGGTCCATGTATGCCTTCGCCATTTCACCGACCAACACCGTGTTCTACCTGGGCAATACCAACGGCTTGAAGACGGTCACGCAAACCGTTGGCCACACCTATCGGCCGTGGGGCGGCGGCATCAGCATTGGCGGCGACATCGCGGCCTATCCTGGACCTGGCGCGACTGCAATCTCGAACTTCTTCCAGGGGTCCATTTCCTCTGTGGCGATATTCACCAACTCGCTCAATATCGCGCAGATCTCGACCCTCTTCCAGGCGTCTGGCGGCGTGCTTGGCGTGCCGCCTGGCATCGTCACCAACCCGCCTCCGATCCAACCCCTGCTTCCGGGCGGCAGCGCGGCCTTTACCGTCACCGGCTATGGCGGGACCAATGCCAGTGGTTATTGGCGCAAGTCCAACACCGTCACCACCCTGTTTGTTCCCATTACCAGCCCGGATTTCAGCGGCACCAATGGCACCGTCTCGAATGGAATCTACCAGGTGAGCACAATGGTGGTCACCAACTTCAATCCCGCGACCGATGTCGGCACCTACGTATTCGTTCTCACGAACGGAGCCGGTTCAGCGACGAGCACCCCGCTCACCCTTCAGGCTGTCACTCCCGCGCTGGGCACCTTTGCCTCGACGGTCGCCCAGTACGCCCTGCCTTGGGGCGCGATGGCCTTCTGGCCTCTCAATGAGATCGGCGATTGTTCCACGGGCACTAACATAGCCTACGACATCATCGGCGGCTTCAATGGCATTTACGGGACGAACGCCCAAAATGGCGGCATTAACACCAAAGTTGACAGCCTGTACTCGGCGGTGATCTCGGCGGTCTACGACCCCGTTCAGGGGCCGGGGAGTGCCTCGTTCAACCCCAGCTACACCGGCCTCCCGGCCACAGCTTATGGTGGAATTCACCTCCCGACCAACACTCCGGGTAGCGCCGTGACCACGGCCAGCGGCCCGACGATCCCTGTGACGCAATCCAACATAAGCTATGTGATGTGGATTGAACCCAATACCCCGCAGACCGTTCACGAGGGGCTGTTCACGATGCGGACCGCGGGTGTCGAAACCAACGGTTTGTCCACCGGAGTAACGAGCGGGCAATTGAACTACAACTGGAATAATCTCAATACCGCCTGGGCCTCGGGCCTGGTCCTCAACACCAACGGCGTCTGGTCCATGGCCGCCATGGTTGTTACTCCCAGCAATACCACCCTCTATCTGGGAAACACCCTCACCGGCCTGCAGTCGGCAACTCAAACCGGCATTACCAACGTGATGACCAATGATCCGGGTGGCGTGCCCATTTATATTGGCACCGACCCGAGCACCACTGGGGACGCCTTCGGCGGCGCCATTTCCTCCGTGGTCATGTTCAGCAACGCCCTCACACCGGCGCAGATTGAAACCCTGTTCGACGCCGGCACATCCCTGGGCCTCAATGCGCCCTTCTTTGTCTCACAGCCTGCCTTCCCGGCATCTTACCAGACGAATGATATCAGCCCGACGAACGCGTCCTACGAGCTGGTTACCAACATCGGCAGCGTGACCATCGCCGCCACCGCCTATACCGGCCCCGATGGCGGCGGTTATTGGCAGAAGATGATCAATGGCATCGGCTGGGGGCCTGTGACCAGCCCGAGGGCCAGCAACGCCACCTTCAAGTCGGACCCGAACAGCCTCCTGCTGAACTGTTCGCTGACGATCACGAACGTCACGGGCGCCGATAACGGCAGCTACCAGGTCGTTATCACCAATGCGGGTGGAACCGTCGTGTCCCCGATCATGGTCACCATAACGAATCTCCCCGCTCCTCCCGTCAACAGCTTCGAGGACGTTGCACTCCGTTACGGTGCGGCGGCTTACTGGCCGCTTTCCGATAACGTTGATCCGAGCGTGGGTTACTATAGTGGCCCGGGCGGCACACCCATCAATGTGCTCGAGGCCTTCGATGTTATCGGCGGATGGAATGGCTACTATCAGTATGATGCCATGGATGGCGGCCAGAATGGCAATCTTTTTGGCGCGGGCAACGGGGTAGGCCCGCGGCCGTCGCAATTCCAGGGCTTTGACGCCAACAACTACGCCTTGGTGGCGACGAATGGCCTGCCCCCGCCCGGCTCGCTTGGCGAGACCTTCCCGACCAACGGTTATGTGGTCACGGCGGGCTCCCCGACCATCCCGGCCGGCACCACCAACATGACGCTGGTCGCATGGGTCAATCCCACGGTGTACACCGAGCCTGCTCTCGCCGGCATTGTCGTCATGCGCTCCGGCGGCCAGTTGGATGGCCTTACCTACGGTCCCAATTTCGGCGGGGCGACTTTTTTGGATTACCAGTGGGCTGGCGGGAACGGCGGCCTCGAAAGCTTCGTTGACCCGCCCAGCAACACTTGGTCCATGTTGGCCATGGTGACCACGCCGACCAGCGTCACCCTCTATATTTGCAACACCAACGGCATATCGGTGAATCCCCAAATCATCAGCAACGCCTATCAAAGCTGGGGCCAGCCCATCACCTTTGGCGGCGATCCCGTCTCTCTCACCGGGACGAACAACTTCAACGGCGAAATCGGCGCCGTCGCGATCTTCACCAACGCCCTGTCCCTCAGCCAGATCAGCGTCCTCTACGATGCCGGCCTGGACTTGGACGCAGGGCCGCCCACCATTGTCATCGCGCCCTCGTCCACGGCGGCTTATGAAAGTCGCACCGCGGTGTTCTCGGTCGTAGCCAGCGGCACCACCGCTCTCTCCTACCAGTGGCAGGCTCTCAACACTAGCCACATTTGGGTCAACCTGACAGACGGAGTCTCACCTACCTACGGAATCCTCACCGGAACCACCAGCAACATCCTGACCATCATCGCCCCGGTCATCCGGGGCCTCATTCCCAAGACGTTCACCTATCAAGTGATTGTCACCGATTCGGGCGGTTCCACCAATGCAGGCCCGGTGACGCTGACCGTCGCCCCAACCGTGGGCACTCTATCTGCATATTCGCAGGCCGTGATCTCCAACAATCCTGTCGCCTATTATGAATTGAACGAAGCGGCGGGGCCTGTCGCCTTCGACTTCTGGGGCGGGCTGTCGGGGACTTACGAAACCAATGTCACCGTGGCCGGAATCGAGGGACCCGACCAAACCTTAGGCGGCGGTCTTGCATACACTGCGAGCGCCCCGTTGTTCACCAACGCTTTTATTGTTGGCACCAACTGGCTTACGAACAGCAACCCGAATGCCAGCAACAATTGCGTGGACAATTCGGACATCAACCTCCCGCCGTTGAACATCAATTCCAACGCCATGACGTTTATCGCATGGATCTGGCCGAACGAGAACCAGCCATATACCAACGGCCTGTTGTATTGCCGCGGCAGCGGCACGGATTCTGGGTTCGGCTTTGCGGACACCACCAGCGGCACCCTGGGCTACAACTGGAACAATGTTGCCGGCACATACAACTATAACTCCGGCTTGCGTCCGCTGGCCACCAACTGGAACATGGTTGCTTATGTGATCTCGCCAAGCAATGCCACGATCTATTGCTACACCACCAACGCCAATGGCCAGCTCCAGGCCGTCAACAATGTGGCCAATGCGTTCCAAGCTTGGGGAGATTCATCCGATCTCGGAGACGACCCGTATGTCCCGACCGGCCAGCGCCAGTTCGATGGCTCCATTGCCGAGGTGGCCATATTCAACAAGTCTCTCACCTCGGATCAGATTAACTTCCTGTTCTACGTCGCCACCGGCGTCGCGGTTCCCCCGGTGTTCACGACCCAGCCCGGCGGCGCAGGCTCAACCACGGGCAACCTCTTCGTGAACCAAGGGGCGAGTCCAACTGTGACCTTTACGGCGGTGGCCGCCAACGGGCCGAATCTCGGCTTTACATGGCAAATCCCCGGCTTCTATAACACCATGACCGCCAATGGCACTTATACCTTCCCAGTTTATCCCTACGCTGGCGCTTCGTTCACCGTGAGCAACTCCGGGAACACCGCGACCCTGACGATCAGCAACGCCCAGGCGGGAATGGGTGCCTATTCGGGCGATGTGGCGGCGACCAACTCGCTCAGCCCCGTCACGACCTACTCCTCGTACTTCACCTTGCCGTCACCGCCGTCGCAGTCGCAGACTGGCAACGGGCAGATTGCTGTGCAGGATGGTTCGCAAACCGCGACTTACACAGCCAGCGCTAACATTTCGAGGCCCTTTACCGTCACATCGGGCGCGAATGTGCTGGTGGTGGAGTTCGCTTCTGCTGGGGTTAACTCCGAGGCCAATACGACCCTGACTTACGGTGGAATGTCACTCACCCAGGGCGGAATGCAGGGTGCTTACAATGGCGCCAATAATGGCGTTAATTCTGGCGTTTATTATTTGATGAACCCTCCCGTCGGCGCGTCCACTATTACGGGCACCGCCGCGAATGGCAATGTCTGGATCGCGGCATATACGCTGAACTCGGTTGACACCACGATTGCGCCGGTGATCGGAAAAGGTGGTGCCTCGGGTAGTTTTGTGCAACCCGTTTCAACAGCTGCGATCACTGTGCCTGCGGGTGGATTTGCGGCGTTCGTTTTTGGTGTTGACGCCACCACCGGCGTCACCAGCTCAACTATTAGCAGCCCCACAACCGGAACACAGACGAAAGCGACAAACACGGCTGATGCCACCACCATTCTCACGGGTTGGATCTCGGGACTTCCCGCGGGCAATACGACATTCACAGGCACCCAAGGTCCTGGTTATGACGTGGAAGATATTGTCGTAGCCGTCTTCACGCCTCTGGGGGGCGGAGCGTCGTCCTCCGTGTCCATATTCCCGACGCCCGCGATCTGGACGGCGAACTTCTGCCTGACCAATGATGCGCTCGGCCAAGGCGGCGCAGTGTTGCCCTTCACCGGCCCGGGGGTGATCAACACAGGCACCATCTGGAACGCCGTCAATTACGCTGTGGCGACTGTTCAAACACCGCCTCTAACCAACGTCTCCTCCACGAATGATATTGGCACCATTACCAATACAGGGGTCAGCGTGGCTATATATCCAAACGGCACGAGCTACTCTGTCATTTATCAGACGGCCGCAGGCGGGAGTATGCTGCTTAAAGACTACGCGTCATTCGCTTCCGGCACGTCCCAAGGTAACGGCATGACGCTGACAATGCCGCCAGGGTTCTACAATGTGTTCATCATCGGTAATGCTTCCTCCTTCGGAAGCCGTTCCATGACTTGGACAGTTCATAATACTTCTCTGACGTATAACAACGGAACGGCCAACTGGACGAGCTATGTCCTCGGCCAGAATTGCATCATCTTCACCAACGTGCTTGCCACCAATGGCGTGCTCACCTTTAGCGATTCTGCTACAACTGCGGGCAATGCACCATGGAACGGTTTGCAGGTGCAGTACATTGGGCCGTATTCGGCGAGTACCATGCCGCTCACGGTAACAATGTCAGGCAAGACTCCCGTGCTCACCTATCTGAACGCGACATTGGAATCCTCAACCAGTGTTCTTGGGCCGTGGACGCCGGTGGTTGACGCTCCCGCGCCTGTCTATGGTGTCACCAATACGTACTCGGTCCCGAGTTTCACCATCCCGTCCGGGCAGTCAAGCGCCGGGAGATACTACATATCCGTGCCGATGCCGCTGACATCGCCGGCTGTCGGCATCCCGATTGAATAATCGGGAGAGCTGAAACCCGGCCGAAACGGCCGGTCGCAACGGCAGACATTGCTCTGGCCGGGATCGTTGCGGGATGTGACAAACATTCCGCAACGGCCCGGCCAGAGTCTTTTTAGTAACCATTCAGGTAGGGACGCCTCGCCGAGGCGTCCGGGGGGCGATCCGTTGCGCCGCGGTGCGGCGCGGACAGCGCGGTCCGGATTCGGAATCGGGATCGCTACCTGATAGTTGCACTTTGGCGAACGAAGATTCCGCTTCCAAGGAACCGGGATGGGACTAATGGGAGGCATGGGAAGAATGATGACCAATTCTCAATCAAATCTTCCGAATTCTCATGCGTTCCGCTGCTGGTTTGTTTAAGGCGCTGACAAAATCGGCATATATTTTTGCGCGCAACCTAGCAGCCTGTTGAAAAACTGGCCCGGTGAGGGCACCGGGCCTACATGACCCGTGATTTCCGAGGAAATAATGTAGGCCGCGTGCCCCCACGCGGCGTTCGATGGAATATTTCAACAGGCTGCTAGGGGCTGCGCGGCGGAGAAGCCGGCGCCGCCAGCGTGGCGTCCCGAACCGGCGCCCCCGCCTGATACAGCGCCAATTGCGACCGCAGCAGGTTCCCGACTGCGGCGTTGCCCGGCCCGCCGGCAAATTGCAGGGCCTTTTGGACCGTCGCTATCGCCTCGGCAAACTTCCCGGCTTCGGCATAAGCCGCCGCCAGCATGCCCAGGACCTTCGGATTTTGCCCGCCGGAAAGTTCATTGGCCCGCGACGCCAATTCCACAGCCCTGGCCCCGTTGCGAAGCGAAGCATCCGGCGCGGCGGCAAGCACCCAAGCCAAGTTGGCGAGGCACTGGAAGTAGCCTGGAACGATTTGCAGGGCTTCCTCGTATTCCGTCACCGCTTCCCCGATGCGGCCCAATTGCAGCAGCGCGTTGCCCAACTGGTAATGCGCCTCCGCTATCCGCGGCGTCAGTTCCGCCGCCTTCCGCAAATGGGGCAGCCCCTCCCCGGCCCGGCCATGTTCGGAAAGTGTACTGCCCAGGGTGAATTGGGCGATGGGATCATCAGGCTCCAAATTGACCTGTATCTCAAACTGAGCCAGGGCATCCGCCAACTGTCCTTGGGCCAGCAGAGCGCGGCCAAAATTGTAATGGGCCTTCGGAAGGCCGGGATTCACGATTACCGCTTGCTGCAAATAGTCCGAAGCCTCCTTCACCCGGCCCTGATCCAAAAGGACCTTGCCCAAACTCGTTTCCATCACCCCGTTGTTTTCCGTCGTCTCGATGGCGTGGCGAAAGAGCGTCTCGCTGCTCTTCCAATAGCCCGCCTGAAACGGCGTCGCCACAAGGCATCCGGCCAGAGCCAGCCCTCCAACAACCGCCGGTGCTTTCGCCCCCGCCCGCCGAACCCATCCCCGCGCCCCCCATACGATCATGATAAACAAACCGATGCTCGGCAAATAATCATACCGGTCCGCCATGGACTGCGAACCGACTTGAACCAAGCCGATGACCGGCACGAGCATCCCCAGAAACCACAGCCAGCCCACCGCCAAATAACCCTCCGCCCGGATGCGCCAAATCGCCCAGCCGGTGACCAGCGCCAATAGGCCGGCGGAGCACGCCACTTTCCACCCCGCCCAATGGCTTGGGTACGGATAAAAAACGGCCAGACCAAACGGCCAGAATGTCTTTGCCAGATACCGCGCGTAGGAAACAGGCACATTGGCCAGACGATACGCGAGCGGCTCGCGGTCCAGCGAAAGCACGGCGCCGGCGTGTTGTTGGGCCACAAAAGCGGCGACGCACGCCGCGGCGGCCAAAATGAAGAACGGCGCTTTTTCGGCCGCCAGCCGCCCGAAGGGAGGACGCCATCGTTGCAACGGCCAGTAGTCAAGAAGAATCAAAATGAAGGGCAGCGTCACCAGCATCTGTTTTGCCATCAGCCCCAGCGCAAAGAACAACACGGCGGCCGCATAGAAAATCTTCTGCTTTCTGCTTTCCGCTTTCTGCTTTTCCACATACCGGGTATAAGCCCAAAGCGTGAGCAGCCCAAAGAACGCGCTAAGAACGTCCTTGCGCTCCGCCACCCACGCCACCGACTCGACATGCAGCGGATGCAGCGCGAACAGGGCGGCGGCCAGCGCGCCGGGCCAAGTCTCTTTGGTCAGGCGGCGCAGCAGCAGAAAAAGGAGAATCGAGTTCGCCAGATGCAGCAGCAGGCTGGTCAGGTGGTGGCCGGCCGGATTCATTCCATACAGTTGGAAATCCAACTCGTGCGACAGCCAGGTCAGCGGATGCCAGTTGGCGGCGGCACCCGTCGTAAAGGCCCAAGCCACCCCCGCCCAACTGACTCCATGTTGAACCATCTCATTGGAAAGGATGTAATCGGGGTCGTCGTACTCGACAAAACCGCAGCGCCAAAGAGGCCCGTAAGCCGCCAGCACGGCCAATGCCAATCCCAGGCAGATAAGCCAAGTCTGGCGTCGGTTGCGCGAATCGTCCATCGGTCCATACCTTATATCGGAAACGCCTTGTTGGAAAAAGCCCAAACTCACCCGCCATCTCCGGTAGGGCGGCGCTGCCGCGCCGCCCAAAATTTCAGGGCAGAGCGGCAGCTCTGCCCTACCAAGAAGGTGAAGAAGTTTGTCCCGCACCCATCCCTTCCCGGCGCGCGTCTCTTCTCTATTGCGTAATCAAATATATAACAAAAATGACCCCGCCGATGATCTCCAGAACCGCCAGCAAACCGGCCACGAAAAAAGCCAGGTTGGATTTGCCGGTGATGCTGCAAGGCGCCTTGCGATAACGCAAGACCAGGTAAAGCGCCGCGGGCGCTCCTATCAGCCCGGGCGTCAGGCAGAGCAGGGGCGGAATGACCGCCGTATGCAGGGCGAGTTGGTCCCAAAGCACCCGCGTGTTTTCCAAGTCCTTGTACCTGGATTTCTTCCGGCCGGTTTCCAGGCAGACCGGGCAGACATGGCGTCCGTTCAGCTCCAAATCGCACAGGCCGCAAAGAAACCGCCCGCAGCCTTCGCAGACAATGGAGGCCTTTTTGGCGGGATGATAAAAGCAACTCGATTGGCCCTCCACCAGGAGCGGCTCGGCGGCGGCGCCGCCGGATGGGGTTTGCAGAATGGCCGGAAAAACTTCGACGGCCAGCGGCGCCGCGCAGGACGGGCAGGGCGAGAATTGGCCGGTGTTAAAGGCCTCCGGGAATAGAACCGCCTGGCATTTGCCGCACTTGACCAGGCTGGATTCCATCGGCGCGCTTATTTTTGAATGACGCGCGTGCCGCACATGCGGTCATGCAAACCGCGCTTTTCATCGTCCCACGCCACCATCAGCACGCCGACATAACAACAGAGAAAGCTGACGATGATCGCGAACATCCGCCCGCAAGCCTTGGCGTAGCTGATCGCCGAGCCATCCGGGTTGACGATGCGGAGTTTGAGCGCCATCTTTCCGGGCGTCGCTCCGTATTTGCCCACCAGGTAGATTTGATAAAAACCGACCAGGGCCAGGTTGATGGGAAGCCCTATGAGCGATGCGGCAATGCTTGGCACAAGGGGATTGAGCGAGGCGCCGATCATGGCCCGGGTGGCAATGGAGAGCGTCACGATGACAATGTCCAGGAGGATGGCGTCGATAATATGGGCCAGCACCCGGATCCAAAAGCCGGCATAATTCAACGCGCCCTGCGGCGTCACGCCCTCCTTGAGTTTTTGCAGGAAGACCGGTTTGCACGCGGCGCAGATGAATTGGTTGCCGTGACGGATGACCTCCTCGGGCGGGAAGGCCCGTCCACATTCGGCGCAAAGCACCTGGCCGGGGGGAGCGCTGACGGGGGCGGCCATGCGCAGGGTCGCCGCGGCCGGAGTGGCTTGGGCTTGGGCGTAGGGCAGCCACTCGGCCATGCCCTCGTGCCAGACCAGCGTTTCGTGCCCGACTTTTCCGGCGCGCGCCAGCGTCTCCAAGTCGGCGTCTGTCACGGGGCCTCTCTGCTCGGAGCCTTCAAGATAGTACCAGTTCATAAAACGGAAATGGAGTGTTACTGTTGTTGTCAGCCGCCAGCCTGTCGGTTCCGGGCCAAGAAGTAAAGGCTGTTTTCAACGGAATGTGAATAATGGATGTTGAATGCTTTCCATGAACCTCGTAGCGGCTTTCGGAAGAAAGCCGCCATTGTCGTTTCCACCTCTGGAGTGCGGGTGGGACGCGAATAGTGCGGCGCTCTGCCGAGCGCCGCTACGGGTCCAAACTATTTTCACTTTTGCACTTCTGCTCTTTTTGTACCAACACCGCTTTTACCCAGTCTTTACAAGGCTTTTTTCGCGGCCGGACCCCCCCGTTTTTGACCCGCAAATCGTACCCACGGTGGGTAGTCGCTTTTCCCCAATCCATGCCATAATGCCCGCATGAATAGTGAAATGAAATTCAGCCGCCAAGACGCGCAAAAAGCACAGCGCGGCCAGCCGCAACCAAAGGAATCGAACCATCCCGATTCCGAATCGGGAGATGACACGGATAAGAAGACTTTTCAACGCAAAGACGCAAAGACGCAAAGACGCAAGTAACTCTTTGCGCCTCTGCGACTGTGCGACTATGCGTTGAAACCTCCTTACAATCCGTGAAATCCGAGAAATCCGTGGTTCAAATCCGCAATCCGCAATCCGCAATCCGCAATTACCCAAGCGTGTTTGGTCAAACCCAGTCAAACCCAGTCAAACCTGGTCAAACCCAGTCAAACCCATCCATGCCTCTTCCCGGGCGCAGGACAAAATTCTTCGTGTCTTTGGTAGGGCGGCGCTGCTGCGCCGCCCACGAATTCAGGGCAGAGCGGCAGCTCTGCCCTACCGGGAAGGCGAAGAAAACTGTCTTGCGCCCCCTCTTCCCAACATCTGCCGAAGGGCCTGGCATTCGGCCAGCCATCCCACATATTGTGGTGTCCATGCCAGAATGCACAAAGTATGGTGGTTTGCGGTTATGGCGGGCAATTCGGCAGACAGGATATTGGCAATTTCCGCATCTCGGCCGGTCAAACCCAGTCAAACCCAGTCAAACCGTTTCACCCAGGAACCCAACGGAGTGTTGGAGTGCTGGAGTATTGGGTGTTCCCACCACTCCACCACTCCATCACCCCATCACCCCATCACTCCATCACTCCCCCAGGCTTGCGCGGAAGGCGAATTTGGAGTATGTATCTCTGACGCAGTCGCCGCGATTTTTCAAACCGCGGTTCGTTCGCGAAAACTTAACTGGAAAGGATTCATTATGATGACACGACGAGAAGCCATTCAGAAAACCATCTTCGCCACCGCCGCTTTGTCGGCCGGCGCGATGACGGCCCAAACCCAACCCGCCCCGGCCCCCGCCGCCGCCCCCCCAGCCCCCACCGGCCCGCTCAAGTTTCCGCCGCTGCCTTACGCCTACGACGCGCTGGAGCCGCATATTGACGCGCTCACCATGCAAATTCATCACGACAAGCATCATGCCGCTTATGTCGCCAATTTGAACAAGGCCGTGGCCGGCCATGCCGACCTGGAAAGCAAAAGCGCGGCGGAATTGGTGCGCAACCTGGACAATTTGCCCGCCGACATCCGCACCGCCGTGCGCAACAACGGCGGCGGACATCTCAATCATTCCGAGTTCTGGCTGATGATGAAGAAGAACGGCGGCGGCCTGCCCACGGGGGAACTGGCGGCGGCGATGGACAGGGACTTCGGAGGCTTCGACAAGTTCAAGACGGCTTTCACCGACGCCGCCACGAAAGTTTTTGGCAGCGGCTGGGCGTGGCTGAGTTTTCCGGGGCAAACACGAGCGGGCGCCCCAAGAACTCTCACCATCGAATCCACGCCCAACCAGGACTCCCTGATCACGGCCTCGAAAGTCCCGATCCTGGGCATTGACGTGTGGGAGCATGCTTATTACCTGAAATATCACAACGTCCGCGCCGATTACATTGCGGCCTTCTTTAATGTGATTGACTGGGATTATGTGGCCGGGAAGTATCAAGGGTGAGCATGAGTGACGCATCCCTGCCGGCCGGGAAAAGGTAGGGCGGTGCTGCCGCGCCGCCCTAAATTGGGGCGAAGCAGCAGCTTCGCCCTACCGGACGATGAAATATCCGTTTAACCATGAGTGAGCATCCGCGAATTACGGTGGTGACGCCGAGTTTCAACAGCGTTACCACGATTCGTGAGACGATTGAAAGCGTCCTGCGCCAGGGGTACCCGGACGTGGAGCATATCGTGATGGACGGCGGTTCGACGGACGGCACGCTGGAGATTGTGAAGGGCTACCCGCATTTGCTCTGGACCTCCGGCAAGGATGAAGGCCATTACGACGCGATGAACAAGGGGATCGCGCGGGCCACGGGGGATTTGATCGTCATCCTGAACGCGGATGACTGTTTTCGGGCGGGAGCTTTCCGGAGTGTGGCCGCGGGCTACGCGGCGCACCCGGAATGGGACGCGTCGTTCGGCGATGTTGTCTATGTGGACGGCGGGGGACGGGAAATTTTCCGGCGGGAGGAGGCGCTGTATGATTACAATGTTCTCCGCTACTGGCACGACTACATCTGTCATCATACACTGTTCGTGCGCAAGGCGGTCTATGAGCGGCTGGGAGGCTACCGCCACAAGGACTACAAAAACGGCTGCGACTATGATTTTATTTTAAGGCTGGGACGGGCCGGGTGCCGGGTGGGGCATGTGAGGGCGTTGCTGGTGGATTACCGGTTCCACGCAATGGGGCAGTCGGCGGATGAGCGGGTGGCGAGGAACATGCGCGAGGAGTCGCTGAGAATTCGCAAGGAGCACGGCGCTCCCGGCGGGTCCTGGGGCCGTGTGGTGGCCAATTGCTACCGGGCCAAGCGGCAGTTGCAAAAGCTCGTTTACCGGGGGAAATGCGACGCCGTTCCCGGGCGGTGGCTGTTGAACAGGCACATGCATCAACGCGCGCGCTTTTCCTCCAACAGCGGGGTGGACCGGCTGTAGCGACCGTTTCACCTTCGTGTCATCCGCTCTTAATCCTAATCTTAATCTTAATCTTAATCTCCTCCTAAACCCTAATTCCCGTGAAACCAGGAAGAGATTAGGATTAAGATTAGGATTAAGATTAAGACCCGGAATGAAACCTAAATTATTGACAGTGGAGCTGTGGGCGTTGGGCGATCTGGTCCTGGCGACGCCGTTTCTCAGGGCCGCCACGCGGTCCTATGAGGTGGCAATGCTGGCCCGGCCCGCCGCGCGGGAGTTGCAGCCGCGGCTTTGGCCGGGGGTGGAGGTGATTCCGTTTGAGTCTCCCTGGACGGCGTTCCGGGGGAAATATGTGTTGACGCGCTGGCCGTGGCGGAATCTGGCGCGTCTGGCGGGAGAACTGCGCCGGCGGCGGTTTGACCTGGGGGTTTCGGCCCGATGGGATCCGCGCGATCATCTTTTGCTGCGGTTGAGCGGGGCGCGGCGGCGGGCGGGGTTTCCGAGGGTCTTTTCTGGATTATTGTTGACGGACAGGCTGGCGCTGCCGCCGGCGGAGGCGCATCGTTATGAGAATTGGCGCGTGCTGGGACGCCATTTGGGGATGGAGTTGCCGCCGCGAAAGGAGGCGGCCCTGGATCGCGCCAGAGGCGCGACGCTAGAGGGGGCGCAACCGGACGTCTCGGCGAGGCGTCCCTACCAGGGGGGAGTTGTGGTGATCCATTCGGGGGCGGCGCAGCCGGCGCGGGTGTGGCCGCTGGAACGGTTCGGGTTCCTGGCCCAACAGTTGCGCGGGCAGGGCTATGCCGTGGAGGTGGTCTGCGATGCCGGACAGCGGGAGTGGTGGACGGGGCACGGGGAGAAGGCGCGCGTGGCGGGGACGATTGAGGAGTTGGTGGCGGTCTTGGAGGGCGCGGGGTTGTTCGTGGGCAATGATTCGGGGCCGGGGCATCTGGCGGGCATTTTGGGAATTCCCACCTTCACACTGTTTGGCAATCAGTTCTCGAGCCGGTTCGCGCCGCTGGATGCGCAGGCGGAGTGGATGGAGGGCGGGGATTGTGTGTATAAACCGTGCTATGACACCTGCCGGTTTGCGACCCCGGAATGTTTATGGGGGACCGGGGAAAACCAGGCATGGCTGAAGTTGAAAATTTTTGCGGCGAAGCATCTGAACGCGGCCGCGCCTTCCAAATGAATGAGTCAAGCGAACAGGCTGCCGCCATCGGGCGGGTGAATGTGCTGGGGGTGGGGGTCAGCGCGATCAACATGGACCTGGCGTTGCGGGCGATTGCCGGCGCGGTCGAGCGGAGGGAGAAAGGGTATATATGTGTCACGGGAGTGCATGGGGTTTCGGAGGCGCAAGCGGACGGGGGTTTTCGGGAGATTTTGAACCGGGCTTTTCTTTGCACGCCGGATGGAATGCCGCTGGTGTGGGTGGGCCGGTGGCAGGGGCGCAAGGAGATGGGCCGGGTTTATGGACCGGATTTGATGCTGGCGGTGATGGAGCTTTCGGAGAAGAAGGGGTTCCGGCATTTCTTCTACGGGGGGGCAAACGGGGCGGCGAAGGCGTTGGCGGAACAGATGGGGAGGCGCTTTCCCAAATTGCAGATCGCGGGGACTTGCGAGCCGCCGTTCCGGCCGTTAAACACGGCGGAGGAGGGGGAGTTGAAGAAATTGATCCGGGAGGCGCGGCCGGACGTGATGTGGATCGGGTTGAGCACACCCAAACAGGAGAGGTTCATGGCGGAGTATCTGGGCCAACTGGACGTGACGTTGATGGCGGGGGTTGGGGCGGCGTTTGATATCCACGCGGGGCGCTTGCGGCAGGCCCCGCCCTGGATGCAACGGAGCGGCTTGGAATGGCTGTTCCGGCTGGGCTGCGAACCGCGCCGGCTGTGGAAGCGTTACTTGAAGAACAATCCCCTATTTGTAGTCCGAATTCTCTGCCAGGGCGCCGGACTGAGAAAATATCCGTTGAATAATCGGGGGCATTGAGTATCCTGCGCCCGTTTCATGGGTTCCGGGATGGATCTTGGAATGATCCCAATTGATCACTTGACCGCGCTGAAAATGCCGAGTTTGATTCGAATCTGGATTCTGTTGCAGGTGATGTGTGTGGTCGCCGGCTGGACGCTCTCAGTGCTGGGAGAAGTCAATCTGATGGGTTACGCGGTTTTCTTTGCGGCAACGGCGGGGGCTTTCGCGGTTTGGGGCAAATGGTGGCGGGCGGGATCGGGGTTGAGGCTGGACCGTCCGGTTTGGAGCCGTTATGCCCGCCGTTTCCGCCGGGTTTTTCCCCTGCTGTTTCTGCTGGCGGCCCTGGGGTCGCTGGCGGGCGGCGCGCTGCATGCCCCGAACAACTACGACGCTCTTTCTTACCGGCTGCCGCGGGCGTTGATGTGGTGGAACCACGGAGGCTGGTATTGGATTGACACGCCGGACTTGAGGGTGAATCTCAGCGGAGCCGGCTTTGAATGGCTGATGATGCCGATCTTGGTCCTGACCCACAGTGACCGGCTTTTGTTTTTGATCAACCTGTCAGGTTTTCTCCTGATGCCGGGGTTGTTGTTCAGCATTCTGGTTGCAGCCGGGGTGTCGGGACGGGTGGCGTGGGCCTGGATGTGGCTGCTGCCGATGGGTTTCAGCTTCATCATGCAGGCGGGGAGCATAGGAAACGACACGATTGCGGCGGTTTATGTTTTGGCGGCGGTTCATTTTGCATTCCGCGCGCGGAAAGCCGGGCGAATGGAGGATTTGGGAATGGCCTTTCTCGCCACGGGGCTGGCCACAGGGGTCAAGGCTTCCAATTTACCGCTCTTGCTGCCCCTGTTTTTTGCGGTGCGGCCGGCCCTGGGATTGCTGCGGTCCCGCCTGGTCTTTGGCGCGGTGATGATCCTGGTGAGCGTGGTGGTTTCGTTTTGTCCGATGGCACTGATGAATCAGGTTCATGCCGGGCATTGGGGCGGAGATCCTTTGAATTTGGATAAGGTGCAGATTCGGAATCCAATCGTTGGAATTATTGGGAACAGCCTGCAAATCACAGCGGAAGCCATCTCGCCACCCGTTCTTCCCTACGCGCAGAACATATCGGACTGGGTTTGGAGACATTTCCCCAAGAAGCTCCAGGGCCTGTTAGAACGGGATTTCCCGCGATTCCAATGGCGGCTTGGAGAGCTGCCACAGGAGGAGGCGGGAGGGTTGGGCCTTGGGATAACGCTGCTATTGGCGGCGGTGTTGTTGTTGCGGAAAAGCCGGGCGGCAGCGGTTCCCATGCGCCGGCGCCCCGGCATGGTGATCGGCGTCATGGCCTGGGTCGCGTTGCTGGCTTATATGGCCCAGTGCGGCAGCGAGTCCACGAGCCGCCTGATATCATCATACTATCCGTTGCTGCTGATTCCATTTTTGCTAATTGGCAGACAGGCGCGGCTGGCGCGGCTGCGCTGGTGGAGAATTCTGGGAGTGTTAACGGGGGTGGGCGCGCTTGCGGGGCTGGCGCTGACGCCATCCCGGCCTCTCCTGCCCGCCGGGCGGATTTGCGGCTGGCTTGCCTCGCAATACCCGGGCAATCCGGAAGTTGCGCGGATGCGAAGGGTCTACTCGATCTACGCGAACCGAAACAGCCTTTTCACTACTTTGACCCGCCACATTCCCGACACGGCGCCGGTGTTTGGCTTGATAGATGCGCCGGATGAGCCGGATTCTTCGTTTTGGCAGCCTTACGGCAGCCGGACGGTGCGGCTATTGTGGAAGATGGATCCTCGGAAGCCGCCTGACTTGGAATGGGTGGCGATTAACTTGACTGCTTTTGAATCTGAAACCGGGGAGTCTTTGGAGCGGTGGCTGCAGCAAACCGGGGGTGTGGTTGTGGTATCGAGTCTCATCGCCGCCAAGGCAAGCCACGATCCGGAATGGTGGTATGTGGCGCATTTTGGCGCTCCCGCGGCGGGCCGGAAATGAGAGCTTAACCTGTTTGGAATGGCATGTTTGGAATGGCATTGCAATTCGCCGCCCCGCGCCTATACTCCGGTTCATGGACATGAAGGCCCATTACTCAGCCGTCAAATGGCAGCCGCCCGCCGCCACGGAAAACACCCGCCGCCTCAAGCCATGAACACCGAGGAAAAAAACCGCAAGCTGGCCGTCTTCCCGCGGTCCAATCCCAATCCCGTCCTGGAATTTTCCGCCGACGGCGAACTGACTTACAGCAACGACGCCGCCCAGCAGATGGCGGCCTCCCTCGGCGAACAATCCATGCTCGCCATATTGCCGCCCGACACCAAGCGGATCATCCTGCAGTGCCTGCTCACCGGGGAAAACAAACTGAATCTGCAAACCTCCCTGCAAAACCGCACGATTGCCTGGTCGTTCATCCCCATTGCCGAAAGCAAGACCGTGCATTGCTACGCCAACGAGATCACCGAACGCCTGGCCTTGGAGGCGCAGTTGCGCCATTCCGTCAAGATGGAGGCGGTCGGCCAGTTGGCGGCCGGCGTCGCCCACGACTTCAACAACATCCTCACCATCATTCAAGGCCATGCCGACCTGCTCTTGCAATCCCAGCCCCTGTCGCCGACGACCGAGAAATCCCTTCGCCAAATCTGGTCCGCCGCCGACCACGCGGGCAAGCTCATTCAGCAGTTGCTCATGTTCAGCCGCAAACAGGTCATGCAGCCGCGCTACGTTGATTTGAACGGGATCATCACCAATGTCAGCCCCATGTTGCAGCGCATGCTGGGCGACCAAATCACGTTCGAGTTTGTCCCGGCGGCGAACCTGCCCTCCATTTACGCCGACGTCGGCATGATCGAACAGGTTCTGGTCAATCTCTCCATCAACGCCCGCGACGCGATGCGTAACGGCGGACGCCTGGCCATTAGCGCCGCCGCCCGCTCGCTCGAACCCGTCGCCTGCGTGGTCAATCCCGAAGCCCGTCCGGGGAACTTCGTCTGCTTGAGCGTCTCCGACACCGGCGCAGGCATGGACCATGAGACCTTGAGCCATCTGTTCGAGCCGTTTTTCACCACCAAGGAAACCGGCAAGGGCACCGGCCTGGGCCTGGCCACCGTCTATGGCATTGTCAAGCAACATCAGGGCTGGATCACCGTCGAGAGCAAACCCGGCGCCGGCTCCACCTTCACCATTTTCTTCCCCTGCGTCTCCAAGCCTGTGGAAGCCGCCCCGCCCAAGAGCCAGTCCCCCCTGTCGTCCGCGACCGGCACCGAGACCCTGCTGGTGGTCGAGGACGAACCCTCCCTGCGCGAACTGGTGGTGCGCATCCTCGAGCTGTGCGGCTACCACATTCATCAGGCCAAGAACGGCGTCGAAGCCCTGCAAGTCTGGGAGCAGCACAAGGACGAGATCGATCTTCTATTGACAGACATGGTGATGCCCGAGGGCATTTCCGGGCGGCAACTGGCCGAGCGCCTGCAAAAAGACGACCCCGCCCTCAAGGTCATTTACACCAGCGGCTACAGTCCCGGCATGGCGGGCAAGGACATCGCCCTCCTCGAAGGCTTCAACTTCCTTGCCAAGCCCTATCCGCCCAGCCGCCTGGCCCAGGTCGTCCGCGAGTGTCTGGACGGGAAACTGGATCGCGGGCCGAAGAACAAGTAGCGGTTTCCGTTCTTCATCTTAATCCTAATCTTAATCTCATTGAATAGAAGAGGAGATTAAGATTCAGATTAAGAGTCAAGTACATCCCTTCCGTTTATCCGCTCGGCCAGTTCCGCCGCGGGATAGGTCCAGATCTCCGCCAGCGTCGGATGATAATGCGGCAGGGCGGCCAGTTGGCGCGCCGTCATCTTCCCGGCCATCGCGGCGACGATCTCGTGGATCAATTCGCCGCCCAACGGCCCCACGCAGGCCCCGCCAAGGATTGCACCAGTTTCCGGATCGGCCAGCAATTTCACAAACCCATCCTTCGCCTCCATGATCAGCGACTTGCCATGATCGGCGAACGGGTAACCGGCCGCCAGGAACCGAACGCCCCGCGCCCGCGCCTCCTTCTCTGTCAAACCTACGGTAGCCGCCTGCGGCTCGGTGAAAACCACGCGCGTCAACAACCGGTCATCCATCCGCCGCCGGCGGCGCGGATGCAGAATGTTATGCGCCGCCACCTCGCCCTGCTCCACCGCGATATGCACAATCTGGTGCGGGCCCGTGCAATCCCCCGCCGCGTAAATATGCGGCGCGGTCGTTTGCATCTCCGCATTCGCGATGATCCGGCCCCCCTCGGTCCTGACGCCGATCTTGTCCAACCCGAGTCCCGCCGTGTTCGGAGCCCGCCCCGTGGCGGCGAGGACCGCTTCGGCCGTCACCCGGTGCGTGCCGTTGTTGTAATCAAACTCGACGCCCTTGTTGCGTCCCTGCCGGAAGGCCCGGAGCAGCCGGGATGGCGCGAAAATCTCCACCCCTTCCCGCCGCAACACAGTTTCCAGCACCGCCGCCGCATCCGGGTCGGATTCGCGCAGGATTTGTGCGCTGCGTTGAATCAGCGTCACCTTCACATCCATCCGGCAAAAGAACTGCGCCAATTCCACCGCGATCGGTCCGCCGCCCAAAACCACCAGCGAGCGCGGCGGCGCGCGCAGCGAAAGCGCGTCATCACTGGTCCAAAAACCCGTCTCCTCCAAACCCGGGCATGGCGGCGGGGCCGGAACCGAGCCGGTGCAGATGATGAAATGCCTTGCTGTCAAACGTCGCGGCGCGCTCTTCGCCCCGGTCAACTCCAGCGTGTGCGGGTCGGCGAAACGCGCCTGCGCCCGCACAAAATCGAAGGGGCCATCCTTCAATTGCCGGCGGCGGAAAGCCGCGAAATCCTCCACCATCGCCCTTTTCCGGGCCATGACGCTGGCGAAATCGAATCCCGCCTTGGGAATGCGCAAACCCCAGGTTTTGCCGTGCCGCGCCAGATGCAGCGTCTCGGCGGCATAGAGCAGGGCCTTGCTGGGCATGCAGCCGCGCAGGATGCAAAGGCCGCCAGTCTCCGCGCCGCCTTCCAACACCACCGTGCGCAGCCCCGCCGCCGCCGTCGTGCGTGCCGCCGCGAACCCGGCGCTGCCGCCGCCGAGAACCGCCACATCATACTGGGAAGACTTGTTCAACATGGTTGGCCTTTCGATTTAACAGAGGTTTGGCGTTTGGAATCATGAAAAATAACACGATTGGGCTTGATTGGCGGAACCCGGATTGGTTGTAAGTTGTTCATGGAAAGAGACTTGTGGTGAATTGCCTCAAAAAGGCGCAAAAGGCTCAAGATAACATGGTTGCAGGGGCATCCGCGTTCGCAAAGCTCCGGCCTTCGCAGTGCGACGGCCCGAGGAGACGGCGGGGCAAGCGAAGGGTGGCGGTCGGGACGCGGCGCCAATGGCCTGAAGATATGGCGGCGGATTGCCATCCGCCGCTGCGACTGGGTTGGCTTCGTGCCTCATGCTGACTATTTAATCATAGGCTCTAATTTTTGTCAAGGCCGGGGGCGGAGAATTGTAAGAACGGCAGGGTCCCGATGCATCGGGATCGAGCCGTGACTCGATTGCGGATTGCGGATTGCGGATTTGGATCGAGTCACGACTCGACAGAGGGCATGTCCTCACCGCATGGGTTACACATTTGCAGTGGAAATGCCTTGGAAAAGGAGATCCGACCAAAGACACTCTTGAGGAATTGGCTAATAAATAACACTATCATGCATAGACCAGCAGATGAATGTTGTCGGGCAGGCTGTCGGAGATTTCCCGGATGATGTTCCCGCGCAGAAGATGGGCCAGGCCGTGGCGTTCCGGCGCGCCCAAAATTAGATGCGACACTCCCACCGTCGCCGTGATGTCCACAATCGTCTGCGCCACGGCATCGCTCACCGCGTAGCAGGGGATCAGGGGATGGCTGCCGGCTTTCCTTTTGGCTTCCGTGAAAAGGGCGCGCGCTTCCGGGTCGTCCTGCCATTTGCGCCGGAAGTCGTCCTCGAGCAAAATCGGCACGGGACGGATGAACAACAAATAAAGCGGGCGGTCGCTTTGCCGCGCTTCCTCGATGGCGAAGTCGAGGGTCTTTCCAAGGCCGCGGACGGCGCACATCATGGGCGTGCCGGAAACCTCGCGGGGTTGGACGGGAAGTGTGGCCAACGGCGCGAGTATCGGTTGGGCGGCGGCCGCCGGCGGAGTGGCGGCGGCTTGATCTTCTTTTTTCTTGCGCCGCGTATTTTCGATGGCCAGGCCGCGCAGGATCAATCCAATGGCCAGCACGCCCGCGGCAAAATTGCGCGCGCTCGGTTTGGCCGCAAACAAGGTCAGCTCGATGGCCAGCATGATCAGGAAGGTGCAGAACATCAAAATGCGCTCCCAGGTCGCCAGACCCAACTTCCGGTCGGTCGAACTGGCGCCGAGGTTGGTGGCAATGGCGCCAACGACACCCACGGCATAAAGATCGGCCAGCCCGCCCACATCCCGGATCGCCAGTACCAGAAGCGCCGGAACCGCCGCCGCCACGATGAGGCCCAGGTTGGGCACCCCGAAACTGTTGAGTCGCTGGAAGTGTGACGGCAATTCTTCGTCGCGCGACATAAGGAACGAAATGGCCACCAAATCCACAATGGCGGTGTTGACGGCGGAAAGGAGAAGCAAGCCAAACACCAGGCTGACAGCCAGGCCCATATAGTGTCCGATCAGCGGCGAATGAAACGCCCCGCCCACAAAATGATCCCCCATGTACTTGAGCATGTAATCGCGGACCGGTTTGCCGTCGGCCATCACTTCATTCATCTGGCCCGGTTCGGTGGGAACAGAGCTTAACCCGCCCAGCGCATTCATCGCCAGGCCGAGGAGGGCTGTGAAGAGGCAAACTTCCACCATGACCCAGAGGATGGCGGGCGTGGAGGTCTGTGAAACATTGGGTTTGGCATCCGTGCTGCCCTTGTTCAGTTTCATCACCCCGGTCGAGTTGGCAATAGCCTCGACGCCGGACAGGGCCAGCACCACGCCGACAAACCCGCCCCAGTTCTTGGCGAAACCGCCTTCAAGGGGTTGCATATTATGCACCGCTTCACCCAGATGGGGGATGCAGAAGGCCGACAGCACCACGACCACCACCACCGTCGGCACCGATACCAGGAACGCCAGGCCGCCGGTGTGCTTGGGGCCGAAATAGTTCAGGCAGCCGATGAGAAGAATGGCAAGCCCGGCGCAGATTTCCGGATGCCCGAACCCCAGATATTGAAAGGCCGACAGGGCGCTGATCGCCGCCGTCACAATGTAATCCGCAATCAACAGGAAGGCGCCGACAATGGAGACAATTTCCGACCGGTGGCGCACACTGGCATAGACCCCGCCGCCGTCGGGGTAATGCTTGCAGATGGCCATGTAATTGACCCCCACCAGGGCCGTCAGCACGCACATGGCCGCGATCAACCGGAACGAACTGTAGCCGCCCACGGCAAAGGCGATGCCGATGACGTAGGCCTTGCTGGTGCCCCAGTCCCCATACAGGATGGCCGCCGCCCGGGGGGCATTGACATTGCGCGGCCGCCGCGTGCTAGTAGTCAGGGTCATTGGTTTGGTCTAACAACACCGGGCGGGAGCATAACTGTTTCCAGGCCAACGTCAAAAGCTGATTGGAACGCCGCCCGCCGAACCGGCTCACACCGCCAGCGCGTCTCTTTCATCCGTGCGGATACGAATGACCTTGTCCACCGAGGAGACAAAGATCTTACCGTCGCCGATCTTGCCGGTCCGGGCCGCCTCCATGATCGCGGCGGCAACCGCGGCCGCCAAGCCGTCGGCCACGATAATTTCCAGCTTGAGTTTTGGAAGGAAGTTGGAGGCGTATTCGCTGCCGCGATACAGTTCCGTGCTGCCGTTTTGCCGCCCGAACCCGGACACTTCGCATACGGTCATGCCGCCGATGCCGACATGGACCAGGGCATCCCGCACTTCATCCAGCTTGAACGGTTTGATAATGGCTTCGATCTTTTTCATGGCGCCGCGGCATAAAAATGCGTCATACGCAAATCAAATTTGCCGTTTTTCGCGAGTAATAAGCACGCTCAATGCCACGCACAGCGGAAACGCATTCCCTGCCCTCAAAATAATTTCCAAGACCCTCTCCGGGCCGCCAAAACAGACCGATCCTTCAAGCCAAACCAAGCAGGATGGTCAAAAGTAGCCAGCGCGCACAAAGGAAAGGTGGTTCCAAGGGATCATTTCAGTTAATCTCACTTCCGGCCCGCTATCGGGGCTATGCGCCCGCGCGGCTTATGAGCGGGTTTATGAGTGCGCCATCGAACATCAAATCCGCCAACGCCGGGGCCGTCCGGGGAGACCCCTCGGCACGGGAGGCCATTACTTATTACAACCCGATGGAGGAGCGGGAGGCGGACAAGGCCCCGTTGCAAATGGCGCTAATCCGCCGGATCTTCCGCTACACCCGGCCCTACGCGGCGAAGCGGAACTGGCTTTTCCTCTTGACGTTCACCCGCGGTTTGCAGCTCCCGGCGCTGGCCTGGCTGATTGGCCGCACGATCAATGGGCCGATTTCCGGGCGCGATTTGTCCGGCATCCGCTGGTATGCCGCCGGTTATTTTGCCCTCGCTCTCTTCACGGCGGGCGCGTTCCATTTCCGCCAACGGTTCGCCCTCGAACTGGGCGAGGCGGTGGTTCACGACATGCGGACGGATTTGTTCGCCAAACTGATGGCGATGCCCATGTCGTTTTTCAACCAGACCAAATTTGGCCGCATCATCAGCCGCCTCACGTCGGACATAGACAGCGTCCGGGCCGGCGTGCAGGACGTGGCGTTCGTGCTGGTGGTGCAGGCGCTGCAAATGGCCGCTTCGGGGGCGCTGATGGCGTGGTATGATTGGAAGCTCTTTTCGTTAATGGTCCTCATGGCGCCGGTCATCTGGATGGTCAATGAACATTACCGGCTGGAAATGGGCCGCCGGCTGCGCAAGGTGCAGGAAACCTGGAGCCGCGTTTCTTCCACCCTGGCCGAATCGGTCAGCGGCATCCGGGTGACGCAGGCGTTCGTCCGCCATGAGATCAACCTGGGCTTCTTCCAAAAGTTGATTGATGTGCATGGGGAGAACAACGTGGGGGTGGCCCAAGCCTCCGCGGTGTTCGTGCCGCTGCTCCAACTAAAGAGCCAGCTTTTCCTGGGCGCGATGGCCTTCCTGGGCGCCTTTGGCGCCTTGCGCTGGCAGGGCTGGCTGCACATGGAAGTGGGCGATCTGGTCATGTTCTTTTTCCTCGCCAACCTGTTCTTCGAGCCGGTCCAAGTCATCGGCAACCAATTGAACCAGGCGCTCATGGCCATGGCCGGAGCGGAACGGCTGTTCCGGATGCTCGACCAGGAACCGGAATGGCGCGACGCGCCGGGCGCGCGGCCGTTGCCGGCCATCCGGGGCCGCGTCGAATTTCAGGACGTGCATTTCCATTACAAGCCCGGCCGCCCGGTGCTGACGGACATTTCCTTCGCGGCCGAGCCGGGACAAACCGTGGCGCTGGTGGGCCAGACTGGCAGCGGCAAGACGACCCTGGTGGGTTTGCTTCAGAAACTTTATCTGCCAACCCGCGGCCGGGTGCTCGTGGACGGCCTGGACTTGAACACCGTCACCAGCGATTCGCTCCGTTCCCAAATGGGCAGCGTCCAGCAGAATAACTTCCTCTTTGCCGCTTCCGTGCTCGACAACATCCGCTTCGCCCGGCCCGCGGCTACCGAATCCGACGTGCGCGCGACGCTGGCCGCGCTGGATTGCCTGGACCTGCTCGACGCCCTGCCCCGGCAACTGCTCACGCCTGTGGCGGAACGGGGCGCGTCCCTCTCGTTTGGACAGCGGCAACTGGTCTGTTTCGCCCGCGCCCTCCTGGCCAACCCGCGCATCGTGGTGCTGGACGAGGCGACCAGCGCCATTGACACCGTCACTGAGGCCCGCTTGCAACGCGCGCTGGAGATTTTGCTGCGCGGGCGCACCTCCTTCATCGTGGCGCACCGCTTGAGCACGATTCGCAAGGCCGATTTGGTTCTGGTGCTGGATCAGGGACGCATCGTGGAGCGCGGCACGCACGACAGCCTGCTGCGCCAGGGCGGCGTCTATGCCCGGCTGCACCGTGAATTTGTCAGCGCCCAACCGGGGTGAGAGGAATATGTGAATTGCGGATTGCGAATTGCGGATTGCGGATTGGGGAGCGCGGGCGTCCCGCCCGCCGCGTTCGGCGTCCCGCCGAACGCTCTTGCATCCAGTCCCCCGCCGACTTGCCCGGGGAACAAGGAAGGGAGCGAACCTCCGATGAAAAAGTTTGAACGAATTTTGACGGAGACCGTCTATGCTTTGTATTACAAAGCGCGCGTCCACATCCAGTATGAATAAGGCTCAGTCTATGAGTTGCCGAAATCGCTGGCTGATTGTGTTTGCTTATGCCGTGGCGATGGCGTGGGTCGAGGCGGCGGCGGTGCTCTACCTGCGCACCATCGTGCATCGCATCGAACCCTGGCAGCCCAATCCCTTCCCCGTTATCGGCGGCATGGCTTCGGTCGAAGTCGCTCGCGAAGCGGCTACCCTGCTCATGTTGCTGGCCGTCGGCATGCTCGCCGGACGCTCCTGGCGAAGCCGCCTGGGTTTCGCGGCAATCGCCTTCGGCGTGTGGGACATTTTTTACTATGTCTTTCTGAAGGCGATGTGCGGATGGCCGCATTCGCTGATGGACTGGGACATTTTGTTTCTTATTCCCCTGCCCTGGTGGGGACCGGTGCTCGCGCCAGTCCTGATTTCGCTGCTGCTGATCCTCTGGGGCACGCTTGCGTGCCGGTTGGAACAGACCCGGACGCCCGTCCTGCCGGAATTGGCGGCGTCCGGAGTGGGCGCGGTCGGAGCCGTGCTTGGACTACAAGTATTCATGGAGGACGCACTGGCCGCCGCCCGTCAGGGCGGGGATGCGATTCGCAACGTGCTGCCGAAAAATTTCCATTGGCCGCTGTTTTGCGCGGCGCTGTTCCTGATGGCCGTGCCGGCGCTGCAACTGCTCTGGCGTCGCCGGTCTTCTCAAGCTTCCGAAAAGTCCGGCAGCGGCGGGGTCGCGCCCTCGCAGGAACAGACATACCGGGCCACTTGATTGGCCCGGCGGTTGATCGCCTCCAGCGGCCTTCCGGCCAGCATCCCCACGGCCAGCGCCGCCGCAAAGGCATCGCCCGCGCCGACGGTATCCTTGACAACGACGGGTTCGCCCGGATCATCGGCCCATTGGCCCCCGGCATAAAGCAGGCTGCCGTGCGCGCCGCGGGTCAGGCAGACCAGGCGCTGGGCGCGCTCTCGCGCCAACTGCTCGATTTGCCCGCGCGCGCTCCCGCGCAAGCCCAGCATTGCCGCCAGTACCGGCAGTTCGGAATCGTTGCATTTCACGACGTTGGCCAGGCGCAGCGATGTTTCAATGATGTCCCGCGAGAAATAATGCTGGCGCAGGTTGAGGTCCAGAATCCGCAACGCCCCGGGGCGAACCGCCGCCAGCAGCGCCTGAATCGTCCCGCGCGCCGGCTCGCGCCGCTGCCCCAGCGTGCCGAAACACACCGCGTCCGCTTCGGCGGCGGCGGCCAGGGCCGTCGCTTCCAAGGCCAGGCGGTCCCAGGCAACATCCTCGTGAATGGTGAAGCGCGGCTGGCCGCCGGCCAAAAGCTCCACGCTGACCGTTCCCGTCGGGGCGGACGGGTCCGCCTGGATATCCGCGGTAGGCAGGCCCAAAGCTTCGAGCCGTTGCAGAATTTCCGCGCCCAGCGGGTCCCGGCCCACACGCGAGATCACGCGGCTCCGCGCGCCGAGGCCGCGCGCGTGAAAGGCAAAATTCGCCGGCGCGCCGCCCAGTTGTTTGCCGGAGGGCAGGAGGTCCCAGAGAATCTCTCCGATGCCGATGATGTTGAAGTTCATGGCGATAACCAATAACAAATGTTCAATGACCCATTCTCAATCGAGCCGTCCGAATTCGCAAAGGAAACGATTATGCTATTTTACATTCAAAAGGCCGAAGGAGAAGTACGGGTCGAAACCGTCTTGCATCGGGCGGTTGGTCTCTCCCAGCATCGCGCAATGGAGGCGGATCGTGTAAGTGCCGGGCATGAGCGGCGCGGGCAATGTCACCGTGTTTGACACCGTTTGCCCAACGGCCAGATGCGCCCACGCCGGCGGCAGATCGAGGTTGGTCGTATTCATGGATCCTTGCCGCCAAAAGAGGACGGACAGCCGCGCGCTTTGCGCCTGCTCTTCAGGAAAATGCACAGGGTTGCGCGGATCGTCCGCATTGCGCCACATCTGAACCGCAATTTTGACCGGCTCGCCCGGCTTGCACTCGGACGGCTCGATCACCGGCTGGCCCAGCACCAAGCCGGGCTGCCTTTTCGACAACAGCGGAACCGACCAGTAATTGGAGGCATAAGAGCCGTGCATGGGCGTCAGGCCGCGGATTCCCCACGGCGTCACTGCTGTCACATAATCGGCGGCGAGCCAGTCCGGCGGTTTGAACAGCAGTTCGCCCGTCGCGCTCGCTCCGAGCAGCAGAATGCCATTGTCAAACGGGGACGGAGAGACAGCGCATTTCCCGGCGGCGCCGGGTTTGCTCAAGCCCCATTCCACCAACTTCTGCTGCGTGACCGCCAGCGGCGTGAACCCCAGAAATTTATCCTGGAGCCAAACCCCGGCGCCGGGCGGTGGGGAGTCAATCACCACCAGCGCATCCCGGTTCAACAGCGGTTTTGCCCAGCGCAAGCCGGCATAGGCGGCGCATGCCAGCGCCGCGACGAGAAAGACGATCTCCAAAGTTGCGGCAACCCGATTCAGCCACGACCCGGCGCCCGCCGGATACCATCGCTTCGCCAGCACGACCCAAACCAACACGAGCAAAATGACCGCCGCAACATTCACGCCGCAGCCACTATAGTCCTCGATCCACGGTCCGGAGGACGTAATGGCTCCGAAACGGATGACGTTGATGTGCAGTCCGGGTTGCCAGGTCAACGGGCCGCTGACATCAACGATGACAACCGCCACCTGCGCCAGCAGCCAAAGGTGCAGAAGCGGCTTCCACCAGCCGTCGCGCAGCAGCAACATCAGCCCCGCCGTGACGCCCACGCATCCGAGCGCGGGCACGGTAATGACCGCCCAGCCGTGCGGATACACGCGCGCCGAAAGGACCGCCGACGCTCCGCAGATCAGCGCGTAAGCGCCCAGAGCATAACCCGGCCAAGTCCTCGCCGGCGGCGCCGGCCCTTCCTGTTCTTCCTGGTTCATCACGAAAGCATACCTGGGAAACTCAAGCATGTCCATGTTCCTGGCCAGGGCTTGACTTAGTGGGAAATCCCACTATACTATCATCATGACAACACTGCTGGAGGCGACAAGACACAAAGTCGGACCTGTCGTCGTGGAAGAATACGACGTTGCTGCCGATGCGAAAAAGCGGATTAGTCTCCGTCGCGCCAAGACGAAGTACTTTCGCGTCAGGTCCCTTTCGGATGGATCGTTTTTGCTGGAGCCGCGGGTGCTGGTGGCCCCCAAGGCCATCTCACCCCGTGTGCTGAGAATGCTCGACCGGTCGGCGGAGAACTTGAAGATGGGCGTGGCCTCGCCCCCAATTGACTTAACGCCATTCCAAGACTGAGCCGGCCATGCCTTTCAATATCCGAATGGGTGTGCCGGAGATGGCGGCTGTGTGGGCTGACCTCTCCACTCGCAAACTGCAAGGGAAGTTGGAGCGGAACGAGGAGAGGTTTTTCAAGAAGCTGGTCAAAGTGCTTGGCTTTCTGGGGGCCGACCCAAGGCATCCAAGCCTGCAGACTCATGAAATACATGCCCTGACTGATAAATACGGTTTCAAAGTTTTTGAGGCTTACTTGGAAAACAGAACCCCTGCGGCCGGTCGCGTCTTTTGGGCCTATCAGACTGTTGAAATATCCCATCGGACGCCGCGTGGGGGCACGCGGCCTTCATTATTTCCTCGGAAATCACGGGTCATGTAGGCCCGGTGCCCTCACCGGGCGAGTTTTTCAACAGGCTGCTATGGGCCGGATAAGGGGGACATCACCATATTGGGGGTCGAGCCGCATCCAGAGAACAAGCGCGGGGCCTACTACCGCATTAAGCTCTCTGAACTCCCGTCCGCAAGACCAAGATCTCCTTCGAAAGGCAAGAAGCACTCCTAACTGCGGTGAGTGGAATACCGGACGCCTTTATGTCAAAGATAGATGCGACAGACGGTTTGTTCGGGATTATAGACGGACGGCTCGTGGCGAACCGGAATTTTCTCGGCCGCCGTGGCGCCCAGGGAATCGCCATGCCGCAACACGGGGCCGGCTTTCATCACATAATCGGCATAAGCGCGGCCACGCTTGTAAAGCTCCTCGTACGACAGGCGGCATTGGACGATCTCGATTTCCAGGGCGTTGAATTGGCGCAGGCCAATGGTGTAGAAGGTGTGCGTGCCGTCGTCATTGGCGACCGTGGCCATGTTGACCCAATAGTTGACGCGCGAAATGGAGGTGTCCCCTTCGTTCCACGCCTGTAGAAATGCCGGGGAGTGAACCATCGCCGCGGAGCCGATATACGCGCCGAGAAATGCCGGCAGGGAACTCAATGCGCCCAACAGCCGCAAAACAAGGGCGGCATTTTGAAACGGAGTTGTGTTATTGACAATGGCAATTATCCAATGATTGGTTTGCTGCCGCAGTGTTTCCCCCGCCTCGGGCCAGCGCCAGGAACGTTCGCACGCATCCTGCACCTCGGTTCCTGGAATCGGGAGCGGCATCAGGGCGATGGTTGCGAAACCCAATTCAACTTCCACGCCGTTCCGCATTCCCGCCAAATTGAAACTCATCGTTTGATCTTTTGTTTTGCAGTCGCTGATTTTTATCGGCGCGAGCAGGTCCAAAAGACAGTTCATCTGATCCAGGTCCGGCTGAGGCGGGCGGGCGGCGATGCGCGTGGAAAGCTGGCGGACCGCCTGGCCGACCTTCTCCGGTCCGGAGCGCCTGCATGAATGAGCCGGCATGGCCAATTCTCCGCGCAACCAGTTTTCCTCCGGCAAAGCCGCCCCGGCCAACAGCCCAAAGGCCAAAAAAGAGCCATTTTTCGGTTCCTCGGCGGGAGTTCCTTTTCCTGTAAAACGATTCAACAAGCTCATAAGAACTTTCCTGTTGACGCGGGGTGATTGACAAGAATCTCCACATCACCGGCAGGGCGTCCCGATTCCGAATCGGGAGCCGCCCAATAAATAAGGGCAGAACGGCAGCTCTGCCCTGCCGGGGAGGTGATGCTTACGGCTCGGCGATGAATGCGCTGTAGCTGTGGGGCAAAAGATGGACGGTGAATGAGGCCGTCCCCTGGCCCGCTCCGCGTCCGCCGCCGCCACCGCCGCCACCGGCTCCGCCGGCTCCGCCGGCTCCGCCGCCACCGCCGCCACCGGCTCCGCCGGCTCCGCCGGCTCCGCCGCCACCGCCGCCACCGGCTCCGCCGGCTCCGCCGGCTCCGCCGCGTCCGCCCCGCCCGCCGGCTGCTCCGCCGGGTCCGCCGCGTCCGGCATCAGGAGCCGGCGCCGCCGCGACGGCAAGCACCTCGCCGGTGGCCAGGTTGCGCAGTTTGGTGAATTGGCGGCCCACGGAGACTCTCACGTCGCAGGGGGTGGGCCGGAAGGACTCGACGATGCAAGTGTTGTTGTCGTAGGCAAACAAGGCGACGTGATCGGGGCCATCAATGCGGACGGGGAAACCGGCCATGACGTAATTCTTGACAGTGCTGACGGCGCTCTGCGGCATCTTGTAGAGGTCGTTGAAGTTTTCCGGCATGGTCCACACGTAGAGGACGCCTTCCCTGCCATAGCGGTTCAGGAGCAGGAGGGGATAGCCGCGGCCATTGGCCATCGCGCGAAGGAGCTGCCAGGAGTCATTTGTCAAGAAGAAAATTTCCGGGAACAGCACGTCCTGCACCTGTTCGCCCGCCAGCGACGTGCCGTTGCCCGCCCCCGTCATGCTGGAATACTCGTGCGACAGCACCTTGTGATCCGAGTACTGGATCTCCGCGATGTCCTCAATCCCCTTGCCTTGCAGCGCGCGGAGGAGGCCGCTGGTGATGACGACCGATTTGCCGGCGAGCAACTGCGCCTTGATCTTGGCCACGATGTCCGGGTCGAACTTCGCGCACTCAGTCAACAGGACGGTGCTGGCGTTGGTTGGAAAATAGGGATACAGGTCAATCGGGATGCCAATCATGCCAAGATAATCGTGCAGGAAATCTTCGCCGGTGGATTGGTAGGGCTTGTAGCTCTTGATGCCGATGGGGTTGCCCATTTTGCCCAGGAACGCGTCCACCTTCGTCAGCGCATCGCCGGCGATGCGGCCCCAAGTCACCGTGGCGCCGGCCGGGAGCGATTTTTGCAGCGCATTGTAATCGAAACTGGTGTGCTGGTCCGCCCAGGGCCGCTCGCCTACGCGGGCCGCTCCCGTGACGCTTCCGCCGCCGAAGAGCAGCATCTCGCGCGCCTTGGCGAACACCGTGTCCACCAACTGCTCGGCAAACCGGTCCGAATACCGCAGGCTGCCCGTGTCCACCCAACCGCCGCCGTTGCGCCCCGGGGTGATGTTCTCGAAGTAGCGGATGATCAGGTAACTCTCGTAAGACTGGAGATTCTGGTCGGTAATGTCGGGATCGCGCGATTCGGTGCCGGTGAAGATGCCGTCGAAAATTTTCGGCACCTGGTCCAGATCATAGCCCAGGCCCTGGAAATGCTCGTACCAATTGGGGTATTTGATGACCATTTTGATCTTGGGATTGATTTCCTTGGCCGGGCCGACCAGCAGGTTCTTGGCGGCGTCGAGCTCCAGATCCAAGCGGAACTGCGTCCAGGTCCGGTCCCCTTTGGCCGCGATGTCCGACGGATACTTGGTCGTGATAAAAAAGAAATCGTCCTGGATGACTTCATCGAAATGGCGCGCGGCGCGCTGGGCGGCGCTCTTGATGAAATCGCGGTCGGCGGGATCGGTGTAGCAGAAGGAGCGGAACTGGCCGCCGGCGGTGCTGTCGGACAGCGCCATGCCGCCCGCGACCTTCACGCCCATGCTCTGGTAAAACTTCTTGGCATTTTCCAGAGAGTCCTCATCGGTCATGCGTCGGTCGCGCTGGACTTCGACATAGACCTTGTCCAGGGCCAACTGGTTGGTCATGTTGGCCCAGCGGGCGGGGTCCGTCCCCGCGCCGATTCCATAGACGGAGACCTCGAAGTTGGTGTAATGGCCCGCCAGGCAGGAGGCGGCGGGAAGCAAAAGCAGGCCGAGCAGGGAGCCGGCCAGCGAACGAATGATCTGGGCATGTTGTTTCATGGGTTAGTGTGTTTAATAGGTTCTTACGTTTAGAATCTCGTCAAATTATCGCCCGGATTTTTGGGCGGCTCCCGATTCGGAATCGGGACGCCCTACCAGGAATTTCAAATATGTTTGGTTAGGATTAGTAGCGGTTGGGGAAGGTGCTAATCTTCCAAGTTACTTTGCCGGCGAGCGGGTCACTGGCCAGTTGGAGCGTGTCGCCTTGCGGCGTGATGGCAAGCTCATGCAGGATGTTGTCCGACGGCAAACAAACCAGCCCCTTGAGTGGATCATTGACCGCTCCTCGCGGCCTGTAACTGAAGGCGAGCAATTCCAAGTTGGACCAATCCATTTGCATGGTGGATTGCGCGAGTTTGATCCGCGGAATCAGGGTGCCCTCACGCACAAGCATAACGATGGGAATTTTGCCTGCTTGGATCTTTTGCCAGCCGCCGGTGTAAGAACTACCGGTCTGGTAATCAATCCACGATCCCGGCGGGAGATAGACATTGCGGGCCGTGCTGCCCTCTTCAAACAATGGGGCGACAAGAATGCTGGAGCCATAAAGGTATTCATCGTCCACCAGCCAGGAGCCGGGGTCGTCGGGATACTCGATGAACAGGGCGCGCACCATCGGCAGGCCGCGTTGCGAACTGTCCTTCGCCTGGGCATAAACGTAAGGCATCAGTTGATACTTCAATTCGTCGGTGCGGCGGAAATCATCCATGAAGTTGGTGCCGTACACCCACGGCTCCTTTTGGGCGGTGCCATGGCAGCGGGTGTGGGAGGTGAGCATGCCAAAGGCCAGCCACCGGCTGTAGAGATTGGTCGTGGCGGCTTCGACGAATCCGCCCACGTCGTGGCTCCAGAAGGTGAATCCCGACAGGCCAAACGACAATCCGCCCCGCAATTCCGCTATCATGCCGTCGTCCGTATTTTCCGCGTCGCCACCCCAATGGATCGGGTAGCGCTGGCTGCCCGCCCAGGCGCTTCTGGCCCATATTATATTGTCGCCGGTGGTTTTTTTGGTGATGTCCGCCACCGCCTTGTTATAGCGGAGTGGATAATAGTTGTGCTCGTAAAAACCGGTTTTGCCCGAGGCGAAAAGGCCGTTGTTCGGGGTCGCTTCGCCAAAGTCCACCTTGATCGCGCCGACGCCCATCTTGAGGAGATTGGCCAGCTTGCCCTGATACCACTCGACGGTGGCGGGATTGGAGAAATCGAGCACCGCGTCTTCGTAGGTCAGGTTGCCTTTCGGGTCGCGCACCACCAGCCCTTTTTGCACGATTTCGGGGAATAGCGTGTTCTTGGGGACAAAATAAGGCAGTTGCCAAAGCGAGATGTGGAAGCCGTCGGTCTTGAGGTCGGTGATCATTTTCTGCGGGTCGGTGAAGCGGGTGGTTGAGAACTGGTAGTCGCAGCGCCAATCGGTTTCAAACCAGCCGGTGTCCAGATGCAGCACGTCGCAAGGGACCTTGTTCTCGCGGAGTTTGGAGGCGACATCGCGGACCTGGACCTCGTTGGAATAAGTGCAGCGGCTCATCCAAAGGCCGAAGCTCCAGAGGGGCGGCATGGGCGCTTTGCCGGTAAGCGTGGTGTATTCATCCAGGATGTCCTTGGGCGAACCGAGAAAAACGAACAAGTCCAACTCGTCATCGCCGAGCATCATGGCGTTGACGCCGCTGAAATAATTGCCGAAATCGCAGGTGATCGGGGCGGTGGAGTGCATGAACATCCCGTAGCCGCGGCTGCTCATGAAGAACGGGATCGGCTTGTACATTCCCTGGTTCTGGATGCCGTTGGCGTCATCGGTCCAGAGCACCAGGCGCTGGCCGCGCTTGTCGAGACTGGTGAACGATTCGCCGCAGCCGAAAATCTTTTCGCCGGGCGAGAGCGTGAAGGCGGCGTTCATGCGGCGGGAATAATCCGAGGCGAGGCGCACGAAGGAAAACGGCAGGATGGGGGTGAAAGTGCTGGTGTTGTCCACAGTGTGGTCGGTCTTGGTGAGGAGGCGGCCGGCGGCGTCGCGAATCTCGATGTGGAAGGGGTTTTCCAAAATGGTGACGGAGCCGAACTTGCCGGTGTAGCGATGGCCGCCGTCCACCTTGCCGTATTGCCAGGAGTTGTCCGATGGGACCGGCCCGGCCAGCATGAGCGATTCGGCGGCGGGATGGAATTGCGGCCCGCTTGTGGCGCGAATGCGGATCGCGCGCGGCGAGACGAACTCGATGGAGAACGGCAGGCTGGGGCTGGCCGCGTATTCATTTTCGGGGAATTCATTGGCGAGGACCGGTTTGAGGACGGCCAGCATGTTGTCGAAGGCCTGGCGCGTGGAGTACTCGGCGCGCTGGTAGGAGATTTTGCCGGAGTGCGTGGCCGGGTCGAACTCGGCGACATGGTCCGCCAGATAATAGGTGTTGGCGAAATCCCGGAATTCCGGGCTGACATCCACAGGCTCATTGAGCAGTGTGGGAGACGGCTCGCCCGCGAACGAGGAAACCGCCGGACCGAAATAAAACGCCGCCGCCAGGCAGGCCAGCGCAGCTGTGATTTTTTGCTTTGTCATAGGTTTGACGATAATGACCGGGTTGCGGGAAAACAATCAATTTTTTGCCTTATTGAACCCTGTTCTTCTGTAGCGGCGCTCTGTGAGCGCCGCTGGATTCGCGAAGACAACCAGTTCCCTGTCTTGCCGAACCCCTGGGCCACAAATCGAAACAGGCGGCAAAAATTGCCGGGTCCGGGCGGGGTCGCGGTGGGATGGAAGCCATTTCGAGCCGAAAAACACATGTTTTTAACCTTAATTAACCTTAATTAGAGGGTGTTAGGGAATTCGATGAGATTTACGCACAAAAGTACTGATTTTCATTTTTTCCAAGAAATGGCAATTTGCATTCAATTCTCCAAATCCAGCGTCAACTGGC
>Ga0182027_10001102_pt1 | contig 45435 bp, 35 predicted proteins | sample 712E1DmetaG_FD_121300 | JGI IMG/M metagenome (GOLD analysis project Ga0182027, IMG submission 121300) | Permafrost microbial communities from Stordalen Mire, Sweden - 712E1D metaG (Illumina Assembly) | ecosystem: Environmental > Terrestrial > Soil > Wetlands > Permafrost | place: Sweden...
AAATCCCTACCATTTTAGTATGGATTAAGTCATTTCTTGCCATATTCGACTCAATAAATTGGTCATTTTTAAGTTTAATTAAGTGTAATCAGGCTTAATTAACTTTAATCTCGAGCACGCGATTTAAGTTGTAAGTTGTTCATGGAAAGGAATTTGCGATGATATGTCATATAAATACACAAAATGGGCGGAAAAGAGGGGATTCGGGGGCTTTGGAATGTATAGTGGTTTGGTAGAGTATCCCCAAGACAAATCCCGAAAGCAGAAAGCAGAAAGCAGAAATCCGCAATCCGCAATTCGGCCGGACGCAGCGCCAACAGCATGAAAAATGGCGGCGGATTGCCATCCGCCGCTACGACTGTTTTGCCTTCGTGCCTCACGCTGTCTATTTAATCATAGGCTCTAATTTTTGTCAAGCCCTGGTTGCGAAGCCCAAATTGGCGCTTGCCGGGGAGGGGGGCGCGGGTTAGGATGGGTTTTATGAAAAGGACTGTTGTTTTGTGGATGCTTCTCTTTGGCTTGCTTCCGTTGGCCCGGTGCCAGGTTGCGGTGTTGGCGCAATTGAGCCTCGACCAGACTGAATTGCTGCCGGATGAAAAGATGTATCTGAAGCTGACCGTGCAGAACCGCTCCGGGCAGGATCTGGTGCTGGGCACCGTGAGCGACTGGCTCACGTTCACCGTTGTGGGGGACAAAGACCGGGTGGTGGCGGCATTGAGGAATGACCATGATTATGCGGCTGGGGAAGCCAACGTGCCGGCGGGGTTGTTCGCGACGCGGGAGTTCAATCTGACGCCCTATTTCGATTTCCGCCAGCCGGGCCACTATACGATCAAGGCGACGATCAAGATACCGCAATGGCAGCAGGAGGTGGCGGTGGATTCGGTGTCCTTCAGCATTGTCAATGGCATCCGGCTGGCGAACATGCCGGACATGGAGGTGGGGGTTCCGTATTTCCACAGCGAGAGCAACCAGGCGCCGGAAATCAGAAGGTATTTTTTGGAAAGATCGGATTCGCGCGGAAACATGAAGCTCTTTGTGCGGCTGACGGACGTGACGGGCGGCCATACGACGCGGCTGGTGCCCATCGGGCCTTATTTCTCATTCAGCCAGCCGGATGTGAAGCTGGACCGAGCCAACGATTTGCATGTATTGCATCAGACCGGCGCCCAGTTGTTCACTTATTGCGTGATAAACACTCTGGGCCAGATTCTGGAACGGCAAACCTATCAATACACGGACCAGCGTCCGAGCTTGCGCGGCGATACGCAGGGCGGGGTGGATGTGATCGGAGGCAAGCGTGTCGTGACGGACAGTGATCTGCCGCCGCCCCAACCCGCGGCTCCCGCGGCTCCCGCGCTGCCCGCAGTCAGGGACGTTCCCGGTGGCAAGCCCAAATGACAAATCCGGCGCGGGGACGGCGGGGCGAGGTCAGGCGGGCTTGGTGTCGGGCTTGGTGTTGTTGAGGCGCAGGCTGAGGCGGGATTTCTTGCGGTTGGCCATGGGGCGGTTGATGACGCCGGTTTTGGCGGCTTTATCCAAGGCGGAACTGAGCAGGCGCAAGGAGGAGGCGGCTTCGTCTTTTTTCCCGGCGCCGAGGAGTTCGGCATAGGTCCTCTCCAAATGGTGCAGGCGGGTTTTGACGTTGCGATTTTGCAGTTGCTTGCGCGCGCTGTTGCGCATGCGGCGTCCGGCTGATTTTGTATTCGGCATATTGATGAACTCGATTTTTCGTCAGAGCGGACAACGGTAGCGCAAGCGGGGGGAATGTCAATTTTTCAAATACGGCTCGACGGCGGCCCAGATCTGGGCGGCGACAACTTCGGCGGGAGCGGTGGCGTCCAGACGGCGGATCCGCCTGGGTTGCGTGGCGGCGATGGCTTCATAGCCCTTTTCCACACGTTGAAAGAAATCGCGGTCAGCCTCTTCCATGCGGTCGCGCTCGGACGGGCGGGCGCGGCGGCGGGCCTCGCTCACGGCAACGGGAACCATGAGGAGCAGGGTCAAGTCGGGCCGGGTGCGGCCCACCGCGAAGGAAATGACGCGGCGGGCATGATTGAAAGCCAGGCCGCGGCCATGAACTTGATAGGCCAGGGTGGAATCATAAAAGCGGTCGCACAGCACAATCTCGCCCGCCGCCAGGGCGGGGCGGATGACTTGGCGCACCAATTGGGCGCGGCTGGCGTTGAGGAGCAGCAACTCGGCTTCGGGGGTCATGGCGCGGTTGGCTTCGCTGTGTTTGAAGATGTGGCGGATTTCCTCGCCAATGGGCGTGCCGCCGGGTTCGCGCAAGATGCGGACGGGGCGGCCCAGGGAACGGAGGCGTTCGGCGAGGGCGGCGATTTGGGTGGTTTTGCCGCTGCCCTCGGTGCCCTCGAAGGTGATGAAGAGGCCTTTCATGGCTGGGAGGATGGGAAGAATGGGAAGAATAGGACCTATAGGACCAATAGGACCAATGGGACGAATACCACCCGGAATACTCCAAAGGTGACGAAGGAGCCTCTCATGGCTGCAAGGGTTTTAGGCGGGGGCCTTTGGGGGTGTCTTCAATCGCCCAGCCTTTGGCTTTGAGTTCGTCGCGGATGGCGTCGGAGCGTTTGAAGTCTTTGGCTTTCCGGGCGGCTTGGCGGTCGTCAAGGAGCTTCTGAAGAGAATCGTCCAGTTTTTCGCCCATCTCGCTTTCTTGTTTTGTATGAAGCCCCAAGACTTGGTTAATCTTTTGCCACGCCGCAATCAGCGTAGCGGCCCGGGCGGGAGTGATGAGGTTTTCAGCCAGTTGTTTATTGGTTTCGCGCACCCAATCGAAGATCGCCGCCCAGGCGGCCGCCACGTTGAAATCGTCGTCCATTGCGTCAACAAACTGCCGCAGGACTTCCGGCTCTGAAGGCGCCTTCTCCGAGCCGGCGGCAATCTCAGCCAGTTTGCCGAGGCATTCGTCCATGCGGGCCAGGGCGGCGCGGGCGCCCTGCAAACCTTCGAGGGTGAAATTGAAGGACTCGCGGTAATGGGCAGTCAATAATAGATAGCGGACTTCGCGGCCGGTGAATCCTTTGGCCAGCAGGTCGCGCAGGGTGAAATAGTTGCCCAGGGACTTGCTCATTTTTTTGCCTTCGACGAGCAGATGCGCGCCGTGGAGCCAATACTTGACGAACGGCTCGCCCGCCGCCTGCCCGCCCGCCCCTTCGCTCTGCGCGATTTCGTCCTCGTGATGGGGAAAGACGAGGTCTTCGCCGCCGAGGTGGAGATCGAAGCTGGGGCCGAGGCACTTCATGCTCATGGCGCTGCATTCGATGTGCCAGCCGGGCCGGCCTTCGCCCCACGGGCTGGGCCAGAAGACCGAGCCGTCGTCGGGGACGCGTGCTTTCCAGAGCGCGAAATCGGAGGCGGCGTCCTTGGGGTATTCGTCGGAGCTGACGCGCGGCCCTGGGCGCAAATGGTCGAAGTTTAATTTGAGGAGCCGGCCGTAAAGGGCGCCGGAGGCCTGGTATTTTTCGATGCTGAAATAGACCGAGCCGTCGGCGGCGCGATAGGCCACGCCGCGCGCGACGAGCTTTTCGATGAGGGCAATGATGTCGGCGATGTGTTCGCTGGCGCGGGGCGTGACGTGGGGGCGGAGGCAGTTGAGGGCGTCGAAATCCTCGAAGAAGGCCGACTCGAATTTGGCGGTGTAGTCGCGGAGGGAAGAGTTGTTTTCGCGGACGCGTCGGATGATTTTGTCCTCCACGTCGGTGATGTTCATGATGTGGCGGACGGAAAAGCCCTTGAGTTCCAGGCAGCGGCGCACCAGGTCGGCAAAAACGAAGGTGCGGAAATTGCCGACATGGGCGAAGTCATGGACGGTGGGGCCGCAGCAATAGAGGCCGACCGAATTGCCCTGGGGGTCGCGGGGGACAAATTCCTGGATCGAGCGAGAGAGAGTATTGAAGAATTTCAAAGTCCCTTACCGGCCGGACGGCCCGCGGGCGGTTGGCTTGTTGGTGGAGGGGGCATTGGTGGGGGCGTTCGGGATGATGGTGGCGCCGCCGCCCTGGCGGACTTCGACGGTGAGGGAAACGTTGGTGGCGGGCGAAGCGGGCGGTGGCGGAGTGATCAGGAGTTGGGCTCCTTTTGCGCCGATGGCCTCGTAAAGGCCGCGCTCGATAAATTCCACGCGGCGGGCGGTGGCGATGTTGTCCTTGACCGTCGCGAGCTGGATTTTGAGGGAGGCGACATCGTTGTATTTCTTTTGCAGGTCCTCTTTTTGCGCTTCGATTAATTTCAACTCTGCCATGAGGAGTTGTTGGTCGCCATCGGCGGCGTCAAGTCTTTTTTGGGCGGCGTCGGCCCGGTCCTGGAGGTTGATCATGGCATCGGACAGATCCTTGGATTGCTTTTCCAATTCGGCATTCTTGCGTTCCAACGCGGCGATTTCCCTGTCTTTCTCGGCGATGGCCTCGTCGGCGGCTTTCTTGGCGGCTTCGGCGGCGGCGGCGGCGCTTTTGGCATCGGACTGGGCTTTGTCGAGGTTGGCGCGAGCGGTGGTCAGGGTCCCTTGGATGAGGGCCAGGTCGTTGGAGGTCTTGGCCTGGGCCTCCTGCATGTTGGTTTTCATCATCGCATTGATTTGGGCCTGCTGGAGGAGAGTGGTCTCGAGTGTAATGATTCTGTTGGAATGGGAGAGGGCGCGATCCTGCCATTCTCGAAGGCTGGCGGAAGCGTCGGCCAGCTTGATTCTATCGAGGGCCAGGTCGTTGGAGGCCTTTTGCTGGGCGGTTGTCAGGGTAAGTCTAAGGAACTCATTGGAGATGGCTTGATTGTTGCGGTCTTCCCTGATGTTGGAGACGCTGTTGGAAAGGGACTGGATGGTGAGGTCCCGGTGCGTTGTCTGGTCAGTGTAATTTTTGTTTTGACTCCATAAAACGACACCCAGGCCCAGACAAGCCAGGACCAGGATCGTGGCGGCCAAGTTTGATTTCATGGAGGAAGAATGCGCACAAGTCCCGGGGTTTGGCAAGCTTGTTTCAGAATTTTTCTCGAGGTCTCACCCGCCAATGCCGCTCATGGTGCGGGCGGGTTGGAGGAAGTCCGGTTCGCCGATGTGATGGCGGGCTTCTTTTTGGAGGACGACGGCGTGGAAGAAATCGCGGATGGTCTCGTCGGAAGCGCCGCCGCGCAGGAGGGCGCCGAGGTCGTGTTCGGCGGCGCTGAAAAGGCAGGCGCGGATTTTGCCGTCGGCCGTCAAACGGAGCCGGTTGCAGTGGGCGCAAAAGGGTTCAGTGACGGGGGCAATGATGCCGATTTCGGCGGCGCTGCCGTCCACGGCCCAGCGTTTGGCGGTTTGGGCCGGGTTGGCGGCAACGAGCGGTTGCAGGGAGAGACGCTCCTGAAGGCGGCGGAGAATTTCGGCGCCGGAGACGACGAGTTGGTTGTTCCAGACGCGGCCGGAATCCAGGGGCATGAACTCGATGAAGCGCAGGCTCAGTTGGCGGGCGCGGGCGAATTGGGCCAGAGGGATGATTTCATGGTCGTTGAGGCCCCGGATAATGACGGCGTTGACTTTGACCGGCTGCAAGCCGAGTTTTTGGGCCAGTTCAATGGCGGCCAGCACGGCGGGCAAACGGTCGCGCCCGGTGATTTTTTTGAAATGGCCGCGGTCCAACGAATCCAGGCTGAAGGTCACGCGCCGGAGTCCGGCGTCGCGCAAGGCCGGGCCTTTTTCGGCAAAGAGGAAACCGTTGGTGGTGAGGGCCAAATCGCGCAGGCCGGGGAGGCGGGCGATTTTTTGCACGAGGGCGGGCAGTTGGGGTTGCAGGAGCGGTTCGCCGCCGGTGAGACGCACTTTTTCGATGCCCAACTGGACGGCGATGCGGACGGCGCGCTCAATTTCATCGAAGTGAAGCGGCGGCGGCCTGGCCCGCAGGCGCGGGAACGGCGGGGCGGCGGGCGCGGTCCAGCCGGTCTGGAAGCGGGCCTGATGGAAACCGGCGTCGTCGTCGGTATCGGGCAGGCAATAGAGGCAGCGGAAATTGCAGCGGTCGGTGACGCTGACGCGGAGATCGCGGAGGACGCGGCCAAGGGAGTCCGTTAGTGTAGTGTCCCTGAAGTAGCTATACATACAAGTGGCAGCGGCGTCTCGCCGCTGTTTGCGCGTCGGAGCAGAAAGCCGCAGCGGCGGGACGCCGCAGCCACATTAGGTAATGTCTGCTCATCAATCTGTCAACTGTAAATTCCAGCGTCCAGGATCCGGGGCTTACCGGCCGGAGGGCGCGGCGGGGGAAGGAGCATTGGTGGACGGCGCGTTGGTAATGATGTTGAAGCCGCCGCCCCGGCGGAGTTCCACGTTGAGGGGTTTGTTAGTGTTGGGCGGAGCTGGCTTGGTGGGAGTGACCAGGAGTTGGGCGCCTTTTAGGCCGATGTTGTTATAGACGCCCTCGGACAGCCAGGTGATGCGGCGGGCGGTGGACAGGTTGTCCTGCAAGGTTCTGACCTGGGATTTGAGGGCGGCAATATCGCTGAGGCGGCGTTCCAACTCCTCTTTTTGGGCCTCGAGCTGTTTCAACTCTTCCCTTAGAACAATTTTCTCGCCCTGGGAGTCTTCGAGCAGCTTCTGGGTTTCCTTGATTTGAGCATCGAGGGTGGAGACCTGCCTGTGCAGGTTGATGGCTTCCGTGTCCAAATCGGTATTGGTGCGTTGCAATTCGGCGATTCGCTTCTCATTGTCGGCGATTTGGGCGGCGGCTTTGGCGACGGCGTCCTTGGCGAGCCTGGCCTCGGCCAGCGTTTTTTCGAGGTTGGTGTAAGCTTCGGCCAGCTTGTCTCTCTCGTCGCGCAAATCCCTCTCGGCCTTGAGTTGGGTGGCGGTCAGGTTGGTTTCGAGGCTCGTACGGACGAGAACCTCCTCCTTATACTTGTCCTCGAGTTTGCTGTAATCATTGGTGAGTTCCTCGTGATGGGTTGCCTGGGCGGCGTGTTGTTGATTCTGCATCCACACAACGGCGCCGAGGGCCAGGCAGACGAGCAGCAAGGCAATGGTGAGCAAGTTTGATTTCATGCAAGCATCTTGCGCATAAGGGCCGGATTTTGGCAAGCATGTTTCCATCTTGTTTTTTGAGGGCGCCGCGATAGACTGTGTTCATGGAAATTCCGAATGAGGCGCCTTTGATGACGTTGCCCGGGGTGACGCTGTTTCCAGAGACGCTGCTGCCGCTGCACATATTTGAGCCGCGTTACCGGCGGATGCTGGCGGCGGTGCTGCGCTCGCACCGGATGTTTATTGTGGCGATGCAAAAGCCGGGTTGCGCGAGCGGCACGCCGAGGGCGGTGGCCGGGCTGGGGTTTGTGCGGGTCTGTGTCGCGCATGACGACGGCACTTCGCACCTGGTGCTGCAGGGCCATTCGCGGGTGGAGTTGATCCAAATGGTGTGCCGGGAGCCGTATCCGGTCTGCCGCATCCGGCCCTTGCGCGCGCCGGTGCGCGACAGTGTGACGATTGACGCGCTGATGGCCCGGGTGCGCGACTTGGTGGCGGAACGGATTCAGCTCGGGTTTTCCACCTCGGCCACCGGGGCGAGGAAGTTGACGGCCAAGATCAAGCAGGCGCAGGCGCTGCTGACGGTGCCGGAGATCATCGGGTGTCTGGAGAAGCTCAATAATCCGGACCATGTGGCCGATCTGGTTTCCTCCGCGCTGCTGACGCGCGCGGCGCACAAGCAGGTGATTCTGGAGACGGTGGAGGTGGAGCCGCGGCTCAAGCATCTGATCCATTTTTTGATGGGAGAAATCAGCCAGCGCCAGAAAAAAACGAACGGTGAATTTTGAATTGTGAATTGTGAAAAGACCGGAAACCAGAGGCGATTGGCGCAAGAACTCCCGCTCCGAACCGTATAGGTGTCAACCATGAATAATCCAGATCATCCAGAGGCGGCGGCGGCCGGGGAAGAGAGAGAATTGATGTCGGCGATGTTTGCCAGCCTGGTCATGCAACAAACCAACATGGCTGCGATTTTCCTGGGACTGGCGCCCCATCCGCAGACGGGCCAGATGGCGCCGGACTTGGAACGCGCCAGGTATTTCATTGACCTCCTGGAAATGTTGGAGGCCAAAACGCGGGGCAACCTCGACAAACACGAACAAGGTCTGCTCCAGCAAAGCCTGACCAGCCTGCGTCTGGCTTTTGTCGAGACGGTCGCCAAGCCCGCCGCCACGGCCGCAGGGCCGGAGACGGGCGGCGCTGTCCCACCTTCGGATCAGCGGCGGTCGCAGACCGCCGCTACAGGCGGGGCGGAGACGGGTGGCGCTGTTCCGCCTTCGGATCAGCGGCGGTCGCAGACCGCCGCTACAGGCGGGGCGGAGACGGGCGGCGCTGTTCCCCCTTTGGATCGGGCCGCAGACCCGACGCCAGAGCCGGCTGCCGAGGAAACGCGGAAGAAGTTCACCAAGAAGTATTAGTCCGATTGGAATTTGAGCTTTGAACCTGCGAAGCACCGTTGCCAATTCCCTGTTCGCCCGGCTCTTGCGCGTGCTGGCCGGGGCGCTCTGCCGTCATCCCCGGTGGTTCGTGTATCCGCAATTTCTCCTGTTCGGCCTGTGCGTTTATTACACGGCTTTTTCGGCGGGGCATTTGACCATGGACATGGACCGGGACGACCTAGTGGGAGCGGACAAGTCTCACCAGTTGTACATGGAGTACCAGGCGGAATTTCCGGGGGAGGACGAATTGGCGGTGGTGGTGGAAAGCAGCGACCATGAGCGCAACCGTCAGTTTGTGGAGCGGCTGGCGGCCAGGCTCGAGGTGGAAACCAACCTGTTCAGCGATGTATTTTACAAGGGCGACTTGAAGGCGCTGGGCCGGAAGGCGTTGCTCTTCGTGCCGGATCAGGATTTGGCGGATCTGCGCCAGACGCTGGTTCTTTACCACCCCTTCATCCAAAAATTCACGGCGGCCACGAACCTGGATTCCCTGTTCAACATGATCAACCGGCAGTTTCGGACCTCGAAACGGGAGGAAAATGCCGAGAACAAATCGCTGGCCAAAGCCATCCCGGCCTTGGAACGGATCGTGGAGCAGGCCAACGCCGCGCTCTCCACGCCGGGCACTCCGGTTTCGCCCGGGGTCACGGCGCTTTTTGGGGGCGGCGAGGAAGTGGACCGCGCCGCTTACATCACTTTCGCCGAAGGCCGGATTTACCTGGTCACGGCGCGGGCGAAAAGCAAAGACCTGAGTGAGGCGGCGGTGCGGCGAATGAGGCAGTTGATGGAGGAAACGATCTTGGAAGTGCCCGGCTTGAACGTCGGGCTGACGGGGGAGCCGGTCCTGGACTACGACGAGATGAAGCAATCCCAGCACGACGCCACCCTGGCGACGCTGGTTGCGCTGGTGGTTTCCTCGTTGATTTTCGGATACGCCTACCGGGAGGCCGGCCGGCCGCTGAAAACGGTGCTTTGCCTGATCATCGGCCTGGGATACAGCATGGGGTTCACCACGCTGGCTGTCGGGCATTTGAATATTCTGACCATCACTTTCGCGCCGATCCTGATTGGGCTGGCGATTGATTTTGGAATCCACTTCATCACCCGATACGAGGAGGAAACCCGGCACGGACGCAGCGAAGAGGAGGCGCTGGAAAAGGCGATGGTGTTCACCGGGCAGGGCATCGTTACGGGGGCGATGACGACGGCGTTCGCCTTTCTGGCGATGGGACTGACCCATTTCAAGGGCATTCAGGAAATGGGCGTTATTTCCGGCGGCGGTCTGGTCTTGTGTCTGGTGCCGATGATGACCCTGCTGCCGGTGCTGCTGATGAGCGGCCGCGGCGCGACTGCCGGACATCCCCAGCCTGTAGTCAGCGACGGTCATGGACCGCCGCTACAGCCCCGGCCCATCCTCGAGGCGGAGGCTAAACGGGCGCGGATCGAAGAACAATGGCTGCGCCGGCCGGGTTGGGTGATGGCGGCGACGGCGGTTCTGTGCATGGCGGCGGCGACTCAGTTTGCGCGGGTCTATTTCGATTACGATCTGCTGGATATGCAGAGCAAAGGGCTGGCTTCGGTTGTCTATGAAAAAAAACTGCTCTTTTCGGGCGAATCCATCCTCTACGCGGCCGTGGTGGCGGATGACCTGAACCAAGCGCGCCGCTATGAGCTGGCCGCCAAGACGCTCTCTTCGGTGGCCAGTGTGGATGGCGATGACAAGGGGCAGTCCATCTATGATGTGATGACCAGCGACGCGACGGCGAAACTGGAAACGGTGCGCGGGATCAAGAGTGATGTTGCCGGGTTTCATTTCGCCCCGGTGGATCCCCGTCCGGTCGAATTGGACAACCTGGGGAGGTCTCTTTGGGAAACGATGGGTTTCCTGGTGTGGGCCGCCGATGAAACCAAGACGAACGAACCGGAACTGTCCCCGCAATTCACGTCTCTTTACAATGCCATCAGCGCCTTGCGCGTCACCATGCTCAGTGGAGACCCTGCCATTCCCCGGCGCCTGAAAGAGTATCAGCAAGCCCTCTTCGATGATATCCACGACACGTTCGCCGCGCTGCAAGACCAGGACACCGGGGGCGGGTTGAAGCCGGAGGATTTGCCGGCGACCCTGCGCAGCCGTTTCGTCGGAGTCAGCGGCAAGAAATTCCGGGTGATGGTGTTTCCCAAGAAGGACATCTGGCAGCGCCCGAATCAGGAGGAATTCATCAACCAGTTGCGCTCCAAGATCCCGGCGGACCGGGTGACGGGCACGCCGGTGCAACTGCTGGAATACGAAACGCTGTTGAAGGACAGCTACGAGCAGGCTGCGTTGTACGCGCTGGGGGCGATTGCGCTCATGGTTTTTTTCCACTTCCGGTCCTTGTTCTGCGTCCTCCTTTCGCTGATGCCGGTGGCCATCGGGATGACCTGGCTGGCGGGCCTGATGGGCCGGACCGGCATTCCCTTCAACCCCGCCAACATTATGACCCTGCCCCTGGTCATTGGCATCGGCGTCACCAATGGGATTCACATCCTGAACCGCTTCGCCGAGGAACTGCAGCCGGGCATCCTGGCCCGGAGCACGGGCAAGGCGGTTCTGGTTTCCGGCCTGACGGCGATGACCGGTTTCGGGAGCTTGATCCTCGGCCGGCACCAGGGAATTCAAAGCCTGGGCCTGGTGATGTCCATTGGGATTGCCACCTGCATGGTGGCGGGGTTGACGTTCCTGCCGGCCCTGCTGGGACTTCTGGTGCGCCGGGGATGGACCTTGCAAATAAAAAGACCCAGCAGCGACAATGCAAGGCCGCTGCTGGATCCGGAGGAACCGAGGTAAAAACCAGATCAAGGTTAGCACCTCAATTTATGAACCAAACGTACGCTTTTTCAGAAATAAGTCAATCCATATCTTGAGCACAATCGCGGGAATGACAATCGGAACAAAATGTGTGATAATCGCCGCCGTGAGACACGAACGAACAGTCCAAAGGCCAGGCGCGATGCACCTGCGGGGTGTTGCCGCGGGGGTTTGCGGCTGGCTTCTTTTCATCGCTTCCGCCTGCGGCCACGCCCAGGCCGGCGGCGGGGAAGCCGGCCCTCCGGCCGTGCCGCCGTTGTCCCTGACAAATGCTGCCGCGGAGGGGGAATTCATCGCCGGGCCGGCCTGGTCCGACTACCGTCTGACGCTCGAATCGGGGCGCGGGCAGGAAGCGGTTGGGCCGCTCTTTGCCGCGGAACAAGCCGGCCCGATATGGCAATGGGGATTGGCTCCCGTATTCTCCTTCACGCGCACGGAGGATGTGGATTGGACGGAAGCGGAAATCGCGTACCCGCTGTTCACCTGGCGTCGCTTCGGCTCGGAGTATCGGGTCCAGCTCCTGCAACTCTTGAGCTTTTCGGGGGGAGGAACCCAGGAAGGGGCGGATACCCGTATGTTCACGTTGTTCCCCTTTTATTTTCAGCGGCGCTCGGACGACCCCGCTCTCAACTACACGGCGGTGGTTCCGTTTTACGGGCACTTGGAGAACCGCCTGTTTCACGACGACATCAAGTTTGTCCTCTTTCCGCTCTATTCCGAGACGCGCAAGAAGGATGTGATCACCGATAATTATCTCTATCCATTTTTCCATCTGCGCAGCGGCGGGAATGTGACGGGCTGGCAATTCTGGCCCGTGGCGGGGGCCGAGGAGAAGAAGCCCGCGCCGGCCACCAACAGCCTCGGTGAAGTTGAGACGGAGGGAGGATACAAGCGATTCTTCGCCGCCTGGCCGTTTTTCTACAAGGACCTGTCCGGCCTGGGAACGACCAACCGGGAGGACCGCCTGGAGGTTCTGCTGTTTTACAGCCGGCTGCGTTCGCCCCTGCGCGACGAGAGTTGCTACGGCTGGCCGTTTGGCTACTGGCGCATCGAGGACCGTGGCAGGAAGTATCGCGAACAGGATTTTCTCTGGCCTTTTTTCGAGTTCGCGCGCGGAGAAAAGAACGTGACGCGTGTCTTTCCTTTTTACAGCCGCGGCGCCGGCAACGGGCTGGAGGAGGGCTTTTACGCGTGGCCGCTCTACAAGTATCTGCGGACGGAGACGCCCGGCTTGGAGCGGGAACACACCCGCATCGTGTTCTTCCTGTATTCGGACCTCCGCGAGAAAAACCGCGCGAACGGCGAGCAATCGCACCGGGTGGATTTCTGGCCGTTCTTCACCTATTCCCGGGACATGGACCAGAAGGAGCGCCTTCAGACCATGTCGCTTCTCGAACCGTTCTTCCCGAGCAACCCGGGCATCGAGCGGAACTATTCGCGGCTCTGGTCGTTTTGGCGGACGGAAAAAGACGGCAAAACCGGCGCGGCCAGCCAGTCGCTCTTGTGGAATCTTTACCGGCACGAGAGCGGCCCCGGCACGAAGAAATACTCGCTGCTGTTCGGTCTTTTTCAGTATCAATCCGGCAACAAAGGCGCACACTGGCGGGTGTGCTACATCCCATTTGGGAAAAAGCCGGAAGACTAATGGACACAGCCCGGCCCTGATATGTTTCAAAATATAGGCGAAATCATTGTTTTGTTCTGGCGCACTGTGCAATCGCTGCCGCTGGCCTGGCATCAGCGCCGCAAGTTCTTTGATCAGCTTTTTGAAATCGGCAACGGCAGCCTGTTCATGGTGTGCATCCTCTCCCTCTTTATCGGCGGCGTCCTGGCTTTGCAGACCGGCCCGGTGCTGGCGGAACGGGGGTTGAGCTATGTCCTGGGCGGCATGGTCGGCCTGTCCATGTGCAAGGAACTGGCCCCGGTCATGCTCGCCATCCTCATCGCCGGGCGCAGCGGTTCGGCCATGTCGGCGGAAATCGGCTCGATGCGGGTGTATGAGGAGATTGACGCGCTGCGCACGATGAACATTGATCCGGTGGCTTACCTGGTGCTGCCGAGGATGCTGGCCATCGCCGTGGCGCTGCCGGCGCTGGTTCTGTTTGCCATCCCCGTCGGCTGGCTCGGCGGCGCGCTGGTCTCGACCATCAACCACCAGATCGCGGTTAGCTTCGACGCTTTCTTCCAGGACTTGCGCCAGGTGGTGCAGATGGGCGACATCCTCAATGGCGTCTTCAAGTCGTTTGTCTTCGCCCTGGCCATCGGCATCATTTCCTGCCACCAGGGGCTGATTACCCGCGGCGGACCGCGGGGCATCGGCCGCAGCGTGACCAAGGCGGTCGTCAATTCCATCGTCTGCATCTTGATCCTGGATTATTTCCTCACCCGCTTTTTGCTCTACGTCCAGAAATGAATCCCCCCGCCCCTACAACTCCCTGCGTCTCCGTGGAAGTGCGCGACTTGCGCAAGAGCTTCCACGCCCAGGAGGTCCTCAAGGGCATCAACCTCAAGATCGCCCCCGGCGATATCTTCGTCATCATGGGGCCGAGCGGCAGCGGCAAGAGCGTCCTCCTCAAGCACATCATCGGCCTCCTCGAGCCGGACAGCGGCGATGTCCTCATCCAGGGCGACTCCATTGCTTCCCCCGACATCCGGGACAAATACCGCATGGCCATGGTCTTTCAGTCCGCCGCGCTCCTGACGTCCCTGAATGTCGCCGAAAATGTCGGCATTTACCTGGCTGAACACCGCTTGCGTCCGCCCGGCGAAATCGCCCGCATGGTCACCGCGCAACTGGAAGCCGTCGGCCTCAAAGGGGTCGAGGATCGCATGCCCAACGAACTTTCCGGCGGCATGCAAAAGCGGGTGGCCATCGCCCGCGCGCTGGTCATTGACCCGCAGTTGATTTTGTTTGACGAGCCGACTTCCGAACTGGACCCGTTGATGGCCGTGGTGGTCGGCGGGGAAATCCTCAAGCTCAAAAGCCTCACCCAGGCCACCTCCATCGTCGTCACCCACGACCGCGAACTGGCCTTTGGCATCGCGGATCGCGTGGCCATGATCTCCGGGGGCGAGATCCTGTTCGTGGGCGCGCCCGGGGAATTCCAGAGCCATCCTGATCCGAGGATACACAATTTTGTTGACGCGCACCTCCCCGCCCGCCGTTCCCCATCCCTGCGCACCGACCCAAACCCACCAAAACTATGAAAGACACCATCGAAACCCGGCTGGGAATGTTCTTTGCCCTGGCCATCATTGCCGCCCTGGTCATCCTGGAATCCCTCGGCACGTTTGCTTTCTTCGAGCGCGGCTACCACTTGCACTCCCTTTTCAAGAACGTCCAGGAACTCAAGGTCGGCGACGCCGTCAAGATGGGCGGCGTCCCGGCCGGGCGCGTCGAGAGCATTGTCCTGGCCAAAGGGCAGGCGCGGGTGACCATGAATCTGGACCAGAAGATGAAGGAGCAAATCAAGCTGGACAGCGCCGCCACCATCCGGTTCAGCGGCCTGATGGGGCAGAACTACGTGGACATTTCCTTCGGCTCGCCCGACGGGGTGAAAGCCGCGGACGACGCCACCCTGCCATCCGTCGAGCACCCCGACCTGAGCGAGTTGATGGGCAAGCTGGACAACGTGGCCAGCGGCGTGGAAAACATGACCAAGAGCTTCAGCGGCGAGCAGATGGTCAAGCTGTTCGGGCCTCTCATGAACGTGGTCCAGGACAACCAATCCAATGTCACCGCCATCCTCGGCGACACCAAACTCGTTACCGGCCGCCTCGCCCTGGGACAGGGCACGCTCGGACGCCTCAGCAAGGACGACGACCTTTACGTGACCGCCCTCAACACAGTGAGCAATTTGCAGGGCACCGCCTCGGACATCAAAATAGCGATGGCGGACGCGCGGACCCTTCTGTCCAACGCCAACTCCGTGGTTGCCCAAGTCAAGTCCGGCCAGGGCACGGTGGGCAAGCTTCTTTATGAGGACGACCTGCATCATCAGGCCGCCGGGGCCATGACCAACCTCAGCGAGATTCTCCAGAAAGTGAACACCGGCAATGGCACTGCGGCGGAAATCATCAACACCAACACCATGCTCAAAGACGTCAAGCTCTCCCTGCAAAAACTGGACAAGGGAATAGACAGCCTGGAAGACACCGGCCCCCTCAGCATCATGGGCACCATGATCAACAGCCTGTTCTGACCCCGCTGGGACTGCTTGTGCCCCTTGCGCCCTGCTGCCCCCCGTGTCCATCATCAAAGTGTTGACGCGACGGAAAAACTGCTGAGAATGAGACCTTATGCGCTCAATTGAGCTTTTCACGGGAGCGGGGGGATTGGCAATCGGCATGGCCCGGTCGGGATTCAATCACGAAGTCGTGATTGAGCGCGACCTCGATTCCTGCAAAACGATCCAGTTAAATCAGAATCGAGGCATTTGGCCGGTCGCAGAGTGGACTCTCAACCGGGGCAATGTCGAGGAATTCGACTACACTACGATTTCGCCGGGAGTTGATCTTGTGGCGGGAGGCCCGCCGTGCCAGCCATTCTCGCTTGGTGGCAAGCACGCGGGCCAAAGCGATGAGCGAAACATGTTCCCAGAGGCCGTCAGAGCGGTTCGCGAATTAAAGCCCCGCGCATTCGTCTTTGAAAACGTCAAAGGTCTGCTTCGAGAGAGTTTCACGAAGTATTTCAATTACGTTTTGCTTCAGTTGGAGTTTTCCGAGTGCGCCCGAAAACAACGCGAGGACTGGACCGATCATCACACTCGGTTGCAACGTCTAAAAACCGAAGGGCGATACGGCGGTCTTGGATACAACATTGTCGTTGATCTCCTTAACGCCGCCAATTACGGCGTGCCACAGCGCCGGGAACGGGTCTTCGTGGTCGGATTTCGCGATGACGTGAATGAAAAATGGGCCTTCCCCAAGCCCACGCATTCGAGGGGCGCCTTGTTGCACGATATGTGGGTAACCGGAGGTTATTGGGATCGCCATGAAATCTCGAAGCGCCAACGCCCGGCAGCCGATGCGAGACTTTTCAACACGGTCGAGTGCCTTCGCGAGGGCGAAGCCGTGCTGTTCGCGAAGCCCTGGCGCACCGTCAGAGACGGCCTTGTCGGCCTTCCGGATCCGGTAATATACGCCAACAATCGGATTCCCAACCACGTTTTCAACCCCGGAGCGCGATCCTACCCCGGCCATACCGGCAGCCCCCTTGACGAACCGGCAAAGACTTTGAAAGCTGGAGACCACGGGGTTCCTGGCGGGGAGAATATGCTAATTCTGCCCGACGGCCGAGTTCGCTATTTCACGGTCCGTGAGAGCGCGCGCTTGCAGGAATTCCCGGACGATTACGCCTTTTACGGGAGTTGGACCGAGTCCATGCGGCAAATTGGCAATGCCGTGCCGGTGACACTAGCCGAAGCCGTTGGACAAAGCGTCGCGAACGCCCTAAGGCGGGCTTCCAATCATACCGAAAACGAAATCCCAACCAAACGATATGGCTGAGCAATTCGATATCAACGCCTTCACCGCCAAATTGCGCGCGCTCATCGCCGCGTTGCCGGAAAAAGAAGCGATCGCCGACCTTCGGCCCAGCCGCCTCAACGCTCTGAAATCCGAAATCGAAGCAGCGATAAACCGGCTCCATACTTTTTCCCGACAACTTGATCCCGTGAGCCACCCCCCGTTCGTGTTCGATCCCACGGACCCGCGCGTCATTGGCGAATTGATCGCCCGAACTCTACTGCTCCAGCCCGCGCAACCTCTTTCAAGTGTTGGAAAATTCTACGGCTCCGGGGTTTACGCGATATACTACCGAGGAGATTTCCCGGCCTATGTTCCAATAAGCGGAACCGGAAACCCCATCTATGTTGGAAAGGCGGACCCGGCCACCATGAACGCTCAAACAGTCCAACAACAGGGCAATGGATTATCCATTCGCCTCTTGGACCACAAGAGGGGCATCGCGGCTGTGACCAATATCCAATTGGCCGACTTCGATTGTCGCTTCTTGGTCGTGAAGAGCGCGTGGCAAGAAACTGCCGAGGATTATTTGATCTCGATGTTCAGTCCGATTTGGAACAACGAAATGGGCGTCTGTTACGGTTTTGGCAAACACGGGGACGCGGCCAAGACGCGAGCGAACCGCCGCTCCCCTTGGGATACTTTGCATCCCGGCAGGAAATGGGCGACGACAAGCGACAACGTCCCCAACGAAAAATCGGTAAAGCAGATTATGGCGGAAATCGCCGAGCACTTCACGAAATTTCCGCCTGTTCGCCAGTCCAAATAATGCCAACCACGCGGCAAATCAGAAACTTCCAGGGAAGGAACTTTCGCAAGAAAAGGCGGACCGACACCTTAAGCCGAAGGGACCGATCCAATTTAATGAGTCGAATACGGTCATCTGGCTCAAAAATGGAATCAAACTTCGTTGCGATTCTAAAATCGCGCAGCAACGTAACGTTCCGCCTCAATGATCGAACTGTTCTCGGCAAGCCCGACATTGTCTTTCGACAAGCACGGGTTTGCGTTTTCCTCGACAGTGATTTTTGGCACGGCTGGCAATATCCGCGATGGAAACACCTGTTGAGGAGTGAATTCTGGCGGGCGAAAATTCAGCGGAATCGGGAGCGCGACAAGCAGGTGACGCGGAAGTTGCGCCAGCAGGGCTGGACTGTTTTTCGATTATGGGAACACACTTTGGCTGGAAAAATCGAGAGCACCGTTGCATCGGTTGTCTTTATCGTTCTTTCTAAGAGTGGAGTTTCGACAAGAGCCAGGCGACCCACCTCCATCCACAAGCAGTGGGCTGTTCCGACCCCGGCATTATTCCGTCGCCGAATGTGACAGCGCGCCATCCAGCATTTGTGTGAATTTGACTGCACCCTGCGGATTCAGATGATCCGCATCCTTGAAATCCCCGGCCTGGAGTTGCGGGCAAATTAAGAAGTTCAGGTATCTGGCGTTGTATTTTTTACACAAGTCTTCCACAACCGTTTGCGTCCGCGCCCAGGTATCCTTGTTCATGCCGTCAGAGTAGGTGTGCCAGACGGGCATTGTGACAAACACCAACTCAATGTTCCGTCCGCGCAGCAGGGAGGCGATATGCTCCAGATAAGCGGTGTTCTCAGGCTCGAGAGCAGCCTTCATATAGAGGTGATGGCGGTCCAGCGTAGCTTTCGCGCCGGCCGGATTGATCGCCTCCGGATCTATTTCCTCATGAACCGGCCCCCACCAGCCTCGGTCGTCTATGGGATCGGGAACATAAGGCTCCGGCCGGAGAAGGCCGCCCAAAGCCGTGCCCAGGCTGGCCGCGCCATTGAGAGCCACCCGGCTGAACATGCGGGCATCCAGGCGATCCCTCGCTTTCACGGGAGGAATGCCCCATTCCTGCTGGTAGTAATACATCCGCCACGGCTCGGGGCCGTCCTCAACAGAAATGTAAAGCGATATGTATTGGATTTGCACGAGAACCCGCTTGAGCTTGGGAAGCTTTGGAACGGCCATTGTGGCCAGGGCATCGTCATAATAGAGGGTTTCGCCGGCGTCGGCGAGGTTATAGGCAAAGCCGGAAAGGTGTTTGGGCACAATGCCGTAATAACCGCTGGAAGAACCTATAAACAGGGTGTCAATGTCATTGGCCAGCGATTCCACCTGCCTTCGCTTGACAGAGTAACTGTTGGGAACCTGCCGCGCCCGAAATTCCAGCGCCGCGCAAACCAGCAGGATGGGCAGGCTGAACAGCAGCAACCGCACAGCAAGGCGGCTCATGGGCCGATGCACCGGCAATTGTTCAGAACTGGGCATAAATAAAGGTTCTTGTCTCCTGCGCGCTGCAGGCAATGATCAGGATCACCACGTAATAAGCCGTCCAGCGGACGAACCACGGTGCCGAGGCAAAGCGGACGGCCCAAACATTCTGACGGGCCGCCCAGTTCATGGATTCCATGGCCGCATAGCTTGCAGCGGCCAACACAAGGGCGATTTGCCGGGTATGGAGCAGCGCGCGGTCAAAGCGCAGCGCCGAAATCCCCGCGGATTGAAAACCGGGGATGATATGAGTGATATAGAGCCACGCGGAAGGAAGCGAGTTGGCCCGAAACAGAATCAGCGCAACGACCATCAGATGAAAAGTCAGCAATGGCCCGGCGACCATGCGCAACCGGGCCAGCAAAGGCCGCTTCTGGAAATAGTCATTCCTTTTCTTTAATGTGAGAGCGGAGACAACCATGTAGAAGCCGTTGAGAGCGCCAAATACAGCGTAGGTCATCCGCGGGCCATGCCATATACCCACAGCGACCATGGTGACAAAGATGGCCGCCGACAGCCCAACCATCCCGAAACCGCGAAGGGAAAAGCGCAACGGCATAAACAGATAATCCGTCAGCCACGAGGTGAGCGACATGTGCCATCGGCGCCAGAATTCCTGAATGTTGCGCGCAAAGAAAGGCATGTTGAAATTCTCCGGCCCCTTGATCCCGAACAGCAGCCCGATGCCGATGGCGATGTCGGTCACGCCGGAGAAGTCCGCATAAATCTGAAACGCGAAGCAATAGCCGCCGAAGAGCAGTTCCAGCGGCGAAAAGCCCGCCGGGTTTGCATGGACCGCATCCACCATCGCGGAGAGATGATCCGCAACGACCACTTTCTTGAACATTCCAAACAGGATGCGCCGAAGCCCCGCGACAAAGTCATCCGGGAGCGGGTTGCCCAGCTTCTCAAGCTGCGTAAAAAAGTCGCCCGCCCTCTGTATCGGCCCGCTCAGAATCTGTGGAAAAAACGCCGGATAGAGCGCCATGGAAACGAAATTGCGCTGAACGGGAATCTTCTCCCAATATACGTCCAGCAGATACCCCATCAATTTGAACAGATAGTAGGACAGCCCGATCGGCGCCACGATGTCCGCCAGCGCATCCCCGCCGCCCCGGCCTGGAAAGTAACGGGCGAACAAGCCCGCGCACTTGAAGAAAACCAGGACCAGCAGCAGGCTTGACACCGCCAGCGCAATGAAACCGAACCTGCCCCGGGCGGAGGAGGTTCTCTCCATGGCCCTGGCTGTATAATATACGGCGGCCGTGATACCCAGCAGCAGGACCGCCTGCCGCGGATTCCAGGTGAGATAAAAAGCGTATGACAACAGCAGGAGAACCAGCCGCCGCGACTGGCCGCGAGCCAGTTGAAAAACCAGCGCGCCGAGCGCGAGAAACACAGCAAACTCCAATGAGAGAAATGACATCTACGTGCAACGGCTCGCGATCAGGCGCATGAGATCGCCGACGCTTTGCAGCGCCATGACCTGCTTTGTTGTGAAGGAGACTTTGAAGCCCTTTTCCACCGCAACGATCAAATCAACATGAGTGAGCGAGTCCCAGCCTTCTATATCCTTGGCTGTTGTGGTTTCGGTTAGTTCAATGGAGTCATTGTCTAAAACGCTCCGAAAAATTTCAGTCAGCTTTTGTTTGATTTCAGCGTCTGTCATAATGTTGCTCCTAGTGTTGCTCCATTCGTCACGCAGCCCCGGCCAAACCCGCCTCCCGGATGAATACCTTCCTCGGGACATACTGGCAAACCTCCAGACTCCACCAGGTTTCCGCTCCCCGCGAATTTTCATCCCGGACAAATCCGAATTGCGCGTAAAAGTCCTTCACCATGGCGTTTTTTGCGGTGGGAATGTAGCAGCCGGCAACGCTCTTGTAATTGCCGCGTTTGGCAAACTCAAATATCTTGTTCATGGCAAATTGCTCCACTCCGCGCTGCAGCACCCTGCAACTCATGATGAAAGTGTCAATCTCCACCCTGGCATCGGCCGGATGCAATTTCAGAATAACCACATTGATCAGGCCGAAATCACCGTAGCGATCCTGTATCTTGATGGCAAATGGATAAAATTGTCGCGGGTCCGCCATCATGGCCTCGCAATCCGCCTCCGAGTGGCGGCGGGTTGTGAGATTGAACTGGTTGCTGCGCTGAATCAGTTGTGCGACACGGCTGATATTCCCCGGCTCGAAGCCCCTGAAATCCGCGGTGGTTTGCAGGGAGCACAGGTACTCCTCTATATTCGCGTATTGCTTCTGTTCCGCCTCCCGCTTTTGCTGGTCCTGGTAGAATTTGTTCCGCTGCGCGTCCAGACCGGAGTGGGAAGCGGTCTCAAAAAGGTTCAACTCGGCCAGGGCGCGCACATAGAGTCCAGGGTCCTCGGGAAGCTCGGGGACAATGATGCCGGGAACCATCTGGCGGACCAGGTTGCGCTCGAAAGGGTTGTCATCCAAAAACACCATGCTATCAAAGCCGATATTCAACTTCTCCCGTATGTTCTTGATGTTGGTCGCCTTGTCTTGCCAGTTGGCCACGAACACGGCGATATGCTCCTCCTTGAGCACCATACCCGTGTGCTTCTGAAACACCTCGCGCGCGGTGGCTTCGTTATTCTTGCTGCAGACGGCGAGGATGATCCCCCGGAGGGACAGTTCGCGCAGGTAGAATTGGAAGTGCCGGTATGCGCCGCCGGGGTCCAGGTCGCCGAGGCCGATCCCCTCCAGGCCGTCTTCGCCCACCACGCCGCCCCAGAGCGTGCCGTCCAGATCGAGCACCACGCATTTGACAGCGCGTCCGATGCAAGCCAGCGCAATGTCCACAATGCCCTGGGCGACTTCGGGAAGGAACTCAAGCGCGCAAAAAGACTTGGCAATCGCCCAGAGTTTTTCATCCAGGAAATGGCGCCGGCCCACCCAGCCGGCGATGTGGTCAATGTCGTTCATGAAGACACTGGGGATCGCCCTTGCCCGCAGAGACAGCTCGCGGTTGACTTCGCTCACCGCGCCTTGAAGGGTATCGGCCACTTTCAGGCCGTAGTTCCCAAAGACCCGCTCCGGCGGCAGCACATAAGTGCTCTGGATGACCGGCACATGAAGCCGCGCCTGAATGGCTTTCCAGACCGCTTCCATCTTGTCCGCCTGCGCCTTGCCGAAGGAACCGCGGTCGCCGCTGAAATCGTAGAAGCTTGCCTTGAGCTTCATCACCGATTGGAGAATGACCACCATCTGAGGCTGGAAGCGATACAATCCCGATTCCGCGTTATAGGCCTCCAGTTCAATCGCGTCGAACCCGCCTTCATAGAGATCCAAGTCAACACCATTGCCGGCGAAAAGAGCCTTCAGCAGCGGCGCCAGGTGCTGGGTGGATACGTCGGCCAGGAGGGCCATTTTAAGCCTGTAACCATTACCCGGCCGCAGGCTCTTGGCCTTCTTGACGAGTTGCGCGTAATCCAGCTCCGATCTGTCGTTCTTTAGCATAAGCTGCGCCTGCAAAGACATTAAATGGCGGCGGATTGCCATCCGCCGCTACGATTGTCTTGAAGGCTGACGCCGGCTCATGGACGCGGCGCGGGCGAAGCGCCGGCAAGGGCCGCCATGTCGCGATCGAAGGCCGCGCCGTCGAATGGAACCGCGATGACTTTGCTGCCATGCCCGTCGTTTCCACGGTCATTCCCTTTGGGAACATCTATGACCGCGAAGGTAAAATAGGCGACATGGCCGTTTTCAACGAACACGCCTGGGCGCTCCATGTTGTTCCAATGGTTGACAGTCCCATCCGTGTAGCGCACAAAGTTGGAGGTGGGATCGAAAGCCAGTCCCCGAAACGTCCAGTTATGAATGCCGTCGGGCGATGTCAAGTGGTAGGCCTTGCGGGTGCTGAAGGAATTGACCACGATATGATACATGCCGCCGCTCATCCAGACCACCGGGTCTTCCAGGTTGATGTTGGGGAGGCCGGGGGTATTGGCAAAGACGCTCGGCCCCTGGACCTTGTAAGGCCCCGTGAGGCCGTTGGTGCTGAGCAGGATGGCCCCGGATCGCGGCACGATCAGGAAACTGCCGTCCGGCCGGACGAGAATGCTCAGGTTTGCCGTCGAGCGGGCGGCGCTGAAGCCGTTGGCGTCCACCTTGATGGAGCCTTGATAAGCCCAGGGGCCATCCAGGGAACTGGAAACAAAGACGTCGCCGGGCCTTGTATCGCTGACCAGAATGGCGTAACGGCCATCCGGAAGAACCAGCGCCGTGACATTGTGTCCCTTGCCGGTCTGGTTATCCGGCCAGCAAATCCCCTTGTCCACATAAGGTCCGGCGGCCTTGTCGCTGACGCCGTGAATGGCCTTCGAGTTGCCCCATCCGCCGTGGCCATTGCCTTGAGGCCAGCGGCTGGCAAAGATATTGTATTTGCCATCCGGCCCCTTGATGATCTGGCCGTCCCAATAATTCCATTCTTTCATGGTGGCGTCTTCCAGTCCGTTCTTCTGATCGCGGGGGCCGACCGTGGCGGCGCCCCATGCGTTGGACTGCAAGCCGTCGCCGGCCGGCATGGGAAGGAAATAATCTATCAAGGTTTTGTCGGCGGCAAAGGACGCCGCGCCGATAACAGAGGACATAACCGCAACCAACTTCACTAATTTTTTCATAGAGGCAATCAGAATCTGCGGGCGTGCCTTAATTCAATGGCTGTAGTGCCGGCGCTGTGCGCCGATGTCGAGCCACAGGCTCGACGCGACATCAAATTAAGGCGCGACCCAATTTGCTATTTTTTCAACATGGCCACAAAGCCGCCGCCGGAATTCATATTGACTGTGAGCGTGTCGCCGGGCGCAAGTTTGACGTGCTCGACATTGAGCGCCGCCGGCTTGTCCACGTCGCGCAGGAGCGTGGCGTTGTAGGTGACGGCGTTCCCGCCCTGCGGTGGTTGTGAGCTTTTGCCGAGGAAAGAGGAAAGCGGGATGCTGACGGTCCGCGCATAAGGCCCGTTCATGATCGCAATGAACCAGGTGTCCCCGCTGCGGCGGGCGAAGCCGGCGACTTCGCGGATTTCGGAGAACGGCAGAACGACCGTCTCATCCCATGTGGTCGGCAATGCCTTCAGCACGTCCACGGATGGATTGGCCAGCATGTTGGCGGGGTTTGCCGCGTAGGCCATCTCCGGGGCCTGGAGGATGGCGGCCTGCGCGACCATGTGCGCCCAGGTGAGATCGGCCATGCGCGAGCCAAATTGAGTGGGGTTGTAGTCGGCCATCCCCGCCAGCATGCGGGTGAACGGCAGGGTGGCATCAAGCTGCGCGTAAGGCCCCGGGAATTCCAGTCCGCGGATGGCCTCGTATCCCACGATGTTCGGATAGGTTCGCTCCAGCCCGGTCGGCTTGTTGGCGCCGTGGAAGTCAACCAGCAGTTTGTGCTCGGCGAGAGTTTTCATCACCCTCTCGTAGCGGTCAATGAGCCACTTGTGCTCGTCGTCCCAGAAGTCAATCTTCAACCCCGCCACGCCGGTCCGGTTGCACATGCTGGCAATGTTCTCGACATACTTCGGGTCTTCGAAATCGGCGCTATAGGCCCAGAGGAGGATCTTCACGCCGCGTTCGCGCGAGTAGTCCACGACCTCTTTCAACTGGCTTTCCGGCCAACTGCTCCAGAAGCCTTCCAGGATGTTGTACTCAAAGCCCAGTTGCTGCGCGAGCCGGGCAAACTCCTTGTTCCCTTCCACGGTTCTGGTGCCGCCGTCGAGATACATGAAGATGCAGCGGCCGGGCTTGATCCAGTCCTCGTTGATGCCCTTCGGAAAGAGCTTGGGATCCGGCGGCGGATTCACGTTGTGGATGATGTCGCAGTTCACCAGCGCGTTCAGGTCCGCGCCGATCATCACGATCCGCCACGGCGTGGTGATGGGGCCATTGACCACCGCCGGAGTGGTGACGCGCGGAATGTCCGCCGGGTGCCGCGAGCTGTAGGAGAAGATCACCGGCGCCGAGTGCGCCAGCCTGGCGTGGATCACCTGGGCGGCATCGGCCTGGAGCATCATGCCGCTGTAATTGACCAGCGCGCCCTCGGTAATGGAAGCGTAGCCGCCCTTGTTCGGAAGCACGAAGGTGAACGGGGGCTGCGTCCACTCGCCGTCCACCATGCTCTCAATCGTGTTCTTCGTCGTGCGCCACGGATAGACCCCTTCGTAGCCGGAGACGACGTTCTGCGGCGCAATCACGCTGTTGGCCGGAACATGGAATTCGGTGACTTCGTCGGGGACCCGGGCGCCCGTGCCCGGCACGAGGTGGCGGAAGGCGATGCCGTCGTTGTAGGCCCGGATTTCCAGCGTATAGGACGTTGAGGACTTGGGATGGGTCATGGCGACTTTGGCGCCGTTGCAGTTGTTCACGGCGGGAGTGTGCGCGCCGAACCAGGGGTAGGTTTCGTTGACCTTGTAGGTCTCGGTGGCGCCGATCACCGCCCCGTCGGCAAGATCCACCTTGTCAACCACGATGCCCAGCAGGGAGGGGTCAATGATGTTCTTCGCGTTGAAGGTGACGGTGTACCGCAGATGGCCCTGGGCGTTTGAGGCGAGCACAAACCGGACATGGCCATCCGGGCTGGCGACCGTCACGTCCGCCACCGCGGGGAGCGACAGGCAGAGAAGGCCTGTGAAAAGGGCTAGTGAATACAGAATTGTTTTCTTCATTTGTTTTCTCCTGCTTGCTGAATGGTCGTTTTCTTATGTCTTCTTATTGAGCCGGGACGAGCCGGATGGCGCAGCCGCCGGCGGGCGCCAGTTTCAACTTCAACACCGTCCCGGCATTGACCTGGCGTTTCTCGACAACCGAGTCCTTCGGCTGCGCCGCCGAGCCCGGTCCGTCGGAGTAAATTTCAGCGTTATAGTTCCCGCTTCCCAAAAAGTCCAGCCGCACTTCCAATTCCCGCGCGTCCCAGTCCGTGATGCTGCCGACGAACCATTCCCTGCCGCTGCGCCGGGCGAGGGTGATGTACTTGGACGGCACGCCGTTGAGGACGCGGGTCTCGTCCCAACTCGCCGGGACGGTCTTGAGGAACTCCAGTTCCTTCAGGCCGTCGTAGGCGGCGGGGAAATCCCCAATCATCTGCAATTCGCTTTCGAAGACCACAAAGAGCGCGGTTTGATGGGTGCGCGTGGTCATCACCATCGGCGCCGAGCGCGGTGTGAAGTTCTCGATGGTTACGTTCTCCATCGAGCCGGGTGTGTAGTCCATCGGCCCCGCCAGCATGCGGGTGAAGGCGAGCGTCACGTTGTGCCTGGGAGTGACCCGCGCGCTCCAACGGTTGTACTCCTCGCCCATGACGCCCTCGCGCGTCAGCACGTTGGGGAAGGTGCGCGCGCCGCCGTCGGGCTTGACCGCGCCGTGGAAGTCAATCATAAGGTGGTGGTCCGCCGCTCTCTTCGCCGCCGTGCGGTACCAGTTGGCCACAAATTGGTCCGTGCGATCCAGAAAATCTATCTTCACGCCGGCGAGGCCCCATTTTTCGAATTGGGTGAACGCTTCGTCAATCTGGTCGGCGGTGTCCCGGAATCGGGTGATCACCCAGATGCGGACGTTGTTGGTCCTGCCATATTCGACCAGCATCGGAATATCCAGCGCCGGGACGGACTTGGTTAGTACCTCGCGGCTGGCGCCCGTGCCGTACCCGACCTGGCCGGCGGGTGTGGGCGCATGATCGGACCAGGGGCCGTCCAACAGCACGTACTCGAAATGGTTCTTCGCGGCGAAGTCTATATAATATTTCGCCGTCTGGTTGTTCATGCCGATTCTGGTGATGCCCGGGACCTGGGTGGCGTCCCACCAGCCAATACACCAGGCGGTCTTGCCGGGCTTGATCCAGGAAGTGTCTGCGATGGCGCACGGGGGATTCAAATTGAGCACGATGTCCGATTCCACCAGGCGTCCGGGATCATCAGCAATCATCAGCACGCGCCAGGAGGATGTGACGGGCGTCTGCGCGACCACCGAAACCTTCGATGCGTCCGCTTTCGGGTCGAAGGCAGGGGCGATGTCCGCGGAGGTGTTCATGTCCTCGACGCGGAGCGAGAGCCGGGCGGCCAGGGTCCCTGCGCCCGCGCCGGTAACGAACAGGTTGGGATAATCCTCGAGGTCCGCTTCCGTCAGGCCAACCCAGGCGATACCGGGCACTTGGAGCAGAAGCGGCAGGTTGACGAGGTATTCGGCATGAAGGCCGCTGATCGCCAGTTGGTGGTAATCATCCTCGTTGCTGGTCTGGAACCCGCGCGAAATCAGCGCCCAGGTCTGCGCGTCCTTGGAGAAGCGGAACCGGGTGGACTCGTTCACGATGCGCACTTGCTTGAGATTCGGCTGTTCGGGCACGACGTAGCGGAAGGCCACGCCGTCATCGTAAGCGCGGGCTTCGATCACCAGGCGCCGGCCGGCGGCCGAGGTCTCCACCGTCTGCACCGTGACGGCGTTGTAGTGATTGCGGATGAGTTTTGCCTTGCCTTGCACCGCCGTCCAGGTCTCGTCCTGGCTGGACGCTTGCGAGGACTCGATCCGCACCGCCGGCCCGAGGGCGGGAGAGCCTTCGATGGCAAGACCGAGATTGGACCATTCGAGCAGAGGCTGGCCGCGAAAAACCACGCGATATGCCAACTGCCCGCCTGCCGCCTGCGGGGACTGTCCCCGGACGGTCGCAATGGAAATCTCCAGCGCCCCGTTCGGCGATTTGAGCACAACCGGTCCCGTTTGCGCTCCGGCCGTGACAACGGCCAACAGAACGAGCGCGAGAATTCTGGCAGTTTTCATATCGTTAAACACAACTCGCTTTGGTCATGGCGCCGGGACGAGCCGGATGGCGCAGCCGCCGGCCGGCGCGAGCTTCAACTTCAACACCGTGCTGGAATTCACTTGGCGTTTCTCGACAACCGAGTCCTTCGGCTGCGCCGCCGCGTTGGGGCCGTCGGAATAGATTTGCGCATCGTAATTCCCGCTGCCCAGAAAGGCAAGCGGCACATCCAGTTCGCGCGCGTTCTCGTCCGTGATGCTGCCGACGAACCAATCCTTGCCGCTGCGCCGGGCGATGGTGATGTAATTCGGCGGCACGCCGTTGAGGACGCGGGTCTCGTCCCAGCTTGTCGGGACGGCTTTGAGAAACTCCAATTCCTTCTGTCCGTCGTAGGCGTCCGGGGAATCGGCGACCATCTGCAACCAGCTTTCAAAGACGACAAACAGCGCGGTGGCCTGGGCGCGAGTGTGCATGACCATGGGCGCGGTGGTGCGCGGCCTGAAGTCCTTCGGCAACGCGTTGTTGAACCCGCCGGGCGTGTAGTCCATCGGCCCCGCCAACATGCGGGTGAAGGCCAGTGTCACGTTGTGTTTGGGCGTGACGCGCGCGCTCCAGCGGTTGTACTCCGCGCCCATAATGCCTTCGCGCGTCATTATGTTGGGATAGGTCCGTTCCAGCCCGTCGGGCTTGGTCGCCCCGTGGTAGTCAATCATGAGGTGATGCTCGGCGGCTTTCTGCGCCGTCGCCCGGACCCAGTTGATCATCCATTGGTCGCTGCGGTCCATGTAGTCAATCTTCACGCCGGCAATGCCCCATTTCTCAAATTGCGCGAAAGCCTCGTCCCTCTGGGTGTACATGTCCTTGAAATGAGTGATCAGCCAGAGGCCGACGCCCTTCGACTTGGCGTACGCGGCCAGCATCGGAATATCCAGCGCCGCGATGGCCCGGGTGTCGCTGTAGAGGCCGCGCCCGGAATAACCGCGCGGCGCGGGCAGGGGCAACTCCCAGCCGCCGTCAATGAGCATGTACTCGAACTGGTTCCGCGCGGAGAAGTCAATATAATACTTGATGGTCTCGTTGTTCTTGCCGGGCACGGCCACGCCCCGGGCCTGGCTGCCGTTCCACCAGTCCCACGAGCACTTGCCGGGCTTGATCCAGGAGGTGTCCGCGATGGCGCTGGGCGGATTCAAGTTCGCCACCATCTCCGATTCCACCAACCGTCCGGGGTCGTCGGCAATCATCAGCACGCGCCAGGACGACCTGACGGGCGGTCGCGCGATCACCGACACCTTCGACGCGTCCGCCGCGGGATCGAAGGCGGGGGCGGTTTCCGCGCTGGTGTTGACGTCCTCGACGCGGGGCGAGAGGCGTGCCAACAGGCTCCGGTCGCCCGCGCCGGTAACGAACAGGCTGGCATAGTCCTCGATGTCCGCTTCGGTCAGGCCGACCCAGGCGACTCCCGGCAGATGCAACAGAAGCGGAAGATAGACGAGGTTTTGCGGACGCAGGTTCCCGATTGACATTTCGGGATAATCGCCTTCGCTGCTGGTCTGGAATCCGCGCAATATCAGCGGCCAGATCTGTGCATTCGTGATGAAGTTGAACTGGGTGAACTCGTTCAGGATGCGCACTTCCTTCAGATTCGGCTGCTCAGGCACGACGTAGCGGAAGGCCACGCCGTCATCGTAAGCGCGGGCTTCGATCACCAGGCGCCGGCCGTTGGTGGCTGTCTCCACCGTTTGCAGCGTGACGGCGTTGTAGTGATTGCGGATCAGTTTCGCCTTGCCTGCCACCGCCGTCCATGTCTCGTCATGGCTGGACGCCTGCGAGGACTCTATTCGCACCGCCGAACCGAGGGCGGGCGAGCCTTCGATCGCAAGCCCGAGGAACGACCCATTAATCACTGGCTGGCCGCGAAAAGCCACGCGATACCCCAATTGCCCGGGCAACACCTTCATCGTGTCAGACAGATTGGTATCAAACGAAATCTCGAGCGCCCCGTTGGGCGATTTGAGCGCCACCGGTCCCGTTTGCGCCCCGGCCGTGAACACGGCCAACAAAACAGGCGCGAGCATCTTGAAAATTTTCACGTCGTGAAACATAAATCCTTTGGAATGGTCACGCATTTCCGCCCCGCGTGACGCCGCGCGGGTGAGGAGAATTGGTTTCTCGTCTCGCTCATTTCGGCCCATGCTGCCAGACAGGCTGGCGGGGTCAAGCGCCTTTTGGGGCCGGTAACTACTCAGGTAGGGACAGCGCGCCGCGCTGTCCGCGCCGCGTCCAGCGGCGCAACGGATCGCCCCCCTGACGCCTCGGCGAGGCGTCCCTACCCACATAATTTTTCAAAAAAAGAAGAAGTTGAGAGATAATGGTATAGCCGTTCAGGGTGTGGCCTGTTCCCCTGGGGATATGAAAAATCCGGGTTAGGGTTACACCTTATAGCGAAGGACCGGCGCATCGCTTAACGTCATGACGGTTAGACAAACTGAAAGAAAAATTATGTTGTACACAATCGCAATCGTATTGATCGTCCTCTGGCTGCTCGGCATGGTGAGCAGTTACACCATCGGCGGCTTTATCCACATCCTGCTGGTCATCGCCATCGTCATGATCCTCATCAACCTCATTTCCGGCCGCAGGCATGCCTGAGGCGCCGTCCATTGAGATAAAAGAAATGGAGATTGAAAAATGAACACAAAAACTATTGTCGCAGTCCTTTTGGTGACTTTTGGCATCGTGGTGCTCGCCTACTCGGGCATCACCTTCAACACACCGGGGGCGCCTGTGAATTTCCTCGGCATGCACATTGCGACCACCCACAGCCACTTCATCCCGCCGGTCGTCGGGGCCTTCGCGCTCGTTGGCGGGATCGTTTTGCTGCTGGTCAAACCCAAACAGGTTTGACGGGCGGGGGATTTTGCCCCCCGTTGTTGAGAGTATCCCCAGGGACACGCGGTTGGAAGAGCGGGATGAAGTCCAATTGGGCCTTGCGCGCCACCGCGAAATGTTGGATGTGATTAGTTACCTTGCCGCTTCGTGGCAAAAGTGTTGGCGGACATGCGCCACAATCTGCGGCCCGGTCATTTTGTCGGCCGTTTCCATCGTCACGGCCTGCGCCCCGTTTTTATCCTTCTCGAAACGCCTCTTCAATTCGCCCTTGGCCTCGCCGGGACCAAAGATCAAGACCGCTCCGGCATCACCCAGATGGGCAATGATCTCGTCGTAGTAGCGCGCGAGATGCCCGTCGTACTCCCTCTGGCGCGAATCATCGGCGGGAACTGACTGGTATTCGAATCGGCCGCTGGAAGGCTCGCCGGAACGGCGGAGTTGCGTTTCCACGCTGGATTGCACCCGTTTTGTTTCTTCCCCGGTTTTCGACAGGACGACGATAACGGCTTCCCGATGGTCAATCCAAACCCCCGCTTCCGCTTTGCAAATTCCACTGTTGTTTGTTGCTTTTGTGTTGTTCATCAAACACAGCGTAGTTGCCGGAATGTCCGCCGGATATGGGGTGAAACCCTACCCGGCTGCAGGACAGATTTCTTCGGCTCTCCGGTAGGGCGGCGCTGCTGCGCCGCCCAAGAATTCAGGGCAGAGCAGCAGCTCTGCCCTACCAATAAGACGAAGAATTTTGTCGTGCGCCCACCCTACCCCGGACCGCTCCGACTGTCTTGCAGCGTGAGCGCAAGCATGGTAAGAAACAAGGCATGAAACCCCTGTTGGCAATGCTGTGGCTTTCGCTGGCTCTGGAAGGGCGGGCGGCGCCGGCTTCGGACGCCAACCCGCCGTTGCGGGTGGCCTCCATCACACCGGCTGCGCGACAACCGGCGCAACGCGATCCGGCGGTCATTTTCTACGATGACTTCGCGGCGGCGCCGGAGGCCGGGAGTTTGCGTTATCTGGAATATGATTTGGCCGGCGGGAGTTTTGTTTGGACGCCGGATGGCGGCTTAAATGGCGGGGCGATGCGATGCCAATTCGCCAGGGGCCAGGTTGAGGCGGGAAGTCTGAAGGTGTTGTTCGGGCGCAATCCCCTCAATCGCGGCATACGCCGGGATGAAACCTTCGACGAGATTTATTGGCGGGTGTACGTGAAGCATGAGGCGGGCTGGGAAGGCAATCCGGCCAAGCTGGCCCGCGCGACGTGTCTGGCGGGAGAGGATTGGAGCCAGGGCATGATCGCCCATGTCTGGGGCGGCCCGGGCGATACGTTGTGTATTGACCCGGCGACCGGCATTCGCAATGGAGTCAAGGTGACGGCGCATTACAATGATTTCGACCAATTGACATGGCTGGGACTCCGGAACGGGCAAACCCCAATCTTCAGCCCGGCCGAGTCCGGCCGGTGGGTGTGTGTGGAGTCGCATGTGAAGCTGAACCGCTCCGGGCGCGGCGACGGATGTTTCGAGTTGTGGGTGGATGGCCGGCTGGAAGCATCCCGGACAAATCTCGATTGGCACGGAACCTGGAGCGCCTATGCGATCAACGCTGTTTTCCTCGAAAACTACTGGAACGGCGGTTCCGTCAAACCGCAGGCCCGGTGGTTGGATGACTTTGTGATCAGCACGCGGCCGATTGGACCGATCCTCGCCACGACGCCGCCTGTAGTCACGCGAACTTCGGGCGCCGCCGGGACCGGTTGGGAGGCGGAAGTGGCCTCCGATCCGGAGGGACGGGACGTGGTTTGGCGTTCCAAACCGATGGCGGCTGATGCGATGAAACTGACGGTTGACTCCACTGGCGGCGAATTTTCCGGGAGCCGCGCCGGCAAAACCGGTCTCGCAGCCGGGCAAGATTACTGGACGCGCATTCGGCGCCGGGGCGAAAGCGAATGGGCGCCCTGGCATGCGCCATTTCGGCAGTGACTACGGTAGGGCGGCGCTGCTGCGCCGCCCAAGAATTCAAGGCAGAGCAGCAGCTCTGCCCTGCCAGGAAGATGAAGAATTTTGTCCTGCACCCTGCTTCCATTCCATTGCAAGAGCTGCCCGACTTTCATGGAACGACTATGCCTCCAAAGCGATGCCCGCGTTCATCAATGGAATTCCCATGAAGTCACTCGAACCCTGGTTGGCCCGCTCGGCCACAGCCTCTTGCTCGTGGTGATGCGACGCGGGTTCGTTGAAAAAGTACGCCTCGGAAACCAGCAACATCTGCCGGACTCCTTTGGGCAGGGTTTGGAAACCCGGATAATTCAATATTGTCGTATTCATGGGCTGTTCCGCGTGCAATGTCTCGTTCATGTTCATTATCCGCTTCAGCCGTATGCAACTGCCATGCCAACCGGGCAAACATGCGTTTTCACCGGGCAAAAGGCCGTTTTCCCTGCTCCATGTGCCCCGCAAGCGCGCAAAGGTTGCGCACAGGTTGCGCTGGAGTGCGCAAAAGACTGCGGGAGTTGCGCACCTGGAATGGCAACCCTTCTCGGTAGGGCAGAGCTGCCGCTCTGCCCTGAATTCATGGGCGGCTCCCGATTCAGAATCGGGACGCCCTGCCGAAGACGCGAAGAATCTTGTCCTGCGCCCGATTCAAGGCGTCTTGGATTATTGATTCGTCAATTTGACTGCGGCGCCAGCCCTCTGCCCGCGATACGCGGCCAGGAAATAGGCCAGGACAACCGCCATCGCAGCCGCCAACCCGGACCAGAATACCGGCCATTGCGTGCCGGCGGGATGCGTGCAAGCCGCAAACCACCAGCCGCACGCCAGATACCCGATCAGGCTGCCAAATCCATTGTACATCAGATTCAGCAACGCCTGCGCCCGCGCGCGCCAGGCAGCGTCCACCCGCTGCTCCACGTAGATTTGGGCCGTGATATAGACCAGGGCATAGCAAGCGCCGTTCAGGGCCGTTCCGGCGAGCAATCCGGCTTTGAACGGCAGAACACACAACGCGAAGCGGACGACGCCGATGGCCAGACCGCAGGCTATGATCCATTTCAGCCGGCAGCGGTGCAGCAGCGCCCCCAGCGCGAACATCGAGAGGACCTCCGTGGTTTGCGCCAGGCTCATCCAGGCGCTGACGTGAGTGAAACCCAGTTCGCGAATATGCACCGGCCCATAAGGATAGAAACCCACCAGAGGAATATTGAATGCCCCAACGATGATGAATACGACCCGGTGATCGCGGTTCTTGAGCAGCGTGAGCGCGTCCAGGCCCAGCCGCGCGTGCCACGAGACGCGCCCGGCCTGCCGGAGCGATTTCCGGGGAGGAACGATACCGGCGCAAAGGCAGACCAGAAGGGATGCGGCGGCGGCGAGATAGACCGCCAGCGCGGAGCCGTCGGCATGGAAGGCGCTGATGACCCAGCATCCGGCAATCCACCCCACGGTGGCCATGGCCCGGATCGGTCCGAATTCCAACTGGGCGAATTGCAACCGGGCCAGGACGACGGACGAAATCAGGCTGAACGCCGGCGCCAGGCAAAGCGCCGTGGCCTGAATCAAGGCCAGCGCCAGCCAGGGATTCCAGTGAAGATGCATCGCCGTGCCGACCATTGCCGCCAACACCGCGGCTGCGAACGAAAGTCCGCGCAGGACCCGGACCGGCGACTCCGACCGATCCGCCATCCCGCCGAAGAGGCACGGGGAAACAAACGCGGCCAGGGCGTTGGTGGCGAACGCCCACACTTTAATGGACTGCAAACCGTGGGCATCGAGCAGGGCGCTCAAGGGCACCAGCCACATGCCGGAGGCGGCGCCTTGCAGAAAAAACAGCGCTATCAACTCCGCATATTCGGCCCGCCTGATGGTTTTGAGCACAGACAGAGGGGACACGTTGCCGGACGAAAATTCAAGCCCAGGCCGCGCGAAACTTCACGGCAGCGGCGGTGGGGTGCAGGATAGAATTCTTCGTGTCTTCGGTAGGGCGGCGCTGCTGCGCCGCCCAAGAATTCAGGGCAGAGCAGCAGCTCTGCCCTACCGGGAAGGCGAAGAAATCAGTCCTGGACCGGGGCGGTGCCGGTAATCGAATAAAGCTTTTCAAGCCCGGTTCTGGCGATTATTCGTTTTGGCTGGTTTGATGAATGTCCCTTTCTTGAATCTGGCCGCGCAATACCCGCCTCTCCAGGCGGAGTTGTTGCCGGCGGTCCAACGCGTCCTGGCCGACAGCCATTTTGTTCTGGGGCCGAATGTCGCCGCTTTCGAACAGGAGATGGCCGCCCTGACCGGCACGCAATTCGGCATCGGCGTCAATTCCGGTTCCGACGCCCTGACTTTGGCGCTGCGCGCCCTGGACATCGGGCCGGGCGACGAGGTCATTACCACTCCGTTCACTTACATCGCCCCGGCGGAATCCATTTATCAAGTCGGCGCGCGCCTGGTTTTTGCGGACATTGACGCCGCCACATTTCAACTTTCCCCGGCGGATGCGGCCCGCAAGATCACGGCCCGCACGCGCGCCATCATTGCCGTCCATCTTTTTGGACAGGCCGCCCCCATGGCCGAACTTCAGCCCCTGGCCCAGCAACACGGCCTCGCCCTGGTGGAGGATTGCGCCCAGGCCATTGGGGCCGAGTGCGGGGGAAAGCCGGTGGGACAATTCGGGCGGCTGGGCTGCTTCAGTTTTTATCCGACCAAGAATCTTGGGGCGGCCGGCGACGCCGGCATGGTGGTGACGGGCGAGGAACCGCTGGCCCGCAAGTTGCGCATGTTGCGGGTGCATGGCATTGCCCGGCGCTATTACCACGAGTTGCACGGCTATAACAGCCGCCTGGACGAATTGCAGGCCGCCATTCTGCGGGTCAAACTCCCTCATCTGCGCCGCTGGAACGAGCGCCGCGCAGAAATTGCCCGCCGTTACACCGCCGGTTTGCGGGGCCTGCCCCTCCAGCTTCCCGTCACCGCCGCCGGGAACACGCATGTCTTCCACGTCTATGCCATCCTCAGCGAACAGCGCGACGCCCTGCAGGAATTCCTCGCCGCCCGCGGCGTGGGGACCCTCATTTACTATCCGCAACCGCTCCACCTGCAAAAAGTCTATGCCGGCTTGGGTTTTCGAGAAGGCGACTTTCCGGTTGCGGAGGAAGTCTCGCGCAAGATTCTCCCGCTGCCCATGTATCCGGAACTGACCGACGCGCAGGTGGATTACGTGGTGGCCCAGATCCGCCAATTCGCCGGCGCGGGGCCAAAATCGCCGTGAAGCCGCGTCTCCCTTCTCCGGCGTCCCCTCCCAATCTTAATCCTAATCCTAATCCTAATCCTAATCCTAATCCTAATCCTAATCTTAATCTCCCCTACTTGACACTGGGAAGATAAAGAGTATGATTAGGATTGAGATTAGGATTAAATTATGAACCGCAATTCGCGGACCCAACGATGTCACATGCGCCGTGAAAATTGTCATGGAAATGATTGCAATTTGATTGCATTGATGTTCGAAACGGTGTTTACTACACATCCGCCACTCGCCATGATGGCTGCGGGCGAGCCTTTTGCGGCCGGCGCGTCAGGGCGGTGGTTTGAATTATGAGCGATTTTAAGTTTGCCTGTCCAGGCTGCGGTCAGCGTATTGCAGCCAGCGACGAGTACGTCGGCCAGCATATTAATTGTCCGGCTTGCCAGGCGCCGATTGTTGTCCCCGCCAACCCGGCCGCCCCGGCCGCCCCGCCGCTCACACCCAGCATCGCCATCAACGCCCCCGGCATGCTCCCGCCTCCGGCGCCGCCGAAGGCCAGCAGGCTGGCTGTGGCCGGGACGAATTCCCCGCCCAGTCACTCCTCCATTCCCGTGCCGTCACCGGAACAGCAAGGCTCGGCGATTTATCGGGCGCACTTGGCGAACAAACCAAAGAAATCTTACACCGGCGCGATTGTCGGCGTGGTTGTGGTCGTGCTGATTGGCGTGTCGGTTCTAATGAAGTGGAAGACGCTGGCCGGCCTGGTGAATTTCTCCCACGGACCGTCCGCCGCCGAGGTCGCTGCCGCCGCCGCCGCCGCTGCCGCCGCCAACACGCCTCCGCCCGCGCCGCCCGCGCCGGAGACCGCCGGCGAGATCATGCAAAGGGTGGCTGGCACGTACCGGCAGTTGCCCAATTTTAGTTGCACCGGCAAAGCCGTCTCCGAACTGGTGAATCCCGCCCTCGCCGCCAAAGGCCCGCAAACCGTCTCCGCCGACGTGACCCTGAAAATGAGCAAGCCGAACAACTTCCGCGTGAATATGACGCTGCCCGGCGCGCAAGGCGAAATCACCATGATCGGCTGGTCCGCCGGCACCGGCGATTTTCTCGTGGCCAACAATCGTCCCCAGCCGGTGACATCCCGCGACGATCTGTTCAACCGCTTCGCGTTCCCGGCGGGCGTGGGCGTCGGCGTGGGCGAGATTGTCCGCCTTTTTACAGATGACACGACCGGCGGCCTCGCCAAACGCGGCATGGATTGGACTCGCAACGACGACGACACGGTGGACGGCGAACCGTGCTATGTGCTGGCCGGAACCGTCAAACTCCAGGATGTCCTCGTCTGGGTCAGCCAGAAATCCTTTCTAATCCCTCAAATCCAGGTCAAATTGGGGGGAATGGCCGGCATGGACGAGGACAAGCTCAAGGAAGTGTTGAAAGCGCAGAACAAGGGAGTGGAGCCGACGCTCGCCCAGATCGCCGCCGCCAAACAAATGGCCAAGATCACTGGCACCATCACCGACACTTACACCAGCATCCAAACCAACATCACCCTCGCCATGGCGGACATCCCGCCTGCGGGCTTCAGCGCCACGGGATTGCCCGTGCCGGTTGGCGCGAACGGACAGGGCGACCAGTATGGGCCGGGCGGCCAGTATGGGCCGGGCGGTGGCAGAGCTACCGGCATCGCCAACGGCAGGGGTGGAATGGGTGGAGGCGGCGGCAGGAGCGGCGGCGGCGGCGGAGGCCGGCGCTGACGTTGACCCGGGAGCATGGCTGCGGCCGTTCGCGGCCAATTGTCAATCCTATGTATTTCCGCCCGACGGCATGATCATCACTTTTAACTGGCTCCGCCAATACGTCCACTTCGACTGGTCCCCCGAAGAATTGGCCCAACGCCTCACCCTCCTCGGCCTCGAAGTCGAGGGCGCTCAAAGAATCGGCGGCGAATTTGACGGCGTCCTCGTCGCCCAAGTCCTCTCCCGCGACAAACATCCCAACGCCGACAAACTTTCCCTCTGCCGCGTCCAAGACGGCGCCGGCGAGCGCCAGATCGTTTGCGGCGCCCAAAATTTCAAGGCCGGCGACAAGGTTCCCTTGGTTCTGCCCGGCCACACCCTCCCCGGCAAGACCGGCGGCCCGCCGCTGGCCATCAAGGTCGGAAAAATTCGCGGCGTCGAGTCCTTCGGGATGTTGTGCTCCCCTGTCGAGCTGGGCCTGCCCGGCCCGCCGGACGGCCTGTTGATTCTGCCCGCCGATGCCAAAGTCGGACAGCCCTTCGCCGAATTTCTCGGACGCGCCCCGGGAGACGTCGTTTATGATTTGGAAGTCACGCCCAACCGCCCCGATTGGAACAGCGTCATCGGCATCGCGCGCGAAGTCAGCGCCCTGACCGGCAATCCGTTGCGCCTGCCCGAAGTCCTCTTTCCCGCCGGGCAAATCAGCCCCGAACCCAGCGCCGCTTTTCTCAGCGTCCGGATTGAGGACCCGGCGCTTTGCCCCCGCTACAACGCCCGCCTGCTGCGCGGCGTGAAAATCGGCCCCAGCCCCGACTGGATGCGCTCCCTCCTCGAAAAATGCGGCCTGCGCGCCATCAACAACGTCGTGGACGTCACCAACTTCGTCATGCTCGAAACCGGCCAGCCGCTCCACGCCTTTGACTTCCAACTCATCGCCGCCCGGCCCGGCTCATTACCCTCAATTGTCGTCCATCGCGCCGCCGCCGGCGAAGAATTCATCACGCTGGACGGCAAGAAGCACATCCTCAACGATCAAACGCTGCTCATCGCCGACGACACCAAGCCGCTCGCTCTGGCCGGTATCATGGGCGGCCGCAACAGCGAGATCAACCCCGCCACCGTGGATGTGCTGATTGAAAGCGCCTGTTTCAAACCGCAAAACATTCGGGCCACCTCCAAGAAACTGGACCTCCGCACCGATTCCTCCTACCGCTTCGAGCGCGGCTCGGACATCGGGATTTGCGATTGGGCCGGCCGCCGCGCCGCCCAGTTGATCCTCCAGACCGCCGGCGGCGCCGTCCTCGAACCGGCCCTGGATGCTTATCCCAATCCCGCCCCGCTCCGCCAAATCCCGTTGCGCTTCGCCAAGTGCGATCAACTCCTCGGCGTGGCCATTACCCCCGATGAGCAGGTCCATTTCCTGCAACACCTCGAGCTGCGCGCCCTCGCCCGCGAGCCGTCCCGCGCCCTCTTCCAGGTCCCCAGTTTTCGTGTTGACTTAAAACGGGAAGCCGACTTGATCGAGGAAATCGCCCGCCTTTACGGCGTGGACAAGATCCCCGCCACTCCGCCCCGCGGCGCCATCGGCTTCAACGCCTTCGACGCCATCCATGACGAAATCGCCGAAGCCCGCCGCCTCCTGACCGGCCTGGGCCTGCACGAGGCCCAAGGCCAGACGCTCATCTCCGGGGACGCCGCCAAGCTGGCCGCCGGCCCCGGTTCGGCACCGGCCACCCTGCGCTACCCGCTCAGCGGCGACATGAACACCTTGCGCCCCAGCCTGCTGCCCGGCCTGCTGGAATCGTTGCGTTACAACATCAACCGCAAGAACAACGACGCCGCCCTTTTTGAAATCGGCCGCGTCTTTTCTCTCCAGTCCGACAAGACCTGCAAGGAACAGCGCCGCGTGGCACTGGCACTCACCGGTGCGCGACGCCCCTTGCATTGGGACGGCCCGGACCGCGACGCCCGCTGCGACATTTTCGATCTCAAAGGCATCTTGGAGGAATTCCTCGGCCAATTCGGTTTGCGCGGTGTCACTTGGGCGCGGCGCGACGAATCCGGGCCTCTCTTCTTGGAATCCGCCGCCATTCAACTCGGAAAACTGCCCCTGGGCGAAATCGGCCGGCTTTCCGTCCAGCAAGCCAGGCTCTATGATTTGCGCGACCCCGTCCTGCTCGCCGAACTGGATTTCGACCAACTCCTCGCCCGCCGCGCGCCGTCCAAATCCTTCAAGCCGCTGCCCCAATTCCCCGCCATCCGCCGCGACGTGGCCATGCTCGTCCCCGAAGCCGTTACCCACGAGGCCGTGGCCGCCGTTGTCAAACAAACCAAGCCGGCCAACCTCGAAACCGTGGAGCTATTCGACATCTTCCGCGGCAAGAACATGCCTCCCGGCCAAAAGAGCGTCGCCTACGCCTTCACCTACCGCCATCCAGGCCGCACCTTGACCGACGCCGAAGTCAACGCCGCCCACGAAAAGCTGGTGGCCCAATTCAAGCAAGTCCTGCAAGCCGTCATCCGCGAATCGTGACCTCCTGAAGGAAGGGAATTCACCTTCGCCCGCCTTGCACCGCGCCGGAGGAAAGACGATTTGCAAAATCCCAGCCTTGCGCTTCCCGCCATTTTGGCTTAAGTCAGTCCCTTTGATATGTTGAGCTCTCACGAACTTTTCGGCTTCATGTCGCCGCAACTCGCGTTGCGCATCCTGGAGCATGCCCGCGAACACAATAAGGAACTCTACCGCGCCGCCCTCGCCGCCGTGGCCGAGGCGCGCAAATTGCGGCCCGCCTTTTTTGAGCGCCGCCCGCGCGACGCCCGCCACGCCGAGATGACCGCGATGCTCTCGCGTCCCCGCCTCGAGTTGGTCGCCGCCAACCTGTTGCGCGAATGGCTGATGAAACAGGAAACCCCGATGCTCGCCGATTTCCTTGACAAGCTCGCCATCGTCCACAAGGACGGCGCTGTGGAAAACCTGCCCGCCACCGTCGAGGACGCCAACCTGCAGGCCGCCGTGGACCTGCTGCTTTCCAAATATCCCGCCGAGGAAGTCTCCGTCTATTTGAACGCCTTCTACACCATGAACGACGTGCGCTGGCCCAACCTGGAGACAATGCTCAAGCAGGACCCGCGCCTCCAATTCGCCGGCTGACAGGGCTCCCTGTAGCGGCGGTCTACGACCGCCGCATCATCGCTTTGCGATAATGCAATCACGATCTGGAAATGTTAAGAGCCACATTGAGAGGCGTTGTTGTGGTCAATCCCAAAGGGATTGAAGCATTCAGCCCAGGGTTGCGAGGAACGAGCTACCCTGGGTGTGGCGATAGAGAAATCACAACCCTGCAAGGGTTGTATCTCATCCATCAGCCTGAGAGATGCAACCCTTTCAGGGTTGTCAATTATATGCCGGCAACCCAGGGTAGGCCCTCTCGGAATCGGGCCAACCCCGAAAACACGCACAAACATGGTCTGACCCCTTGCTCACAAATTATAGGTGAATCCTGCGGCTCACTTCGTTGGCGGAGAGGCGTTGTTTCTCGCGCTGGTCGGAGGGGAATCAAGAATAGTGACCGTTACGACTTTTGACGTATACATAATATCGTTAAACGGATAGCCCATCTCTCGCACAACACAAACTGTGTACGTTCCTGGACTCAATTTAAAATAGTGACTTAGCTCCAAGGGAATGAAACATCGTTCCGCACTATGGGCAGGTATCAATTCTGGTCTGGGATGGGCAACCATATCATAATCCCACGGTATTGGGGAAATTTGAACGCCGTTTGCATTCGTCACAAGATACTTTAAGTTCGACTCGAAAAAGGATTGGGCCATAATCGTTGGTGAGTCGGAGACATTCGTCAAACCCGCCATGCAAATCACTGGTTCGCCGTTCGTAAATGTTGTCTTCGTGAACTCCAAGGCGAGTCTAAAATTGCGCAATGCGTTAGTGTCTGACAATATGGATATAACAGCATTAGTTTCCTGGGCACCTGCGCCAATAGCAGAAAGTGCTATGAGGCTGCATTTTAATATAAACAGTATTGACATACGCATAGATTTGCTTAGGTTTGCATGCTCGATTACTGCCACGGGATGATGTAAGATGTCCACTGAGGAAATACATTCGTGCTCAATGCAGGAGAATTTGTCGCGCTCCCGTAAACTAGAACCCAGTCATTCCCCATGGGGGCGATATTGGTGGCCTGGGCCGACCAATTCCAATTTAGCGCTTTGAGGGGTACTTGCACAGCATGGGGGCTGAAATTGGAATACATTAGCGTCATAGTGAAGCAATCTGTTATGGTTAATGTCTGGTCCCTATAATAACAGGTATCATATGGCGAATCGCTGCTCACGTTCGGAGAGTCAAATGGATAGGGCCAGACAGGTGGAATCGATGCATCAAGCGCGGGTCCATTGGTCTCGATCAAAGGTGGAAGCGTAACATCCTTCCGGACATGAATTCGGTTCAACGTACCAATCTGGACAAAGAAATAAGAGCCAGTTGTATCTGCGTTAGTTATTTGGAATTGGATTCCAGGAACAATATTGGTGTTGGTTTCGGATAGGTATCCCCCAAAGTACAGAACGGGACCATTTTGCCAAAAATTTGATGTATCAGCTCGAATTAGGCCTGTGATCGACGGTATGATGGTAGCGTTAGGCTGGCGCACGTTGAACGTCGTTGAGCATGAATTTGTTTTGCCTAGAACCGCATTGGAGCAGGTCACTGTTTTTTGGCCGCCGTCCTCCCAATAAAATGTCACATTGCTGCCCGTCGTTGGAAAATTGGTGGCTAGTATGCCCGAGTTCACAGTAGCCGTGTAATTTGAGAATGTCGTTTTTGGGACAGTCCATTTATAGCTTGTAATTGGCGGCGCGCCATTGGAGAGCATACAGGTCAAACTGATCTGTTGCCCCACAGTGACAGGGATAGTGCGGCCTGTCGCGTTTGTTCCGCCAAAATAAATCTGGGATGGAAATTTGGTGTCATTTGGATAGTAGGCGACCATAGCTGCGCCTGTGGCTCTTGCGGACGGGTCTAGCACCTCTCCATTGGGTAAAGAGGTCCAGGCGATCCCGTCGCTGCCTTCAGGCTGGTCAAAAATAGTGACTTGTTCTGGATTTATTGGGGCATAGGTGATGGGGTACTGGTTCACCACAGGCCCATAGGCGCCCCCATAGGCATCCCCATAAGTGGGGGAAACTATCGCAACGGCATTGGCCGCCATCTCATGGATGCTATACGCGCCCGGCAACGCGAGACCGCCGGTTGAGGTTTGGAACGCGCTGGCCGCCTGCTGGGTTATCACGCCAATGCCATTCGTGGTTAGCGCGAAGTTTACTGGGGTTACAGGAGTTACGTTGAAGCCTTGCAGTCCCGGAAAAGTCACCGGACAGACGAGGTATTCAGGCGCGCTCAGGTTGGTGACGGCGCCACAGCCGTTCGACGTGTACGCCTGTTGATAGATTCCGTTGCCGCTGGTATCCCATTGCCACTGGAAGATGCGGTAATACGGCGCAGCATCCACTATCGGTGCGGGAATCGAGCAGTCAGTGGATTGCGATGTCCCTCCGGTTTGACTCGACCAATCAGTGCTATTAAACCATACCTCGCTAATTGTAACGGCATTCGAATGACTCGGATCTACGTATTGCCAGGCGGATGTGTGTCTGTCGTGAAAATAAGCGCAAAAAATCGCCGCCGGTTTGTCCTGGAAGATTTCCACATCCATAGCGTCGGGCGCGGTCGGATTGCCGGGGTTGGCGAGGGTGGAATTGGCGCCCCCGCCACCGTTGCCAGCGCCGTTCCCGTTGTTGTCCGACGGCGTATTCGGGATCGCGCGCGCTTGAACTACCGCTCTCCCCGCCCCGTTCATCGGCACGTTGTTGGCAGACCACCAATAGGTATTCTCATAGAAATCAAAATTCGTGATCGCCACGCCGTTGACCCAAAGCACATAGTTTGTGTCGTTAATCGTGCCGGATACATAGACAGTTGGCTGGTTCGCGTTGTCGGTAATCGGCGCAATGCTGATTTGCACATCCGATTGGACGAGGGTGATGTTGGTTGTGGTTACATTGGTATTGATGTCGGTCGCCGTCAGTGTCAGGTAGTTTGGTCCGGGGAACAGCGGAATGTTCTCCACCCAAAAATTGCCGTTGCGCTCGATGACACCGGCCACAATGTTGTCGTCGCCATTGGTGTCTGTAATTTCGGCGGACAGGAACACCGTTGGGTCGTCCACCACGCCGCGCAGGGTGAAATTGGTCGCGCCGATTTGAGTCCCGTCCTGCGGCCAGTAAAGCTGAATCACCGGCGGCGGCTTGTTGGAATAATTCAGGGTGAAGTTCAGGCTGATGTTCGTGAGGTTGCCGGCCAGGTCGGAGGCGTGGAGCGTGACCGTGTTGACTCCGCTGGCCAGCGCCAGATCGAAGCATTTGAAAGTGACGTTGGTGCAGGACCAACTGTTGGTGTCGAAGGTCGCCCCGGTCATAAAGCCGGTCTGGTTGCTGATGCTTCCATTGGCGTTGGCCAGATCGAAAGTGAGGCTGGCTAATTCCTCGTTGGCGTAGCCCGCGAGTTGAAGCAACGGGATGGTGACGTTCGTGGCGTTGGTCACGACCAGCGTTGGCGGCGTCAAACTCAGATTGAGGGCAACGGCGTTCCAAGTTTGCTGGGCATTGGCGGGCAGGCCGCGCAGGCCAACCCACACCGTGTGCCAGCCCGGCGTCGTGCCCAGGTTGGCGGTGATGTTGGACGACGTGTAAGGCGTCCAACTGGCGGCCCCGAAATTGGTGTTGTCCAATGTCACGGCCCAATTGTACGGCACCCCGCCCTGAATGCCAAGCGAGAGCGGAACACTGGTCAGGTTGACGTATTGATTGGTGCATGAAATCGTGAAAGTGATGATGTTCGGGTCGGTGCCATTGGTATATGCCTGCAAGTCGGTAATTTCATCGCCATCAAAGTCTCCGTTGGTTGGCTCAAGCAGATTGCCGAAATACGTCATCTGCCACCAATCCGGCAGGCCGTTGGTGGTGGTTGACCAGATCATGGCGGCGGATAGAAACAGGGCGTTCGAGCCTGGGTTGAAAGGCGGGATTTCGATGGATGAGTTGGTCGCCAGAAAGATTTGATTGGCAGGCCAGGAGCTCAAGTCGCTGGAAAGTATATTATTAGTGAGCAGGACGTAGCTGATGTTGCTGACCGTGTTGACCATCGTAACGCAGGCCGGCCCCCCTAAATTGACCGGGCCGATAGTCAGCATCAGGTTGGTGTACGCGGCGTAGTTGGTTGAATAGGTAGCGCCGTCCAGGTAGCCGGGAGCGGCCTCCATTGCCATGCCGGCGCCCATCCGCATCATCGCGCCAAAGCCGCTGCCCATTCCCATCGTCATCATGCCGCCAAAGCCGCCGCTCAAAGTGGCTTGCCAGGCGACAAGTGCGTTGGAGACAAAGGGCCATGAGTTGGTGTAATAGCCCCCGCACTCCACACCCCACACAAAAATGTCGAACAAGGCTCCGCGATCTTGCTCAAATCCGGTATTGTCCGAGCCAATGAAAAACCCATTACTCCAGGTGCTCCGCGTCGGCACATATATCACGCCGTCACCCGTGGCCGCCAGCGCGCCGTCCAGGTAAATCTCACAGTCGTCCCCCGTATACTCCACGCCAATTTGATGCCAGGTATTCGAACTCCATG
>Ga0182027_10001103_pt1 | contig 45422 bp, 39 predicted proteins | sample 712E1DmetaG_FD_121300 | JGI IMG/M metagenome (GOLD analysis project Ga0182027, IMG submission 121300) | Permafrost microbial communities from Stordalen Mire, Sweden - 712E1D metaG (Illumina Assembly) | ecosystem: Environmental > Terrestrial > Soil > Wetlands > Permafrost | place: Sweden...
ACGCGCCCCAACGGTTTGCGCCTCCAAAAAGTTGCCACCCCCATCGGCGTCGTCGTCATCATTTACGAATCGCGCCCCAACGTCACCGCCGACGCCGCCAGCCTTTGCTTCAAGTCCGGCAACGCCACCATTTTGCGCGGCGGCCGGGAGGCCATTCATTCCAACCAAGCCATCGCCGACATTCTCACCGAGGCCGCCTCCCGGGCGCTTCCCGATTTTCCCGCCCACGCCATCCAGATCGTCCGCACCACCGAGCGCAGCGCGGTGAAGGAACTGCTGGCCCTGACGCAATACGTGGATTTGTGCATGCCGCGCGGCGGCGAGGGGCTTATCCGCATGGTGGCCGACTGCTCCAAGGTGCCCGTCATCAAACATTACAAGGGCGTTTGCCATGTTTATGTGGACGCGGATGCGGATTTGAAAATGGCCGGGGAAATAGCCTTCAACGCCAAATGCCAGCGCCCCGCCGTCTGCAACGCCATGGAAACTCTGCTGGTGGATTCCTCCGTCGCCGCCGCTTTTCTCCCCGTGATTGGCGCGCGGTTGGACGCCAAAAAAGTCGAAATGCGCGCGGACGATCCGGCCCGCAAGATATTGGAAGCCAGCCTGCCGCATCCGGCCCGCGCCATCCGCCCCGCCAGCGACCAGGATTTCTACACCGAGTACAATGACTACATCCTGAATATTCGCGTGGTGGACGGCGTGAGCCAGGCCATCGCCCACATCAACCAATACGGCTCCGCCCATTCCGACAGCATCGTCACGCGCGACGAGGGGCGCGCCCGGCAGTTTTTGGCCGGGGTGGATTCCGCGGCGGTTTATTGGAACGCCTCGACCCGTTTCACCGACGGCGGCGAATTCGGCATGGGCGCCGAAATCGGCATCAGCACCGACAAGATCGGCGCGCGCGGCCCGATGGGCCTGGAGGAATTGACCAGCTACAAATGGATCGGCCTCGGCACCGGCCAGGTCCGCACCTAGCGCCGAGACCATGACATTTCGGCGTGCATTTGATAATCCGGGTTCGCCCGCACTTTCTGTCGCTACGAGGGAATGGAACCAAGGATTTCACGGATTTCACGGATTTCTTGGAACAGAAGGAAACGAAGGAAACGAAGAAGAAATCCGCCTTCGTTTCCTTCGTTTCCTTCTGTTGGAGTTCTTTTCCGAATGTGGCGCCGATGGGGAATTCTCAATCCGTGAAATCCGTGAAATCCGTGGTTCAATTCCTTTGGTTGCGGCTGTCCGCGCTGGGTCTTCCCGACTTTGCGTTGAAATGTGCGGCGAAGCATCGCAATGAGCACACCATTGCTACTATCACCCGCGGAACGCGCCCGGTTCGTTCGCGATGCCATGCCGCCCGGCGGCCTGTTCGCCGGACAGGACTGGCGCATTTCTCCCGCGCCTTTTCCGCTGGGCCGCGAACTGGCGGCGTCCCTGGAAAGCCTGGGCCGCGTTTTGCTCCAATTCAATCGCGCCGTCAATTTGCTCTATCGCCAGAGCCTGGCCGGCAAACAGCCGCCCTGGGTCGCCCAATGGCTGGACCAGGGCAAGCCGCCGCAACTCCTGCAAATCCAGCGCTCCGCCGCCTTCAAGAACGAACTTCCCCGCGTCATCCGCCCGGACATCATCCTCAACCAATCCGGCCCCTGCATCACCGAACTGGACAGCGTTCCCGGCGGCATTGGCCTGACCGCCTGGCTCAACCAGACTTATTCCGCCCCGCCTTTCGCCGCGCCCGGCATCATTGGCGGAGCCGATGGCATGATCCGCGGTTTCGCCGGAATCTTCGGCGACGCCGCTTCCGTCCACATCGTCATATCCGAGGAAGCGCAAACTTACCGCCCCGAAATGAACTGGCTCGCCGCCCAACTGGGCGGCAAGTTCCGCATCCGCGACGCCCGCTTCGCCCAATTCGAGAACGGCGACGCCATCTATCGCTTCTTTGAATTGTTCGATCTGCCCAGCGTCCCCTCCGCGAAAATCATAATTGACATGGCGCTGGCCGGGAAGATCCGCCTCACCCCGCCGCCCCGGCCGCTGTTCGAGGAGAAAATGCTCTTCGCCCTCCTCTGGAACCGCAATCTCCGCCCCTTCTGGCGTCAGGAACTGGGCGAAGGCTTCCTGGAGCGCCTTCTGCAAATGGTCCCCTACACCTGGATGGTGGACCCGTCCCCGCTCCCGCCGCAAGGCGCGGTGCCGGAATTGGACTTGACAGACTGGAGCCAGCTCAAGTCCCTTTCCCAGCGCGACCGGGAATTGATTCTGAAAATCTCCGGCTTTTCCGAGAAGGCATGGGGCGCGCGCGGCGTCCACCTGGGCAGCGATCTTTCCAGCGCCGACTGGAGCGCCGCCGTGGACGAGGCCGTCCGGTCATTCCCCCGGTCGCCCTGGGTTTTGCAACGTTACCACAAGCCCGTTCTGGCGGAGTCGCACTGGTTTGATTTCGAGAACAACCGGCTTGTCGCCATGCCCGGCCGCGCGCGGCTCTGTCCATACTATTTTGTCAGCGGCGACGGCGACGCCGCCCGCGCCCGCCTGGGCGGCGTCCTGGCCACGATATGTCCCGCCGACAAGAAGATCATCCACGGCATGAGCACGGCCATCCTCGCGCCCTGTTCAACCGAATGAAACTCCCGCAATCCACAATCCCAATTTTAATTCCCTCGAATTCGAGGGAATTAAAAACGAGGCCGGGCGCAACAGATTGAACATGCACATGCTTTTGGGAGCGCGACCGTCCCGGTCGCCGCGTTCGGCGTCCCGCCGAACGCTCTTCCAGCGCCGGACCATCGTGCTATGCGAGGATGAGCTTTAGCTCCGGCTACTTGTCAGCCATCACCCCCATAGCTTTCTAAATTCGATCACAAAAGCCAAAATACTTGCCACTGCCAGGATTGCCTGCAATAACAAAGCCACTCGATAGTTCCAAGGGCTGGTGTGCCGCTCAATAGCGGACACGCACCAAAAACCAGAGTGCAACCGCGGAATCTTTCCATGACGCAAGCTCCAGTAGAGTGTGCAGGAGAAATAAACCCCGCTCGCGAATAAGAGCAGGAGTCCTGTAATCTTCTCTTGCTCTTGCATGGCTGTTCGGCGGAACCCGCCCTCATTCCCTGCCCGCCGCAGCGATGAAGGGCTTCAATTCCTCCATCAATGTGGCAAAGCCGGCCAGTGTCAATTGCTGCGCCCCGTCGCTCCAGGCCTCGGCGGGATTGGGATGCACCTCGATCAACAGGCCGTCCGCGCCCATCGCCACCGCGCCTTTGCACATCGCCGCCACCAAATCCGCCCGCCCCACCCCCTGGCTCGGGTCAATAATAATGGGACAGTGCGATTCCTGTTTGATGATCGGAACGGTGGAGAGGTCCAGGGTGTTGCGGGTGTAAGTTTCAAAAGTGCGGATGCCCCGTTCGCAGAACATGAGATTGGGGTTGTTGTTGGACAGAACATACTCGCCCGCCAGCAGCCATTCCTCGATCCTCATCGAAAGGCCGCGCTTGAGCAAAACGGGCCTTCCCGTTTTCGCCGCGGCGATGAGCAACTGGAAGTTCTGGCAGTTCCTCGCGCCGATTTGAATGATGTCGGCGTATTCGGCGACCAGGCCCGCCTGGGCTTCGGAAAGCAATTCGGTAATGACGGACAACCCGGTTTGGCGCCGCGCCTTGGCCAGCAATTTCAGCCCTTTGAGTCCAAGTCCCTGGAATTCGTAAGGCGAAGTCCGCGGTTTGTAAGCGCCGCCGCGCAGGAAAGTGGCGCCGGCCTTCCGGACCGCGTGAGCCGCCGTGAGCAACTGCTTTTCATCCTCCACCGAACACGGGCCGGCCATGACGTGGATTTTTTTGCCGCCGATGACGTTGCCGCCCACCGCGATGGTGGATGTTACCTTGTGGGCCTCGCGGCTGACGAGCTTGTAGCGTTTTTGGACCGGCATCACCTGCTCGACCTGCGGCCAGGAGGCGAGCACTTCCAGGCTGGGGTGGGTCCGTTCGTCTCCGATGGCCCCGACGACCGTCCGTTCCACCCCGCGCATGACGTGGGGCCGGTAGCCCAGTTTCCGGATTTCCCGAAGGACCTCCGTCTCATCCTTCTTCGACAATCCCGGTTTGAGAACAATAATCATAATTTTGAGAGTCTCAATGTAGAGTTTCCGCCGCAATGCGCAACGCCGCAATTGCGGCTTGACTTTCCGGGCCTCCCGCCTAAACTGGCGCAACGTTGATGAAGCACTTTAGAGGCCTTTTTATATTTGCGGCCGGCGCGTTCTTCGCCGCCGCCTGCGCGGCGCAGCCCGGCGGTTTTTTGGACGGCATCGTCGCGCTGGTGAACGATTCGGTCATCACCGATCTCCAGGTGGAGGACCAAATTATTGAGCAACTCCCCGCCCTGAGGATTGCGTGCGGCACCAACACGGCCAAATTTTACGACGAGTTGAACAAGTTGCGGGAGAACGAGCTGGAGTTAATGGAGCGGGGCAAGTTGATCCTGGATGATTTTACCAAGGGCCAGTACACCACCAACTGGGTGGATGACGCGGTGAAGGCGGCTTGCGAACGAGACCTCAAGGAACGCTTCAGCGGGAGGCGTGAGACGCTGATCAAGTACCTGCACCAACTAGGCATGACTTACGAAGATTATCTCAAGCAGAAGCGCGAGCTGATCATCGTGGAAAACATGGTCAATTTTCATACCGGCAGCGGGAAGATCGTCATTTCCCCCAGCGCCATTGAGAAATACTACAACGAACACGCCGGCGACTATAAGCTGGAGGACCAGGTCAAGCTGCGCGTGATTCAAGTTCCCCAATCCGCCGCCAGCCCGCCCGGCACGGCCCGGGAATTGGCCGGCGACATTCTCCGTAAGATTGACAGCGGCGTTTCTTTCGCCGAGATGGCCAACGAGATGGCCATGGTGAACTCCGCCGCCCCCCAGCGGGCCTCCGGCGGCGACTTGGGATGGGTGGACCGCAACGGCGTCATCAAGGAACTGGCCGATGTCGCCTTTTCCCTCAACGCCGGACAACACAGCCCGGTGGTGGAAGTGCCCGGCGAAGGCAAGGACCCCGCCGCCTGTTATCTCTTGATGGTGGATGAGGTCCGCAAGGCCCATGTCCGCCCGTTGTCCGAAGTGGAAGGCGAAATCGAGCGGACGCTTCAGGTCCAAAGAGGCAAGACCCTGGAGGACCAGTGGATCAAGCGTCTGGAAACCAAAGCGCGCATCTTTAATTATTAGTGAAAGGTTGGATTGCTATTTCACTGGGCGATGTCACCGGCATCGGCCCTGAAGTCACGCTCAAGGCCCTCGCCGCTGAAGCCGCCTCGAACCAGTTCCGGTACCTCCTGATCGGCGACGCCGCTTCCACCCTGCGCCTCAACCGCGCGCTCGGCATGCTCCTGCCCCTGGAGCCATTCCGCGGCGGCGGCGGCGCCGGACGCTTCTTTCTGCACGACCCGCTCCCCGAACCGCTGGCCGCCGGTCTGGCCCCCGGTTCCCCCTCCGCCGCCCGCGCTGCCCTGGCTTGCCTGACCGACGGCGCCAACCGCTGTTTGCGCCACGAAATGGACGCGCTGGTCACCGCGCCGCTCAACAAGGAATCCGTTCTGCGCGCCGGCCAGCCGTTCATCGGCCAGACGGAGTTTCTTTCCCAGTTGGCCGGCGCCAAATCAACCGCGATGATGTTGCTGGGGCAGGACGACCGCCAACGCTGGCTGCGCGTGGTCCTGGCCACCACCCATCTTCCCATCAAACGGGTTGCCGAAGAACTGCGCGCGGAATCCGTCGAAACGGCCATTGCGCTCGCCGCCCAGGCCTGCCGCGATCTGGACCTGCCGCGCTGCCGCATCGCTGTTTGCGGCCTCAACCCTCACGCCGGCGAAGGCGGCAAAATGGGCGACGAGGAAATCACCCTCATCCGGCCCGTGGTGGAAGCCGCTCAAAAACGCGGCCTGGATGTCACCGGCCCCCTCTCCGCCGACACCTTGTTTTACTATGCCTATCGCGGCGATTACGAGGTCGTCGTCGCCATGTATCACGACCAGGGATTGGTTGCCCTGAAAATGGTCGCCTTTGAAAGCGGGGTCAATTGGACGCTTGGCCTGCCCTTCATTCGCACCTCGCCCGATCACGGCACGGCCTACGACATCGCCGGCCAGGGCAAAGCCGACCCTTCGAGCATGCGCGCCGCCCTGCGTCTGGCCGGCCGCCTGGCCGCCAAAGCGCCCGGCGTTGCGTAGCCGGCGCCCCTCCCGTCCCTTGAGCCCTATAAGTCCCATAAGTCCTATATGTCCTATAAGTCCTATCCCTCCCATCCGCCTGCTGGCCGCTAACCCGCCTCACACGCTCCGCGGCCCCGGCTTGGTCTTCATCAGCAACAGCTCCACCCAGGGCACATCTTCGGGGCGCGTGACTTTCGGGTTCGGCCCAGTGTGGCAGACCAATTCCACCGCCTGGCCGATCAACTCGCAGGCCGCCGTGTCGTCAGTCACCAATAATTTCCGCTCCCGGACTATGGCCAGCGCGCGCCGAATCACCTCCACGGCAAAAGTCTGCGGAGTTTGCACAGCCCAGAGCCGCGAACGGTCCAAATGCCGCCCAATGAAACGCCCGTCATCCGAGAGTTTGATCGTGTCCGTGACCGCCTGGGCGGCCACCGCCGCGCCGGTCTGGCGGGCCGCCGCGAGGGTCGCCTCAATCAGCGCCTCGCTCGTGCAGGGCCGCGCCGCGTCCTGAATGGCGACAATCTCCGTCCCCGGCGTCAGATTCTCCAATCCGTTCCAGACCGAGTCCTGGCGCTCCGGTCCGCCGGCCACCAGCCGGAACGGTTTCTGGAAACCGCAGGCGGCGGCCAAGTCGGCAAAGGCCTTCTGCCGCCCATCGCGCACCACCAGGACAATTTCCGCGATGCACCCGGCGCGATCAAACCGCTGCCAGGTATGCGCCACCAGCGGCCGTCCCGCCAGTGGCAGAAACAACTTGTCCGTCTCCCCTCCCATCCGGGAGCCTTTGCCGGCGGCAACAATAATGGCTGAAGTCACGCCCCACCAATACCACTTCGCCCAAAGAAATGCACTTTCCTAAATCCAATTCTCCCGACCCAATCACAGGGGCGATGCTGCTGCTTCGCCCTAATTCAGGGCGGCGCGGCAGCGCCGCCCTACCAAGATGTCGAAGATTTTTGTCCTGCCCCCCGCGCTGGGTCCTGGCGCCTTTGCGCCTTGCTAACCTGCCGGCGGGAAGGTATGTTCTCCCGCAGTTTGAATAATATGACTCTTATTAAATGCTTATGAAACGCCGCGTTCTCTACACGCTCCTTCTCGCTCTTCTCGCCGCCAACCTGCTGCTGGGCGCCCGCATTTATTTCTACTCCGCCCAGGCCGCCCCCGCCGGCGACAACCCTTACGAAAATTACAGGCTGCTCGCCGATGTCATGGAAAAAGTGCGCCTGGAATATGTGGACGGCGACAAAGTCAGTTATTCGGACCTCGTTCACGCGGCCCTCAAGGGCATGCTCGGCTCCCTGGATCCCCACAGCGAATTCATGGACGCGCGCCGCTTTGACGATCTCAAGAAGGACACGGAGGGCGAGTTTGGCGGAATCGGCCTGGTGGTGGAAGTGGGCAAGGACAAATTGTTGACGGTCGTGACGCCGATGGACGATTCCCCGGGCTACCGCGCCGGCATTCGGCCGCTGGACCAGATCATCAAGATCAACGACAAGAGCACGGAGAAGATGGGCTTGGAAGATGCCGTCGGTGTCTTGCGCGGCGAACCGGGCACCCACGTTTCCATCACCATCCACCGCCCCTCGACCGGCGAAACCAAGAAATGCGATTTGGTGCGCGCCATCGTCAAATTGCCCACGGTCCAGGACATCAACAACAAGCAGGCGTTTCCGCTCGGGGAAAACGGCATCGGCTATGTGCGCATCAACCAGTTTGGCGAAAAGACCGCCGACGATTTGCACGCCGCCCTTGCGAAATTGACCGCGGAAGGGATGAAGGCGCTGATCCTGGACCTGCGCAACAACCCCGGCGGCCTGCTCGATCAGGCCGAACATGTCTGCGAACAATTCCTGCCCAACGGCCAATTGATTGTCTCCACCGAAGGCCGCAACCCGGCCGCCAAATACGAGTATCACGCCCGCACCCGCGGCAAGCGGATTGATCTGCCCCTGGTCGTCCTGGTCAACCTGGGCAGCGCCAGCGCCGCCGAGATCGTGGCCGGCTGCCTCCAGGATGAGCAACCCCTGACCCACGCCATCCTGGTCGGCGAACAGACCTTCGGCAAAGGCTCCGTGCAGAGCATCCTGCCCCTGAGCGACGGTTCCGCCTTGAAGCTGACCACCGCCAAGTATTACACCCCCAGCCACAAAGTCATCCACGAGCACGGCATCACCCCGGACATTATTGTGCCGCAGTCGGCGGAGGAGGAAGAGGCCCTGCGCATCAAGAACACCACCGGCAACCTGGAGATGCTGGACGAGAAGGACCGCGAACGCGTCAATAATACACACGACCGCCAACTGGAACGCGCGGCCGACCTGCTCAAAGGAGTCCTCCTCTACGCCCAGCGCAACACTCCCGCCAAAGCGACGGCCGCAGCCCAATGATTGCCGGCATAACTCCCATTCCTCCCATTCCTCCCATGATTCCCATTGGCCGGCAAAAGCGCGCCACTGAACTTTGAACCTGCTCGCTTTCGAGACTTCGTGCGATGAAACCGGCGCGGCGGTCGTTTCCGGCGGCGCGGTTCTTTCCAACGTCATTGCCAGCCAGACCCTTCTGCACGCCGAATACGGCGGAGTCGTTCCCGAACTCGCCACCCGCGAACATCTGCGCAACCTCCTGCCCGTCGCCCGCCAGGCCTTGCGCGACGCCGGCCTGACTGCGGCGGACCTGGATGCCGTCGCCGCCACTCAAGGACCCGGCTTGCCCGGAGCGCTGCTCATTGGATTGAAAGCCGCCCAGGCGCTGGCCTTCAGCCTCGGCAAGCCCTTCATCGGCATCCACCATCACGAAGCCCATCTCTATTCCCCGTGGATCTCCATCCCTCCGCCTCCTAATCTTGCTCTTAATCTTAATCCTAATCTTAATCTTAATCTTGCTTTTAATCTTAATCCTAATCTTAATCTTAATCCCAATCTCAATCCCAATCCCTCTTCCTCCTTCGCCCAATTCCAACCCTCCGTCTCATTGGTTGTCAGCGGCGGCCACACCTTGCTCGTCCATGTCAAAGCCGAATTCCAGCATCGCGTCCTCGGCTCCACCGTGGACGACGCCGCCGGCGAATGTTTCGACAAAGTTGGCAAGCTGATTGGTTTGGCCTATCCCGCCGGCCCGGAGATGGACCGCCTGGCCGCGCAAGGCAACCTGCGCGCATACACCTTTCCACGCCCCATGTTGCACGAGCCGGGCGATGATTTCAGCTTCTCCGGTTTGAAAACATCCGTCCGCTATTTCCTGGAAAAGAACCCGGCCCTACCCGACGATCCCGCGCGGTTGCGCGACCTCTGCGCCAGCGTCCAAGCCGCGATCGTGGAGGTCCTTGTCACAAAGACCATCCGCGCCGCGCTCCGCATAGGGGTATCCTGCGTCACCGTCTCCGGCGGCGTGGCCTGCAACAGCGCCTTGCGCCGCCAACTGGCCCACGAATGTAGGCGAGAGGGATTGCTCCTGCGGTTCGCCGAAACCAAATACTCCACCGACAACGCCGCCATGATCGCCATCCTGGCCGAGCGCAAACTCCTCGCCCGCCTCCCCGCCGCCTCCCTCGACGCCGACATCGAGCCGAGTTGGGCGCTCTGAGACGGAGATGAGCAAAGCTACGGTACGACCCCTTTGATCCGGTTCCTTTTGGCCGGAACAACGGATTCACCGGCAGCGGTTCTCCGAGCATGAAACTCTCCGGCAACTCACGGAAAAGGTCGGGCTGTTCCATGGCCAGCACGCCGGCCAACCAGTGTCTCATGCAGACTAGGATGGCCTCGCGTCCACGCTTGGTTTTGAATTTACGCTGCCAAGAAGGATGCGCGGCAAACACGGCCTCGGCGCGGCTGGCGAGTCTATCCGCGAACGCTTCCGGAATGGGTGCCCGCAAATAATCCGCGTCTCATCCAGAATGCCCCAGGCCAGATAGAGCAGGACGATAACTGGCCTGCCGTTCAAATTCAGTCACCGGTTCGCACATGTCCAGCAAAAGTTGCGTTTCCACTTTTTTTGTGGATTTCATTTGGCAACTCCCTCCACAATTTTGATTTCGTCGGCGGTGAGGCCGTGAAGCTCATACACTAGGGCGTCAATCTGGCGATCCAGCCCGGCGCATTTGTCTTCGTAAAAATCCTTGTCTTTGTCGCTCTGCGCTCCGGCAAGCTGGTTCTTGGCCGCATGCATTTGGTCAACGAGTGCCGTCATTTGATCATGTCGTTTGATGTCGGCGGCGGAAGAAGTATCAATTCGACGGATGGGCAGTTTTGCAATGCTATTCCAGAAATACTCGAAAACCCCTCCGCCCTTCATCTTTCCGATGCTCCTAAACCTGAAGGATAACAGGCGCGAGTTCAGCAATCCGAGGATGTACTTTAGGTTCTCTGGTTGCTTGTTATCAAAGGCAACCGTCGTATCCGTTAGCCCTAGTATGCGCTCTCTTTGGATGAGAGCAAATTGATTGGTTGAGGACAGAAAGGGACAGATAATCCGTGCCCGGCCATAATACTCCTTGTGGAGCGGCCATGTATATTTCCACCACTCGCAATTTCCCCTTAGATACGCCGCGCGCTCAGTCAAGACCGGTTTCTTGCCTGTCAAAAAACGGCGTGTGAATTTTGGAAGGGCTGAAAACGCGTTAAAATCCTCAAGGTAGATTAAATACTCATCGCTGTTGCATATTCTGTATCGTTCAATATCCGAGTTTCGAGCACGTTGATAACAGCCGGCCGATTCCAGGCCCAAGCGCCTGACGTCTGCCTTGCTTTTGCCCCCGAAAACCTCATTTCGTCCGGTCTGCATCCCGGAGCCAAGAATCAAGACATCGCCCAATGGCACTCCTCTCTTGTCAATCTTCGCATTGATTTCCCTTGTGTCTTCAGAACTGAATTCCCAGGGATTCCGGTCTAATCCGGAGCGGGGAATCGAAAGGGCCGCATATCTCTTCTTGAAATCCGCCGCGGCAATATCCAAAGGGCATGGATTAGCTCTTTCTTTTAGACGGATGACTTCCACATCCTTGGTTTTGGGGCTGCGGTTCACTCTCAAAATGCAAGTGGTAATGCCCACGCCCTTGAATATCTCCGCATTTTGAAAGTCAACAATATGAATCGTTCCGCATTCCGAGAGCAAGAAGGACCGGAGCTTGTCGGCCTTGTAGGCTTGTAAGAAAGCTCTTGAAACAATATAGCCAACGATGCCTTTGGAAACTCTCAATGCTCTTGCGAGAAAGTAAAAGAGGATGTCTGTTTTGTCATTATATACCTCAGGGTAATCTTCCTTCAAATACTTGAGCCTTATGTCATTCTTACCCCAAGTATCGTCCACATTCAGGTATGGGGGATTTCCAACGATGGCATCAAAACCGCCTGCTTTCATTATTTGACCAAATCGCTGCTCGTAGTCCATCGGGTTGAGTCTTCTTTCCGTATCACCATTTTCAAAAAAATCCGCCAGCACGACGTCGCGGCCAATAAGGGAATTCCCGCAGACAATGTTCTTGCTCAATGAGGGCAGCAGCGTTTCGTGGAATTCCATCTGATAGCCACGAGCGGAACCGGGGGTTTCGTCTTGCAGCAATTTTAGGTAGAGGGCGAGTTGAGCAACTTCCACGGCCTGGGCGTCAATGTCCACCCCATAAATGTTGTTCAACAGAATCTCCCGCTTTTTCTGCAATGACAGGTGCAGGCCGTCGTCGCGCTCCACCGTCTCCCCCATCCTGGCCTTGCCGGGATTGTCGTTGTAATACTTGGTGTGATGACGTATGAGCAAATCAAACATGGCCAGCAGAAACGAGCCGCTGCCGCACGCGATGTCGGCAAATCTCATTTCGGCAATCTGGGCAGGCGTTTTGCCTTTAATAAGCTCTCCAACGGTGTTTTCCACGATATATCGGGCGATGTATTCCGGCGTGTAATAAACCCCGCCGGCCTTGCGCACTTCCGGCTTTTCCTCCACGCGCGCGCGCTTGCCCGTCGCCACAATTACCTTGCCTAAGAACCTTTCGTAAATGCTGCCGAGGATGTGAATGGGAATGGTGTTGAAATTGTAGATGGACCTGACGTGGGAAAGACGTTTGCAAATATCGGCAAACTGGCCATCGTCAACTTTGAAATCGGGCGAATCGAGTCTCTGGTGTTTCTTGAAAACGATGCCGTTGTAAATGCCGTCAAGCCGCCGGGACGCCGCTATGAAATCATCCCAAACGCTGCCTCGTTCTCCAAACTTGGAAATCAGGTATTGCGGTTCAATCAGCTTGTCTTCCAGGAACCGGATGAAAACCAGCCGGTCAAGGGTGCGCTGGGTGACTTCGGTAAGCGTTTCCCCGTCGAGGTTTGGATTATGGTTTTTGAAATTGTGGGCCAGCGCGTCCCGGTGCGCGTCCAAGTCCTCCAAAAACGCATCGTCAACGCTCTGATCGCCACCCTTTGGAAACCCGCGCTGCGCCGAGCCGCGCTTTTTGGGCAGGGTTTCGGCGTATTTTTCCACTGAGCCTGCCGCCACCGCTTCGCGCGAAAACAGCCAGTAGATTTCCGCGAATTTTTTCTGGTCCGTGTATTGGCTCAAATCGAATTTTTTGAGATTGCGCTGGAGCACGGTTCCCAAGTCCGGCTTGTACCGGCAATCCACAATCTCGAATTGGGCAAAATCAAAAAGCGCGGCAATCGGCGTCTTGCTGTTCCAGCCGTAGCCGATCACCTGAAAATAATTGTCCGGCGTGGCTATGTCCCCGCGCGGCTTTTTGGCTTCAATGTAAAACTTCACGTCCCGAAAGTTCGGAGCGGCGTAAAAGGCATAATCCGCCCGGCGCTGGGAGACGCCTTGTTCCTTGCGCTCGACCTTGACTTCCTGTTCGTAAGGGTTCTTCTGCGTGTCGTGGTTCACGTCCCATCCCAAGGCAATCAGGAATTTATCAATAAAGTCTCGACGCGCCTCTGCTTCCTGGTATCCGGGCGAAAGGTAAAACTTGGCGTTGGCCTGGAAATCTGCGGCCAACTGCTTCACCCGGACAAAAGCTTGATCGAAATAAGAGGGCATTTAACTGTCAATGATACTGATAGAAGGTGACGCGCCAGAAGGTCGGGGCGGGGGATGTGCCGCCGGCGGAGGCGAACGGGGCGTTCCACCGGCCGCGGGAGCCAAGGGGAACGATGGTGCCGCTCTGATGGCTGGCCGCGGCGCCGGACAGGTCGTCGGTGGTCAGGATGTCATCGCCGTTGAGCCGGTGCGCGATGATCCATTTGCCGTTGGTGAAACAGCCGCGGTCAATCGTCGCCGCCGTGGCGGTGTTGGGGCCGGGGCTTGCCGTGGAAACCCGGAACGGGAAGTTGCCATCGGTCGCGAAGTAGTATTCATCCGGGGCGGTGTTGATGATGAGGACGAAAGGGTTGTCCAAAAAAAGGCCGGATGCAGGCCCGGCGGCTGGACGTGTTGCCGTGGCCGCGCGGCCGCCGCCGCCGCGCGAGCCGGGGGCGGGCGTGAAGTCAAATATATAGTTGCCCATCTCGACCTTGCCCGGATTCTGGCCCGGCGCCAGCGTGATGAGCTTGATGGCGTCCTTCTTCCCCTGCGCCTCGGCAATCGCGCCGGAAAGCTGGCCGACGAAACTGACCATCCGCGCAAAAGCGCTGTTGGTGTCCCAACCGGCGAAATTATCAATGCCCATGTGCGAGAAACAGAGGGCGTTGAGTTGGGTGAAGGCGTTCCAGCAATTGTTGGCGTCCTGCCGGGTCTCGGGGTTGAAGGCCGGGTTGCCGTTGCGGGAGAAGGTCCGCATGATGCCGGCATAATCGGGCAGGTAGATGTCCGGCGCCAGGATGTCAATCGCGGGCGCGCCGGCGTGCCAGAGGTCATGCACCAGCGGTTCCGGGCCGCCGCTGGGATAATCGCCGGGGCCGCGGTCGGTCGGATTGACCAGCCAGGCATTGGCGTACATCGGGAGCGGGTATTCCTTCTTGCCCTGCGCGGCGACGTATCCGATGTAACGTGAATAGTTCCACGCCATGAAAATCTCGTCGGTGTGGTTGCACAGTTCCGCGCCGGCGGCCCTCAACGGACGCACGCGACCCTCGTCGTTGGAGGGCGGCGGCGGCGGAGACAGGACGTTCTTGCCAAAGACTTCTTCCCAAGTGCCGGCGGTCTTGCTGCCGGCGGCATCCCATACCTTCTTCAATTCCGGGAGCAGGTTGTCCTTGTGCTGCTGGAGATAATCGGTCAGCTCGCGGGGAACCGGTCCTGCGAAGGCCTGGTTGGCGGCGGGGCAGCGGTCGCGGGTGCTGCAAAGCACGCCGACTTCGTTTTCGACCTGGATGGCGATGACGGTGTGCTGCCTGGAATCCACCTGGCGGATGTGCTTCATCACGGCGGCGAACGCCCTGGCGTCGGCATCGCGGTTGGCCTGGCTCAACGTCGAGAGCACCTCCAGCGAATGGCCCTCCGCATCCGCCACGCGCGGGAAGCGGGCCTGATTGGCCTTCACCCAGGGCGGCGGATAGTGCGACATGCCGTTCTTCCAGCTTGCCATCCAAAGGAAAACCAGGCGCAGATTATTCGCGCGGGCGGCTTGGATCTGATAGTCCACCATCGAGAAGTCGAACTTGCCTTCCTGCGGCTCGATGAGATCCCAGGAAACCACGCTCAGGATGGTATTCAGGTTCATCTGGCCCAGGCGCGGCCAGGCGGCTTTCATGGTCTCGAAATCGGTGGAACTGGAATTGGCCAGTTCGCCGGCCACGCAGATAAAGGGCCGGCCATCCACGATCAGCTTGGTCATGCCGTCGCGTTTTTCCAAGTGGGGGATGGCCGCGGATCGGTTCGCGCCGCCGGTGACGAAGGCCGGCGCCGCCCCGGGATTTTGACCCGAGCGCGCCGCATGCATGGACCGGTGCGCGCAGCCGGAGAGGAGCGCGGCTCCGCACGCCAGCAGCCAGCAAGGGAGAGCGGCCTTTTTCATGGCCAGAGCCTTTCGGAACAATGAAGAGATATAGATCATAGATTTCGTATGTTGTTAGATTATGAAACACCGTCTTTGAGACAATTGTAAGCCTTTTCCTCGATACCGGAAATTTCGTTAAACTTTTCGGAGGCAACCTTGATGGCTTCGTCAATGTTGTCCATGTCTTGCGCGTGTCTGAACATGAGTCCTATTTCGGTAAATAACTTGCCGGATTCATGAAACATCGCGGCGGCTTCCCCCAGCGCCTTGTTGCCCGCGATGTCCATGGCTTCCTTCAAGAACCGCGAATACATGGGACGGAAACAGCCCCCGCCAGTGCCGCCGATCTCGAAGAAAATGTACAATGTGAAAAGGTTCATTCTCAGGTTCTTGTCATCAAACATCTTCGGCCATTTCAGTATTTCGCCGGCGGTGTGTTTGATGCCTTTGACTCCGAGGTTTTTGATGGGCGGGGAAAGCTCGGATTCAACGGCCTGGGCGATGGAGGAACGGATGTCTTCCGGCGCGGGATCGTGATACTTGGTGAAATCAAAATCGAGCGATGTGTTTTTGGGTGGGAATGGCTTGAATGTCGAACTCCTTGCCCTGGCCAATTGCTCCAAAGTGACCGGGCTATAGAACCCCTTTTTCAAACCGCCTGACTTTTGGTCAAGGTCGGAAGCCAGCACCGCCTCTTTGCCGTCAAAGCCGCAAACCACAAACGTATGGCCGCCGAAATGATAGTCCTTGGGCAGATCGAACCACGGAAGAAACCCCATGTCGCCGAAGAGCATCACCGGTTCCTTCGCGGCGAGTTTCGTTAAAAGGGAAGACCGCGCTCTTGCTGCGCTGGAAGTGGAGATAGCTTTGATGTGAACGCCGGTTCTTTTTCCAAGATCGGCGAAGAAGTTCTTCATGTTGGCCCTGCCGCCGACAAAGACCAGCTTTGCGCCGCCGATATTCATCTGCCAGTAGATAAACCCCATTCCGGCGCCCAGCCCCAGGAGCATTTCCTCCGACAACGGATGATGGGAATGATGGAAGATCTTGCGCAACGAACTGGTCACGCAATGATACCCGTCCAGAGCCGGGCAGTTGTCAAATGGTGTTATCGTGTCCATATTGGCGCCCTTGTTATTTGGGGGGCTTGGGCGCGGAAATCACCACCACAAAATTCGTCGTCCGCACCGGGGCAACATTCGTTTCCCACGGGCGGACGTACTTGAGGGCGATGTCCGTCCTGCCTTCGCCGGCGGCCTTGAAGGTCCAGACTTCCTGGCCCCCGGCGCCAACGAGTCTTGTCTCGGGCCGCTGGAATATGTTGGTGACGAGGGTGAGGAGTTTGGCATCGAGCGGCTTGGCCAAAGCCCAACTGTAGCCGGTGGTTGGATTGGACGCCAGGGTGACATTGAATGTCTGCCCCGCCGCCACGGTGATGGGTTTGGAATCCTGATCCGCCGCCGAAACCGCAAAGGCGAGGAGGACAACGGAAAATAATAATGAGGTTTTCATAATGGGATTTCTATTGGACAAGTATTTGCGTTTTGGCCGTCATTACAGGTCCTGGCAGCGGATCAATTGGATGCCCAGCTGCGCGGCCAGCGTTTTGATGCCTGGATTGACCAGCGCTTCAAATTCATTCCTAAATTGATCCAGCGACGGATGGGAGTAAAGCTCCGAATCGCCCGGCGGCAGCAGCGGCAGAAGCCGGGCCACATACTCCGCATCCACGCGCGCGTTCTGCAACAGGCCGAAAACGACGCGGGTGTGGCGGATGCCCTTGCGCGCCAGCACCGGCCGGGCGCGGGCGGAGAGAACCCGGTGGATGGCGGTGTGGCTCAGGCGGTAAAGCCAGTGGCCCGAAGCGATCCGGGCGTTCAAGCCGAACCAGTCGTCGGTCAGGCGCAGGGCGGTGATGCCCCAGCGCTCCGCGTTTTCCATGAGAATGCCAAACACCACCGGGTGGAGATGCAGATGCAGATGGCCGTTGACGTGATCGAGCGGCAGGCCGGTGGCGCGGAACTTCTCAAATTGCGCCGCGATTTCCAGCCGCAATTGCGCGCGGCATTGAGCGCGGAAGAAGTATCGCCAGCCGGTTGCGACGGGATTATTGGAAAATTGCCCCCGCGCATCGGCCAATTGGGGAATCGTTCCGGCGGGCAGGGCGGCGGCCCCGCAAATCAGGGCCAGATGCAGGCCGACGCCCAGGCCGGGATTTTCCCGCGCCAGCGCCACCGCCTCGCCGGCGTGCGGCTCATTGACCATCAAGCTGGCGCTGGTCAGGATGCCCTCGCGATGGGCGCGGACGACAGCCTGGTTGATGGACTGCGAGCGGCCAAAATCATCCGCGTTGACGACCAGCCGCCGCCGGGGCCGAGGGCTGTTTTGAGTTGAAACGTCAGGCAAGTTCATTCAGGGCAAAAGTATATGCAGAGGATTGGCGCTTTGTTGGAGATAAGAAATGAAAAAACCGCGTGGATAGCGACGAAAAATCGTAACTGGCGAGGCGCGGCGAATCGCAGCAAAGGAATTGAACCCCGGATTTCACGGATTTCACGGAGAAAGAACTGGCAGACATGGACGTCTGGGCGAGGCGTCCCTGCCAGCATCCGTGCCATCCGTGTCATCCGTGGCAAGGTTTTCGCGAAAAGGAATGATTCGGACAAGGCCGCATCAGACCCGGCGATGATCCGGCGCCGGCGATGCGGGATTTGTAATTATTCAGGTAGGGACGCCTCGCCGAGGCGTCCGGGGGGCGAGCCGTTGCGCCGCTGGACGCGGCACGGACAGCGCGGCGCGCTGTCCCTACCTGCCCGGGCGCAGGACAGAAATCTTCGTATCTTGGGTAGGGCGGCGCTGCTGCGCCGCCCAAGAATTCAGGGCAGAGCAGCAGCTCTGCCCTACCGGGAAGCCGAAGAAATCTGTCCTGCACCCTACCTGAACAGTCACCGGGATTTTTACTAGGATTCGGGAAGGAAGCGGGTAGTCTGTCCGCGATGTCCGAGACCATTCCGCCATATCCGCCGCAATTTCCGGCGTTGCTCAAAGGATACTGCGAGCAAATGGCCGCGTGCATTCGCGCCAAAATGCACCATGACTCACGGCGGCATTTGTTCCTGAATTTTCTCCGCGAGGCTTTCGGAATTGATCCGGTGGAAGTCGAGCTGGAACACGCCCTCAAAGTCGGAGAATTGCGGGGACGGATTGACGCGCTCTATCGCCATATCATTGTCGAGGTCAAGACGGACTTCGATCAAGAGCGGGACGATGCGCAACGCGAGCTGACGAAGTATTTCGCTTCCCGGCCCCGCCCGGCGGAATACATCGGCATCGTCACAGATGGAGGCCGGTGCGAAGCATGGCATCTGAACCGGACCGGGGCGCTTGTTCCGATCAGTGAAATCGGAATTCGCCCTGACGCGCCGCTGGCGGCCTGGCGCTGGCTCGACCAATTCCTGTCGTCGGGGATACGCCGCGTTCTTTCCAGCGAAGAGTTGGTCTGCCGGTTCGGAGTTCAGACGGCGATTTTCAGCAAGGCTTCCGACAACCTGCTGACACTGTACGAGCGGGTCAAACACGAGCCGCTTGTGGCCGTCAAATTTCGGGAATGGAACGCCTTGCTCGCAAAAGTCTATGGTTCCCCGCTCGGCAAGCCGGCCCTGTTCATCAACCACACCTATCTGACACTGATTTCCCGCATCGTCGTGACCCTCGCGCTGAAAGGGGCGCCGCCGAAAACAGAGGAGCTGCGCGGTTTGGTGGACGGCTCGTTCTTTGTGCGCCAATTGAATCTGAAGAACCTCGCCGAACCGGATTTCTTTTCATGGGCGTTGGACACGGAAGCCGAGGCGGGCTTTCTGGCTCTTCTCGGCGATCTTTTTCAACACTTCGCCGTTTTCGATTTTTCAAATATATCCGAAGACATATTGAAGAGCCTTTACCAGGGATTGGTTGATCCTGAGACAAGGCATGATCTTGGAGAGTACTACACGCCGGATTGGCTCGCCGGATTAACGCTTCAGCGTCTCGGCTATGAAGGAGGCAAAATTCTCGACCCTGCTTGCGGCTCCGGCGGTTTTCTTTTCGCGGCCATTTGTGCGCTCCGCAGGGCGGGATTGAAAGGCGGCAAATTGGTGGCGGCAGCCGTCGAAAACGTGATGGGAATTGATGTGCATCCAGTCGCGGTTCTGATGGCCAAGGCGAATATCCTGCTGGCCCTGCGGAATGAACTGCGCGACTACGCCGGGGACGTAACGCTTCGCGTCTATATGGCTGACACGCTGATGGCCGAGGAGGACCAAAGCAAAGGGGTGTTGACAATCCCTGTCAGTGCCAAGGAGGCGTTTCACATGCCGCTGGCGACCATTGCGCGCGGTGAACTGGACGAACTCATTGATTTCCTCAGCGACTTTGCCCATCGCGGAAGCACAGACGATATGGCTGCGGAAGTCGCGATCAAGGCGGTCACTGAGCGCCTCGCCGCTTTGACTGCGGACAAGGAGGCGTTTTGGTGGCTTCAAGACTTCAAGTTGCTGATGAAGCTCGACAAGCAGCGGCGCAATACCATTTGGGCCTATATTCTGAAGAACGCATACCGGCCTGAATTTCTGAGACAGCAGAAAGTGGATTACATCGCAGGCAATCCGCCGTGGCTTGCTTACCGCTACATTAAGGACGAAGGCTACAAGGCGCGCGTGAAGTTACTGACCTTCGAGCATGGCTTGCTGGCGCGTGACGAGGTAAAGCTTTTCACCCAGATGGACACGTCCACCCTCTTTGTCGCCCATTGCGAGCGTGAGTTTTTGAAGCCCGGCGGCTCGCTCGGAATGGTGCTGCCAAAGACGGTCATTCTCCCGGCCAAGCAACACCTCGCATTTCAACGCAAGGGCTTTAATGAAGTGCATGACTTTACCGGCGTGGAGCCGCTTTTCAATGTCCACGCCTGCATGGTGATCCGGCGCGCGCCCTACGGCCCTTCGAATATCCCGCGCTTTTCTTACACCGGCAAAATGTCCCTGCGCAACCTTTCGCTGGCGGCAGCCGCGCCGATGCTTGATCAGGAGGAAGACACGGTTTCGTTCGATGGAGCGGTGGCCGAACCGTCGCCCTATTTTGATAAGTTTTTAAATGGGGCCACACTCTGGCCAAGATGTCTTGTTTTTGTTGAACCGGTGAAAGACGCGCAGCTTAATTTGAGAACGCCCTTTTTGCGCACGTCGGAAGAAACCTACGCTGAATCGAAAAAGGCCTGGCGATTCCGGGTCGAAGGCATTGTCGAGCGTCAATTCCTCTTCGGTACGGTTTTGGCAAAGGATTTGATTCCTTTCGTTGTTCGCAAGCTGTCGCTCGTAGTCTTGCCGGTTATTGAAACATCGCATGGTGATTTGAAGATGATTGATTCGAGGACAGCGCTTGGCGAGCAATGCCAACACGCTTACGATTGGTTCGCTCACGCCGAAGCCATTTGGCGTTCAGGCAGAAGAGACCAGGGCTATGAGTTCGCGGACTGGCTCAATTATCAAAACAAACTGACATCACAGACCCTTTCCCAACCGTTTATAGTATTGACAAATAAATCAGGGACTAATTTGTGTGCCTCCCTGGTGGTGCCGGATGAGGCGAAAAAGATAGGCCGTCTTCCGATCAAGGGATTCATCACAGAGAACGTGACCTATCGCTATTACGCGAAGAGCGAGGAAGAAGCCCACTACATTGTCGGGATTCTCAACAGCTCAATTGTCAACGAGACCATCAAGCCGCTTCAGCCTCAAGGACTATTCGGCGAGCGTGACATCCACCGCCGCCCCTTTGAGGCCTGCAACATCCCGCTTTTCGATCCCAAGAATTCCATTCACCAACAGATCGCGGAAGTCTCCGCCGAGGCCCGTGCCCAATTGCTGTCAGTCGTTCCCAAAATGGAAACTCCCGTCGCGACCGCTCGTGCTGACGCCCGGCGATTAGTGCAAGGAAAACTGGATCACCTGGATGAACTGACGCGCCAATTGCTCGGCGTGGCTTCCCCGGCGCGCAAGAAGCCGAAAACGGCTCAACAGAACGACCTGATTTAATGATGACCGGAAACCACAACGACAAGACATGTCCGTGGTGCAATCCGCCAAAATAAGCCGGGCAACCCGCCCACAACCCCGACTGTTCCATGAATACGCTTAGAAACCTGCCGCTGCTCGCCGCGCTGTTGCTGTTCTCGCATTCCGCCCAGGCCCTGGACCGGACGAATGAGACGTTCAAGGTCTTCCAATTTCCGCCGGACATGATCCCCGCCATTGACGGCAAAACCAATGACTGGAACATCGTGCCGGAGTCTTACGTCATCGGCTCGGACCAGTTGGTGGACGACATGAATGGCCACACCAACGACCCCAAACACCTGAATGTGCGGGTCCGGGTCGGCTGGGTGAAGGGACTCAACCGCCTTTATTTTCTATACGAGGCGGACAAGGATTATTGGGATTTTTCGCGAACCGATTTGCACAACGACATTTTTTAGATCGTGGTGGACGGCGACCTTTCGGGCGGCCCTTTCGAGCAGGAGTTTGAGACCCATCGCGACATCCTGGGCGGCCAGTGGAATACCTATTTCACACTGCAAAACGCCCACGCGCAGAATTACCACATCTTCACCCCGGCGGAGGGGAAGGATTGGTGCATGTTCTGGGGACCCCAACAATGGGCCAAGGAGCTGCCCTACGCCAACCACGCTTGCAATTACAACTTCCGTCCGGGCCAGCCGGGCCATCTGGTTTTGGAATTCTGGATGACCCCCTTCGATTACGCCGGCATGGACCCCAAACGCGCCGTCGAATCGGTCCTGACGGAGAACAAAATCATCGGCCTTTGCTGGGCGGTGATTGATTACATGGACCCCAATTCCAGCGGCAACAACGGATTTTGGAATCTCTCGCGCCATCACAGATTTTTTGGCAACGCGGATTACCTGTGTCCGTTCAAACTCATGCCGCTGGAACCGCAGTTCCTCAAGGCGCTCGACGCCCAATGGACGTTCACCATAGTGGACCTGGACCGGCGGTTGGTGGCGTTCAAGGACCAGTCCGCCGGCAAAATCGCCTCCTGGAAATGGGAATTCGGCGATGGCGAAACCTCCGCCGAGCAAAGCCCCATTCACACTTACAAGCGGGCCGGGGCGTTCACCGTAACGCTCACGGTGACAGGGCCGGATGGCGCCACATCCCGGTTCTCGAGGGTTTGGGATGTGAGCTTGAGGTAGCATTTCTTAACGTGCCACACCCTAAACGGTAGGGCGGTGCTGCCGCGCCGCCCTGAATTAGGGCGAAGCAGCAGCTTCGCCCTACCAAGCTATGAGATGTGCGCTTTAGGCGAGGATTTGGGACGCCTCGGCCGAGGTTGACACTTCGGCCCGACCGGGGGCAGTTTGAAGGGCGGGCGGGCCAGCCCCGCCCGGCCCGATTATGAGCAAGAATATTTTCGAGAAAATCATCGCGCGCGAAATCCCGGCCGACATCGTGTTCGAGGATGAATCGGTGCTGGCGTTCCGCGACATCAATCCCAAGGCCCCAACCCACGTCCTGATCGTTCCCAAGAAAAACATCCCCCGCCTGTCCGGCGCCGGGGCGGAGGATGAAAAGCTGCTCGGCCACCTGCTCCTCCAGGCCGGCGCGGTCGCCCGGCAATTGGGCTTGGACAAATCCGGCTACCGCCTCGTGATCAACAACGGCAGGGATGGCGGCGAGACGGTCGCCCATCTCCATTGCCATATCCTGGGCGGACGCCCCCTGGCCTGGCCGCCGGGATGAGGAAGCCGCTTAAGCCGTGATTACTTTTCTGCAAGGCAAGCTCATCGAGGCGCTGCCCACGCGGGTGACGGTCGAGGTCAACGGCGTGGGGTACGAGGCGCTCATTCCGCTGTCCTCGTTCGACAAGCTGCCGGCGCCCGGCCAGCCGGTCAAATTGTTGACACATCTGGTGGTCCGGGAGGATGCGCATCTGCTTTACGGCTTTATGTCCGAGCCGGAGCGGGGTTTGTTCCGGCTCCTCATCAACACCGTCAGCGGCATCGGGCCGAAAATCGCGCTCGGCATTCTCAGCGGCATGAACGTCGCCGCCTTTCGCGGCGCGGTCGCCGGCGGCGATGTCAAAATGCTCTCCCAAATTTCCGGCGTGGGCAAAAAAACCGCGGAGCGGATCGTGGTGGAATTGAAGGACAAGATCGGCGCGGCCGGATTGCTGGAGGCGGGGAGCGCGCAGCGGGCGCTTTCCGCCGGCGAACAAAAACTCAACGACGCGACGCTCGCGCTCATGGCGCTGGGTTACAAACAGCCGGAGGCGCAGGACGCCGTGCGCGGCGCGGCGGCGGCGCTGGGAGCGCAGGCGGGGGTCGAGGAACTGGTGCGCGCGGCGCTGAAGCAAGGCAAGTGATGGCGGTGTCAACTAACCAGAAGCCCGCCGGGCTGGTCGTTCCGCGCCAGTTGACGTGGCGGCGCAAGGCCGCGTCGGTCCTGGTGCTGGCCGTCATGCGCCTGATGATGAAATCCTGGCGCCTGCGCTGGAAGGACGCCGACCTCTGCCCCGTCCTGCCCGGGCCGGTTATTTTTTGCTTCTGGCACAACCGGCTGGCTCTGGCGATGTCGGCGAACGGCGATTTTGTGCATGAGAAATGGCCGTCCGCCGGCCTTTGCGCGATGATCAGCGCCAGCCGGGACGGGGCGTTTCTGGCCAGCCTGGTCGAGCCGTTCGGCGTGGTGCCCATCCGCGGTTCGACGAGCCGGCGCGGGCCGCAGGCGCTATTGGAAGCGACCACCTGGATGGAAAAAAATTACAGCATTGCCATCACGCCGGACGGGCCGCGCGGGCCGGCCTACAAAGTCCAGGAGGGCATCATCCATCTGGCCCAACTGACCGGCTGCCCGGTCATCCCGGTGTCCGGTTACACCCGCTGCAAAATCACTTGCCGAAGCTGGGACAAATTCCAAATCCCGCTGCCCTTCGCCCGCTGCGAAATGCGATGGGGCGGGCCGTTGCGGGTGCCGCGCGACGCGTCGGCGGAGGCCCGCGAGCAATTGCGCGCCGCGCTGGAGAAGGCCATGATGGAGATTACAACCGACTGAGTGTGAAATGGAAGGAGGCGCCCTTGCCCGGCTCGCTCTTGACCCATGCTTCGCCGCCGTGGGCCTGGACAATATGTTTGACAATCGCCAGCCCAAGTCCCGTGCCCCCGCTTTCGCGCGATCGGGCGCGGTCCACCCGGTAGAACCGCTCAAAAATGCGCCCGATGGACTCGGGGGGGATTCCCGGACCGTCGTCGGAGATGAAGACCTCGGTCTTTTGGCCGGCGGCTTCGCGGGCGTCCAGGATGACCCGGCCCTGGGTCTTGCCGTATTTGATGGCGTTTTCCGTCAAGTTGAAAAACACCTGCGGCAGCCGGTCGGCATCGGCCCGCACGGAGAGCGACGCGGGGATGCGGTTGACCAGCACGGTCTGGCGCGCGGCGGCTAGCGCGCCCAGGTCGTCCACCACCCGCTGGGCCATGTCGCGCAGGCTGACCTGCTGAAGGTTCAGGGCCACCTGGCCGGATTCCAGGCGCGAGATGGCGAGCAAATCCTCGATGAGAAAGAGGAGGCGGTCGGAGTGTTTGTCTATCTTTTGCAGGAAGCGGACGGCTTGTTCGGGATCGTTCAGCGCGCCGTCCAGAAGCGTCTGGGCGAACCCTTTGATGAGCGAAAGCGGGGTGCGCAGTTCGTGGCTGACGTTGCCGACAAATTCCTTGCGGATGCTTTCCAGTTCCTTGAGGCGGGTCACGTCGTGAAAAACAAACAGCCGGCCCTGGGGGCCGCCGGGCTGGCCGCTGACCAGCGCGGCGCTGATCTGCCAGGAGCGGCGGCCGCCGCGTTGCAGGTCCAGTTCCACCCCGGAAATGGTTTTCTCCGCCGGCAGGCGCTCGGAGAGGGCGGCCAGTTCGTGCCAGCGAAAGGCTTCCATGATGGTCTGGCCCCGGATGTTCTCGGCCAGGCCGCAGCCTTTGCGCAGGGAATCGTTGACCCACAGGACGCGGCCATCGGTGTCCAGCAACAGCACCCCTTCGAGCATGCTGTTGAAGAGCGTTTGCTCGCGAGCCTGGGACTGCGCCTCGACTTGGCGCTCCTGCTGGCGGGCCGCTTCCGCGATGTCGCGCCGGGTCCTGGCCATTTCCTCGCGGTAACGCCGCCCCAGGCGCCAGTGCTGGAACCAGAGCAGCGCCGCGCAGGCGGCGACGAGGGCGATATACGGGATCATTGTGTCAATTGCGGATTGCGGATTGCGGATTTTCCAATTGCGGATTGCGGATTATGCGCCCACAGGCGGAGCAAACGCACTATTGGCTGATGGAATATCCGCGAGCTGCCCGGTGCAGGCCCCCCGATAAGTCGGTCTTGCAATCCGCAATCTGCAATCCGCAATCCGCAATTCCCAAAGGGGCTTCTCATGGCTCCAGGAACCGGTAGCCGACGCCGCGCACGGTGTCGAGCAGTTTGGCCGCTTCGCCCAGTTTGTCCCGCAGCCGGCGCATGTGCGTGTCCACCGTGCGGGTGTCAATAAAAGTGTTGTACCCCCACACATCTTTCAACAATTGCTCGCGGGATTGCACGCGGCCCTTGCGCTCGGCCAGCACGGTCACCAGTTTGAACTCGGTCAGCGTCAGGTCCAGCGGCTTGTCCTTATAGGTGACACTGTGGCGGGCGCGGTCAATGACCATGCCGGCCAGGTGAATCTGCTGCGCCCGTTCCAACGGGCCGGCCAGGCGCTTGAGGAGGTTCTTGACGCGCAGGATCAGTTCGCGGGGGCTGAACGGCTTGGTGATGTAATCATCGGCCCCCAGTTCCAGGCCGACCACCCGGTCAATTTCCGCCGCGCGGGCGGTGAGCATAATGATGGGGATGGAAGCGGTTTGGGGATCGCGCCGCAGGCTTTTGCAGACTTCCAATCCGTCCACTTCCGGCAGCATGACATCCAGCAGGATCAAGGCCGGGAGCGTGGCGCGGGCTTTTTCCAGGGCCTGCCGGCCGTTGGCGGCGGTCAGCACGTCAAAGCCGGCGCCCTTCAAATTAACCTCGATCAACTCCAGCGCGTCCGGCTCGTCATCCACCACCAGGATTTTAGGCTTCATAATCTTTCCCCATTGTTACCGCAGGCCGCCGCTTGGGGCAAGGGAATCATTCCTTCCATCCGCTGAAACGCAGCAGGCGCAGGTTCTCCAGATTGTTGACGCTGGCGTCGCCGGGGACGGTTAGTTCCTGCACCGCGCCCGACCTGGCGTGCGACTCGACCATTTGGGATAATTGGAACATCCAACTCGAAAAATAGCACGAGTCCGGCATGTCCAATGGCATGTCCTCGCGGTAAGGCCCGCGGACCGGTTGCGGCTGGCCGGGCGGCGGAAATTGGAAGACGCCCACCACCCAGAGAGCATTGCCCGCCATCAAGGCCTGCCGGATCTTGACGAGCAGCGGGGCGATGGGTTCTTCCGCCTTCATTTGTTGTTTCATCAGGTCGTAGCGGTGGATGCGGAGGTCTTCCACCGCCATCGGCGGCAGGGTGTCGAAGTGGTTGCTGTAATAGCGTTGAAGGGCCACTCCGTAATACCAGGGCGATACCAATATGACATCGCCGGGGCGCACTTCCTTTCGGAGCTTCTCCGCCACCAGATCGGCATTGGTCTGCCGCAGGCACATGTCGGAATAACTGGCGGGAATCGCGCCGGCCGCCAGAATCAGCGCCAGCACGGCACGGCCCAGGCGCATCCTCGGCGCGGCCAGTCCATCCAGAATGACGTCAATGCACAGGGCCGCCGGCGCCAGCAGAATCAGATAATACCAGGAACGCTGTTGCATCGCGATCTGTTCCAGAAACAGCCCATAAGAGAGCGCCCCGGCCGTCAGCGCGGTGGCAAAGTAAAACATTCGCCAAGCCCGCGACCGAGCCATCAATATCAGCGCTGTCAACACCGCCAGCAGGGCCAGTCCCGCCCAACACCAGACCATCCAGGGGCCGGAGGCGTTCAGGGCCGCGACCAGCGATTTCCCGATTTCGTCAGGACGCACCGGATGCCAGGCAATCCGCAGCCAATCCCGGGCCCTGAGGATGTTCCCCAAATGAGGGAGAAAGGAGAGCGCGGCAACGGCGCCAATCGCCGCCGTTTGCGCCGCCGTTTTCCGCTGCCGCCGGGCCAGGGTCACCGCGCAACCGGCCAGGCAGAATACGCCCAGCAAAAAGGCGCTTTGATAGAGACATTGCACGCTCAGAACCGAAGCCAGCGCCGCCCAAAGCCAGGACCGCGCGCGCGGGTTTTCCACGAATCTCCAGGTCAGCGTCAAGGCCAGCAGGTTCAGGGCGAACCCCAGCCCGTAGGGCCGCATGGAATCCCCCACACGAACGGCCAGCGGATTGACGGCGTAAAGGGCCAGCACGAGCAACGGCACGCCCGCTCCGCAACGGCGCGCGCAAAACCAGAAGACGCCGAGCGTGCCCAAGCCGATGAGAAAACCGAGAAGGCGCCAGGTGAAATCGCCGGACAATCCGGCCAGCCACCACACCCGCGCCACGCCGGCGAACAGCGGCGGGAAGTTGTCGTACCGCAGATTCTGCCAGAGGTCCGACAGCGTGGGCATGGACGCAAAATCAACCGTCCCCACTTCATCCCTCCAAAGCGGGCCGGCGTGGAAAAGGAACAAGCCGTGCAAAACGAGGATCCAAAGGCTCAATGCCATTGCGGCGACAAGTTCCACGCGCGCCCAGGACGCCGTTTTGGCTGAGTCTTTCAGTCGAGCCGGCCGCAACGATGGCGGACCGCGGTTTGGGATTTTGCGGCTCATTAACCTAAGCCCAGTGACAAAGCCCCATATTTGTCAACTCTTTTCAGAAATTATTTTCCACCGCTTATTGGAAGAAACCACTTGGGCCATTCGTCCCATTCGTCCTATTCGTCCTATGCGTCCCTTTCGTCCCTTCCTGGTTCCTTGAAAGCGGAAGTGCGTCCCAAATCCTCGCCTGAGAATGGCAAACAAAAAAATATGGCGCGCGCGGCGCCGCTTGCGCATAATTCCCCAAATGAAATCCATGACCGGCTATGGGCGGGGCGAAGGCGCCCGGCACGGCCTCAAAATCACTGTCGAGGTCAGCTCCGTCAATCGCAAACAAACGGAAGTCGCCGTCAACCTTCCCCGCGACCTCGAAGTCCTCGAAGCCCAAATCCGCGAAGAAATCAACCGCCGCGTTTCCCGCGGGCGCATCTCCGTCCGCGTCGCCGTCCAGAGCGCCGCCGGCGTCGGCGGCAATACCCGCGTGGACCTGCCCCTCGCCAGGTCTTACGTCCGCGACCTCCGCCGCCTGGGCAAGGACCTCGGCCTGCGCGACGGCGTCACCCTGGACTTGCTCGCCCGCCTTCCCGGCGTGGTCCAACCGGCCGAGGATATTTCCGAGGCGGAGGAGCTTTGGCCCGCCACCGACGCCGCCCTCAAGGCCGCGCTGGACATGATGCTGCAAATGCGCGCGCGCGAAGGCGCCTTCCTGGCCAGGGACTTGAAAGGCCGCATCACCCAAATGCGCCGGGGCGTCGCGCGCGTCCAGCGGCTCGTGCCGGGGGTTGTCAAACATTATCGCGCCCAGTTGCTGCAACGCATCCGCGACGCCGGCCTGCCGGCCCCCGCACTGGAGGAGGAGCGCCTGATCAAGGAGGTCTTCTATTTCGCCGACCGCTCCGATGTGACGGAAGAATTGACGCGCCTCCAAAGCCATTTCCAACAGTTCGACGATTGCCTCAAATCCGCCGAACCGGTCGGGCGCACCCTTGATTTTCTTTCCCAGGAAATCAACCGCGAAATCAACACCCTCGGTTCCAAGGCCAACAACAGCCTCATTTCCCATGAGATCGTCCGTCTCAAAGCCGAGTTGGAAAAATTCCGCGAGCAAGTCCAAAACGTCGAATGAGCACAGCCCCGCCACCCTACGTCCTCCGCAATCCGGCGGCGCCGCTTCTGATCCTCCTCTCCGCGCCCTCCGGCGGCGGAAAGACCACCCTGTCCCAGCGCCTTCTGGCCCGGCATCCGGAAATCACCCGCGCCATCACCTGCACCACCCGCCCTCCCCGCCCGGGCGAGCGGGACGGCGCGGACTACTATTTTATTGACAGTGCCGCCTTTGAACGGCGCGTGGCCGCCGGCGGTTTCCTGGAACACGCCGCAGTCTATGGCCATGCCTACGGCACCCCGAAATCCGAGGTCCTCGAGCGCCTTCGCCAGGGCCGCGATGTCCTGCTGAATGTGGATGTGCAGGGCGCCGCGACCCTATGCTCCGCCGCCGCCCGGGACCCGGACCTGCGGGGCGCGCTGGTGACTGTATTCTTGACACCAGTTTCGCTGGCCGAACTGGAATTGCGCCTGCGCAAAAGAGCCGCCGACACCGAGGCCGCGTTGCGGAAGCGCCTCGGCTTGGCGCGCGCGGAGATTGCCCAGTGGCGGAACTTCCAATACCTGATCATCAGCACCACTTTCGCCGAGGACCTGCGCCGCATGGAATGCATCCTCGAAGCCGAGCGCATGCGGCCCTCCCGCGCCCTGCCACCCGTGTGACGGCCTGCGCTAATGACGGTAGGGCGAGACTCCGTCGAGCCGTGACTCGATTGCGGATTGCGAATTGCGGATTGCGGATTGCAGATTGGCCATGAGGGCAGGTCGCCCCTCGAGCCGCGACTTCCGATGCCCAGCCGGCCAGGCGACTCGATGGGAGCTTTTTATTCGCAACCCCGGCCCAAAGTCGTATATTGTCAGCCATGAGCGTCGAACAAATTGAATCACAGGTGCTGGCGCTGCCCATTGAGGAGCGGCGCAAATTCACCCGCTGGCTTGACGATCACCGGGACGAAATCGAGCAGCCATCCGCCCTGGCCGTGGCACAACAGCAGGAAATTGGAAAGCGATTGGCCGAAATGGAGGCCGATCCCGCCATGCGCCTTCCTTTTACCCAAGCCGACGTGGAACAGATGTTCCGTGAATTCGCCGATGCGCGCTCTCAAAAGGCATCCACTCCTGCGGCTTGATTTGCAGGAAGCCTACAACTGGTATGAAGACCAGTGTCCCGGCCTCGGGACGGAATTAAATCCGCAATCCGCAATCCGCAATCCGCAATTCCCCCTACCCCTGCCCCAGTTTCCGCGCCTTCTCCGCCGCGGCTCGCACCGCGCTGATCAGGACGCCGCGCACGCCGCCCTTTTCCAATTCGTGCAGCCCTTCGATTGTAGTCCCGCCGGGGCTGGTCACTGCGTCCTTGAGCGCGCCGGGATGCAGGCCGGTTTCCAAAACCATCCGCGCGCTGCCCAGCGCCGTTTGCGCCGCCAGCTTCGTCGCCACATCCCGCGGCAAACCCGCCGCCACTCCACCGTCGCTCAACGCCTCGATGATCGCATAGAAGTAAGCCGGGCCGCTGCCGCTCAAGCCCGTCACCGCGTCGAGCAGCGGCTCCTTCAACTCGAAGACCATGCCCACCGCCTCCAAGAGGCGCCGCGCCAGCGCCCCATCCTCCGCCGTGGCCGCCCGCCCGCGCGCGTAGGCCGAGGCCGACGCGCCGATCAGCGCCGGCGTGTTGGGCATGACGCGGACCACCCGCGCGCCGGCGGGCAGGTTGCCCTCCAACTGGCCAATCGTCACCCCGGCGGCGATGGAAATAACCAGGCGCCCCGGCGTGACGTGCTCCCGGACTTCCGCCAGCAGATCCTTCACACATCCCGGCTTGACCGCGACCACAATCACGCTGGCGAACTTCGCCACCGCTATATTTGACTCCGTGGCCTTCGCGCCGGTCTCCCGCGCAAAGGCCGTCCGCGCCGCTTCCGCCGGGTCGCCGGCCAGAATTTGGCCGGGCGCGGCCAGTCCGCCCTTGATGAAGCCTTTGGCCAGCGCGGCGGCCATTTTGCCCGCACCTAAAAAGCCGATGGTTAGTTTAGTTGCCATGCGTTGTTTGATAACAGGTTGTTCCGGCGAATGCGATTCTTATTTGCAACTATGCCTTGAGGAAAAAGCCGCGCTGCTTTTCGCTGATCGGCGCGCCGAGCTTTTCCAGCACCTGCAACATGTCCTCCCACACCTTGCGCTTCTCGCTGACCGCCGGGTTGTGCAGCAAATAAGACGGATGATAGGTGGGCATGACCGGGATGCCGCGGAAGGTCTGGAACCGGCCCCGCAGCCGGCTGATGCCCCCGCCCGCCCCCAGCAACCCCTCCACCGCGGTCCCCCCCAGCGCGACCATCACCGCAGGGCGCACCAGATCAATCTGCTCCAGCAACCACGGCATGCAGGTCTTCATTTCCTCCGGCGTCGGTTTGCGGTTGCCGGAAGTTTGCCCCGGTGTATCGGGCCGGCACTTCAAGATATTGGCGATATAAACCGTCTCCCGCGTGAAGCCCATCGCCTTGATGATGCGTGTCAACAATTGCCCGGCCGCTCCCACAAACGGCTCCCCCAGCGCGTCTTCATCCGCTCCCGGCGCTTCCCCCACAAACATCAAACGGGCGTGGATGTCGCCCGTCCCAAAGACCACCGTCCGTCTGGACTTCGCCAAGTGCGGGCACTTCACACATGCCAGCGCCCGTTCCCGCAAGGCCGCCATTGGGACGGGATTAAGATTAGGAGTAAGATCTTCCGGTGGTTCCGGCACCGGTTGTTGGAGGGCCAAAAGCGTTTCCGCCTCGACGTTCACGAACCGGACCCCGTTTGCCTGGAGCGCGCGCAGATGCGTTTCGGTCGCCTCCAGCGCCGTTTGATAATGACTCATGCGCCCGATGATACCGCCCTGTCCGGTCGCCGCACGGCAATCTTGCAAAAACTTGTTCACGCGAAATTCACAAGAAGGCAAGAACCCAAGACCACGGGACCACGAGACTACGGGACTACAAGACCGGGACCACGGGACGTTGGAAGGCCTGGCGGACCTCGCGGAAACCAATGCCCCAACAAGCTGCAATCGGCCGCATGGCACCATCTCAAATTCCGTCCGGCGAGTCGCCGTCCGGGACAGGCGAGCCGCCTGTGCTACCCGCTTTGAAATCTCTATCATAATGGAGTGGATTGACCATCACTGCCAATTCGGCTCATCGAAAAAAGCCTCAATTTAGCCGTAATTAAGTTTAACCAGGCTTAATCAGGCTTAATTAACTTCAACTGGCAAACGCGATTTTAGTTGTAAGTTGTTCATAGAAAGGCACTTGCGCCGATTTGCCGCAAAAAGGCGCAAAACGCGCAAAAAACCAGTGTTGCGGGCGCATCGAAAAGTACAGTGATTTGGCAGAGTATTGGCAAAGAGACCACGAGACGACGGGACAACGGGACTTTGGTGTAGCGTCGAGCCTCCGGCACGACCCTCGCGGCACAGCCTCGACTCTACAATCCGCAATCGCCGGAAAAGGAGCGAACAGAAGCACACAAAGGCAACGAAGAATCCCGATTCGGAATCGGGACTTCGTTTCCTTCGCGTCCTTCTGTTCCAATCCGCAATCCGCAATCCGCAACTTGCCGCGCCAAAGCGAAGCGGCGGCGGGTCCGCAATCCGCAATGCAGCTTGCCGCCTCCTCCCCTATGCGCCCCTTAACTGTGCCTTCGTGCCTCACGCTAACTATTTAATCATAGGCTCTAATTTTTGTCAAGCCCCGGCGGACAATAATCCAGAGGTCAGAGGCCAGAGGTCAGAGGCCAGAGGTCAGAGGCCAGAGGTCAGAGGTCAGAGGGCAGAGGGCAGAGGTCAGAGGTCAGAGGGCAGAGGGCAGAGGTCAGAGGTCGGAGATCAGAGGTCAGACGGAGTCCGGCGGAATGATGGGGATGTAGCGTGGCGGTCTGCGCCGATGAAAAACCCTGTAGCGGCGGTCTATGACCGTCGGCGTTCATATCCGTCTCCCCAGAAGGGCGATCCCGATCTGGCGGCGGGAGAACCGGCGGGCAAGATCGTGGGCAACCGTACCACTAAAAGTCCTTCATCTCCGCAAAGGTTTTACCACGGATTACACGGATTTGGGTAGGGACGCCTCGCCGAGGCGTCCGGGGTGCGGACGGCTTCCCGATTCCGAATCGGGATCCCAACCTGCGAATTCTCCATCCGTGAAATCCGTGAAATCCGTGGTCACATTCCTTTGGTTGCGGCGGGCCGAGCTGTGACCTTGGCAAACCTGGAGAAGGCCGCCCGCGCCGTGGGCTGGCGCATCAAATTGGAACTCATACCGGCGTGATGGCCATTGGTTTGTGGCGGCGGTGGCTTGGATTGGCGCAAAGATCGGGCGCAGTGCTGTAAGGCGTGCCGCCCTGGACAACAAATTTCAAAAGCGAGACCCGACAGCCGCCTGCCACCCCCACCCGCATGGCGCCTCCAACGTACAGAACTATCGTGAGGCATTTGCGGTGAACTGTAAGTCATTGCCTTGCACTTACTTGCGACATGCGATTGGCAAAACTACGGTTTGACCCCTGTGATGACCCCCGTGACTCGACAGACGCTCCGCCAATGGAAAAAGCCAGTGGGCGGGATGGAGGGTCATTTCGCTGCGCTGCATTAGGGGCAAATCGGCTATGCCGCGCCCGGAAACCCATTGCGCCATAGCCGAGATGCCAGCGTTTGAAAAAACTCATTCAAAAGGCGGATAGGCCCATGAGGTGCAAAGGTCATAAGAAAATTGCCATTTTTCCTTGACAATGGCGCGGAATTAGGATAGCCTTACCGCCATGTTAAAAAAAGGCTAAACAAATAAAGATAAGGCAAATATATGAATGGCATAAATAAATCTTTAAGGCAGGGAGCATTTTTTTCCGTTCTCATGGCATTTTTCATCGTCTCCTGCGATAAGACACAAAGGCCCCCAGCATCAATACAAAAACAAGAACAGCAATCGGATTCCCAGCAGGTAGCAGCGCAGCAAGTTCAACAAGACAAGGAGAAAGGGGCCACAAACCAAATTGACCTTCAACTTTCCATTAAATTGTATGACAATATTGTCTCAGGGCTAAACGAAAACCTCACGGCAGAAATCAACTCCATAGTGGACTTTAATAACGAGCATGGAAAGGAATATCAGGCTCAGGCTCTCCTCCCTAAGCTAGTCGAAGGCCATTACAACAGCTTCCAAAAACAAATCGGAAGGTTTGAAGAAGCTTTGGAAGATTCGGGAGTTAAAAGCAGGTTGCGTGAGATCAGATATTACGCGGAGGGATTGCCAGCCGGACAAAATAAGACAGCGTTTCTCGCTTGCATAGATGCCTGTAACGACGCTCAAGCGTTTTTGGACAAATTACAACAACGCAGAAGAAATGAGGTACAGGATATGATTGACCAGATGCACGAAGTTTCTGTTAGTATCAAGCAGCTTGAAAGCAGATTGCAAGCAGCGTCGAAAGTCGCTGAAGACATGAATGAGCAAGGACCCCAAAAATAAATTCTCATAAAGTTCCAAATGAGAAAAACCATCAACATATCAGCTTTTCTTTCGCCTTTTTCAACACTAAATTAGAAATGGAAACACATTTATGTCAAGAGTAGCAAACGTAAATCGGAAAGCCTCAGCCGAGGCAATCATTCAACTGGTCAAGACGCTCAAAATAATTGCTGGGCTGGCAATACAAGGGAACCGTGCCTACGAATCGCCAGGTCGGGCATCACAAGGACTCACGCAAACAAAAGTGGAGAAAAGGGCGGGGGTTTCGCAGGCGACTATCAGCCGACTCGAAAACGGCGAAATTCCTAGAGACAAGCTTTTGAAACAAATTCTTCGGGAGTCCGGCTTCAATATGGCCAAGAAAGGAGGAGGGCATGCCTTGTTCCAGATTTTAGCCGCAATCAGAAGGAACGAAGGGAAGCTTGAAAAGTTGTTGAAAGAACCTCCTCGATGATGCGGTATTAATGGGCAATTCGGGTTCGTCGTTGTGAACTGGATATAATTGCCCTAATCTCGCAGCCGCGCCCAAAAGAGCAAAGAAAATAAGGATAACATATGAATTGCATAAATAAAACTTCACGTCTTGTCGGGCTTTGTCTTGTCGGGGCGTTGCTCCTAGTGATAACTGCCGGATGCGGCAAATCACAACAGCAACCGCAACAAGAAAACGTAGTCAAAGGGTTCTATATAGGGATGACAGCTACGGACGTCCTAAAAACGTGTGAAGATTTGTATGGATGGACATTAACTAACAATGTTGTCGTAGGCACTGATGAGATTGAGGCTGATGTGTACGAAGCGCCTAACTACGCATCGGTAAGATTTATCCTTGATTCAAATCGTAAGCTAAAAATACTCCTTATGGGAGGTCAGATGGTAGATATTCTCTTTAGTTCGCACAATATGAATTCAGAGGAGTTTGCTCAGAAGTTTGTGAAAGCATACAATATAAAACAAATGAAAAAACGAGTAACGCCAAAGGGTTCATTAGTATGGGAATCTACCAGTTCGGATGGAATTGTGGTGACAATCTTCGAAGACAAAACCCTTGAAATGCGAAAGGTGGATATGCAAGAGGTGAATGGAAACTTCAATTAAGGGACTATCCCAGGAACAAAATAATCAAAATCAAAACAAGGGAGCCATTCCCAGATTTAAAGGGTATTTCCATCATCAGCTTTGGGCGTGACCGATGCTCCACGATTTAGAAAATTCATAAAATCAAGATCACCAACTTTTGCTTTTCTTCCAGTTTCCATGCGTTTGTAATCTTCCCAATCATATTTCCCGTGTGCTTCCACATAACGCTTCAATTCGGCGAGTTGCCGTTTATCGTAAGAAATGCGTTTAAGCTGATTGGCGGCAGGGGCGGGTTTGTCTGCCGGGTCCCGCTCATCAAAGCAAAGTTTGAGCAGCCTTTTGACTTCGGATTTTGGGGCTGGGAATGAGTTTGCAGGGATTAGCCGTGTGTTGCGCTGTCCGTGCCAAAGGAGAGCGCGTTTTGTTTTACCAACAATCTTAATCCACTCAGTTAAATACGAAGTGCAGATGTCCTCTTTGCGTCAAAAACAATGCTCATTATTTCATTGACACCCGAAGAAATCTCAGATAGTATAAAATTATGAAATTGCAAAACAGACAGAGAAAAATGCAACCAAAGCACAAAAGGAGACAAAATAAATGGAATGCAAAGCAAAGTAGGAAGCCGAATTGGAGGGTAGTACTTAGAATTGGTTTGACGAAAGATGGCCATGAATCGAGCGTCGTTCGCAACCATGTAATTAAGCCGCCTTTGGTCGCGTGCGGCTTGAGGAAAACAAAATCCCGCACATTGGGGAGCTACGCCGCTGAACCTGTTAGAGCAGCTAGGAGTTTATGCAGGGCGCTCAGGGGATTGTGTGGAACGCCATCGCTTCCGGTTAAGTCCTTGATTGGCAATATCTTAGCCCTTCTCTACCGTTAGGCTGATTGCCAGATGATTTCTCAATAACGAAGAAGCAATGCTAATAATATCATGGTTATTCAAGACAACAAAACAGCCACCTCCAACTATACGGTTGCTAACGCAGCACCTGTTGTGCGTATGGGTGCCAAACCTCTAATGTGTCAAATTGAGAGGCGACCGTTGCCAAGCCCATGTACCCTCGTTCAAAACCCAAGTTTGCGACTTAACGCGATTCAATTGCTTCCCCCGACCTCGACGGTCTCTGGCGAGCGTAACTTTAAAAAGGAATCACGCCTCTGTCGAAAATTGCGTTTAGCAAAATCGAGTAAACGTAAAGGGGTCAGTCCCGCATAATCACATATTGGGAAGGTGGAAGGGGGCAAGCAGGGGTCAGTCCCGGCTATTGGTAAATTCTGATTTGATGCTCATCAAGCGTCGCGTCAACAGGGTCGGTTCTCGGAATGATGTGTTTGGCGGTTTGGGAAGGCGGCAGGAGGGGAATTTGGGCTGCGCGGCAGCGCAGCCCTACCGGGGGGTGGTGGTGGCGCGATTTTGGACGGCGTGAGGAGGGACACGGCTTCGCGGGAGCGTCGCCCTGCCGGGAAGTGTCATAAGGCATGATTGGCGGCGGTCGCAGACCGCCGCCTTTTTCTTTATCGTACCAGTCATCCTTGGTTTTGTTTCGCCCGTTCGGTGAGGCGGGCGCGGGTCATGCGTTCGCGAAGGCCGCCCTCTTGCAGAAAGGCCTTCTCCAACTGGCGAAGCTGCTGATCCAAGAGGTAGTTGGTCTGGTGGATCAGGCAAATGAGGATGTTGGCAACCACTTCGGGCGGCCGCGTTTCCAAATAGGTCCTATAGGACTTATAGGACCGATCTTTCTGCACGGCGAGTTTTCGGACGAATAGGGCCTCCTTGGAATCTTTTTGCCAAAGGGGCGCGTCACGCACCCGAAGGAAGTCGCGATAGTCCTCCAGCAACTCCTCGAGGCTGGCCCGAGCGACATTGATGAGCTTGATTTCGGTTTCCTTGGAAGTGCCGGATGCCTGGCAGCCTTCGAGGATGTTCTGCTTTCCCGAGCGCGCGGCCTGCACCATTTGGTCGTATGTGCGGTCGCTCTTTTTGAGAAAGCGTTCACAGAATCGCACAGTGCCGTCGTAAACGATCCTGGCCATTTGAAAGGACCGGAGGTTTTCATAGCCCCCGTGTGGCGGGATGAAGCCGGGGGAATTGCTTGGATTGGTCATATAGGACTTATAGGACTTATTTGTATTCGGTGAAACTGGCGGCGAGCGGCGGCTACAATTTGTCGCAGGCCGTCGCCCGGAGTGTTTCGTCGGCGGGACCGCGGCAGGCGCATCGGGCGTTGCAGGTTTCGGCCACTACCACTTCCGTCAATAGCGGCAGGCGCGGCTTCAAGCGTTTCCAAATCCAGAGGGCGAGGTTTTCGCTCGTCGGATTTTCCAGCCCACGGATGTCATTCAAATAGCGATGATCCAGTCTCCGCCAAACCGGCTGGAAGGCCGCCCCGATTTCCGCGTAATCCATCACCCAGCCCAGCCTGGGATCGCACGGGCCGGAGACGGCGACTTCGACTTTGAAGCTGTGGCCGTGCAGGCGGCGGCATTTGTGGGATTTGGCCAAATGCGGCAGCAGGTGCGCCGCTTCAAATTGAAATGTTTTTCGCAGTTCCATGTTTCGCTTTTCTCAGGGCGCGTTTCTTATTGCTCCCACTCGCTCCAGGTCAGCAAATCGCCCAGCGCCGGCCGGCCGTCGTGCCGCCAGCCCAGGGGCGGCTTTTGCATCTCGCCCAGCGGGCAAATCCGCCGCGCGCCCCAGCGCGCGAATTGACGCGCCAGTTCCGCCGCGCGCGCCCCGCTGACGGCCAGGCCGATGGTCGAGACCTTTTCCCGCACCGCCTCGGCGCCCTGCAACGCCTCGTTGACATCGTGAACCGCCTTGACATAGACAAAGCGGTTCAAGCACGAAACCTGGAAGCGCGCGTCCATGTCCCAAACCACCGTCCACGCGGTGGATTCCGGACTGGCCCACATTTTCGTTTCCGGCGAATGTGCCGCCCGCACTTCGTAAAACGAACGGCGCGACGCGATGCCGGCCGCTTCGCGCGCCGCCAGGCGTCCGCGCGGATGTGTCTTTTCCAGCGCCTCCAGTTGCTCGGCCAGCAAGCCGGCAAAACCTTCCGCCCCGATCCGCCCGCCTTCCTCGACATAAATGACATGGGGCGAAAGGCATCCAAGCTGGTTCCACGCGGCCACATCCAGCGCCGCCCGCGCGGCGATGGATTCCGGGTGGCGTCCGTCCAGCGCCTCTTTGGCGACAAATCCGAAACTGACGCGCGTTCCGTAGCCCGCCAGGCGCGCGTGCCCGGGCAGCGCATTTCGTATGGACGCCAGCGTTTCGTCGCTGCCCGTCGCCGCGACGCAATCGGCTTGCGCGAACAGGGCAGCCTCCAGGCTGGCCGTTCCGCCCGGCCATTCCGCGACTTCGATGCACGCGCCCAGTTTGGCGTCCGCCTCGTAAAGCGAATGGGCGAAGAGGCGCGGGAGGAAGGCCTGGCCGGAGGCGCATTTGACAAATTGCGCCGAGCGGGCCAGCAAGCCCAGAACCAGGTTCAGCATCACCGCGTTGGGGATGTTCCCCGGCGCGATGTGCGCCAGCAATTCCGGCCCCCGCGCCAGCGCCACGCGGTTGGACCCCTCTTCATGGTCGCCGGGATAAAAATCGTCCAGCCGGTGCGCGTGCCCCAGCTCCTGCCGCAGCAATCCCTCCAAATTCTCCGCCGTCAGTTGCCGGAAAAAACTGTCCAGCCCCGCCGCCAAAACCGCCGCCGAAAAACCGGTCGCCGCCGGCCCGGCTTCCAGGACATGACGGCGGAACGGATAATCCGCTTCCAGCCAGTCCCGCCCGAGGCCGTCCAGCCTTTGGATAAGGCTTGCCGTGGTGCGCCCTTCCAAAAAGCGGGCGCGGTTGCGTTTGAGCGTCTGGCATGCCTCGGTGATCAATCCCGGCGTCAGCGCCGCGCCGTCCGGCAGGTCGGCCAGGAAATAACCCGGCAGGGACAATGGTTTGTCAATCATAAGTCCTCCAGCATCAGCGAACAGCCCCGCGCGGCCGCGCCAGCCGCGCGCCCTGTCAATTCAAATCCTTCTCCGCGCCGGACCGCCAGGTCTTCCGTTTGCACCGCCAGCGCGGAGCGGACATTGGCCAGGTCAACAACCTGGACCAATCCGGTTTCCCCCTCCTCCGCTTCCCGGCCGGTTTCCGGCGAAATGATCCGCGCGCGCGCCCAAGGCGGAAACCGGAAAGCGCCGCCCGCTTCGGGAATCACGCGGTCATAAGCCTGCGAACTCAATTCGCTCATTCCGTATTCCGCCACGATGTGCGACTCCGGCAGCCCCAGCCACCGCGTCATCATTTGCCGCAACTCCGATTTCGTCGCCGCGCGCCCGCGCCCCTTGTAGCCGCCGGTTTCCAGCGCGCGCGACCCCGCCGCCAGCCGGAACGCCGTCCGGCCGGCCCGGCAATGATCCAGCAAATTGACAAAAGAGGAGGCGGTTCCCAGCAGCGCCACCGGCCGGCCGGCGGACTGCGCCTCCCGCAGCGCCGCCATCGTTTGCTCCAGGTCCAGCACCCAGGCGCCTTCCCCGCTGACACGTCCCGTGAAAATCGCGCCGCCGAATTCCGCGCGCACAGCGTCAAACATATACGCCAGCGACGAGTGCGGCGCCTGGGCGGGGGAAGGCGTCAGGATGAGCCATTGCGGATTGCCGATTGCGGATTGCGGATTGCAAATCGCATGATCCGTCCCATTCGTCCCATTCGTCCCATTGGTCCCCTCTCCGCCACCGCCAATCGCCGCCTGCCCCGGCAGAAAATGGCGACGGAACCACGGGCGCAGCGACTGCTCATAAACCGCCAGCGATTGGGCGTTATGAAAATGGCGGCTGGGCCGGTGTTGCGTGGTGCCGCTGGAATGGAAAACATGCGTTCGTTCCGCGGGCGGCAGGCTGGTGACCTCGTACTCCTTGAACGCCGCGGCGGGCAGCGCGGGAATCTCCCGCCAGTCCGCGACCGCCGGGACCCTGCGTTTGGCGCAAAACTCGCCATAAATCGGCGCCGCGTCCCGTTGCAGCTCAAACAGCGCCGCCGCCAACCGGTTAAACTCCGCGTCCAGTTCCGCCTCTGGAACCGTCTGCTCTTGCGTCCGCGTCATAAACGCGCGCAACTGCTGCACAAACCCGTCAAATGAAACTATGAGACTCATGCGGTTTTTTCCGGCTGGTTTTCCGCCACAGCCATTCCCACATTTAACGCCCGATTGCCCCGCCGCGCAAGCGTGCTTCAACGCGCCAGCGGCTTTTTCCAGAGGGGAATCTCGCGCTTCATTTCGTCAATCAGAAATTGACACGCGGCAAACGCCTCCCGCCGGTGCGGGGCGATGACTTCCACCCACAGCGCCGCCTCCCCCGCCGCCACACGCCCCAGCCGGTGCGCCACGCGGACCGATTGGACGGGCCACCGCTCTTCCACCCGCTGGAACAACAACTCGAATTGATGCCGCGCCATCCGCTCGAACACTTCGTATTCCAGCGCGGCGACCGCCGCTCCTCCTTCGGTGGCGCGCACCACCCCGGTAAAATAAACCGCCGCTCCCATGTCCGGCCCCATGTCGCGCCGCGCCAGCCAGGCCGCTTCATCTATCGGCTCCCAAGTCATCGTCAACTCGCGTCGCATGGGTAAGCCGGGTTATCCGCCCTGCATGGGAGGAAGGATGGAAACCTCATCGCCGTCGCGCAAGAGGTGGCCGCCGTCCCGGTAGTCCAGGCCCACGGCGACGCGCACGGAATTTCGCAGCTCCGCCAGATTGGGAAAGCGGAGGAACAGTTGCTCCAGCAGTTCCTTCACACGGCTTCCCGGCGGCAGGGATTCCACCGTCCCGGCGCAACCCGCCAGGTCGCGGCTGTGCGCAAAGAAATAAACGCGAATCTGCACGACCGGAGGATATACGAACCGCCTCCCCGCGCGAACACAAATCTGCGCGCGAACACAGATTTGCGGCGGGCGCGCCGAAGGTGCATATTCGCTTAACCCGGATATTTCATGTCCGGCACGAATGCCCACATTCTGGAGCGCCGACTTGCAGTCGGCTTGGGGATCGCGATGACGCTGAAAGCCGATTCAAAATCGGCGCTCGGAACCGGAAAGTGTGAAATATCTTCACGTCCTCGGGTAGGGCGGCGCTGCTGCGCCGCCCAAGAACTAAGGGCAGAACGGCGCCTCTGCCCTGCCAGGAAATTGAAGATTTTTGTCCCGCACCCCCCACCGAATCTTTGAGGTTGACGTAATCCAAAAGCAGTCTAATTTTGAATCAAAATGAAGACTTGCAGTCTCAGCGAAGCAAAGAGTTCCCTCGGCAGATTGGCCGACGCCGCGCTTCGAGGCCATCCGACGATGATTTCGCGCGGCGGAAAATTAGTTGTCTTGAGGGCCTACGAACCTCCGGACCCCGGCGAATTTGATGTCCTGATGGACGAAGGCATGAAGAGCGAACATTTCCCGCTGTCCGATTTGGTTTGGGCGGGCATTCGGCAGCGAGGGAGGAAACTGGCTCGGAAGCTATAATTGACTATCTTCCTGATCAACAAGGGGTGAGCATTGAGCGGGTATTGGATGGCCGTCGTGATGTGGCGCGCATTATTGAACTTGGGATGGAAGATGCGCCTGATTGAGGCCGGGTCAAGGCAGGGCGAGACTCGGTCGAGCCGTGATTCGATCTGACCTCCGACCTCTGACTTCTGACCTCTGACCATGCCGGCCCGCCCTTCGTTGACTTCGTCCAGGAACCGGCGAAGGCTCTGGACGACGACCTCGCAAACGTGTGCCAGGGGTCATAAATGTGCCAGGGGTCAAGCCCGGAAAGTGGAATAATGAATACAATTCAGAATTCCGGGCTTGATCCCTTTTCACAAATTTCCGCTCAGACTACGCCAACATAATCAGTCCGCACTATGTCGTTCCCGCATTCCTGGATGCGTTACAAATGGTAAAACCTTCGAACAAGGTCCACCCGTAACCACTCGACGAGGCCGAAGACAACTGCCTTCCGCTCAGTCCGGTGAAATGGAAAATGCAGCTTACGAATTTCCTCGGCCTCAGTATGGTCAGGATGGAAATGCGGAACTCTTTCGTACGGGCTCATGACATCCAATTTACACTCTCCGCCATCCCTTGGAGCATCGCGGTCTCCTACATCCGGATAACACTCAAACCGAAAGAGAGGATGGGCTGCTTGAATGTCCTCCTGTTCCGCAAGGTGGTAACTGAACGCATACAACTGCGGTTCCGCATCAATATCTCTAAATTCCTCGCGTATCGAAAATCGAAAAGCAGTATTCCGAATCCGAACACTATGGTCGAATCTAACGTAGGCTTCACCACTCTCAAGAGTATCCATATCACATCGAACAACCTCTGGTGAGCCTGAGAGACGTTGCAATGCACGGTGTAGTACCTTGCGTCGCACTCTAAGTTCAGTTGGAAGCATCTTAAAATAGGTTAGCACTGCCACCCTTGTCGGATTTCGCGCCACGCAGGCTCAAAACCCGTTTCCTAATGTACGTGCCTTCATCGGCACTCAAATTCAAGGCCTCGATGATCAATGAATCAATCTGATCCTCTATCCCAAGTAGCTTTTGTCGGCTTTCCGAGCTTTGCACGCCAGCCGATTCATAAGTTAACCGAGCCGATAGAGAGGCTACCTCCTGACAAGATTCGACACAATATATTGTACCAAAAACTGCGGTGTGTAGTAGATTCCCTTGTTGCGCCGAATATCCTCAAGTTCTTGGAGTGGGGGATCAAGAAGATAACCTGTTGCCGAAACTCGTTGGAGAGGTTTCTTCTGAGTGGGAGTTAGCTTTAGGTATTCTTCGTAAAAGCGGCCAAGTATATCAACGCTTATCGCCGAAAAATCATATTGGACGCCCCACTCCTCGTAACCGTATAGCTGACGAATCAGAGTTTTCAGGGGACTTGTCTGAAGGCGCCCCAGTTCCACTTTATCGAGCGTTGGATAATTCGTCCGCTTGCCCACATCGAGAAACTTTTTTAGTAATGCATTGGGAATATCTGTGTCATTTCGATCGATTATTGTACGAAGGCTATCGCCGTTTAACCCCGAGTCTTCAAGATACCGAACAAGGAAAAGACTGTTGATCAATCGGTAAACAAGAGAGTCATCCGCCGCCGCGCTCCCGAGCGATTCCAGCGCCATCACGCGCCACTTGGACATACGCTCAACCAAAAGAACATCAATAGGATGCCTTTTTTCACGAAATGGGAACGCCTCGTATAGTTGATCCAATTCATTGCGGGCGACTTCGTGGGGCGTAAGCAAATTGAGTTTTGGCGCTTCAAGGAGGAATTCATTCTCTTCAATCTTCCAAGCGAGCGCGTTTGTAAGGTTGTGAGGGTCACTGAACCAATAGGAACCAAATAATCCGAGGGACCGAAAATCCGTGGCCACAACCCAAGGAATATCACGGTTATAAGCACGATTAATGGCTTGATATACGCTTCTAATTTCGCCCGGAGGTTTGGCGATGACGCTAATTATAGGGCACCGTTCGACGCTCAAGCTGAAGGTGTTTTCAATATCGTTTTCGATGGAGAACGCTGCGCGAGCACCCCAATCCAACGCCTCAAAAAGTCTTTTCGCCCAGACAATTGCGGACACACGTCGTTCAGACCTGGATTTGTCCAGTAGTTCGCTCACTCTGCGATATAGGGCTGGTTGCATTTTTAATCACTTTTCACCAAGCATGCCAAATCCACTTGGACATCGCCTGTCCAAGTGAAAATCTCAGCACAACGGTACATACGCCCTGTTGCACTATCAAGAACTATCTATTTCCCCGGGCGCAATCAAACAAAAATTCACATTCATAAGGGTCTCGGTTCCGGACATATCAACATTTTGTTTGGCGATGTTTATAAAGCCGCCGAACGTGAAAGTGAAAGGGGTCAGTCCCGCATGAAAGTGAAAGTGAAAGTGAAAGGGGTCAGAAAAGGGGTCAGTCCCGCATAATCGCATATTTGGGTGGAAGGCCCGTAAGGGGGTCGCCCCTAACATTTCAACATTTTGTTTGGCTACAATCATAAAGCCGCCGTGGGACGGAGTTTCAGGACCCCATCTCCAGCCGCTCGCATTCCGTTCACGCGAGGATAGTTTTTTCGCGCCATGCCGGGAGCTTGCCCCATCCCGCCCGCCCCGTCAACTACGAACGGAGATTTTTACCATCCCGATTCCGAATCGGGAGATTGCACGGATGGGAAAAAAAAGAGGAAATTCGGGAAGCGGGATGTGTTTATCCGTGTAATCCGTGTTATCCGTGGTCAATTCCTTTGTCGGTTGCGGGAGGCCGCGCTGTGCCTTGTGCGCCTTTTCGCGGCAATGCCCAACCCGCAAGACGCAATTGAGGCGGGGAGTGGTTTTGAAGAGGAGGAAACGGAGAGAACAGAGATGAAAAAGTTGTTTTCTCTGTTACCTCTGTTCTCTCCTGTTCAAAAATCCGCAATCCGCCCCGTCCTCCGTAGCTTTAGCGAAGGAGGAAATCCGCCCTCCTTCGCCGTGCCTACGGAGGGCAGGCAATCCGCAATCCGCAATCGGCCGATTAAGGCTCTATCGCTTGCCGCTTCACGGGTCATATCTTTTAATTCAGTTGTAAATAAACATTGACACTATTCGGCAATAGTATATATTTTGGGCCGGGCCGGCGAACTGTTCGCCGGCAGGTGAACGAAAAAGGGGAATATATTGGCGGCGGTCACAGACCGCCGCTACAGGAACTGTGCAAGGAGACAAATATGAGAAACGGCAAAATTGCG